>ERZ1292644.338-Hain-H14-01um-R2-338-length-34248-cov-10_pt1 | contig 31685 bp, 40 predicted proteins | sample MGYA00564402_ERZ1292644 | MGnify/ENA primary metagenome ERZ1292644 (study PRJEB36523, sample SAMEA6512644) | groundwater metagenome | collected 2019-01-09 | study: AquaDiva: Metagenomics assemblies of 32 groundwater samples
GCGTTGTTGGCGGCGGTGCCCCAAGCTCGAATGCGTACTCCTTTACCATTAGCCGAGAGGGAGTTAGCGGGGAGGGAGTAGGTTATTAGATCATCCTCGCCAGCATCTACGTTACCTACAGCAGTATTGTTTACATTAGCTGCTAGGATTGCCTGAGACTGGTCATTAGAAGTACCCTTTTCTACTGTAAGGCCACCATCTACTGTAGCACCACCAGCAGTGACTACAAGGCCACCTGCTGTAACTGTTAGCCCACTAGCAACTACTGCCCCCTGAGCCGCTGTAAGTCTAAAAGCTTCTGTTAGTACAGAGGGGGCAGCATCTGTTGCTGTAAGAAATGTAATTGTGCCCGGCCCTCTAGTAGTAGCAATAGTCCCAGCCATATCCGCCCGTATACTAGCTGCCCTTACATACTCTCCGGCAGCTACTGCACCATAGAAGTCGATGGTCCCAAGGTCGTCCCCTGTAGTAACAACTGTAGGTGAAGTGAATGTACCCCTGGCCTTCCTAAACTCTACTACCGGGCCAGTAGTAACCGCACCAGTACCAAAGATAGCTATACGAGGGTCCACTACACCGTTATATAATCCTGCATCTACGTTCTCAATAGCTTGCCCGATTATAATAACTGGTACGTCTACAGCTCCACCAGCAGGCAATTGAATAAGTAGTTCGTTGGCGTTGGCATCGGCTGTTTCCCACAATATCTCAACTGGCCCGCCAGTACCCATAAGCAGGGAAACATCGTCATTGTAAGTTGTATCGGCTGAACGTACAGCCAAACTGGGGTTAATAATCACTTTAGATTACTGCTCTACCAATTTCACGCCAAGCCTGCGTGCCGCCAATCTCAGACAGCACTAGAGTTAGAGTGTCGCCAGCCGAGGCTACGAAGTCCGTCGCACTTGCAAGTAGACAGACAGCCGTACCAGCACCACCGGCTGTATTGTACTTAACGGTTGGGGTCGAAGTAAACAATAGTACAATCTGGGCGCCATTCTGCCAACCAGCAGTTGTAATAGCATTAATCTGAGTAGTTCCCGTAATCTCAAAAATATTACCATCAGCCCCAAGCGTAAGATCATTGGCAGAAGCTATGTCAGCACCCTGGTTGTATTCCAACCTAGACGTAGTTCTAACGTAACCTACTGTACCCGTTCCTGTTGCCGCACCGGCAGTAAAGGTTATAATACCACCAGCAACGTTGCCGCCTGTACCTGCCGCACCCGCAGTAAGGGTAATATTTGCACCAACACCACCAGTGTCACCGGCACCACCAGCACCTGCTGTGATAGTAATAGCGGCCCCAGCCCCACCAGTATCGGTTGCGCCAGATGCGGCACCACCAGCGCCTCCAACAAGAGCTAGTGTTCCACCCGCACCACCAACGTTTGTACCTGTAGTAGCTGTAACAGCACCACCAATACCAGATGTGATGGTAATATCTGCACCACGGCCACCAGTTGCAGTACCAGAGACTGCTAGAGAAACAGCGCCGCCAGCACCGCCTGAGAAAGTAATGTCTCCACCGTCGCCGCCTGTAGCAGTAACGCCTGCGACTGCGGCGGCCGCACCAGCACCTGTAGTAACTGCCCACGCACCACCAGCCCCACCCGTAGCAGCAGTAGTAGCAGAATCTGCTGTTCCGCCCGCCCCACCTGTAAAGGAATACCCGGCACCAATACCGCCTGTGCCTGTAGTAGCAATAGTAGTATTTCCGCCTAGTCCACCAGTAGATGTAATAGAACCTGCGTGGGCTGTACCGGGGGTTGTGCCTACGGAAGCCGGGGTAGACCCTGCTGAAATAGTTAAGAGGCCTGTTGATGCAATACGTAATCGTTCCACAGGAGTCTCTGATCCATCCGGGGAAGTGAAAAACCCAAATCTGCCCGGCATATCCCCAGCACCTGGGGTCCCATCAACCGATAATCTAATGTATCCAGATAAACTGTTGAAGTCAGCTCCGTCTGCTCCATAGAATAATATAGTACCAATAGTATCACCACTATTAACTGCGGTATTAGAACCTATAGTTGCATGTCGGCTCTTAATAAAGGTTAAAGCAGGCCCACCCGCATCTGCCGACCACCGCCCAATCAAGACACCCGAGTCCGCTCCGGCTGAACCTAGTATTTCTGCTTCATAAAGTGCTCCGTCAACTGAAACTTGTGCAGTTGCCCCAATAATTAATCCAGTTGAATCTGCAACCACAACATCTGTAGCAGGCGTCAGGGTTACCAAACCCGACGCTGTAATCAGCAACCTTTCAGTCATTACCGATGGAGCCGCATCAGTAGCTACGTTAAAAGATAAATTACCCGGCCCGCGTGTCGTAGCGATTGTGCCTGTCATATCCGCACGGATAGATGCGGCGCGAACATATTCGCCAGCCGCAACAGCGCCATAGAAATCGAGTGTACCTAAGTCATCAGCACTAGTTACTACGGTAGGTGAAGTGAATGTTCCTCGCGCCTTACGGAATTCAATAATTGGCGCAGTAGTAACCGCCCCCACCCCGAACAAGGCGATCCTAGGATCAACTACTCCGTTATAAAGCCCCGGATCAACCGACTCAATCGCCTGGCCGACGATAATAACCGGGACGTTAACCGCGCCGCCAGCAGGAAGCTGTATAAGTAATTCGTTAGCATTAGCGTCAGTTGTATCCCACGAGATTCTAGTGTCTAGGCCCGTGCCGAAAGAAAGCAACGCATCATCTAGTAAGTTTAACCCATATGATGTTGCGTCAATTGCTAACTGAAGCTTTTCCTTAACCTTCATCTCGTGTTACCTCTTAACCGTACTGAACTGCGATTACCGCATCTGTCCCATCTTCTCTAATTGCGCTAAACCCTACAACCTCAGCCCTAGAATTAAGAAAAATCCAGTCCCCGTCACCATTATGGAACCCAGCCGTAGCTGTAGGTGTAGATGCATCACTCCACCACCGAATGTCCTGGTCCTGCACCTGGATAACCGCCGAGTTAGCCGTAGCCGGAGCAGTTAATCCAACTGCCGTAGTACTAACGGTAATAGACTCCGCTTGTGAACTGATTGTGCTATTCGCGCCGCCCGTTACAACTAACATATTATGTCTCCTACTGGTAGTATATTACGCGCAGCGAACCACTAGTAGCAGTCGTGCGTATAGCTAAAAATCGTCTGACCTCTTCTGGTTCGGTGAGCCAACCAGTCTCATCATTGTGAATCAGAATACCTGCTGTAGTGGTTGGCGCTGTACCATCAGTAGTCACCCGAATATCAGCAGTTTCTAGTCGCCAGAACGCATACCGCGCCGCATCCGGGGGAGTAAGAGCAACACCACCAGCAGTATCATCAATTGTAATCGCCTCATAACTGGACGCAATAGGCGTTATATCTCTCTGAGGTAGTGGCATACTCTTACTCTCTCACCTTCATAGTATGTCTATTATACTACATTATGCAGCATTTGTTTCAGATAATTCGGCCTTTTCAAGATCAGCTTTCCGCTTATTCCGCTTATCCTTCAACCTCTTAGCATATAGCTTAACCTCTTCAATAAGCTCATCCTTAAACAAATCATAAGCTTCCGAGTGCCATCCCTGCATATGCATGGCTAGCGCCTGAGCATTTGGTACTCGCTTGCCACAGTTCTCCTGGTAACATTCAAACTCAAAGTTATCTGATGTAAACGGTACCCACCCCGGCGGCAAGTGCTCCTGCTGCCAGAACGCTTTCCGGCCCTTATCGTCCTTCTTCTTCAGGCACGCATCTACCATACCCGTAGGCACAGGACGCGGCTTAAATGTATTCGGGTACTCTGTGTTATAGACCTTAGTCCATAAGACAGCTATGTTATCTGAGGCAATTGTCTCAATCGGTACCCTTCGTGTCTGCTTCAAAACCGGATCATCAATATCAACTGTATCGACGTTGTAATCATAGTTGTCGCTTGGGGCCGAAGAGACTGTAGAATCTCCTACCTCCATCTGCACCCCAGCGCGCGCTAACTTCTCGGCGCGCATCTCAATAAAACTCTTTTTAACTCTTGGCAACTTGGAAAATACCTCCACTAGGTTCATATGTATTGGAGTAACGGTCTTTCAATGGCGCTGTCCGCCAGTTTCTCTTACCGTCCTCAATCGCTTTAGAAAGCAATTCGTATATCGACTGCTTCCACTTCTTCTCCCGATCTTTTAAATCTCCGGCTGTAAATGCATTCCGCCTCCGCTTCTCAGCCACCCTCTCAGCTATCTCCGACATTTCATCCTTATCCATGTCACCATCGCCTAGGACTAATATAGGTGAGTGACCGCCAGCTAGACTAGGTGCACCCTCAAATGCCGCAGCGTTAGGCTTTCTAATCGACTCATTTCCGGGGGCGAAGTACGCTCTCATATTTAACGTACTATTCCAAGGTAATCCTTCACCTGTTCGCCGCCACTTCTCTGGCAGCTTCGCGCCGTGTGGTACAAATATTGTAGGTTTCATATATTATATGATACCATTATTGTGTAAACTTTGTCAAATTTCTGTACAGATGCTAGGGTAAAACGCTTTTTACATAGCCTGATTACTCTAGCCAGTATATCATCAAGGGCTACTACAAATAAAACCCCAGCCGGTTTGAGGCATTCCTTAACCCTCTGGAACACTGTACCCAAATCTTTCAATGAATTCGGATACCGTATAACTACATAATCATATTCCCCCGGTATGGGGTGTAATATGTAATCGTGCTTAAACATAAACGTATCTGGATGTACCATTGCTGTCGTACGATCTATACAAGTATACTCCAACCCTTCTGTGTACGGACCCAACCTACCCTGCCCACCAATTTCAAGTACCTTTAATCCAGTGTTATATTTCTTGGCATGTTGGTAGATCGCATCTACTATTGCTAGTTTTATATCCCTAGCGCGGTCGTTCCAAACCCGGCTTCCCGATTCAGCCATAGTCTCCTTAAAAGTGAATAAGGGGCTGGCACCTTACCAACCCCCTACTCGGGATTAAAGCCCTGTTACGTGAGCCCAGCCCAGACCGTGCTTACCGTCCCCGACCGCTCGCAGACAGTTCCCCAAGAAGGAAGCTGTAGTAGCTGTCGAAGGCGCAACCGCACCATCAACCGTCTCAGATGCAATAACTGTATCACCAGCAACCGTAGTACCCTGCTCAAGCCAAGCGACAACGCCCTTGACCTGATACCAGCCATACTCATTAGCCGCAATGACCTTAGTGGCCACTCCAACCATAGGTCGAGTTGGCGGTGAGGGGTGAATGATAACATCATTCCAAGGCGGTAACACAAGAGAAGCAATAGTAGAAGTAGTAACTGCAACCTGAACCGTATATGGAGGAAGCAGCGGTACAGTGAACACACCAGACGAAGCAACCGAGGCATGGTCAGCAACAGGGTATACATAACCGAACCCTGTACCGGCTGAGTCCTCAGTTATGAGGTACCCATACTTGTACTGGTCGGCTGTTACAGCAGTGGCTCCCAGAGTAACCGCAATTGATGTAGCCGCAGCCGCAGCCGCAGCTTGGACCGTTAATCCAACGTGGTTAGCAACAGCCAAAGCCATCTGGTAGACATTACCAACTACCTCAGCCGTGCCATCATTACCAGCAAACCGGAACCATCGGCCGTCCCTCATCTTCATGAGAGTCCCCATCTGATACCTAGAATGCGTTATATCGGCGCCCGTTGGCAGAGTATAAGAGTTGTATTCCTCCCCCGGAGGCCCCCAAAATTCATTAGCAAATGCACTCATGTTAGTCTCCTATCGCGTTTCGCAGAAGGGGAGTGGCCCCCCCTTCTGGCCGTATGAACTGCCCCCATACGATGGGCTATTGAATGCTAAGATTACGATGTTGGCGTAACCGCGTCGAAGGTCATAATCCGGCCCCACGCATCTCGGTACTCGCCCCAAGCGTACTCATCCACGTAGTTAATCTCCCAAGCACGGAGAGAAGCGTCATACTCCTTCTCAATAGTTGGTGTCATAGCCTGAACGTGCAATAGAGCTTCACGGCTGAAGATGCCGCCGATAGCGTCGTCCGAAGCATCCTTCGTGATGTTGTTATCCTGCCACAGGTTCACGCCAGCAATTGTCTTGCCAACGAAGCCATTCAAGATAACGTCCTGGGAAACACCGGCCGGGATAGGCGCGATGTTGTTTGTCGAGCCCGAAGTCATAGCCGTACCAGACATACCCGTCAGACCAGCAAGGTTCTTCCACAGTAGGAAGTACGCATGACTGTGATGAACAAGATGAATGGGGTTCGGGCCTGGCTCCGTGTCGCCCTGGATAGCGGACTGCCCCGCCATGATGTAGTTGTAGGTCAGCGCACGAGCCGCAGCACCAAGGTCTGTAGCAAAGCTAGAGAACTGGGTTAAGCCGTCCTTGTCGCGCTTTCGGACCATCGAATCCCCACAGAGCTTACCGATGACTGTCCACATGTTATCTCGAACGATGCGGAATACCCGCTTCGGGATAATAACCTGTGTACCAACCTCAGACGGCGTAACCGTCAGAAGAGTATCAGTAATCTGCTGGGCAATCTGCATATCGACACCAGAGGTAAGCGCCTGCGCGTCACCAAGGGCGTCGTACTTCGGCTCGCGGTAACTCTCACCGTCGCCGTTCTTTAGGGTAACTCGCCGGACAACACCCGGCTGGGTCATAACTGCGGTATTCTCCCGCACATACATGGACGCAGCCAGCATAGGCCGAATAGCTTGGTCTACCGTATCTTCGGTTGTAATTCCATAGTTTGGCATGTGATTCTCCTATTCGTCTGCCCGCCGACTGGCGCCCGGTTGTCTTATGTTGAGAACCGATTCTTGGCCATTTCGGCAAAATATTTAGTTTGTAGTCGCTCCATGGCCGCTACGTCACCACTCATGACTGCCTTGCCATACTCGTTCTGCAAGTCGTTAAAGCTAAGATCAGAGCCGCCTGCTGAGGATTGGATTGTTTCGATAAACTCCGACCCACCCTTAAGCTGCTTTGCCAGACCCTCTAGCTGAGCCTTAAGCTGAGCTATCTCATCTGATGTACCTGTGCCAGCCTTCTTATCCAAAGCCTTTCGCTCCTTCTCGCGCTTCGCTTGAATCTTTGTCATATTCGCTTGCATCTCGGCAGAGTTTTTTGACTTCGCTAGTTCTTTGATCTCATCCGGTCCAAACCCTAGACCCCCATCAGGATCGTCTACATCCGCCGCAGCGAATTCTAGAATGTCCTGCATCATTTGCTTCTGAGCCAGAGATTCCGCTGCTTGCCGGTAGCGATTCGCATCGGCTGTAGCTAGCTTAGCTGTGGTCTTTGCAATATGAACTTCTCTTTCCTCTGGGGTCATAGCCTCTAGCTTCTGCGTCTCGGTTAGAGAAACTATCTCTGCAATCTTCTGTCGTAGATCAACTACTTCAGATTCGAGTGCTTTGGTTTTCTCGTCCGCTAGCTCCTGTGCCTTCTCTGAAGCACTGGATTCCAGTGTTGCTCTCCGTACCGTCCGCATCGCTTCCTTGCGAATATCTTCCTGGTCCGTGAGGAACGCTGTTAACTCCGACCGCTTCTCCGGCGACAACTTGCTTGCATTAGCCTTTAGCTTATCTACTAGTGAACCGTAATCTTCTGCGTCTTGAGTCCCTTCATTTGGGGTCTTATTAGAGCCCTGTTGGGAGTCGTTATTTGGCACTAGGTTACCCTCTCTTTACTTAGCCTTCTTATTTGACTTTTTAACTTCGAGCTTCTTGCCCGATTTCTTGGCTTCGGCCTTCGCCTTTGCAAACCCTTGTGGTGTGTAATCGAAATGCTTGCTGCCTACCTTGGGCATAGTAAACTCCTTATGTAATAGTATAGCATATATTTAGGATTATGTGTTAATTTAGAAAGCTTCTTGCAAAAGAGTTAACCATTCGAGTAAGGTTAATCTGGTACCCGAGTTTAACCAATAGCGACGAAGTTGGTCTAGGTAAGGAAGAGGAAGAGGTATTTTCTTTGCAATCTGGGATTTAAGGTCAGAGGGAAGTAGCACAACGTATTGAGGCAGTCGGCCGCGCTCGAAGTTCATGTCTGGGCCAGCAGGCGCAGTAGGCGGGCCAATAGGACGGGCAGGGGCAGACGGGCGTGGGGCACTACTAGAGGAGCCGCCGCCCCCACCGCCACCAGATGAACCTCCACTAGATGACCCCCCACCACCGGGTGCCACAGTGGTTACCACTTTAGCTTTACCTAACCTAAACGACCCATCTACGACTGCTTTGGCCCACTTGTCATATTCATCAACATCTTCATTTGGGTTATTTGCCTGCTTCCAAGCTGTATAATGGGTATAGAACGGGGCATTCTCACGACGGTTAGCTTCCTCAGCTTGCATCGGTCGGTAGAACTTATCTCTCCATTCGCGGTTGCCCTTCTCATCTAACCAGTCATTAAACTTTTGGCGGTTATTAACCGAAACAACTGTCACGTATTCCTCAAGTTTCTTTTGATTATCAGATGACATATTATTCCGACGCTCATATATCCATTCGGATTCCTTACGAGCATTCCGTTCTAGATACTGCCGCTGCTGCTCTTCATTCCAAGCGATACCCTTGCCGGCCTGATCTTCAATCCTCGATCTAATATGCGCCGAAAGGGGGTCATCCTCGCCGGGCTTTGGCTTCTCGGCCGGTGAAGGCTTAGCAACAGTTGGTACAAGCTTAGTTATACCCGCCGGTCGCGTAGTCCTATCTCGCTCATACGTGGGTGAAGGCTCTTCTACCGCCTCAGCAACTACTGCTGGTGCAGCTTGTGGAGTCCGTCCCCCAAGCAGCCCTAACCTACTAGCTGCTATATGCCACGCACCATAACCCTGTGCATCATAAACTTCCCTTGCGGCCTTAGCGTTATCAACCGGGTTAAACAGGTTATACTTGTCATCCAGCCCCGGCCAAGCCTCAGCGTTGATCTGGAACAGTCCCTTTGAGTACTCCCCATCCGAATTCAAAGCATCAATATCTGCGGAAGGCGATTCCTGCGCCATGATCTTCATCATGTTATTAACAACTTCAGAGCCCAAGTCCCCAAAAGCAGATTGAACACTGCCACGAAACTTCTCATGCTTGGGCGAAACTGGGATCACAGGCTGATTAATTGCAGCAGTCACATCTACTGAAGCTAGATCGGGGGCAGCATCAAATGACGAGCCCGCCTTAGTTGAGGGTTCTGCTTTACCTACCTCACCAGCTATTCGGTTAAGAGTATCTACAGCCTTCTCACCGACCTTTCTACCAGGCTGTGTTCCTAGCCACTTCAATAGCTCTTCAGTGTACTTATCGGGACCAAGAGGTCGAGCCTCTAAACTGTCATTGAACTTCTCGCGCATCAATGCTATATAAGCAGCATCATCCCGGTCAGACTTATCTAGGAATTCCAACTTCTTGCTATTTGCCGCGACCCACTCATCTACTAACTTCTTCGCTTCGGCAGCGTTAGCCGCATGCTTGCGAATCTTATCTGTAAACCCAGACTTGCTTTCATCCTTGCTTACCTTATCCAGTACCGTTTGCAGCCTAGGTGTGTACGTATCTGAGGTTATCTTTCGGACCTGATCTAATACCCCCTGCAATGCTCGGCCCTGCTTAAACTCCTGCACCGGGTCGCCCGCCGCTACGGCCGTCGTAGCATCTACCTTATCAACCTTAGTAACCGGAGAAGGTACCTTTCTCGCTAACACGTCATTAATAAACTCGGCCACCTTACCCTGACCCTCAGCCGACCTTATATCCTCCGACTCTGGGTACCCCATCTGTTTGTTCCAGCGGTTGTACCACGTAATCAAGTCTGCCCTAGGGTTCTTCCCGGCCGACGACAAGAAAACATTCCGTTCGTCTAGGGCTTTCTGCCACTCTACATACCTGGGGTCTTTCTTTAGCTGCTCCCGGCCTTCTGTTGTAGCCTTACCCCACTCGCGGCTGAACTCTGCAACTCCCGGCCTATCGTTAAAGGGTTTGTAGTAATCGTTGAGTGCCTTTATAGTCTCATTGTATATTTGATCCCTATCAGCCAAAGAGAAGTTGCCCGATCCACCATTAGCAACTGCTATGAATCTACTAACCGGCTTATCATCAATAGCAGTTGTAGGTGCCATACCCTCTAGTGCGCCAACAGTTGTTACTTCCGGCGACTGAACCAACCGCCTGCCCTTAGCAGCATCCTCTAACAACACTGCTCGCCGTTCGGGGGAAATAGACTGAGCGAAATCAGACGGGTACTTACCGGGATTAGTATTATGCCAGTTAAACCAAAGTTCCACAAGCGGACCCGCTCGACCGCGCTCATCCTTTGGCTGCCGGAAGTACTCCGCAAGCTGCCTATTTAATATTGCTTCGAATGCAGTCTTAGAATAGAAAATCTTTCCACCCGACAACACATCATCTTCAACATATCCTTGTGGCGGGATTGAAAATCCTCCTGCTGGGTGCTGTGCGCCCTTTGGGCCAAACTCCGCAAGCGTCTCTCGCACATTCCTGGCGTACTTACGGGAAACATCTAACTTAGCCTGTGCATCTGACTGCTGCCCAACTATTCTTCCGGGTACAACAGTTGTAAGTGCGGCCCTTCGCCCTAGCCTGTTAAGAGCATTAACCCTAGCCTGATCAAATATCGCCTCACCGTCTTTCTTCTCCCAAGCCTGGAACATCTGGAAGTCGTCAATCTCATCCTTGCCGCGCATATATGCTAGCTCCCAGCGCACAGCCTGATCTAGTTGCCGGTCATTCTGGTAAGGCGGATCAGACTTCTCTTGGGAGTACAAATTTAGCTGATTAGCTAAATACGACCAGAGTAAGCGGTTGGGGTCTAATATAGGGGCATCTAGGGCTCGGGAGGCAGCAGCAAAGAACCTCTGGCCGGGCACCTGCGGTAATGGGTTCTGGTACTCTCCGGTATAGCCTTTACTAATTAACCCGGCAGCTTGTAGAGCAAATATAATATGCGGGTAGGTTCCTAATCCACCAGCCGCCGACTGGGTTAACTCAAGTTGGGCACGAGCTACATCTTCCTCAGTAGCCTTACCTTGCCGAAGTAATCCCACCTGTCTCTCGTACTCCGAGTTAGCCCTGAAAAGCTGTAGCGCCTGGTCCATAATTGAGAAGGCAAGCGGGGAGACACCTACAAAGAATTCATCGGACTCCGGCGTGCCTCCAACTTTACCAATAGAAACCTGTCCAGCACGAGATACCGGAAGCCCCCTGCGACGACGCTCGGCTTCGGTGTCACTGAGTATATTCCGGTTAACCGCAAATATCCACGGGTTGCGGATCATTGCGTCGGCGTAGTAGCCGGGGTTGCGAGTCTGCCACATAGAGAAGGGAGTTACTATGTTAAGCAGGGAGTCTAGTTGAGTCTTTCCTAGTCTATAATCAAATAGAACTCGGTTCGCTTCCTTTTCGCCTCGAATGGCTGCCCACTTTATACTATCCGCCCAAACTTGTGCAGCCGCGTTGAAAGCTCTCTGTATAGCTGCCGCATTAGTTGCCACCAACCTAGGCTCTAATCCGCCTGTAGATATCTGGGCCGAGTCAGTAGCTAGCTGATCTAGTTGAGACATAGCCTCATCAAGCTCTTTTTGCATGCGTAAGTTTGCTTCGTCAAATAAAGTATCAGCAGTAGCACGCACACCGGCTGCTGGCCCAGTCTTAGGCGCATATCCGGCGGGATATCGTATTGGCCCTGGCCCAGGTCCGGTTGAAACTAGTTTCTTTGCCCGATCAGCGAAGAACTTAATTTCCTTTTCCATCGCAGCTTCAACATCTTTCGCAAGCAGCCGGAATGCCTTATCCGCTCGTGCTCGACGTTCAGCACTAGAAGTCTTACCCGCTTCCTCAGACTTCTCGAAGAACTTAACTCGAACACCATGTTGGCGCTGCTTATCAGTTATCTTATTTGATAACGCCTGTAACCTAGTCCGTAGGCGGTTAACATAGTCCATATTAACTGCTGACACATTTGGCGTCCCAGCCAACCTGTTTATCTGGTTTACCATATCTTGGAATAGGGTAAGCTCTATCTGATGCTGCTGATCCCATAGCGTATTAAAAGCGCCTTCTGGTATGACTCCTGCACGCCACTGAGGGGATTGTACAATCCGGTTAATTTCATTTGTTACCGCATCTCTGCCAGCTTGAATCTGCTCGTACTTCTTAGATATGTACTGTAAGGATTTAAATGCTACGACTTCACTATCTGCGCCTTGTAGTGCTTGCCATAACTCATCCTCGGCAGCATCTACCTGCATCTTCAAATTCTCTACAGCGGCCGAACCTTTACCATAAGCTGCCGATAAGAATGCCCTATCCAACCCAACGCTCTTCAGGACAGCTTTCTCTTCAGCTACTATCTGATCTATCTTAGCTTTCCTAGCTGCCGGATCAGACAGATTTCCTGCTTCGCTTTCAATCCGCTTAGCGACCTTAGTAACTATTGTAGAAGCCTTACCCTTTATTAACGTAGTTGGTAACGTCGGCGGCGCATAAGCCTTTACAAAGTTCCTGCCCAAATTTATTATGTCTTGGGGGTTAAATACTGTTGAGCCTGATACATAACTTCTCAGCACATGAAGTAGGTTATTCTTAATAGTATTGTCAGTGATTCCCATACGATTGACTAGCTGTGGCAGGTTGTCATAAAAAACTTTCCGCCCCTCATCTACAGCCTGTAGGGTGCGCTTCTCAACAATAGCCCGGATGAACGGCTGCTCTACCTTGCCGTAAGCTTCCGCTCCTGTTCTAGCTAACGACCCTACAATTGGAAAATGCCCCCAACCGCCGATAGAAGCCCTTCGACCGATAATATCTTCGCCAGTCTCTCCGGCCTTAACTACTTGAGCAATACTACCATATCCTTCTGCCCTAGCAGGTAACGGTATACCGTACCCGTCTAACTGCACCCGTACGTTATCCAATCCGCCTAAGCCCAGCCTCTCGATAAATAGGGTTTTGACTGTGTTATCAGTTGCGTTAACGAGCATAGTTGGGATAGACCAAGCCAAATAACCCTGCTTGTACATCTGGTTTAGGTTATTAACTGCACTCTCTAGCCCAGTTCGATTTAATCTAACCCCATTATCTTTGGCCCACTGCCGAAGCTGAGAAGCAACAGCAGCTTCCATAGGGGTCCGGTTAGCGTCATCAATAACATCCTGGTTATCTAGCAGCCGCTTCCCCAGTTCCGGGTCTTTCCTTCCAACTGCATCTACGACTTCCTTCGGATTAGCGCCAGATTGAATTAGCTTAGCTACTTCGCTATTCGGGTTCTTCTTAGCAAAAGTATTAACTGACGATTCATAGGTGCGCCTCGCCTGGTCAATCTTTTTACCTGCCGACTCAAATGCAGGAGCTATTTCCGCTAAAGCTTGTTTATCTGCGGCGCTAAACAAACCAGCTTCTGGAATATTTAACAACTCTTCTGGTGTAGCCTTGGCTATGTTACGTAAAGTCTCGGTAGGCACATCGTACTTCTCAGCAATTTGCTGGGCCTTTCGCCACTGGTCAGCTTTTACTCCGAATTGAACTTCTTTAGGGGCACCCATACCAAGGTTCGCCCACTCTGGCGCGTCAGGCAGTCTCTGCTGCCTAGCGATATCGTCGGGGGTTATCTCCCCACGAGCTAATGCTTCAGTAAATAGCCTTTGCTCTACACGGACTACAGCCTCGTGTGGAGCTAGCTTTTTTCCTACTCCAACTAAGATATTCCCTACACCCTTACCGCCAAACTTAGCGCCAGCTTTTAGCCCGCCCGCTATCGCAACTTTACCTAAAGCTCCCACCGGAATAAAAGTAGTAGGATCAGTTGCTAACTCCAACCCAAACCCTGCTATATCTCTAACAACCGGGTTAACATCCTTGCCGAACATCTTAGTAAAAGCTTCCGCACCTGTTGGGCCTCGACCTTCCCAGCCGGCTTTAATAGCATCATATATTTCTAGGTTATCACCGGGCCTGCCGCCCCACTCCGGTTCGGCTGCTTTAGACACACCCCCAAGAACTGCCCTTCCGGGTCGGGATGCCTGATCTAAGACCCAACTGACTGCCTGCCCAGCACCAGTAATAGCTTCCTGGGTAGCTTTAATCTCCGGCGAGATTTCGGCAGCACTAGCCGATTTAACTCCGGTTATTTTGTCTAATATAGATAGGGGCTCATTTGGCGGTACAGATAGCGCATCTTCGCTAGGTTGGTCCCTAGATACTTCCGGCTCAGCCCAAGCCGGCCGGTACCCGCCAACAACTTCAACACCTAGGGGTCTTAGTGGACTAAATTCGGGGTATGACTCGAAGTTTGATTCTTGTGTAGGTTGCTCGTTAGGCCAGTTTATTGGCCCATCAAACTCTAGCTCTTCTGGCCACTCATCCGGCGCTTCATCTGGTACATCTCGCACCTTATCAGCCGAATCAGCCAAGTCGGAAGCAACCCCATCGGTAGCATCTTTATACCACCGATCCCGGTTGCCATCTTCGTCGGGCTGCGGAAGCTGCCCAGGATAATCCTCTTTACGTGCCATTACACACTATTATACCGTATACGGACTATTTGTGTAATCTAATTCTCAAAGGTTTCCCAAGGGAAATCCTCTGACATTCCGGTTTGTTTGCCCCAACCAAGGTTAATCTCTCTGCCAGGATCATCAAATAACATTTCATATATATCTTGATTAGGCTCTCGATAACCACCTTCTTTAGTTAGTCGGCGTAGAGCGTAATCAATGGCATCAGCGGTTGCAAGGTTAGCAGCATCCCAATCAGTCTCATCTGGCCGAATCTCTAATGGCACATCAAGTTCATCCATGTAAGACTCTACCACTCCACTAGGTGGTGTACCCTTGAACCATTCATCACCCATCATTTCCATATCCGGTCGGCCTTTAAAATATTGACCTATTAACTTATCTACTAGCGTACCCCAGATATTTGCTAAGTTATCATTGCCTGCCTCTGGGTTATAATCCCCAGTAGCAGATTCCACGCCTCGAACCGGGTTCGGCACGGTCATTCCACCCAAATCGGACGGCCCTTTTATTCCTAGGTTACGAGCTAACTCTTCCCATCCGGTAGTGATTTGTGGACCTAAGCGCATGCCGGGGTCAGTTGTGATGTTGGGGCCGGCTCGCCAAGGGGGAGCGGTTGTTATTTCTGGTCCAAAGGTTTGGGGTGGGGCTTCGTCAGAGATGGTTGTATCGGGGGAGTAGGGGCCGGGATCAAAGAAGGCGGGGCCGTTTGTATCAACCATCTTATCTAATTGTTTATTATCTTGTCCAGGCTGAGGAATGTAAGGGGGATTAAAGTTTGGACCCTCTCCCCACTCTTTTCCGCCTACACCCTTGCTTACATCTATCGGCGGGAAATCTAGTTCACCATAATCTACCACTGGGACTTCAGGAGCTTCATTTGACTTATTACCAAAATAATTCTCAGCCATAGCTTTGAAGCCCTGCGGATCGTAATTAGGATCAGGCTTTGGTTTCTGCGGTCCCCAAACGCCAGCATCAACATCTTCTTTTAAGGCTTCAGCCCATGTTTGCTCAGTAGTCTGTGGAGTAACTTCAGTAGGAAATGGGTCAGACTCTGGGTCATACAAATCTGGCCAAACCTCGTTTTCTAACAAATAATTATACAAATCTGTAAAATACCCTATAGGAGACTCTAGTGAATCTCCAACCTTTAACTTAGCTTTAAACTTATCCCCAGGCCATTGAGTAAGTACTGTCGCAAGAATATCTTGAAAGTCCTCATTTAAAGGCGGATCACTAGCCCCCTTAAAATCTTTGTAGTTGCCCTTATTAATGTTATAAGACTCTATAGCATTAGCCAACTTCATGGCCTGATCGCCCTCAAGTACCGAATACAAAGACGCTATAACATCGCCGGGCACTTTACCCCCCGGCTCTGGTGTCCCCTTAATAGAATTAAGTATCCATGATTTAGTTTCATTAAACTCGGGATCACCGTTAAAGCTCGGCAGACTTGGAGCTTTAGCTGTCGTCGGTAGTCTAGGAGATTTATTATTAACCAATCTCTCTATAGACGGTGATAACTTGTACTCTCCCTCTCCCTTATCTTCTACCTCCACCCCAAACAAACTCAACATAGCATCACTAAGCTGCTTTATACTATCTACCTCATCAAGCCCAGTAAAATCATACGCCGGATGTAAAGTAGTAGGCTCACCCGACAACTCGGGGTAAGTAGTCTCTCGTAAATCTTGTATTTCTTTAATTGTGCTGCCGTCATCTCCTAGTTGTACGATAGAATCATAACCGGCTTTTCTGGCTAACTCTCCGTTTACAAAATCTACTAACCACCAACGATTACTTCTATAGTCTACAGATGCGGGGGGACGATCTATATCATACTTATCTGCAAATTTAGCTAGCGCATCAGGAGTCTTGTAATCCGGGCGACTATTAAGATCATATAAATCAGAAGTAAGTTTGCTTGCCTTTTGTTTGTCATAACCGGCCTCTAAAGCTAAATGATTTGTTAACCCAGCATCACCTAATGTAGAACCCGCAGCAAACACGGGCCGGCGAAATATAGTATCTCCTTGTATAAGCTCTGATCCACCCTCCATCTGCTGTTGTGGTACAGAAGGAGTTGTACCAATCAGATAATCTGATTTCTTTCTTTGGGTATCGTAAAATACCGCACCAGATTTAGTTTTAGTTCCCGGCGCATTCTTCTGCTGAGCGCGCTGCACGGGCATATGCAACCCCTCAGCATCTATATACCCGCCTTCTTTTTCTGCTGTTCTGGAAAGGATTTCCCAAAGGGGACTACCCTCGGGCGGCAGTAGAACCTTTCCCCGCTGCTTCCTAGCCATCTCGGGGTTAATAATCCCCTGCGCCCTGGTTGGCTTAAGGACTTCCTTAGTTGCTGTAGCCATTTACATAACACCCTTTATAGGCTGCGATGGAAAGACTCCTTCTTCCATCGGATAATATGGTCTATCCAAGTCTGTACCTATTAGAGCTTTAATAGCTTCATCTATCCAGGGGGAAGATTTATTCTCTTGAAATTCTTCTTGGATTTGGGTATCAGGATCAACAGTCTCCATCGGTTTGCTGTTTTTAATTAACCGTATTAGTTCTAAACCGATAGCATCTCTTACATTCCACCCCTGGTCACTGATTGCTGGTTCGGGGTTAGGATTACCAGTAAATGCCGGTGCTGGTATTCGATTCCCAACATAATCCAAGAAGTCGGAAAGATCGTTTAACTCATAATCCTCGGTAATTTCATCGCCCTTCAATCTCAGGTTCCTTGTATTATCTTTCCATCCCCCACTATACCCCTGTTGCTTCCATATATCAGCCCCAATACGTATGTTCGTCTCAGGGTCATATAAATCTAAATCCTTCAAAGCTTCCCTACGAGGGGCCATATTAATCTGTAGTAAGCCTCTACTATCTTCCCTACCAGGAAGATTAAACTCTCCACGTCTACCCTGTTGGGCGCCAGGCTGCCCCCAGGATTCAAGCAGCATAATAGCTAGAATGTTATCCACATCTTCGGGCGGGAAATATTTTTCTACTAGTGGTCGCCAGCGTTGCACGGCCGGATGACTAGCAGCAGCTTGCACTCTAATAGCCCGCTCTCTGCCGGGGTGTTCTCTTCCGGCGAGTCTTTCAAATAGACTTAGTAAATTATCATACTCGGGCATCTTAAGCCCTCAGTAGTCTATAGCGCCCCGTGTAGGCCCTAGGATTTAGCCCACGCTCGAAATTACTCAACCCGCCCGCCATTCTACTAGCCTCTTGCGTGCCGAACCCGCTCAAGAAGTTAGTAAAAGAAAGCATTGGGTCAGCGGCAGCGGCAACCCTATATCTGTTCGCAACATTTCCTAGCTGCCCCCGAAGCTGCCTACCCAGCCCAGGACTAAGCCGGTCTAAGTTCGCCAGCCATAGAGCATATGCCCCGCCATACCCCTCGGGAGAATCCAAATCCTGCCTACCGATATTAGTCAGGCCACTAAAGTAATTATTGTTCATCCCCGAACCGATGCCCAACAGTCTGCGTAAGTCTGCGTAGGTTGAATCAAATAGTGCCATTAGTATAATCCTAAGTTCTTGGCAAACCGGAAGAAGTTTTGCCCAGCAGCATCGGCACCAGGGGCCACGTTCTCATACTGAGTATAGGCGTCACTAACCCGCCGACCCAAACCCCGCCGTAGATGAGGGGCCATGTCCGCAGCAAGGGCTTTGAACACGTAGTCTCTGGTTTGGTTCTGGTTTGTATCCGCCAGCAGATTCTTTAGCTCAGATGTTGGTGCACCCTCAGAGGTAGACAGAACTCGATTTAACAGTCCAGCACCACGTTGCTGCCCCGGCGCCCGAACCGACCCGCCTAGATCATATGAAGTAGCCGAAGCCCCCAATAGATCCTTGAAGTAGTTAGCTAATTCATCAGGGACATTAGCTGTCTCACCAAGCATATGCTCTAGATCAATCAGCGCGCCTATCCTCTCAGCCACATCCTCGAACTTATTCCTAGCTATAGGGTTAAATGTTTGAGAGGCGCGGGTTTGGTAGTTGTTTAGTAGAAGGTTGGCAAGATTAGAGAATCCAGTTGGGTCACGATGCCATGCGGCTAGTGGGTCACCTACCCGAAGCCCCTCTAAGAACTGGTTTCCTGTACCAGAGTACAAAGTATCTGTTGATGGGGTACCTGCCGTGGGTGTAACCACAGGCGGATTTGTTCCTGCCGGGCGTACAGGATTTGCTGGGTTAACTGCCCCAGTCGGTAAAGCAGGCGTCCCAGTATTAGCCGGAGGGTTGCCCGCTACTATGGTATTTACCCTATTTACAAATCCAGACTGCTCTAGAAACTGTACCAACTCATCTTCGGTGGGTGCGCGGCCCCTTAAACTGGCTAGCTGATACGCCTGCTGATGAGCTATTCTAGCCTCTTCCGGCGTTAGACCATTGTTTACATAAATCGCTTCTAGGTTACTCTGATTAAGGGGCGTGCCCATACTCTGTGCGCGGTTGAATCCGAATATAATGTTTCGGGCTACTTGTGCCGGATTAATAGCCATGGTTCCCCCTAACCCTTAAGCATCCCTAATAACTGCTTATAGTCTATCATATTCTGACCACTATTATCCGTTTGACTTGTGTCTAATGGGGTCAAAAAGGGATTAATATTAGACGTATCGGGAGCGGGTAATAAGCTAGTTGTGGGCTTTGCTGGTGTACTAACGTTTGTATTAGGGAATAGCCCTTGTGCCCGCTTAACCGCAGCCTGCGCCTTACCTTTTAGCCCTTCATCTACCTCATCCCAGTACACAAAACCCTTATCTGGGATAGAAACTACCCCATCGCGCCTCGCCCAGCCTAATCCAGGCTCGTAAACAGCATTCAAGTCGGGATCATGCCACCCCTTATCCTTAGTCCATCGTTTCATACTGCACCCCCGCTAAATAACTAGTGGTGGAGGGGCTACGCCGCCGCCCATCCTGTCTTGAAGATTGATTAATGCGCTTTGAATGGGGTTAGACCCCTGTGGTAGACCTATTCCGCCCTCAATAGGCGCCCCAATGGGGGATATTCCGGCCATTTGGGCCTCCCCCTCTAATCCTGAGGGCGCATTAGGAGGTATAGCAGCCATTTCCGGCGGCATCGGAGCCCCGGCAGCGGCTAAAGCTTCCCCTACAATCGGCGCAGGCTGCTGCCCTATCATCAAAGCCTTCTTAACCTCGGCTTCTAGCTCCGCAATAAGCCCCTTACGCATGTTCAGCAACATATCCGCGACTTCATTAGCCGCATCAGTACCCCTAAGTCGGATAGAATTACTCAATTCTGTCAGCGTAAGCATACCGCCGGCCTTTTCCTCGACCGTCTTAGAGGTTGTGAGCCTCTCCCACATCAGAAGTTTAATCTGCTCGGGCGCATCTGGTCGATCAAGATACTCATCAATAAGGGTAACCAGCGCCAACGGGCGATTTGCAGCATTCGCAGCCTGAGTAACAGCTAGTAGTTGCTGTAGTTTATCTTCCGGCGGGCCTCCACCACGGATTTCAACTGTGACCTTAGCCCCCTTGGGCAGCTTACGAAGGTCGAACCACTCCCAAGCCTCTGGGCTAGACCCATTCTTGGTGATAGCTGAGAACTGTTTCTTGCCTATAGACCCCTTGCGGGCTTCGAGTTGACGGAGGATAGATAACGATGAGTCTAATTTTCGGTCTTTATACTGCTCTAAGATCGGGTCGATGATATAATGGCTGGCCTGCTTGTATAGTTGGAAGGTATGAGACGCGGTTGACCCTGGCATATCGCCGTACATTGCTGCTGGGTATGATCCCTTCCGCATGGACCCACTAACCATATCCATCCACAACCGCTCATCAACAGGAAAGTTATTAGGTTTAATAACCTCAACAACAGTATCTAGGTCTACGTTGTTATTCTCGGGGTTAGCCATGTCGAACTGTTGGAACGTACCATCTCGGGTCTTGACTAGAACAACTGCTTTAGCCCAACGTTCAATATTCGCGGCAATTTGCTCGGCCAACTCACACATGACATAATATGCGCTCTCCCACCCGGACATAGGAGACTGACCGATGTACGCCATCCAGTCATTGGACTCTTTGTTAACTGACCGCGAGCCCCTATCACCGGAGGCTGAGATTCTAAATGGCGGCGCATCCATAGGCAGACAGAACGCCGGATTGAATCCTAGCCCATGCTCCTGAGCTTTCTTTACCCAGGCTGCTTCCCGAGTATTCCCATTACCATAAACCGCTGCAACCGCGTTAATCTCGCTGTTCCAGTAACTAACAACTTGAATATTCTCTTCGTCGTTAATCCCCTCATCAGAGATGTTAAACTCATATCCATCAACAGGAACCCCGCCCGGCCGACGACCGCCGAACTTCCTAGCCAGTCGATCATAAGTATAATTAGTGGCCCTGATAATCCCGTCGCCGTCCATATCCCGATAGACTTCTAATGGGTTCCACAAGTCTGTGTAAATAGGCCACTCTTCGTCATCCCAATCGGTGCCGCCAGCAACTAAGTCTATACCCGAAGTCCACCCATGTACAAAGGCGTAGTACCCCCACTCTCGGACGTACTTGGTCCTGGCAAACCCACGCATCTTCCAATCTGTACGTCGGTCGTGCCCACCTAACAGACGCTCGATTTTGGAAGTAATCTCCCTAGCCTCTTCGTCGGTCGCCTTTATAGACGGTGGTAGCTGACAACGGTATAAAGTCTGCCCAGCCGAAAGCATAGCTACGGTTAGTCTAGTTGCAGTCCAAGGCTCATTGTCTTTGAATACAGTTCGCCCGCTGTCAGCAGTCTTAATCGGCTGCTTCCAAAGCTCCTGCATGTCCAGGATTTTCTGGTCCCTTGGCAGGAACTTTAGCTGCCATTTGTCCGCTAGTTCTAGTAAGTCGCTGGCATTAACGAGTTTAGGCAAACAGCACCCCCAAGACTAAGTACTATTATAACACATAAGAGTAAATGATTTATATAGTCATAATGCCGTCTAACGGCATATTAAACATACTTACCACATTTTAGTCCATGATGATTTAGTGTTATTATCTCTAACTGTTTCCCATATTGACGGGTCTATTTCCCTGCCCGGTTGATATTCCTGCCTTACTCGCAACGCTATTGCCATAGATAGCACTGAGTCGTCGTGTGAATCTGGTGAGGCTTTCCCCCCATCTTCGGACATGAAAGATTTACACTGATCCCAGAATACCTGGTCGTAGCATACGAATGAGCCCTCCCGCATCTGGTTATACATATTGGAGAGAATAACGCCCCTGTTGCCGTGGGAGGTCACCCACCCAAGTTCCCGTCTTTCATCTGTCACTGACCCTTGCAGGGTACCCTTTGCCACCCGGCGGTAGAACAGTTTGGGGTACTGTAAAGTTGCCTTTAGTCTTTCCAACACCGCTAGCCCGGACGGACTGTTGCTCTCTACGGCCAGTAGTGCGCTGTTGTACATCTTACCAACCTCGGCCAGTACATCGGCAAACTCATCGTAGGGTATGTTACAGTGAATGGTAGCTACGTGCTCTCCGGTCAGCCAGTCTAAAACCTTAGCATCTGACCAGTCGGGCCTCTTCCTTCTATTAACCGCCCCGGTTGCAGTATCCGCCGCAATTATGTAGACCCTATTAGCTACCGGGTACTTCCATATCCTGACCCATCCCCTGCCGCCCAAATCCTTCTCCACCTGTGGCGGTCGAGCCGATGCCGATCCCTCTGTTATAATATCCGCACTGAAGTACGTATCACTAGAGGTAAGGAATGCGTCGTCAGGGTGGTTTGGGTAGTCCCTCTTACGAAGGTGGGGGTCTTTAATATCTCTCTGCTTCTGCTCCCACCACTCTTCGTCGTGGTTAGGATTACACTGCCGTCCGTAGAAGTGCTTCCGGTATTTATTTGTGTCGTCATACCACATATCATGGAACATATCTGCTGCGGTGTTAGCAGTACTCTCTCCCATATAGCGGTCGCCTTTAACACCTGTTCCGGTTACGGATACCCAAGTCGTCTCCGGCGCCTCCCAGAAGGCAAGCTCAGTTGCCAACACATATAATCCTCGGTGGGAGCGGCCTGACTTTGGGGTAGAGGTTAACCCTATGATGGAACTGTTTATTGGGTTACCGAAGGATAGGGTAGTTTGGTTGTCGGCTACTATTCCTGGGCTGATACCTTCTGGCAGATGCTGTACACAGGTCTTGGCTATTTTAATTAGGTTAACCGCATTCTCTTCTTTGTCAGCAGCTATGATGAAGTTCGCACCGGGTCGGACTAACATGTCACGTACTGTAGCATTTACCCAAAAGGTAGATGACCCATTCTCTCGGGCCTTTAGCATTAGCTCCCGGTTAGATAGGCCATTGTAAGAGACTTCCTGCATCCAGGGCCATAGGTGCATTTGTTCTACCGGGCGACCCTGCGGCTGTATCTTTACGAATAGCTCGAACCACCAGCGGTAGTCATTACCCCAGAGGATATCTTCTAGCTGCGGAGGGTTACGGAGGTCTAGCTTTGGGTACGTCCACTTATAGTCGTAGACTCTCTCTACCGGCTGCCCAGGAGTCCACAGCTTCTCTAACTCCAACCTACTCGCCATTAATCAGCTTCTTTATAACCTCTTCGTGGTCAGGTATTTCTACAAACTCCCCGTCGATATTCCTATACGTGGGGTCATCCCCCACACCCCGTCCATTATTCAATAGCGGCTCCGGCTGGGGTAGCGCCTTCTGCTCCGGCTGCTTCTCCCAGTAATTTGCTGCCTCTCCTGCTCGGGCTCGGATCATATCCGCTAGGGTATTCTGCGCCCCTGTCCCTAGCTCATGTACATTCTCCACCACCTTCTTAGGCTCCCCGGTGAATAGCTCTATGTACAGCTTAAGTGCTGCTACATTAGGCTTCTCCTGGTACACCCTCCGGGTAACCTCCTGCCCCTCATACACATATTCCTCTACCCATATACCGAAAGCTAGCTCCCTCAACGTCTGCTCAGCTTCTAATAGATTATCCCCCAGCCTCTGGTGGAACTTCGATATAATAACCTTAGCTGTCTCTCTAGCGGCGGGGTCTTGCGCCGGCAGCCTCCCTATACTCTTAAGCGCCTCTAACTTAGGGTCGGGCTGCTTCCTCGGTCTGGCCATACTTAACCATTATACACTATCCTCCGGCCCCTCGGTCACCAAACATTCTAATAAACTTCTAATAATTATCCTTGACTTCGGCTCGATTTATTTGGTATAATCAGCTATGAGTTTCGCCCGGAGGGCCTTATATTATGCAGCGGCCCCTGTATACAGTTTACGCCCTTTTCAAAACGTAGTTTTGTATACAGGTTTACCCTCCCCTGTACCTATACTCTATTCGAGTACTCTATACACGCACATACTCTTACTCTACGTCCTCTCGCCTCTTATTTCTTCTATAATTATATAGCGGGGACACCCCCGCGCCCCGTGGCAACTTTCCTCGGCCCCAGTACTCTATCCTGCACAATACACGCATACTCAAGTACTCCATTACATTATACCCTACGATATTATGGTGTGGCCTATATTCCGTAGGGTTGTTTCGAGTGGGCAATGTCACCCCCAACTACCCCATCCCGTCCCATCCCGTGCCCTACCCGAACCGAGTCGTCACCCACCCGTTACCCCACCGCTGCGCTGCGCTCCGCTCAATCTTTCTTATACTATACTATATATACTTACTATTACTATATCTACTTACTATGCTGACTGCTGTATTGTCTGCTGTCTACTCGGCTGTATTGTCTGCCGACTTGACTACCGTATTGCCAGAACATATGTGCTGTCTTGTCATCTGCCCTGTCTGCTGTCCTGTCCGAACACTTGTTCGCCCCTGCCCCTCCCCCTGCCCCTATAACACCCCTATCATATATCTATTACATCCGCGCTCGCGCCGCGCTGCCGACTTGATGCGTAAATTAGCCTAGGCTAAAGTATCGCAACCCATAGTTGATGATTAAATTAGCCTCACCTAACTTTCATTTTAGTGTTGGGTAGAAGATAGTTGCATAAGCTAACTAAATCGCCCTTAGCCTCACCTAACCCCTCTCCAAGACAACGCTACACTCAGCACTCATCATCGATGATGAATGGTCCAATCGCCCCTTATATGCAAATGTTTGAATATTTGAATATTAGAATGTTTGATTGTTTGCATATTAGAATATACGAGTTTAGTAATATAGGGCGGGATTCTGTAGCAGGCAGGCGAGCAAGGGCTTACTCGATAACCTGATTGCATTATGTCTACCTCACAACTATACGGCTATACGGATGAACGGCTGTTAGCTTGACCAATAACTGAGATCAATTCGACGGGCCGGCCGATTGTCAATAGGCGGATATGCTTAGGCCAGCCTGTCCATTAGGCTAGATTGTGGACTGTACCTTTGGACAGGTCAAAGACTGGCCAAAAGGACGGTGTGGCGGTCGGCGGTCGGAGCGATGATGTTGGGGTCGCCGCCAAACGATCTGACGGCCGAGGGTAGGCTGAGCAGGCGAAGTGCAGGCGATAGGAGTATACACTATGTTTCTCACTGGCGCGCAGCTGAAAATCCTCGCGGGCGAGTCAAGCGCGGAGTGGCCTACGAGCTACGTCAACGCGAAATCGGGCGAAACCGTGCACTTGGACTACCAGTCGCGCCCAAGCAACGTGACGGCCGGGCAGGCGCGCGAGATGATCGCGCAGCGCAAGGCTAATCGCGCGGCTAAGGCGAACGGCCGGGTTGTGACCACGCGGAGTGCTAACCCGCACGCGGCTACACTGGCGCAGATCACACCAGCGTACATCAGGCGCGAGCAGAAGCGGCTGACTATCTTGGGCAAGATGGCCGGGCTTCAGGCGCAGATGGACGCGCTCAAGGGCGAGTTGGCCGCGCTGGACAGCTAGGCCCGCCCGCTCGCGTAGGGTAGGCGCGCTATAATAAATACCTACCCGATTACCTAAGTGAAGTGTCAGCCTCACGAAGCGGCTTGCTTAGGTCCATCTAGATCGGTGTCGCCTTTTAGCGGCTACTAATCTAGGGCGCGCGGCTGTAGAAGCTGCCTTGTGACGGTACGTTAATCCGTCCAACTTAATAAAGCCTAGCGTAAGCTAAGCATAAAGTGGCCTTCGAGTAACCAGTCAACTTGCGTAAGAACAAGCAGTACCGTCGATTTTGCAGTCTACGGCTGATGGCTTGCGGATAGCCTTGCTAGCTGTTACCTTAGTTGGTCAGGTGACTTGCAGTGGTACTCGTTGGCCTCTTTATGCTTAGCTTGCTCTTAAAGGAGGGGCAATTAGGCGATGATTGGTACCCAGATTCGGAACAAGTTGATTGCGTTGGAAAACTCAATAGCAGATAGGATAGATGCATCTTACGCAACTTCTGTTTCTCATAAAGTACAAAAGATGAGAGATTTGTACACTCATAGGGCGCAAGGCCAGAATGATGCACTTGAGATGTTGCGTTCTACCATCAACCTACTCGATTTGTTGGGTCTGTTTGAGGAAGCAGACAATGCAACAGTACGGGATGCGGAAGGGTTTCTTGTAAATCAATAGGGGGATCAATGCACCTAATCGCACTCAGTAAATCTATAGTCTCATCCTCTAATCGCTCCTACTACAATCCCGTTACCCAATCCTGGCAATCCTCTCCCGTAACCGAACGCCTCCGGCCACTACCACTACCTAACCGCACCCTTAAATCCTCACCCGCTCTTGTAAGAGATGGCAAGACTAAGGAGGGGTCGCGCGCTTATAAGGAAGTCCGAGGTGCGGTGCAGGTTTATAAGAACCGTTACCGTGTGCCGAGGCCATTACGTGGGAAGAGAGGTAAGGTGGGGAAGTTGGAGATGACAGGAGAGGAACAGTCTTGGAGTGACCAAACTTGGAGTACTATAGGGGGTGTGCCACCGCCGGAGGGTGATGTAACGTGGCCTAAGTATAGGCTGAACAGTCGAAGGGAATTCAGACCTAAGATGGGGGACTAAAATGGCAGCTATTATAGCAACGGGGCCGGATGGTAGCAGGATAACCCTGCTCAAGGGTGTGAATAAGATTGTACTCGCGCCCTATCTAACGTGGGCAGCTAGCCTTAAGCTAGGTTGGCTGATTGAAATCATCGAATTGGAGGATTCAAGTGGAGATTAACGAATCAGTTATTCACAAGCTGATAGAAGTAGTGGATGTTGGTCTTGTCAAAGGATTAGGAGTACCCGAGCCTGGTAAGATGTGCGTTGAAGCAGCAGTCTGTTATGCGCTTAATTTACCATACGGAGATAAGCCAGAGTGTGTGGCGCCAGTTATTAGAACATATAAGATTGCTCTTAATGACAAGTGGTGGTCATCAGAAGCAGCACGCGCTAAGGGGTTACGACGGGCTGCAGTAGCGCAGTTGGGGTCAAGTGGCATAAATCAGGTCGCTTGGATTAACCTGGTTGTTGATCAGATAATTAAACAAATAGTACCAATTGCACTACGGGCGGCAGCTAAGCTAGTAACTAACCCTAGGCCTCTGCTTGAGGCGGCTACGCGCTGTGAGTTGGAAGGGACAGAAGCAAGTGCTCATGCTGCTGCTACTGCTGCTCATGCTGCTGTTACTGCTGCTGCTCATGCTGCTCATGCTGCTGCTACTGCTGCTTATGCTGCTGATGCTGCTGCTAATGCTGCTGATGCTGCTGCTAATGCTGCTGCTCATGCTGCTGATGCTGCTGCTACTGCTGCTTATGCTGCTTATGATCGTGACAATGTGCTATCCATAGCCGCCGAGATTGGGGTACAAGCTTGTGTAACCCTTGGTACAGAGGGCTCCAAGTGGCTGTACCTACTAGACTAAAGGAGAATTAGATGGCATACACAGTTCGCAATTTCAAAACCAAGAAGGCCCTTAAGGATGCACTGTTGGCGGGTGAAACGGTAGAGGTATGGCAGCCTGGTCCTTTTGGCCCAGATGTAAAGGATGGTACAGCGTATCTTGAAGGGCCACATTATCCGGCAGCCCATACCTGGTACGCTAGTGGGGTAGTTAAGGGCGGGGTACTGGTAGGCAAGATCAAATAAATCCTACGAAAGGGTTGGGCTACTGCTGATGAGCCGTGCTGTTTCTTGTCAGTCTTGCAAGTGGCAGAAGTTTGATTCCAAATCCCCTTGTGTCAATCCCGACTGTACATCACGAGGGGTACAACCTATGAGAAGCAAGAGTTTCAGGGTTATCTCAGCTACGGGCAGACACGGGTTTCATGCGCCAATGGTTAAGGAAAGGTATTCAATATGAGGATTCGGGTGAGTAGACTATCGGTTGGCCTAGTTAATATGGCAGCCGAGTCAGTTAACCATAACAATGATACCTCTCTTAAGATCAACAACTACAACGAGCTTTACACAACTAAGAAGGGTGTCGAGGTAGCTACGTTTACCTTACGCTTGGATAGCAGTAAGCATAGGTACCATCGTCTTAGTTGGGGCGGTCCGTGGGGCCAGCACCCTAGAAGGTTGAATGCGGTATGTTACCACGGGCATTACGCTTTCTTGCATAAGCTGTTCAGTCTTGCGGATGAATTGAAGATTGTATGCAGCATAGAATCTTCGGCGCCTTTCTCTGGCCATAAAAGGAACAAGATTAAGTACACATCACTCGATGACTTCCTTGACAAGGCACCAGATTATAACCCTAATGTAGGTGGGACTATGGTTTGGGAAGAGTATCAGAATCTATGCGAGTGTAACGAATGAAAGGTTATGGCACAAGGGTCTATCGGAATTGCTTGGAACATCAGGCTGAGCTTACCATTTACCGGCCAGGGTTCAAGGGTAGCCGCACATCTTGCGTCTTAACAGTAAATGAAGTGGATTTACTGATTGATAACGAGGATGCGGCGATGTTATTGAGAGCGTGGCGAGAGTGGCCTGGTGTCACTTTACTGCGGCAGTCCAATAAGAGCAGGAGATGTTTGAGTGGCAACTGAGATTAGGATGTGTACATGTAAGCACCCCGGTCAGGATAAATTGCACGGTCAGGGTAAGAGGGTAAAGAACTATGCCCGAAGTGCAAAGAAAGACGGTGGGGTACCGGGATGGCGGTGTACAGTATGCGGGAAGATAGAGAGGGGACTAGAACACGGATGACACAGAAAGATTACAAGTTGATCGCTGAGTGTGTGAGCAATGGCTAGCGATCAGAACGCACTCGGTCATCTGTACAAGTGTCCACGGCATGGCTACTGGACGGGGATTCACTTTTAGAAAGGAAACACATTGAAGCAGTGGGAGATAGACTTAGCTGCTTACGAGAATCAAAACACAATAGGAGATAAGAGAATGTCTTGGTACGATGAGCATCCTAATCCATACCATCACCCAGAGAAGTTCGATCTAACTCTCATTCACACACTAGATGAGCGGCTATCTTATGAGTTCAATATGCTTCTAGTATGGGAACACAAAGATGGGCGCTTGTTTTGGGCAGCCGACTCGGGTTGTTCATGCCCTGATCCGTTCGAGGATTACAGTACACTAGAGAGTCTTAACCCTATCACGCAGCAGACGTTCTTTGAATTCGAGAAGGCGGTTACTGACTTCGATGTTGTAGCTATGAGCGATAGAGTAGAGGTACTTAAGTCGGTATATATGAAGGTTAGGGAGATGAAAGAATGATACGAGAACCTATGTCTCAAGCCGAGAGGCGGGCGGTTAGGGGGGCGCTAGTTGAGGCTGGTTTTGACCGGAGACATTTTACTAGAGATCATGGCGACGGACAGTACAATGAGATATGGGGTAGAGTAGAAGGTGATGGTACTATAGCCGCTGTTGTTACCATACAATGGGGTAGGAGAGGCGAATTAGATGAAAGCTGAGATGGACTTGGTTGGGGATATTATGGCGTATGAAGCGGGGGAATTGGAAGAGGATCAAATGATTGCTTTCTTTCAGGAGCTAGTGAATACGGGGTTAGCATGGCGACTACAGGGACATTACGGGCGCACGGCAGCAGCTTTGATTAAAGAAGGATTGATTACTAATGGCACAGACAGTTAAGTGTGATCTCTACCGATGTGGTAAGCAAGTAGAAGTAAAGGTTACTTTGCTTGGCACGCCGGGGTGGTACACGGTTAGCTTTGCTAAAGACCCGTTTGTGCCCGAACCTGCCCTTCATATGGTAGACCAGCGAACTAGGTGGGACTTCTGTAGTAGGGAATGCTTAAGTAGTTGGGCAAGGGGTGAATGAGAAAGATAATCGACCTAGCTGATGCTAACTTCAAGACGCCAGTAGTTAATGGCGCACGGTCAGTATCGGAGGGCAAGATATATGTAGAGACTTCTACTAATAGCCCTTACTGTACCATTCACGGTGCATGTTTGTCTGTTGCGCCAAACAATAAACTCTGGCGATGCCCTGCCTGCAATGAAGGCTGTTGGATAGATGGCTGAGAGGAATAAGTTCGATGAGATACGGCATCTTAGAGCGGAGATAGCGCGGATTCAGCAACGTATACAAGCGTATAAGGGGGTTGATTTAAGTAAAGACTTCCGAATATTAATTGGGTTAGAGGTTCAGCTAAAGAAACTATTAAGGGAGAGTTGACAATGAGGATAACATTTACACAAGAGGATGTTGACCTAGCGAAAGAACTAATCTTCGGGCACGGGCAACTAATGATTCTGAATTGCCCTATTACACAAGCAGTTAAGCGTAAGATTCCGGGGGCGACTATTAATACTAGTACGAAAGACGTACGAATTGAAGCCTTCGAAGGGCCAATATGGTATGACTTGTCTATGGCGGCGAAACACTTCGTTAGGGCATTCGATTCGGGTCTTACCCTACCGCCTTTGCCTGTTACCTTTGACCTTAATCCTAGATGAGCTTTGTTATCTCTACGTGGCACGGCGAGGGCCAGACCCTTTGGTATATAGTAGAAGAGGGTAATAGAGAAGAGGATTGGGAAATAATAAAAACTTTCAGTAGTAGGGAACATACAAGGCAAGAAGCAGAAGATTACCTTGATGATCTGATTTATTATGGAGGAGATCGTTATAATGTTTGATAAGCTAGACAAGAAGTTCAAGAGGGCGTGGTTGAAGGCGCTGCGGAGCAATGAATTCTATCAGGTGAGTAATAAACTAAGGAATGAGCAAGAGGGTAGGTGCTGCCTTGGGGTAGCCTGTGATGTGGCTCTAAGGGAAGGGAAATCAAAGGGGCAGTGGAGCGGGAGTTACTTTGTTCACACATCATATGATGATAGTAGAGTAACTGTACCATATGGATTAGCTGTTGACCTTCACCTAAGTATAGAAGCGGCGGATACTTTAACTAGAAAGAATGACGCGGGTGTGCCGTTTGATAGGATCGCTAACTGGATTAGCAGGAATCTTTAAAGGAGATAGGGCGTGGCATTTAAGAAGTTAGTTCCAGAATTTAAGGATAGATGGATTAAGGCTTTACGCAATGGTGAATATACGCAGTGGAGGGGTAACTTAAGGTACGGCAATAGTTTCTGCTGCTTGGGTGTGGCTTGCGATATCTCTGCCTTGGGCAGGTGGTCGGGTGAGGAGTTCCAATGTGCTGATGGCGAATTTTCTTTAATTAGTGTACCTAGATTAGTTAGGGAGGCTATTAACCTAGACATGAGTGTTAACTATAGCCTAGCTAAGAAGAACGACTCTGGTAAGTGGGACTTTAAGCGAATCGCATGATGGATATCTCGTTACCTGTAATAAGAGGACTACAGTCTTTGTATAAAGTTCAACCTATTTCTAAACTCTCAGCCGACGAGCCCCCGGTTCATACACAATTAGATAAGGATTGGGCCAGGCAGCAGTGGGAGAGAAGTAAGAAAGATAAGAAGGATAAGAGAGCGGGTAAGAGAGTTAAAGGATGGGGTCAAGGGAAATGATTATGAATAAGCATTACTTTAAGTATAGAGATGATAATCCATATCCTATACCAAGTAACTTTGATGATCCCAAAGATTATAGGATTGCGAATCTTGAATGGAGCTTGGGCTTAGCTGCTGCAAAGCGGCTTGATCTAATAGATGAGCTAGTGGATACCGGTTTGAAGTATAGTAAGTTTGTTAATAAAGCATACGGACCAGACTTTAGAGTTGGGGAATGGTGGACTGGACGATGACAAAGATAGATGATGGGTC
>ERZ1292644.353-Hain-H14-01um-R2-353-length-33307-cov-10_pt2 | contig 31631 bp, 44 predicted proteins | sample MGYA00564402_ERZ1292644 | MGnify/ENA primary metagenome ERZ1292644 (study PRJEB36523, sample SAMEA6512644) | groundwater metagenome | collected 2019-01-09 | study: AquaDiva: Metagenomics assemblies of 32 groundwater samples
AGCGACACCCATCAGTCTCACAGTTAATTCACGATTACCGGCCGCGGCTGTTCATTAAAGGCCCGGACTGGGTTGGACGCTTGCCAGAAATAGTGCATCGGGCCTGCGCGGATGTCGGCACGTCCATCGGGTACGTCGATACGCCCGGTGTGCACGTCAGCGAGACACGGTTAAGCGACGAGGAGGCGCTGGCTCAATTTGAACAGATCGTGCTCTCCCAGCAGCCAGCTACTGAGCCCTGGCAGCCCGTCACGGACTATTCCTTCGCGGCCCGCCAACAAATCGAAAGCCGCCACCCGCTGCTGGTCGTCGAGACATTCGCACCAACACGAGTGGCCGATGTCGGCTGCGGGCCAGCGCATTTCACCAGAATGCTGGCCGCCATCGGTGTTCACTGCAACGGTATTGATGTGGCGATTCCCGGAAATCAATATGGTCTCTACTGCGAGACCGACAGCGGGTGGCATGGTGGACAAGTCACATTATCGCATGGCGACATTACAGATACGAAGGTCTGCCGAGAGAATCCGGTCCACGATCTCGTCATCTGTCGCGAAGTCTTAGAGCACCTAACCGTTCAGCAGATCCGGCTGGCGGTTGCGAACCTCTGCGCCCTATCGTCGAAGTATGTCTACGTCACCACGCGCTTTGCGAAGCAGCCCGCACACTTTCTCAGCATTGAGACGGCTGACGACCTTGACCCGACACATATCAGCATGACGAATCAATTCTGGTTGCGGCATCTCTTTGTACTGGAAGGCTTCAAGCGCCGAGCCGACCTCGAGGAGAAGATGGATTGGATGAAAAAGGGTCGCTGCTTGGTGTACGAACGCACATGACTCATTGGTTGAACTGGACCTATGTCGCCGCTAGGAAGCGGCTGCCTTGGTGGAAGCGTTACTTCTGGTACATATGGAACTCATGATTGACGCCGTCCTCTCGCTGCACATGAATCCTGCCACGTGTGGCGTGGCGAAATTTAATCACGCGCTGGCCCAGCGCCTCGGCGTGCCTTGTCTCCCGCTTGGGTGCGATAGGCGTCATCCCTTGCTATCGATTAAGCCAACCGAGATCCCGCCATCGTGGAATCTTCGCCCTCGTCGCAATGCGCCGTACGATGTTTTCTTACACGGGCTCTTTCACCAGCCCGCCGATCCAGACCTGGTTTGTGGTGCCAGCGCTGTCTATGTCGCGAATGTCGAGATCGCGCGGGCCTTACGCCTCCTACGTCCTGATCTCATAGAAGCGTTCTGTCCTTCTACACTAGTTGGGAATCCAACCCGCGCAGACCTCAACGTGTTGATGTTCGGCATGGCGCACAAACTCCAACTGCCGTATTACGAGAAGCTGAAGGCGCTCCTTGACGCTACCGGGCAAGACTATACCGTGTGCGTCTCAACAGCGGTGCATGAAGGCTCGCCGTGGGAGTCCGTCTCCGAAGCCGGCGAGAAGCTGCGCGCTATTTTTGGTGAGCACACGCGCGTCCTTGGGTATCTGGCCGACGATGCGCTCGCGAAAGAGCTGCGCGAGTGCACCGCCGTCGCGATGTTTTTCGATCCTGCTCTACGGGCGAACAATACGACGTTCTGGGCAGCGCTTGGGGCCGGAGCCGTCGTCATCACGAATCTGGATGGCGATTCGCCCACGCTGCTGGCCGAGGATCGCATCGGCGTGGTGCCGGCCGTTCAGATGTGGGCAGACATCAAGCGGCTCAACCGCTGGCCCACGGAGCTACTGGAAGGCGTGCGGTCTAGGCGCTGTCAGCCGACGATCCCACGCGGCTATACCTGGGACGACTTGTTGCACACGATGGGCGTCAGCGTGACGGCATGACGCTCGATGACTTAGCGCGCGAATCGTTTGGGAAACCAGAACGCCTCGTGCCGACCGGCGCGATCCGACCCGGTGAATGGCTTCTCATTCATACAACGGAATTCGGTCAGACGTTGTATGTCGCCGACGAGGACGCCGTGACGGCGAAGGCCTTGTTTCCCGATCTGCCAGTCCACGAAGTCAATAACGCGACTCACACGCTCGGCCCAGAACGGCGCGTGCACTGAGCAACGATGCGTGAGCTGACGATTGACGGACGTCGCATCTCCGACGATCGGCCGTGTTATGTGATTGCCGAGCTCGGACATAATCACGGCGGCTCAGTGGACATGGCACGGCAGATGATTCGAGTGGCGGCAGAGGCCGGCGCCGATGCGGTGAAGTTTCAAAAAAGAACAAACGGGACACTTTACTCGAAAGCGCTCCTTGACGCCCCATACGAGAACGAGAACAGCTACGGCAAGACCTATGGTGAGCATCGGGCGTACCTGGAATTCACGGCCGAGAACTACGCGGCCTGTCGCGAGTCGGCAGCCCGGCATGACATAACTTGGTTCGCGACGGCCTTCGATGAGGCCAGCGTGGATTTCCTGATGCTCGCCGGGACGCCCGCCCTTAAAATCCCGTCTGGCGGGTTGACCGATCACGCGCTGCTCCGGTATGCGGCGAGCATGGGCGTTCCCGTCGTGCTCAGCACAGGGGGCGGCACGTTGGCCGATATCCGTAAGGCGGTAGATTCGCTTGGGGATTGCCCACACGCCATCCTGCATTGCACGGCCGCCTATCCCTTAGACCCGCACGAGGCAAACCTGCGTGTCATTGAAACATTGCGACAGGAGTATCCGCGAACCGTCATCGGCTGGAGTTCCCATCATCCCGGTATCGCGTTGTCGCTCGTGGCCTACGCCTTCGGGGCGCGGATCATCGAGCATCACGTCACCTTGAATCGGGCGAGCAAGGGAACCGACCATGCCTTCTCGCTCGAGCCGAAAGGGTTGCAGACCCTTGGCGAAGACCTGGAGAAAGTCAGACAAGCGATTGGCACTGGCATCAAAATGTTCTATGATAGCGAGCGCGGTCCCATCTCGAAAATGCGGCGCGTGCGAACGGCAGAAGGGATGCGCGTTGTTGGATAATCACGAATTACCAGACTATGCTTCCGCCCGAATCACGATGTTGGACCGGTCCGATGGCTCGACGAAAGTGCTGATGCTGTATCCCATCACCGAGATCGTGTGCCTTCGCGCGAATGCCACAGAACAACTGACGATGCACGTCGGGGCGACCGGGGAGTGGATCATCGCGGCCGCAGCGGCGGAAGGGATGCGCATTGTCGGATAAGCAACGCGTAGGCCGATTGCGAGAAGCGCAGTTCCGTGTCACGCACGGCCCAGGGTGCCGAATCTGTCACGGATCGACACGGGCCGATCAACCTTATTGCCTGCGTCATTTTCGACTGTTGGTTGGAGGACCAACCAGCGCGCTTCAGGCCGCCGTGGCGAACCATCAACGCCTTGATGAGGCTGATGCGTTTATTCGCATCAAGGAAACGATCGGTGCCACGCGCTTGTCAGATACTCATATCCAAATAGGGCTGGGCATGTCGTTGTCTCGAAGTGGTAACGAATGGATCTGGCGCAAAGCGGTCCCGGACGGTAGTCAGCAAGAGATGGGCCGTTATCCAACAATACAACTGGCCACTGCGGCTATTCTCAGAAACAGAAATGACTGGGTGGGCCGGAATCGATTCGCCACGAAAATGTTCATCCGGCAAGGATAATGGTGCGCATTGTCGGATAAGCCGATTCAGATTGAGCCATTCATCCCGTACGAGATCCCTGGAAAACCGTGGGGAACAGAACTCGTCGTAGCGGAAACGAAGGACTATCTCGGCAAGGTGCTCACGATGCGCGCGGGCCATCGCGGCGGTCTCCAGTACCATGAGCTAAAAGACGAGTCTTTTTATCTCTATAGGGGTCAAGCCACGGTCGTCTACGTGGATGAACAGGGCACGTTCGCGCGGAAGATCATGACGGCTGGGCAAACATTTCACATTCCCCCGGGCGCGGTACATCAAGTGATCGCCATGTCGGACTGTGTCTTCTTTGAGACCAGCACGCCCGTATTCGATGACCGCACAAACTGCAGCGAAAGGTTTGGCCTTGACGCTGCAGGGCTAAGTCAATGACAACTAGCAATAGTTCCAGACGCGTCGCGACCTAACCTCGGAGATCGTCGCTGGACTAACGTGTAATTGTCGTGCTATTTCAGCGCCGCGAACGGAATGGCCATTCTCCATGGTTGCGCTCATCCCAGCCAGAGCAAATTCGCGACGGATTCCTGGCAAGAACATGAAGCTTCTCGCTGGGCATCCGCTGATCGCCTATACGATCGCGGCGGCACAGGAAAGCGGTGTGTTCACCCGCATCCTCGTGTGTACCGATGATCTAGACGTACTACTAATCGCTGCCGATAAACGCGATGTTATCTTCCGCGAAGCGGTGAGCGATCACCAGGCCGACATCGTCTGGATTACAGAAACACTCAAGCAGATACCACGACCAGACGCCTTTGCGATCCTGCGCCCAACGTCGCCATTTCGCACCGCTGAGCCGATCCGCCGGGCCTTCGCGCAGTTTACCCTACCGGACCAGACCGCTGATTCGATCCGCGCGGTCGAACCCGTGAAGCAACATCCCGGCAAGATGTGGGCACTTGAGAGGGGTCGCCTTACGCCGCTGCTCGATTACAAACGGTCGGACGGTGTGCCCTGGCACTCCTGCCCAACGCAAAGCTTGCCGACGTTCTACGTTCAGAATAGCTCGTTGGAGATGGCATGGACGGCCAACATCGAGACGCACGGCACGATTCATGGGCGCAAAGTCGCGCCGTTTTTAACGCATGACTACGAAGGCTTTAGCTTGGATTATCCAGAGGACTGGGAACGTGCTGAACAGTTGATTGCGTCTGGCCGTGTCGCGTTGCCAACCTTACCTGTTCCGCACGCCGCCATATAAGCGCGTTTTGTATTCATCTCCCACGGCCGCAGTCGTCTGGCCGCCGCATTTCGGACAGACGACCTCCGCGTCGGGATGTTTGATTACCCACCCCACGAATCCGCAGGCCGTGCAGGCGGCACGTCCGTTGACCCAGTATGTGACGAGCCCAGTTTCCAATTTCAGGACCGATTGAGCCAGACGTGATACCAGACCGAGGCCGCCCCGACGAGAAAGCCGACGACGAAATCAACCATGAGGCCCTTACTGGTCCTCCGGTGCCACCGCACCCTGACTGGCCCCAGGCATACAGTGAACCTGGCAATGACAGTGGTTCTTATGACAGGCGACCAGGCATTGTGCGTTATCTTCGATCGGCTCGCCCTCACAAAGCGGCGACGTATCAATGCGGTGGCAGGCGCAGCGTTTCGCTAGGTCGGTATGATTCGTCTCGCAATAAAAGCCTTGAGGGGGGGCTCGGTGTCCTGGATTCCCTGGCTGCCGCTGGATATGTTGGAGACGCTGCGCGCGGAGGCAGAACGAGGAGAGGGTCGGGGAGTGCCCGACCACAGGTGCCGTCCAGAACCAGAGGCCCAGGGCCAGCATGAGCCGCACTCGGGCCGTATTCAATTCAGTTTCATCGCCTGAGTGCTCCCGTGACTCCAGAGAAAAAGGCCTCTGCGCATTGTCGCTGCACAGCACCGAGCCCATCACAGGACAGACCGCTATCCGAATGGAACAGAATCCCTCCATAGGCGGCGAGGAGTCCCATCCGAAAGGCGTGAGCCGGATCGTTGGAACGCCGCCCAGGCTGTTGTACTTCGGCAAAACCGATGGGCTCTTTGAGGATGACTGGTTTCTGGAACGCATGGAGGAGCACAGCGAGTTGATCGTCCATGTCGATGAGCCATTTTGGCCAAGGCGACAACCCGCCATCACTCCGGCTGCTGTGATAGCTGATGAAATCGAGATTCGCTTGGGCCTGCCACGTCTGAATCTCGGAGTAATACCCGGAGTCTCGAAGATAGACACCCCAGACCGGCGGGACGACACGGAACACATCCACGCCATTCTTGAACCATTCGTTCACGGTTTCGATAAACGTCGGCTGACCGACCAACGCGGCGCAGCATTCATTGAGATGTTGCTGCTGGCCTTTGGCGCCGTCAGCATCTGGCAGCACGAGTTGCGCATCGCCACAAGTCCAATCCACGTAAAAGCCACGGTCGCCGCAAAACTGCGTGAACGTCGTGAGCTCGGACATGGCGTACGACCAGGGATCAAGCGCGAAAGCGTTCGGATAGGCGGCGAAGCGGAAGACGCGGAGCACGATGGGACCGTCGTAGCCGCCAGCCTTGGCGACAGCACGCCATTCCTCAAGAACGGGTGCGACAAGTGCAGATGGACCATCTCGCATCAGCCAGCGCCGAAACAGCGCAAACGCTGACACCCCCACGTAATGCCAGGGTTGACCGGCGGCGATGAAGGACGCGCCCTGTATCTGGATGGCTGGAAGCATTTAACTGAGCCTCAATTCGTCGTTGTTCCCATCGGGATCATCGTGGCATCTTCACCGGTCACCATCATCTGCGCCAGCCTGACCCCTCGGTTGCGTACCTGCCGATACCACAGCGAGTCCCGCATCGCCGCCCCAGCCAGCACGTAGTCCTGCTCGGCCACTTTCCGCAACATCCGCTTAAACCCGCGAAATCGAGAGGGGCCGAGATTGAACCGCATATCGGCCAGCACCCGTTGACGCACGCCATCGAGTGCTGCGAACCACGCGAACGTCTCAAGATCAATCAGCACGTCGTCCAGGTCGTGTTCCAGGAGCGCATCAATTTCCGCCTGAGACAGTCCCTTGTCTGAAAGATTCCGACCCACCCCGATCGTGATCTTGCCGACGGAATCCATATACGGTCGAGCGCGTCGGCCCTCGTGCTGCTCTAATTGCCCACACAGCAAGAGACGATCCGCCGCTGTCACTTCCTACCGCCCCAGCATCCAGCGGACGCCCTCAACCACGCCCACCATCAACCCGCCAATGCCGCCACCCCAGGCCGCCGGATGGCCCCGATCTTCCAGCACCGCAATCGCCTGCTCCACTTTCCGGGTGCGATCGTTCAGGGTATCCAGCCGTTCGTGCGTGGCTTTCACATCCTCGCGCACGAGCTCAATGTGGATGAGAAAGTCAGACTTTGATAGCGGCTCGTTGTCCATCCTCAAGCTCCCGTAACAATGCGACGGACCTCAACGATCCACACATCTTCGCGCTGGCCTGCATCAAATAACGGCAGCACTTGCGCATGCACCTCCGCAAGGGTCGCGCCGTCAAGGAGCACGACAAAACCTTCACGATGACGTGCAAGGGCTAGCACTGGCAGAACCGGCAAAGACTTATTGGTCGTCGTCACCGTGCGTTCGCATTCTCTGGCCGCCACGTCTGCGAGCGTCGGCCAGAAGCCTTCGCCTTTGGCCGTGGCTTCGCTGGCCTCCTGGAGGCGTCTGGCGAGGCGCGTGACGAGAATGGAATCGGCCATTTATTTTGGTTCAGTCGTATACATGCGTTTCATCCTGCCAGTTTTTTCACGGACCACCACGCGCTTCGCAGGCACGCTGCGAACATACGAGCGATCCGCAGGCGGCGGCGTAATAACAGGCGGTCGGCCAGCAGGTAGACGCAACTGTTCGTGTTGAGCAAACGAGCCTGGGACGCCACGCACGAAACTCGGATCAGTCGGTGGCGGCGTGATTATGGTGCCACGCGATAGCAATCCTGCAATGGTCGGCGTGGGCTGGAGGTCAACTGGCGTCGGTCGCGCGGTCACATTGGCGAGAGCGCGACGAATAAGCGCATCTGTAGTTTGCGATTCTTTAATGGCCTTTGCTGTCGACCGGCCAGCCCGCGCCGCCGCAACATCCGCAGCCCCAGTCACATCACCATGCAACAATCGCCACGTGCCACGCGCATAGTCACCGGCCGCTCGAACAGCCCCAATTTGCTCAGACAAGCTCTCTGGCTGTTGTCTTGCTGCGACATTCATGCGACGAAAAGCCGTGCCTTCGACTTCCATCAAGGCCCCATAGCGTCGATTCAATTCACGCGCGGCCGTGCCAAGTCCGGGTGCATCTAATTTGGTATAAATCGCGTCCCGCAGGGCTTTCGCTTGGGCCTCAAGTGCCGCCACGCCGGGGTTGGAGACGAGCGCACTCCGTTGAGCCTGCGGATACATCGCGTAGAATCCATCCAGCTCGGCGTTCGTTTCTCGGAGCAATACTTCGGCTTCATCAAGCGTAAACGGACGCCGATAACTGTCGGCCCTCGCCAGCAAGCGCTTCAGGGCACTTGGACGCTCAAGCGCCACCTTCTTGGGAATGCTGCGGGCCATTGCGTTCGCGACAGGAGATAAATCTACTTCTGCGCCAATGGCTCGCTGGGTGCCGCGCATCTGATTGAGTTGGTGTTGGATGGCTTTTTTCGCCGCCTGCGTGGCCTTCACGAAGGTATCAAGCCCTGTGATCGGCTGGCCGATGAGCTGTTCGGCAGATTTGACTTCTGGAATGGCGCGGTCAAGTGCTGAGCCGAAATCGACTTGTGTAGACCGCGGCTTCAAGGCTTGGATCAGTAGCGTTTTCGGTTCATTCGGGGTGACGGTGCGGATCGCGCCAGCGATGGCCCCACCGATGCCGCCCTCCTTGGCGCCAGCCGCTGCTTGGCTGACGCGCGAACCCACTGCCCTGCCAGCAGCCCCGACAAGGGGAGCCGTCGCGCCGAGGGCCCCCGCCCCGATCATCGCGACTGGATCACCACCAGATTGCGCCCCCGCCACGCCTGCTGCTCCGACTCCTTGCAGCCCAGCGCGTGCCAGTAAGGGCGATGACGCGGCCGCGCTCGCAAGTCTGCTGAGTGGCAGCGCGTATTCGGCGGCCTGTTCACCATAAAATCCTAGCTTCCCGGCTCCGGTCTGTGGTGGGGTGATGCCAGCCTTGACGGCTGGTCTCTCGATCACCCGTTCCATGCCAGTCGCTCGCCGAATGACGTCGCCTCCATGGAAGATAGTGGAAGCTAGGCCGGCCCCGCCGCCTCGCGCGAGATCCGCCAACGCGCGCACGTTATCCAACAGCACATCCCCGCCAGGCTCATTCCAGGTTGGAGGTTCAGTGACGCGCACGGAGGCCGGATCAGTCACGCCTTGAGCCTGCATCACTGGACGATCCGGTATAAATCCGTCTGGGATGAATCCGGCTGGGACTTGAGCCATTTACTGGGCCGCCCTCCATCCTGGCGGGAGCGGCGTGCCGGCTGGCACGGTGCCAGTTTCTCCGCTTGGTCCGATGACGCGCGTCCGACCGCTAGTCTCCGCCTTGGCCCCAGCCGCGGCCGAAGCCCCCTCAAGTTCACCGATAATCGACAAGACGCGTCCGACTTTGCGGTCCCTCACGTTTTTGGAATCACCAGGCGTTGGGAAAAGCGCGCGCACGCTGTCAACATCTTGCTGGGTTAGCACACCAGTGTGCCCGAGGGCTCGAGCGACCATCGGCGTAAAGCCAGCAATCAAGGCCTCATATTCCGCGACATCGTCGTTAAGGTTTGCCTGAGCTTTGGCTTTCTCGATCCCGCCTCTAACCTTTGCGACCACACCACGTAAGGTGTTAATCCGTTCAGACAATTCAGCGACGGCGCGCAGCACCGGCTTTGCCTTCGCAAATTTACCCGCCGCTTCTGTCGCCGATGCTGAAGGAACAGGCCTCGGATTAACGATTCTCTGTCCAGAAGGGTCTGTGTGGATGCCAGTCACTGCATCAAAGTTCGCCACCACGGGCTGGCCTTGGTCGTTTAGCACTTCCTTTGATTGGAACCGCGCCACTCGGTCTCTATCATCGGCCTGCTGATATTCTTTGCGCTGTCTGAGAATCAGTGCCTGTTCTTCGGGTGGAGCATTGCGGTATTCCTCGAAGTCGCCTTTTTTCCTGCGTGGCGCAGTTGGCACCGATGTTCCCATTGCACGGATTTCAGCAGGTGTCATGCCGGCAAATTCTCCGCCTGGCGCGACACGGAAACTCGTCGAGGCCTCCTGCGCGTGCTCTCCGTATTCCTTATCGAACTGATCAGCCCATTGTTTCGCTCGTCGACGCTTTCCTTCGCTGACCAACGCCATCATGTTCGGCAATGGTGTCTGTGGTGTGCCAGCCGGCACGCCAAGCTGGCGCTGCGTTCGAAACTGATCCACGACGAGGGCGTTTTGAGCCTCGAGCGGTGATACGCCAGCCGGCAACAGTGTCTCGGGCTTATCTTGCAGGGCCGCGACGGCGCCTTGGCCGGCGGCCATTGAGGCCTTCACACGCTCAAGCGCCAACGCGGCTTCTGCCCGCGCATCATCGCGCTCCATGTTCGCCATCTGCGCCTGTTGGTATTCGCCTTGTCGCATGTCCAGCCCTTGCTGGCGTTGCTGCTGTTCGATGCGTTGCTTCGATTGCAAATAGCCCTGCATCAAGGCGGCGGCTTGCGGGGAACCGGGCTTCGCCAACGCCAGCGGGGCAAGTTCAAGCAACTGGGTCCAGTCAAACGCCACTTAGCGCGCTCCTTGGCCCAGGAGATAGGGCAGTGCTGAGCCAAGCATTTGCCACCAATCTAACCCTTGCTGGTTCTGCTGATTCTGTGCCCCGTACAGGCCCATCGCCTGCTGAAAGACGGAGTCCGGCGACGATCCACCCAGCCCCATGACCCGCAAGGCGTCATCCATCGCCATCGACGGCAACCGCTGATTCGCCGTAGCCAGCCCAATGGCCTGCTGGGCGGGCTGATTGACCGCTGCGTCCAACGCCTGCAACAAGGCGAGATCGCCAGTCGCCCCGGCTCGTTGCACCTGCGGCACGAGGCCGAGAAGTTGCTGGGCTTCCTGTTGTCGGCTGCGCTGCTCGTTCACCGTCCGATAGGCGAGGTCGCCCTGGGCGCCCGCTCGAGCCCGGTCAAATACCGAGTTAACCTGATTCATCAGCTCCTGCGAGATGCCTGATTCAGGCGTGAGCCCGCGGCCTCCAATCTGCTGCAACGCCCGCTGATTCGCGGCCGTGCGATCCCGCTCAATCGGCTCCAGCATCTGCGTCCGCAGAATCTCCTGCTCCGTGCCGGTATAGGGCGCTCCCTGGAGTGATGTGGCGCGCTCGTTGAGATACTTGACGAGCCGATCAGTCGCAGCCTGAATCTCCGGCATCCGTCCACGGAGTCCAGCGTTGGCCTGCTCCTGGGCGGCTTGCTGCGCACTCAAGGCGCTCATTTGTTGCGTGAGGTACTGTTCAAGGAGGCGTGTACTCTGGTCATTGAACTGCGCCGCATAGGATGATGGTTCCGCGCCCCACGCGCCAGATCCTTCAACTAGTGTCCAGTTGTTGCTGCTATCGATCACACGGTGCAACTTGCCATTGATGACGAGTCCCTGATTCCGTCCCTGCTCGTCGGTCTGCGGCAAGGACACGTCGTAGCCCATGCCGCGCAAGCGCGTGGCGACTTCATTCAAAGAGCCTTGATCGCGTTCGTTGGCCGTGAGGCCGGCCGTCGCGCGTTGGTAGTCGGCGGCAAGATTGCCGCCTCCACCGGCTGGTGGGGCCTGCGGTTGTGTTGGTGGCCGCGCAGGGGGCTGGAGCACCGGCAGTGGGGCGATTGTTCCTTGATTGCGGTTGCTCCACGCATTTCTCGCCTCCGTCTGCGCCGCATACGTCGGATCGGCCATCAGCGCATCTGGGGCCGGCGCTTGAGGCACCTGCGTGTCTGGGAAGGTAAAGGGTGCGCGGTCAACCGGCCTTGGCGGAAACCGATTCCGTTCGTCGTCTTCTTGGTATTCCCCCCAATTGATACTTGCCACTATCGTGCACCTCCGCCATTCGTCACGCGCTCCAACGCCGCCATCGGATTCATGCCAGTTCCGCCCGGCATCGCTTGCTGCTGCGCGGTCGGCAGACGCGACATTGCCAGCCGCGAGATAGCTTCGAACAACGGATTCTGCAGTTGCATCCGCTGCTTCTGCAGATCGAGAATCTGTTGAATCTCTGGCGGGATCGGTGTCTGACCGCCACCCCCGATAGCCTTGCCAATGCCCATCATCCCGGCTGTCAGGCCGAGCCGTTTCAGCACATCAGCAAGTCCGCCACCGGCTGCCGCCGCGCCAGCGCCGGCACCCATGCCGGCTGCGCCTCCAACCCCCATCCCAGTCCCAGCGCCGGCACCTATGCCGGCTCCGCCAATCAATCCCGGAGTCATACCAGCCGTTGGCAGGCCAGCCGCCGCGCCACCCTCGCTGAGGAGGGGACTGGCCGAGACTGTTCCGCCGCCGGCCCCTCCAAAGGCCCCGGCCGCGCTCAAGGCACCTGCGCCGAGCAAGCCCCCGACGCCCACGTTCAGCAGGTTGCCCCAATCAAACGGCGTCTCCCAGTCACCCGATTCCTGATTCCATTCGGGGCGACTATGAAACACGCCGGTTTCATCTGGGGACGGCTCTGCGCCCATCGCCACTGGCGAGACGTAATTCCGTTGACCATCGGCCGTCACATAATACGGACGGCCCCGCTCGTCGTACTGGAGACCGCCCCGTGCGCCGCTTGGAGTGGGTGTCGTGGGCATCTGATGTTCCTTCACGTCATTGCGAGCATTTGCGTGCGCTGAGCCGTCGCTTTCGCGTCCAGCAGATCCACGTCGAGCTGGCATAATCGCGCCTGCATGTCGGCTCGCTTCTGGCGGTCGTGCCAGGACAGTTTGGCGATCTCCTGGTGGAGTTTGGCCCCTTCCGCCTTGATCGTCTGGATGGCGTGCTGCGCAGCCTGCATCGGCAGATCTGCCTTCGGGGCAAACGCATACTGATACGACGCCTTACAGATCGGGGCGCTCTCAGGAAGCACGATCTTGACCCCGAGACCACGAGCTACGCCGATCAAGAACTCGAAATTGGGGCGCTGTTGGGCGTACTCCCATGAGGTCGCTAGATGAATTCCAGTTATGACGATTTCCGAAAATTGCTCCATCACGGCCAGCATGAGCATCCAAGACGGGGTGGAGACCTCGTAGTCTGGACCTTCGACAATCGTGCCCTTCCGCGTGAGACGTAGTGGCCAGTGGGGACGCCAGAAGTCCAGCACGTGTTGTTTGGGAAACACGCGAGCTGTCGGATAATCAGGGTGTGGCTCTGCTAAATACACAGGAAACCCGCGCGTTTTCAACCACTCTAGATGGCCTTCTGGTCTGAGGTACGCCCCGATTGGCACCTCAGATTGCGGCACGGCGCGACGATCCCGCGGCTGAAAATTCATCTGGTGAAACGGATGTAAGTCAAACCAACGACTGGCGACAGGAATGCCAAGGAGGTACCCGTCGTTGAGGCCCCATTTTTCAAGCGTTTGATCCTGCCAAGGTGTTTGGGTCCAACTCGGGGCGGTCCCAATAATGGCGCAGCGCTTCAGCGGGGCCTGCATATTCGTGGTCGTCGTGGTCGTGGGCAAAATCATGTTTCATCAGCCAGTATTCGGTGAAATTCTGCTGTTTCGCGAGCCCGATCACTGGCAGTAGGTTCCTCGTCTCCAGACACCACGATCGTCTTGTCGGCCTGTGGTTGTCGCGCTCCGCACGTCCACGCATACTCAATCACGCACGAAAGAGAGCATAACGGGAAGACGGACCCGGTGAGGCGATTCTGCAATGCAAGAGAATCCTCTACGATGATCGGTCGAGTGCATTGAACGCAGCGAGTCTGCGTCGAGCCATCTATAGCGGTGACGTCAATAGTCATCGTCGTCACTCCAGTAGGAGCACGAACGGCGCGGACACCGACGTGCTTCGCAAATAGACGCGCTGCGCATCGGCCGCGCGCGTGACCGTCAAACCGAGCAACTGTGCCCCCGTGGACGCGAGATCCAGAAAAGGCAGCGCCGTGTAGGGGATGCGGCCCATTCCATGCAAAATCGAGAATTCGTCGTTGCTGGTACTCGCCGTCGTGGACAGCACGTAATATGCTTGGAACGATTCGCTCTTGACTTGATGGTCTGGCGGCCCAAATTTGCTGTTGGGTAACACATAGCGCACCAGTTCGGTGAGGACACGTTTGATGTCCGTGTCGAGTCCTCCCAACAAGGCTTCAGCGAATCCAGGAACAGCCACTCACATCTTCCACAACGACGCCCATGAGCGCGTTGATGCACTATTGGTGCTGCTATCTCGCACGCGGATGATCGCTCGCACCCATTGGGTGCTACCAGTCACGCTGTTGAAATACTTAAAGCCGGTGACGACACCAGACGGCACGGACCCGCCCGACCCGGTGATCACCCCATCGGCTATTTGCGCTCCGCTTGAATCTTCCAACGTGGTCAAGACGTTGCCGGTGGAGGCGGCGATGGCACTATTAGGGCTGACGTTGACCACGAACATATAGATGCCCGTGGATTGTGGCGTCAGCCGCTCTGGATTGGTCCCCGTCGAGTGCATAGACGAATTCGTGATGAACGTCTGATCCGCCGTCCAGGTCAACGCCCCGGTCGTGTTGTTGGCGAATCCGACATCGGTGGAGTTCACGCGCACGGCGTCTGGTGACGGCGTGACGGGGCGTACACTGAAGGTGGAGGCCGCCGCTTGTAACGTCGTGATCGTGGAACCGCCAGTGACGTTGAGGGCGCCCGCCAATGTGGACCCTCCATTCACCTGGAGTCTGGCTACTGTTGAGCCGGAGGAATTGACAGGGGCAGTGCCATTCCGCAACCCGGCTTCGATGGCGTTCACTTCGTCTTGAATGTCGTTCACGTGGGCCGGATCGATATTTTGGCCCGACGCCTTAGAGACGAACGACTTCACTGAGTCAGGATAACTTGGCATCGTTACTCACTAAATTGACGCACGGCTGGTTCTGGCACGATTCCCACCGCGTACGTAAACTGTCGGAACGCTTCCTGTCCCGAGTAGCTGGTTTTCAACCATGCCGTGCGCCCTTCTGAGCCGAGCGGCAGCGGCGTATAGAACTTGCGGCGTCCAGCCCCGCCATAGGTCGGCCCCGTCGACGTCGCCGTGCTGCCGTACGTCGTGCTGTTGTACTGCGCAAGCCCCGCACCGATGCCGATCGACATTTGGCCCTGACTCACGTTGTCCACGACCATTTCGACCGTGAACGCCCCGCCATGCGGCTCATACTCGCCGTGCAGGTCCACGAACCGCGCGCGGTGAAGGCCGGCAGCCAAGTGCGGGCCTTCATATTCGGCCGTCAGATTCGAGCTGTTCGCGCTCGTGCCGGTCGATTCCTCGAAGAGCCGTCCCCCTGTAGAATCCCACGAGAGGAGCCGGCCGCGATTTCCTGTTACAGGCTCACTTCCGTCCCATAAGATATAGCCGCCAATCGGGCGATCCGTGTCGGCCCAGGCGGGGGTTTCGCTTTCCCGCGTACGATTCAGATCCATCACCCATTCCCCGGCGGCGGCGCGAGGATAGAGACGTGGCACGCTGATGCGGAGTTCCTTATAGGGGAAGTGGTACACCACATCAATCAAGGCCAGCGCGCTGGAAGGGCTGTTGCGGACCAAATCCCGCCAGCCTGGCTCAATGTCGTGGGTCAGATACTTGTCCGTCGCCCCGTCGAAGATGAACACCCCTTCGGCGGCCGCATGAATGACACCGTTCTCAATCGCCGACACGGCCCGCGGCCCGAGCGCCCCAGCCTGCGCGCCCGCACTCGGGCGCACTTCAAAGTCGAGGCTCGTCTGCCCGATAATGAGAAAGACCTTGCTCTGGCCAAAGACGAGCAGCGTGTCGCCTTGAGCGACGAGCGCGGTAATCGAGTCACCCCGCTCGAAGGGGATATTGATATAGAACAGCGTCGGCCACGATTGCGGCTGGAAAATCTCCGTGAAATGTAGCCGGTTCCCCACGTCCGCATCAGCCGCCCACCACCGATTTTTCCAGACGGCCGCAAACTTGTAATCCTCTGGGGGGTTGTGATTCGTCGGCGCTTCGTCGTTCGCTGACCACGCTGAGGATTCCACGCGAATCGTGGAGCTGGCGCCCCCCTGTACGCCGCCAGACGTGGCCTTGCGCAGCACGGTTTCGCCGGCTGTTTTGTTGCGGGCATAGACCACAATCGCATCAGTCTGCCCATCGGAGGAATTCGGGATCTCGAGGTGCATTGCGCCGGTCGCGCCCATCGTGCGCGTCGAGACGAGCGTGGACACATTCGATTCGTGGCCGGTGCCGCGGTCCTTGTACGTAAAACTGAACTCAAACTCTGACGCGGAGAGCGATCCGCTGGATAGGCTGGACGCGCTGGAGCGACCCGTCGAGGCGTCAAGCCCCATCCGCGTCCACGTCGTATCGCCCGTGCTTTTCCGTGGCCGATTCGCCCCATCCATGACCGCTACAAGCGTCCGGTCATACGGAAAGAACACGTCGTTGCTTTCGCTGATCGTCGAATACTCAATCGCGGTGGACGGGAGCGAGCCCCCATCGGTCGGTCGGTAGACTTGCCCGCCCCAGGCCAGCAGCGTAAACTGCGTTGAGCCAAGATAGACGCGGCGGGCTCCTTGCGCGCGTGTGCTGCCGAGATCGGTCGCCGAGAACGCGGTATACCCTGGTCGCACAACGAGTTCGCCGGGACTCCCCAGCGAGTAATTGCGGAGTACGCGCGCCCGATCGGGACCGAGCAGGGTCGGACTCCGACGTAGATCGAGCCCGCCCGAGAGATCGCTGATTTCGATCACCTGATAGGCGGGGGTGGCCCGCGGCACGCGCGTCTTGATCTGGGCGCCTTTGGCCATCGCTTAGAAGTCAGGCACGAAGGGGCCCCGGCGCGCGACCGGTCCAGGCTGCCAGAGACGAGGGTTTCTGGCAATCGACGGCACGGTCTCTGCCGCGCCAAAGCCAGGGTAATTCACGACGGGTGGTCCAGGCCGAACGCGCGTCGGATTCCCCCCGATCGTGGGAATGTCCCCTGGCGGCTGATTGGGCGTCAACGTCACTGGGGTAGGCGCGCCAGGCGCACCCCCCGGACTTGGAATAGTCATGGGGTTTCTCGAATACTCGCCGGGAATGATGCGCGGCAGAGGTGCCCCCCCAGTGACCCCGCCCATCGGCAAGGCCGGGGCACCCAAACCGCCACCCTGCCCGCCAAACAACCCAGCGAGATGCAAGAGCGCCTGGAGCAGCGGATTTGCCGCCACCCCGCCACCGAGCCCCCCACCAGGCATCCCGCCGCCCCCAGGGGCTTGCAGGAGCGGCCCCGGCGCAAGGCCCTGCGCCCCGCCCAGGCGCGGCAAGCGCAAGGAGAGCATCTGGATGGCCGACTGCACCGGATTGACGCCCCCTGGGCGTCCTGGGCCGTTCTGGCCGTTCTGCTCGCCCTGTCCGGGCACGAAGGTCACGCCGAATCCATTCCCATGAGGCATCGCTATTTCTCCGTTGGTTTGAGGGTTAACGATCCACCCGGCGCAACATTGACGATGCCGGGCTCCACTCCTTTCGTCTCGCAGTACGGCCCGCTCACGGTGCCCACGAACCGAGGCGCGCGGGCCCGGACCCGACTCACGCGCGTCTCCTGACAGACCTCGCACTTCGGTTGCCAGCTTGCGTTATCGGCGACCGAGATGTGATGTCCACAGGCAAACGTCACCGTGATCATGGCGTATTCCACGTAAAGCCGGCCCGCACGGTGCGCCGTGGCAGGTCGGAATGATTCGGTTGCGACCCGTGGACGGTCCAGAGATGGAACCACACCACATCGCCAGCCAGCGCCTGCGGTTCAACGCGCTCCGGGAAAGTCTCGTCTGGGATCTGCTTCTTGCCGCGCTGGTCATGTGTCAGGAGTGAATAGTGGGTCCGAGGGACCAATTGCAGCGATCCATTGGTCGGCGTCCAGTCATCCAGATACACGTTGGCGATCACGTAATCCCCATCGATGGGACCGTAGTAAATGCCGTCCTGATGCAACGGGAAGGTTTGCCCAATCTGCGGCGGCTTGATAATGCCGACCGCTTCGAACACAGTGACGTCCTCCTGCTTTTTGAGTAAGGGCGTGGCGAGTGGCCGCAGCACGTCATAGCAGGCGTCATGCCACAGCGCCGATCGCGTGGCGAGATCTTTGACAATCGCGAAACCGTGCCCCTCCTCGCCCTGTTTCCACGGACCCGTCCAGACCACGCCCCCGCCCTCCACCGTCAGGCGATTCAAGTCCTTTGTCAGGACTCTCACGTCCTCTGGCGCAAACACCGCTCGCTGATGCACATAGCCCTCTGTCAGAAAGTGCGCGATCTCGGCGTCGGTGAGACGGGGCAGGGTCGTCACCATGTCAATCCCTATACCAAGGGTACGGAAGCGCTTTTTCGGTGTCCCGTCCGCGCTGCCTGGCCTCGCCGAAGTAGTTCCGAATGAACCGCACCGATTGCCCGCCCTTCGGTTGCACCGCCTGAAAGAACCGTTGCACGTAGCCCATCGCGATCTGCAACTGGCCCTGACTCGCCTGCACATTCAGTCGCAGCTTTTCGAGGTCCGAAGCGGCGAAATGCACGAGCGCCTGATGGTACGGCTCGAGATCGTCGCGAATCGTCGTCACGGCCGTCGTGTTCGTGAACGTAAACGGTAGGTCCGTCGAGGCCGTCATCGACGACGGCTTGGCCACGTAGGGCAGCAGCACTTTCCCGACCTCACTGGTGCCAATCTGTGGCGGGGTCTTGAAGCCCAGCAGCCGCCTCCCGCCATCCATGCGCTCGTAGTAGGCATCCGGCGTCCCACCCGTGGAGGCCCGCCAACCCGGCTCGTATTGATTCAGCCACTGAATCTCACGGCGTGGTAGATCGTCCCCGGCGGTAAACGAGGTGCTCGCGCTCGAGCCGCTGGAAATGAGGTGATACTCCAGGCCCTGTTTGGCGAGGCGCAAGAAGTCCCCGGCCGGCACGTTCACTGTGGACAGCAGGTTGTATTCCCGCACGCCATTGCTACACGTCACGGTACTCTGCCGGATCGCGCATTCCGTCAGATCGCAGAACTGCAACTGTGCCTGATTGATGGCTCGTTGACGCCGCGCGTCGGTGAACAGTCTGGTGCTGTCGTCGGTACCCAGTTCCTGGTCGAGCGCCGAGCTAAAGAGATGCCCGAAATTCATGCGGCCTTCACCAATATATCTATGGCGCTCTGTCCTGTGGCCTGTGCGGCGTTCTGTCGAATGTGCTCCCAGGTCGTGCCGATAGGTCCATAGCCGGCTTCCGTGAGCAGATCACAGACGGCCTCAGCGCTACTCCCCGCCGCTTTCAGACCATCCGGCCACAGTTCGAAATACCACCACGTCCGACGCTGAGCGAGCAAGCGCTTCGCGCCACGAAAGATGCGCATCTCCGCGCCCTGGGCGTCGATCTTGATGGCATTAATCTGCGCCGGGAGTTCCCATCGCGCTTGCAGGTGATCCAACGTGACCGCGCGGACCACTTCGGACGTGTCCATGTCCTGGACGAGGTTCTGGCGATACAAGCTGTGATGGGGCGACTCGTTACTGTGATAGAGCGTCACGATGCCGTCATGGTCGCAAACCGCGGCCTGAATGATGCGCGCCTCTGGCGCGGCGGCATGAAGAGAAGGCAAGGTCTCCTGGCATGGTTCAATCGCAAACACTCGTCCGGTGTGGCCCACGGCTGTCAGGAATTGCGTGGTGTAGTTCCCGACGTTGGCCCCAATGTCCACCACGGTCATGCCTGGTTTCAGCAGGTTTAGGAGTTCGTTCATCAGTCGTTGACCACGAAAATATTCGTCACGGCGCCGCCGCCAGTGGAATGGCTACTGCCATCGTCAACCCCACGCACGATGACGCCAATCCACGGAACGTCCGTGCTGAGATTGGTCCAGGCACCGCCGACGCTACTGAAGGTGCCGAGCGCATTGGTGCCGGCTGGCATCGCTGGCCAGGCGGCCGTCGAGTCTCCCAGCAAGGCTTCCTCAAGCTGGAGGGCGCCCGTACCCGTGGCCCTCATAATGACCCGGTAGGTACTCCCCCTGCTGAGTGTCACTGATGTCGTAAAGAGTCCGAAGTGTGCTCGATAGTCGTTCCCTGAGCCTGCGCCGCTTGACCAGGCGAACGAGGCCAGCACCGTTGAGCCGTCGTCATACAGTTCGAAAATACCGGACCCTTGCTGGATCCGACCCCATGCCCAGATGCCCTGAGCGGTCATCGGGACCGGCGGAATGAGGCGAATCCCGCGCCGGTTCAGGTTCGCGGTCAGCACGTTGACATCCGCAGCGGCATAGATCGGCCATGTTGGTGGAACAGCGGCGTAGCCGGTGGAGTAGCCGAGGGCGACGCATGGGCTTGCGCCGACGCGCGTCCAGACGCCGCCAGACGAGTGCATGCCGAAATTGAAGCCATCAGGCCCGTCAACGAAGAGCCGCACGTTCACGGTACTCGCTGTCCCGTCCAACTCGAATACAATAGCCAACCGGTCCCCTGCGGTGACGGTACGAAACGTCCCGCTGCCATTACCGCTCGACGTCATCAGTCCACTCATCACCCATCTTCCTGAGCTGATACTGCCAGAGGAAATCGTGGAGAACTGATCGGGCGTGCCGTCTGGTGCTCCTGTTGAATTCACATCTTGAAAGCTGACGAGGAGGGGAACTGGCGGATGCACCGTCGAGCCCGTGGCAAATCCAAAATTCTGGAGCGTGCCTGAGGCTGGCACGGTGATGATATAGGCCATCTGGCGCGTGGAGGCGCTCACCCTCGTGACTAGATTGGTGAAGGTCGGAGACACCGCGCTCCCAGGTGGTCTCGGCGGATAGTAGGTCCAGCCCCAGCCGGTTTGCGCCATTAGTAGCTTTCCTCCAAATAGCTAATGGTTTGCGTGCTCGCATTTGTCACGCCCGCCACGAGATTCTTACTGCGGATGACGATCTGATTACCGGCCACGCCCGCGAACTTGAGGCCATCCGTGGCCGTCACGCTCGTCGTATTCCCGAGATACACGGACTCTGTGCTGTTGCCATGCATAGTCAGGATGAGCCGATGCCGCGCGGCGTTGGCCGCCACGATTTGCACCGCCGGCGTCGGGATATTGACTTGCGCCGTCACGAACGTGCTGGCGGCCGTCTGCTGGACCAGCCAAGTGGTGGAATTCTGCTGGACGGACGCGAGGAGATCCCCAATCGTCGAGTTGTGGACTGTCGCTCGAAAGTCTGCGAACGTCGATTGATACACGGTCCCGAGCAGGTCGGCCGCACTCGACCGCGCGATGACGGCCCCCGCCAGCGAACTGATGTTGACCGTCGTGCTCCCACCAGGCGCAGGACTCGCGACCCACGTCAGTGTCGTGGAATCAAAGACATAGCCGCGGGATTGATCAAGGAGGCCGACGCGGCTATACATCAGGCCACCAGCCGGGTGTGATCCTTCAGCGTTTGGACGGCCTGTTTCAGCCGCTCCATCAGAAAGCGTTTCGTGTCGGCGCCGCCCCACGTGCCATGGGCATACCGCAATTGGACGCGGACCGGGAAATGATCGCGCAGCATGCGGTCAATGACCGCGCGGAATTTCGAGATCGTCTCAGTGGGCGAGGCGAGCGCCGCTTGGGCCTCCGTGCCGAGTTGCGCGATCGCGCGATCCACGAGACCCATCAACGCATCGTGGGTCAGCCACAGGTCAGGCGCGAGTTCCTGCTCCAAGCCGTTGAGTGTGCGCACCGCGTGTTGCACAACGGCCCGATTCCCTTGGAGCTGGCCGCGATGCCGAAACACGAGCCGCGCCAACTCCTCACGAATGACGGTCTGAACGTGAGCCTCAGATCGCAACATGCCGAGACCCTGCGCCGTCATATTCGTAATCGCTGTGTCGATTTGGTCGGCCGTGGCATCGTCAGTAGGGACGGCAGTCGAAATAGCCACATCCAGCGCTTGGAGACACATGACGGCTCGATGCAAAGCGTCCAGCAGCCGATTCCGCACATCCAGCCGAATCGGGACATCAGCAAAGAGTAAGCGCCGCCACGATTCTCTGAGACTGATCCGGATCGGGGCCTGCTCCGCAAACAACGCCTGGGCCTCGCCGACAAGGCTATTCAGGCAGTGATCGATCGCAGTCGTGAGGACGGTGTCCACGAGCGGCTGAGCCACCGTGACCGACGCATCAATCTCTTCGAGCCCACCCGCAATCAGATGATCGGCGCACAAGGCAAGAAAATCCGCCTCGAGTGCGCCCCCCGCGGGGAGTTGCACGACCGTGCCGTGCTGGTCGACGATTTGGAGCTTGAACAGCGGCTCGTTCATTTAGCCCACCGCAATGTACGTGACGTGGTAGACGCCGGTGGCGACCGTGCCAAAGAAGGGCCGCACCAACGGGCCGACTGGTCCACTCACGCGCATCCCTAGCCGTGTGGAAATAGCCGTAGAGAGTTGCGTCGACGTTTCCGCGAACCACGGCCCGCTCGACTCAATCGCGGCTTGGAACTGCAGAGAATTCGACGTGGCCAGCGTGCTGAAATCCACGTACATGACGTGATACTGAGCCGTGAGGGGCACTTCAATCGCGGAGGCATTCGTGCCACCTTGCATCCCAGCCGAGGACACATCGGCCGCGAGATTCCAATTCTGTCGGACCAGGATATCCACTAGCCGACCCCAATCAACAGGAAGCGATACACGCCGGTCGCGACCGTCTTCGTGACGGGTCGGATAAAGGGCCCTATCGGGCCGGTAATGTGCGAGCCGAACATCGTCGAGACGGCCGTGGACAGCGCGGTCGACGCTTCGATAAACCATGGGCCAGAGGATTCCTGGGCCACTTGCCACTCAATGGAATTTGACGTGGCGAGCGTGCTGTGCGCGGTATACAGCGTGGCGTAGGCCATACCGGCCGGGACTTCGATCGCGGTGAGGCCTCCCGTGGCCCCAGTGGAACTCCAGCCCTGCTTGACCATTAAATCCATCGGCTATGACTCCTTCGTCATCAGGGCGGCCACGTAGTGAATCCGCGATCCCGTTGGGGCGGCGGTCGCGCGGAGCGGCTCGTCCTGGCCCGCGGCATACCAGGTACGCGTGAGCCTCAACCCTGGCAGCACCAACCGTGCCAGCAGAGCTGCCTCGTCATATTCCCGATGGGAGGTCTCTACGACGCGGTAGGCGTCCCCATACGGCACGTCGGCGTAACACCACCCGCCCGGCTTCAGCCAGCCCGCCACGCGCTGCATACAGTGCACGTCCCCGTCCACGTCAAACGGGTCGGCATCGTAATGCCCGAGGCCGATATGTTCGATGCTGGACACCCCCACTACGACATCGAAACTTTCAGGTGGAAACTCCTGAGTCAGGACGTCGCCGCGGATGATCGTGTGGCCCCTGGTGCAGGCCCGCCAGTCAATCCCAGTGAGATGCAGGTCGGGTCGCAGGGCAAGCATGGGCGTCATCCAGTCCGCCTCCGCACAGCCAATCTCGAGCACCGTGGCGTCTGGCGGAAAGATCAAGGCGCCGGTGGCGTACACATCGCGAAAGATGGACAGGCAGCTATCCCCGCCCGCCTCGAACACGGCCTAGAACCGCGTCACCAAAAAGCGCATCGTGGCCGTCGCCGCAGCAACCGTCAACGTCGAGACTTTCGCAAAGCGGCAGTGCACGTCACCCGCCGTGCTCGCGGCATACACCCCTACTAAGACGCAATCCGTGCTGAGATTCGCGCCGTTGCCGATGACCAGATGGCTGGAATTCGCGCCCGTAATGACATGCGTCGTTTCCATCACCATCGCATTGGTCGTTGAGAAGTTCGGTGTGGCGAAGGACGATACTTGGCGAATATCCCCACCCCACGGTGCCGTACTGCCCACCTGGAGCACGCTGCCCGTGCTCAGCACGATCAGGGTCGAGCCGAACGTCACTGGGCTGGACGAGTTCCCGAGTCGGGTCGGCCCCGTCCCCTTGCCGGCAAAGTTCGCCGTGACGTTGGCCTCATCCCCAGCCGCCGTAAACAGGGCCCCCGTACTGCCCCCGGTGAGATGGCATCCGTGGGAGCTACCAAAGGGCGCCGCGCTGGACACGTTGGACACGACATCGCCGTGAAAGTGAACGCGCTGATCGTTTGTACTGCGAAATTCCATGTCACCAGCTCCTAGAAGCGATACACCGTGAACTGAATCGTGGCGGTGTCGGTTGCCGCATTGCTTGTATTCGCCATCTTCGCCAGCCAGAGATGAATGTCCCCGGCCGTGCTGCCCGCGAAGGCGTTGACGATGACCGCGTTCGTGCTGAGGTTCACGCCATTCGCCACGACGAAATGACTAGAATTGGCCCCTGTCAGCGTGTGGGTGGTTTCCATCACCATCCGGTTCGTGGTATCGAAGTACGGCACGGCGACAGCCGTATCGGTAAAGCGGACGATCCCCGCAAAGGGGGCCGTGCTCCCAACCTGCAATACACTGCCCGTGCTGAGCACGAAGGTCGAGGCAGTCACGATCGTCGTCGGGCTCGAGGAATTCCCGATGCGCGTGTTGGCTGTGCCCTTCCCAGCCAGATTGATCGCGATATTGTCTTTGTCACCGGCCACCGTATAGAGAGCACCGGTCGCCCCGCCGGTCAGATGACAGCCGTGCGAGCTGTTCTGCGTGCCGCCGCTCGAAACGTTGCTGATGAGATCGCCCTGATAGTGGGCTCGATCCTGATTGGTGCTACGGAACTCCATCGCGGCACATCTCCAGAGATACGATCCGGCGGGGGCTCATCTGGAATGAGACCCCTGCGGCCCGAGGGGCACCCGCTGGATCGAGAAGCCGCGGCGATGACTCTTACGTCACGCGCCCGCCGTCCCGAAGCTGTTCTGCCACCATTTATTGAGCCACGACTGCCGGAACCGAATCGGATACAAGCGGTTCCGGGTGTTCGGGTCGGTCATGGCGGGCTCCATCGACATCGGCACGCGCGTGAACGAACAGAACCCATGCGATTTGTTCCCAGCAAGGAGGAACCATGCATCAGCGTCTGTCAGATACACGTTCTTGACGACGGTGATATTCCGCAGCGTCTTGATGGTGTTCAGGTCGTTGTCAGCCACGCCCGGTTGCAGCGTTGAGTTCACGATCTTCGCGGCCGTGAATTCGAGCTCGGGTGGGACGTAGAGAATCAAGTCCTCGACGGGCATCATGTTCTGCCCAGCCTCAAACTTCGTTTCTCGCTGCCAATCGACGAGCGCCTGCTGCAAGGAGGTCCACGACAGATCCGCCGCTGTCGCTAACTGGTTGCGCGCCGTGCCGCCGCCCTTCAAAACGTGTGTCGCGTTGAAGATCGAGACACCATCAGGCGAGTTGGACGTGGTGAACCCGTTATTGAACGGGATCGCGGCCCGTTTCTCCTGCACCACCCGCGCAGAAAACATGAACCACTTCGCGTGATCCGCTAACACATCATGTCGGTCATCTTCGAGTGCGGTCTGCGTCACGGCAAACATGAGGCCGAATTCGGTGTGAATCGCCTCGACCGTGTAGCCGGCTTTGATGACGTCCGAGGCATAGGCCGCCCCTTCCGCCTTCTCGGGGATGTCGCCCACGCCCGTGACCGTGGTAATTAGTTCGGAGCGTTTCTCAGACTTCTTGATGTTGTAGACGCGCCGCCAGATGGGCGTTTGTTCTTTCCACTCCTTCCCGAGCAGCGTATAGATCGCCCGGTCGGTGTTGTCGTGGAGTTCTGTGAATGTGCCGCGTGTTTGTGCCATGTTTCATGTCTCCTAGACCGAGGGTCCGCCAATGCGGACGCTGGGGTGGACGTTGGAAGACAAGAACTTGAAGACCGCCGGCACCCCACCGCTGTCGCCCAGCACGTCGGAAGGGAAATCGGTGATCTGAACATGCACGAGGGCCGCCGTGCTGTTGGTGGAATCGATGAAATAGCGGCCGAGGGTCGAATCGAATATCAGCGGGCGGTTCAAGCCGATCAAGGAGGAGTTCGCCTGCGGCGTGGCACCAGCCCCGCCGGATTTGAAATACCCCAGGAACTCCGTCACCCCGTCCGCGACCGCGACATTGATAAGTTTGGTGCGAAGCTGCCCGGGCGTGCTGCTGTCGTCGGCAAATCCGCCCGTGCCGGCCGTTTCGGCCGCTTGGGTATCCCCGACGCACACACCGAAGATTTGTGCGCCGCCGATGTGCATCAGATTGCCCCCGTCCCCAGCGGTCGATTCATCACGACGGACCCGCAAACCGCCCGTGGTGACAATCGTGTTGTTTCTGACGAGGTCGCCGATGTTGATCGTGGCCGTGGCCGCGGCCGTGCTGGGCTGATACGTGCGAAACTGAGGCTGCCCGAACGGAGACCGGTACGGTCTCGGCCAGGTGCCCGAGCTGTTGGTCCATTGCGCCATAACGCCACATCCCTGACCCGCACGAGAGGCGCGGATCGAGTGAGTTAGGTTGTGGTTCTGGTAAGACCGTGCCGACCGTTCAGCGACCCGAACCGTGCACGCTGAGGCCCGACAGACGAACCTTGATATGCGGCATCGACCCGCAGCGGCCAATGACGAGGGCCGCACCCGACGACGCCGTGACGATCTAGCGGCGACCTAGCGCGACCGCTTGACGGGGTCGCGATCCGCACCATCGTACGTCGGCTGATTGACGATCGAGCCCAACGTGGACGATGGCTGATCCGCACCATAACACGACGGGGCGGCCTGTTTGATTTTCTGTTTCTCGAAGACCCGTTCGATGATGCCGCCCAGAAAGGCGTAGATCGACATCTCTCGGCGCGCAGCCATCTGACAGATGACATCAAACGTGCTCGCCGTGATACGCACCGATTGAACCGTCGGGCGCAGTTCGGGAGGCAGTTTAGGACGCCCAGCTGGCATGCTTAGTCCTCGAGGCTGACGCGCTCCACGGAGTCTTTCACGTCAACGCCACTCACGGCCTGATTCAGATACTCGGCCGCCTGCCCGCCATCTTTTTCTTGACTCGCGGCGGTGACGATGGCCTCTTTCACGGCTTTGGCCCCGAATGTATTGGCGCGATTCTCGCGATCCTTGAGGAGCTGGACCGCTCGGAAGTCCGATCGTTCCATCTTCATCAGCACTAATTCCCCGCGAATTCCCTTGACGAGTTTCCCGTCCTGGACGCGATATCCAATGTCGTACGGGAGTACAGCTAAATCGCCTTCTTCGGCGAATTGCCAGTGCTTATCAGCGATCATCTCGCGGATACGTCCGGTGCGCACATCACTGTTCACTTCGCGCAGCTCCCACCGTCCAGGTTCGGCAAGCGGGATCGTGCCAGCGCTAATCGCAAAGATGCTGCCGGATTTCAGCCGCCGCTCAACAACGCTAATCTCACGCTTCTTCGGTGTCGCTAGTGTTTTGGCCATGTCTTTAGTCTCCGAGGACGTTGACGGCGTCCGGTTGATACTCTTTGGCTCGCTTGGCGAATTGATCCTCACTAATCCCAGCCACCTTCGCCACGCTTTTCTCGAGCGCGCTCATGCGGTATTCGCCCTGGTGACGCCCACCTGGCGTCTCACTGAATACCGGCTCCTGGTCTGGTCGTTGGGGTCGTTTGCCGCTGCGGACGGTTTCTCCGATGGCCGCGTTGAGGATAATCTGCGCCACTTCCGGATTGGCGGCGAGTTCGGGCGGAAAACTCTGCCAGAGTTTGGCGAGTTCCTGCGTGTCCACGAGCGGAGCCCCGTCCGGCCCCTTTTGACTGGCGGCCCACACGAAGTTCTGTCGCGCCGCTGCCGTGAACGACGACTGCGCATACGGTTGTACAGCTTCCTGGGCGGCCTGTTTAGCAACGGCAGAGACCTCCGCCCGACGCTTCGCGATGATGCGCTTGGCGCGAGGAATGTCGAGTCCCGTGGGGGTATACAGCTCAAGATCGCGGGCTTCCTTCTCGGCTTCCTCGTCCGACACGGTGGGCGTATCAGGCTCAGCCGGTCGATCGAACAGCTCCCTGTGCTTATTGAGATAGTCGATATGCGGCTGCAATGCCTGCAGATCAGCCGCGAGCTGATCCGCCTGCGCGGCCTTCACTTTCAGCGGTTCGATCTCCGCTCTGGCCTTCTCTTCGCCTTTTTTCGTGGCCCGCTCGCGCTCGGCGATCAGGGCATCGACCGGCACCATCTTCTTGCCTTGGACGTCCACAATCCCTTCCGGCTCAGGATCGGCGGCTGGTACTAACGGTGGGGTGACTGCTGGTTCGTTCATGTGACTCCTACTGGTTCGGGAACAACAACGGCTAACAACTCATGTTCGCGGAGAATCACGTAGGTCTCGCCATCGATGACGGTTTCTTGACCGGCATCGTGCGAAAAGAGGACGTCATCACTGATTGAGACGCAGGGTTGCCGTCGAATTAAGTCGCGGAGGAGCTTCGCGGCATCCATTGTGTCTGTGAACGCCGGCCCGTGTTCAAGTCGCCGCGCCAACACATCCACCTCATGATGGAGGGGATGCCTTGGTGTCCCGACCGCGATGACGGTCCCGCGGCAGATCGAGGCGGTCGCATCTTCGCCCGTCACGGCCGCCGCCAACGACTTAGCCACGACCACGCCAGACGCGAGCGTTTTCGGGACGTTGAGATTCACGTCAGGTTTCACGAGCACCCGATCGCCCAGCACGCGCAATGGAATTGTCGTGCCCGTCATGTTCGTGACGGCTTCCCCATAATCTTCCCGCAATCCGCACAACGCGGAGGCCAAATTGTATAGACCTTTAGGTGTGGACAATTCTTCATCGTCATTTTCAGATACAGCCTCCTCCGGCTAACACGTCAACGGCGCCATTGGTCTTCTTCTCGCCATCCGTCTCCTTCGCTAAACACCGGCTCCTGGACAGGCCGTTGTGGGCGTTTGTGCACAGTCTTCAAATCAGAATTACTTGTTTGGTTGTCTGTTTTCGGTTGACAACCAGGGCCACACATCAGACACTCCGCTGTAAATGGTGAATAACGCCGCCCACAACGAGGACATTCCCAGCCCATTACAGCCCTCCTCGCCTGCTCATCGTCAACTCCGGGACTCGGTCCGTGCGCTTCAGGCGCTGAGCTTCTTCCGCGGGCCACGCCAGTAAGCTCTCAATCACCTTGCGCCCCGCACGAACCTGACGCGCCTGACTCGCCGCCGCATTGGCATCGATCAGGTCCAGCGCCTTGTCCAGTTCGGCGTTGTAGCGTGCTCCGGTCGGTCCCCATTCCAGATGGACGTGTTCAAGAAATAGGCGCCAGCCAGGATGTGTAAGCAACGAGTCAAGCGCATCGGCATGATCGCTCATGGTTATGCAGCCTGAGCCCCCATCGGTGGCGGTGTTGATGGAGGCGGCACCGCCCCAGCGCCTGACGAGGGAGGCTGCCCACCAGGCCCCATCGGCCCCGCCCCCATCATCTGCATCATGGCCTGTTGCGCAGCCACCATAGCCTCACTACCCAAAAACGCCTGCTTGTCCTGCACGTTGTAGAGACGCACCCCCTGTTCGATCATCGCCTTCGCCGCCTGGGGCGTTTGCAGGATCGCCAGCACCATCGGGTTGACCTTCGCCATATTGGACATCGCAATAAGCCACTGATTGAAGTCATAGCGTTGTCGGTTGCGATCGGCGTTCTCGACGGATCCGCGCGGCTTGAACCGGAACGTGCCCTCGAGCATCTGTGCCGTAAATCGGACATTCGGCGAGGCCCCAGCAATGTCGGGGATCCGGGCTTCGTTGCCGATCAGGACGCCGGCTTGGCCCCTAGGCGCAGCCATTGGCTGCGCTTGGGTCCGCAACGCAATCGCCTGCGACACGGAGGGTGGGGCCTCGAGACCTTCCTGGCCCATCTCCGCTAGGGCGCGCTTCCACATCAGATGCCGCACCTGCGCGATTTCCTCGAGCGTTTCCTGAATGTTCTTGACGGCTTCAGACACGCGCCCTTGGGATTGCGCCGTGATCAGCTCAACCTCGCCCAACGTGCGCTGCTCTTGTGACGTAATCCCGGCCGAGGCGTCATTGATGCCTGATAAGCGCTCGCCAGTCCGCTCACAATCACGAATCCGCTCGACGGCGATGCTCGTGTTGTTCTGCCGCTGCATGAACTCCACTTCATTCATGTTGCGGACCGTAATGACGGCTTTCGGGCCTAATGGCTCGGTATCTGGGTCCCAGAGGGCCCCCTGGAGGCGCTTCACTGGCATCTGCAAACTAACTGAGCCGTCATCCGCCAACAAGTTGCGCCAGGCGGTGTGTTCCTCGATGACGGTAATCAGCTTGTGCCCGATGTAGGAATAGCCCTCCGTCGAGTTCGGGCGCGGAAAGGGCACCAATGGGAAATAGCGCGGGCGGCCAATGTCGTCATATTGCAGCCGCAAAATCTGCTGCTTATCCTTATGCAGCGTCACCACGAACCAGCGCAAGCCCGTCCCGTCCAGATCGCGCAGGATTAGGAGTTCCCATAGCTCCTTCTCGACGCGCTCGGTGCCATCCTTGGCGGCGATACTAATCGGCTCGCCAGAGAGCGTGCTATCGCTGGTGCGTTCGTCATCGGCGCCCAATTCTTCGACCGCCTCGGCGTCGTAAATTTTCGCCTCGGCCCGTTCCTGAAGTTCATCCAGCCGGCGCCAGAATCGTTTGGCATACCCCCAGATTTCCGACTTGTCTCTGGCATGGCCTGGTAGTTGCAAATAATCACGGTAGGGTAGCGTCCGCTCACGTGGCCCTCGGCAGACCGTCTCAAACGTGTCCACCTCCATCTCGGCCGATGGGGTCATCTCATCAAGCACTGGCACATATTTGCCGTCAGGCCCTTGCTGTAGAACGGGTTTTAGATCCTCGCCAATCAGCGCAGCGCCATCGGGCCCGAACTGGAGCGCCGCTCGCATCACCGTACGCACCGGACGCTTAATCGTGTCCTCGTACACCTCGATCACCCCATGCGGCTCGACCAACGCGAGATGCACCGCCCGACTGAACACCTGCTGGAACCCCTCCGCCTCCATCTGCCACTGGTGGAACTCCTCGACGAAGGGGGCCCGCTTCTCGGCCTCTCCGTACCCTTCCACCGTCCAGACCGGCTCAACCATGACGGTCTTGACGATCTGCGACCGCATCACGTCCACATATTGCGTGCCGAGGTAGCTGGTCAGATCGGCGGCGTCAGCCCAGGGGCTATTCTTCGCGCCTCGCGTGCGACCCTGCTCGTAGAGCGTATGCCAGTATGCAACCTCCTGCTCATTGGCCGTTCGTGCCGCCAGCGCGTCATCAAGGGCTCGCGCGAGGTCTAGGGCTAAGGCCTGTCGAGGGTCCTTATCTAGCTTGACCTCGAAGGGCTTTCTAGCCTTTCTGGGCATCCGCGACCCCCTTCTGGACACGTTCCAGTTCCTCAACCAAGGCCAAAATCACCGCCTCGCACTGCCCAAACAGCACGCGATGGGCATTTTTCCGGCTCATCACCGACTGGGCCGTTCGCATCTTCTGGAGCAGTTCGTTCAGCGTGATGGTCACTGGACCTAGCCCTTTTTCTGTGGACGCCACCCGGTTTTCCTCAGTGTCCCGTATACGTACGCATTGGCCCGCTCGACGCTGAAGCCTTTCTTTGCTGCGGTTCGCTTGAGTTGCTGTTCGAGCTTCTTAGGCATCAGCGCTTCTTCCCGCCCTTGCGCGGCGTCCGCTTCGTCAACTCAGGAAACGTGCCGCTCGTCTGGATGTGTCTCGTCATGCTTCCGTTGCCTCCATTGGTCGATCCGATCCTCGATATACAAACCGATAAACACCATCAGCACCCCAAACAGGACTTCCATCCACAGTTCTGGCTGTTGGCGCCACCACGGCATTACTGTGCATAGCCTTTCGACGCCGCCCAGCGAATGAC
>ERZ1292644.381-Hain-H14-01um-R2-381-length-31614-cov-7_pt1 | contig 31614 bp, 28 predicted proteins | sample MGYA00564402_ERZ1292644 | MGnify/ENA primary metagenome ERZ1292644 (study PRJEB36523, sample SAMEA6512644) | groundwater metagenome | collected 2019-01-09 | study: AquaDiva: Metagenomics assemblies of 32 groundwater samples
CTGGTGGATAAGGAAAAGAACTGAACAAACTCCTCCCCTGCACGGGGAGGGGGACCGCCGCGTAGCGGGGGTGGAGGGGTGTCGCCCTATCGATAGGCTGATACCCCTCCGTCTGGCCTTCGGCCATCCACCTCCCCTCAAAGGGGAGGATTTTTGATCTCGTGACAGCGCCAGAAGAGGGAACGATCCGTTTCTGGTTACGGCTCTGGAACTTGTCGGGGGCGCTGCCTATTGTGGTAGCGCCCCTTGATCGTTGTGGAGAGTTTTCCCATGCAAAAATATCTCATCCCCGCCGCTGCCCTGATCGCCCTGACCGGCGGCACAGTCCTGATCGCGCAGGCGCCGATGACCGCGCCCGGCACCAAAGACCCGGCCAAGGTGACAGGCGGCACCTACACCGTCGATCCGGGCCATACCCAGGTGGTTTTCGCGTGGGACCATATGGGTTTCACCAGCAATATGGGGACCATCGCCGAACCGACCGGCACGTTGACGCTGGACAAGGCGAACCCGGCCGCGTCCAAAGTGTCCGTCACCTTCACGGTCGCCAATCTGCGCACGGGCGTACCCAAGCTGGACGAGCATCTGATGAAGGCGGATTTCTTTGACGCCGCCAAATTCCCGACCGCGACCTTCGTATCGACCAGCGTGAAGCCCGATGGCGCGACCGGCGCGGACATCACCGGCAATCTGACGATCAAGGGCGTGACCAAGCCCGTGACGCTGGACGCTGAACTTTATGGCGCGGGCAAGGCCCCGGCGATGGCGGGCGGCAAGGAAAATGTCGGCTTCGTCGCGACCACGACGATCAAGCGCAGCGATTTCGGCATGGCCTATGGCGTGCCGATGGTCGGCGACGCGATCGAACTGAAAATCGTCGCCGCGTTCCAGAAATAAGGTCATCAATCCACCTCCGTCACCCCGGACTTGCTCCGGGGTCCAGAGCGTCCGGCGCTGTGTGCCGGACCCTGGATCCTGACTTTCGTCAGGATGACGGATCCGGGTTGGGCAATAACCACTGGACGCCCCGCCACAAAAGCGGCTATGCCGTCCCCATCATGCAGAGCTCGACGCTTCTTCCCCTGCTACGACTTACACGCCCTTAGGCGTGGTTTTTGCGCTGCCTTTCGATTATGGGCAGCAACGATACGCCTAAGGGCTTCCTTTTCGCTGATCATCGTTAACCGGGCTGCGCGCCATCGAATGGCCGCGCGCCCGTTCGCAAAAGAAGTAGCTGACCCATGATGTTGACTGATCCATCCCAGAAATATCGCGCCTTCCCCCAGATCGACCTGCCCAACCGCCAATGGCCGGGCAATGTCATCACCAGCCCCCCGCGCTGGCTCTCGACCGATCTGCGCGATGGCAATCAGGCGCTGATTGACCCGATGAATGCGGAGAAGAAGAGCCGCTTCTTCGACCTGCTGGTGAAAGTCGGCGTCAAGGAGATCGAGGTCGGTTTCCCGTCCGCGGGCGCGACCGAATTCGACTTCATCAGCGCGCTGGTGAAGGATGGGCGCATTCCCGACGATGTGATGGTGCAGGTGCTGACGCAGGCGCGTGAGGATCTGATCGCGACGACGTTCGAAAGCCTGCGCGGCGCGAAGAAGGCGATCGTCCATGTCTATAACGCGGTGTCACCCGCCTGGCGGCGGATCGTGTTCGGCATGGAGCGGCCACAGATCAAGGAGATCGCTGTCACCGCTGCCAAGCTGCTGCGCGACAATGCGGCGGCCCAGCCCGATACCGACTGGCATTTTGAATATTCGCCTGAAACCTTCTCCACCGCTGAACTGGATTTCAGCCTGGAATGTTGCGAGGCGGTGATGGACATTTTGATGCCCACGCCCGACAAGCCGCTGATCCTGAACCTGCCCGCCACGGTCGAGTGCGCCACGCCCAACATCTATGCCGACCAGATCGAATGGATGTGCCGCCATATCAGCAAGCGCGACAGTGTCGTCATCTCACTGCACCCGCATAATGATCGCGGCACTGGCGTTGCAGCGGCGGAACTGGGGCTGATGGCGGGCGCGGACCGCGTCGAAGGCTGCCTGTTCGGCAATGGCGAGCGCACCGGCAATTGCGATCTGGTGACGGTGGCGCTCAACATGTACACGCAGGGGATCAACCCCGGTCTGGACTTCAGCGACATTGACGAGGTCATTCAGACGGTCGAATATTGCAATCAGTTGCCCGTCCATCCGCGCCACCCCTATGCCGGCGAACTGGTGTTCACCGCTTTTTCCGGCAGCCATCAGGACGCGATCAAGAAGGGCTTTGCCGCGCAGGAAGCGCGCAACGACCTGATCTGGGACGTGCCTTACCTGCCGATCGATCCCAAGGATCTGGGCCGCGACTATGAGGCGGTGATCCGCGTCAATTCGCAGTCGGGCAAGGGCGGCGTCGCTTGGGTATTGCAGCAGGACAAGGGCTTCAAGCTGCCCAAGCGGATGCAGGCCGATTTCAGCCGCGTGGTGCAGGGCATGGCCGATCAGTCCAGCCGCGAACTCAATGCCGCCGACATCTGGACCGCATTCCAGGACCATTATCATCTGGGCGGCGAACAGGCCTATCGCCTGATCGACTATCAGGAAGGCGGCGCGGCGGGCGACCGCATCTTCACCGGCAAGATCGCGCACAAGGGCGGCGAACGCTCGATTTCGGGGCGTGGCAACGGCCTGCTGTCGTCCGTGCTGGCCGCGCTGCGCGAGGAACTGGGCGTCGAACTGGAAATCGCCGACTATAGCGAACATGCGATCGGATCGGGCAGCGACGTGAACGCCGCCGCCTATGTCGAATGCCGCACGCCAGATGGGCGCACCGTGTTCGGCGTGGGGACGGACGCCGACGTCGCGACGGCTTCGGTGCAGGCCGTACTGTCGGCCGCCAATGCTGTGGCGCGGGGGTAATAGCCTCACCGTTCGGTTCGAGCGAAGCGAAGTGCCCTCCCGCTGGTCGGGCGAGCCCTTCGACTTCGCTCAGGGCGAACGGAGGTTGCGTTCTACTTCGCCAACGCCCGCAGCACAGTGTCCCATTGCAGCAGCGACTCCCCGATCCCAGCGACCGGCACCCGCTCGTTCAGGCCATGGGCAAAGCCGTCCTCCGCCTTCATGAACAGGCTGGAGACGCCGTAGCTCGGCACCCCCAGCGCGCGGAAATAGAGGCTGTCGGTCGCGCCCGCCGACATACCGGGCATAACTATGATGTCAGGCGAACGGGCTGTCACCGCGTCGCGCACCACCTTCATGACGTCGGTGCGAAGGGGTGAGGCATCGCTGGCCAGCGGATCGCCCAGCGTTTTGACGGTCGCGCCGCTGTCGGCCACCACTTTCACAAGTTCCGCCTTAACAGCCTCAATAGCCACGCCGGGGAAGATGCGACAATTGACCATCACCTTGGCGCTTTGCGGCAGGGCGTTGAGCGCATGGCCCGCCTGCGCCATGGTGGCGACGCATGTGGTGCGGACCTGTCCGACAAATTCCGGCCTGGTCGACAGCAATTCCGCCGCCGCCGCATCGCCCGTTTCGGCATAACGCCGCATCGCCGCGCCAACCTCTCCGCCGATCCGGTTTGCCGACAGCGCCAGCGACGCCCTGGTCAGTTCATTGCGCATCGCAGGGAATTGATAGGCGTCGATCCTGTCGATTGCTTTGGCCAGCCGATAGATGGGATTGCCCGGCGTTGGCGCGCTCGAATGTCCGCCCGGATCGGTGAAGGCGATTTCGAAATCGGCATAGGTCTTCTCGCCAGCCTGCAATTGATAGAGGACCGGCTTCCCCTCCTCATTCAGCAGTCCGCCGCCGCCATCGCCGTTCAGCAGCATTTCCGCGTCCTTATATTGCGCCGCCAGCGCCCTGGTCGTCACCATCGCGGTTTCTTCATCGCCTGACAGCAGCAGGATGACGGTACGGCGCGGGGTCCAGCCTTGCTTTTTCAGTTGCGCCAGCGTCGCGACCATCATCGCAACGTCATATTTATTGTCCTCTGCGCCGCGCCCGAAAATATAGCCATTTTCCTCGACCGGGACGAAGGGGTCGCGGGTCCAGTCCGCCCGATCCGCCGCCACCACATCCATATGGCCGATCATCAGCAGCGGTTTGAGCTTGGCGTCGCGCCCCTTGATTTTCGCGGCCAGCGTCGCCGTCTCGCCCATTGGCGTGATGACGATGTCCGCATCGGCAAAGCCAGCGCTTTTCAGCACCGATGCGTAATAGGCCGCCAGCTTTGGCACCTGCCCCGCCCCCTCGACCGTGCGGAAGGCGACCGAGCGCATCAATATATCCTTCGCCGCCGCCGGGTCAGCCGCCGCCGTCGCCCCTTGTGGCAGCATCGCCGCCGCGCCCGCCAACAGCCCCAGTCGCCAGATCATATATGCCCTTTCAATCCATTTGCCCGGCAATGTGGCATAGTGGTGGGCAGTGCTCCACCCATTCCTCCCCTTTAAGGGGAGGGGGACCGTTCGCGTAGCGAATGGTGGAGGGGTGTCATCCTATCGAGAGGGTGACACCCCTCCGTCTGGCTCCGCCATCCACCTCCCCTGTAAGGGGAGGATGCAGACAGGCCCCACCCCGGCAAAAACTAAACCCGGCGCAATTTTTGCTTGCGCGCAATTATATGTCGTCGTCCCATATTGATCGGCCTTAGCCCCGCAGGACGTTCAGCCATGGCCCTACCCTATCGCAGTTTCGGATTTCAGGTGCTGGTCGGCATGGTCGCCGGACTGGCGCTGGGGGTTGTCGCCCGCCAGATCGGCGCGGGACCGGATGGCGACCTCAACTGGCTGGCGACCACGCTCCAGACGGTCGGGTCGATCTTCGTTTCCCTCCTGAAAGCCATCGTCCCGCCATTGGTGTTCGCGGCCATCGTCGCGTCGATCGCCAATTTGCGCGCGCTCGACAATGGCGCGCGGCTGGCCGGGCAAACCTTGTTATGGTTCGCCATCACGGCCTTGATCGCGGTCATCATCGGCCTTGCCATCGGCCTGATCGTTCAGCCGGGCGTGGGGCTGAGCAGCACTGCGCTTGCCGCCAAGCAGCCGGACTCCGTGGGCGGCTGGCTCGATTTCCTCAAAGGGTTGGTACCGGGCAACAGCTTGGCGCTGAGCGGCAGCACCTCGGTCAGTGCGGATGGCACGGCCAGCACCAGTATCGGTTTCAACATCCTGCAATTGCTGGTCATCGCCATCGCTGTCGGGCTGGCGACGCTGAAAGTCGGGGAGAAGGCGGAGCCATTCCTTGCCTTCGTCCGGTCCCTGCTGGCGGTTGTGCGGGCGCTGCTGGGCTGGGTCATCCGCCTGACGCCGATCGGCTCGGCAGGCCTGATCGGCGCGGCGGTCGCGACCTATGGCTGGGACGCGCTGGCGCGGCTGGGTGTGTTCACAGGCGCCATCTATCTGGGTTTGGCGATCGTCCTGCTAATCGTTTACCCCACGCTGCTGATCGCCCATGGCCTGAAACCCCTGCCCTTCTTTGCCAAGGCATGGCCCGCGATCCAGCTCGGGTTCGTCTCCCGCTCCTCGGTCGGCACCATGCCGGTCACCGAAGCCGTGACCGAACGGCTGGGCGTCGACAAAAGCTACGCCGCCTTCGCCATTCCGCTGGCGTCGACCACCAAGATGGACGGCTGTGCGTCGATCTACCCCGCGCTGTCGGCGATCTTCGTCGCGGGCTTTTACGGCATCCCGCTGGGCGCGGTCGATTATGCGCTGATCGCGCTGGTATCGGTGATCGGTTCGGCAGCAACGGCAGGCCTGACCGGCGCGACCGTGATGCTGACGCTGACCCTGTCGACGCTCGGTCTGCCGCTGGAGGGCGCGGGGCTGCTGCTGGCGATCGACCCGATCCTGGACATGGGCCGTACGGCGGTCAACGTCACGGGACAGGTGCTGGTGGGCGTTGTCGTTGCCAAGCGCGAGGGGATTTTGGACGAGAGCGCTTATTATGGCGAGCGCGCGTTGGTGGGGGCTTGAGCGCCCGCCGGTCCGCGCCATGACGATCGCATGGCAATGAAGCTGCATCACTGCCCTGTCCTGCCGCGTCACCTTGGTCTATAGGCCGTGGCCCGAACGGCAGAAGTGCGACATCAAGGCGGATCAGTGACAGAGTATCAGGTGCATATCATCGGCGGCGGTTTGGCCGGGTCCGAAGCGGCGTGGCAATTGGCGCAGGCGGGGGTGAAGGTGCGCCTGTCGGAAATGCGCGGCGCGGGGGATATGACCCCTGCGCACCAGACCGAGGGGCTGGCCGAACTGGTCTGTTCCAACAGTTTCCGATCCGATGATGCGGACAAGAATGCCGTAGGGCTGCTGCATCAGGAAATGCGGCGGCTCGATTCCGTCATCATGGCGCAGGCCGAGCCGGCCAAGGTGCCCGCCGGCTCCGCCCTGGCGGTGGATCGGCACGTCTTTTCGGGCGGCGTGACCCGCGCGCTGGCCGGTCATCCCAATGTCGAGATCGTCCGCGAACGGATCGACACGCTGCCCACGTCCGGCATGACCATCGTGGCGACCGGGCCGCTGACCGCGCCTGCGCTGGCGGCCAGCATCGGCCAGGCGGCTGGCATGGAGCATCTGGCCTTTTTCGATGCGATCGCGCCAGTCGTCCACCATGACAGCATCGACATGGATCAGTGCTGGATGGCCAATCGCTGGGACAAGATCGGCCCCGGCGGTGGCGAGGGCAACGATTATATCAATTGCCCGATGAACCGTGAGCAATATGAGGCTTTCGTCCAGGGGCTGATCGACGGCGAAAAGACCGAGTATAAGGAGTGGGAGGCCAACACCCCCTATTTCGAGGGCTGCATGCCGATCGAGGTGATGGCGTCACGCGGCCCGGAAACGCTGCGTCATGGGCCGATGAAGCCGATGGGGCTGGACAATCCGCGCACCGGCCGCTGGCCCTATGCCGTGGTGCAGCTGCGGCAGGACAATGCCAGCGGGACGTTGTGGAACATGGTCGGGTTCCAGACCAAGCTGAAACATGGCGCGCAGGTGGAGCTGTTCCGCACCATACCGGGGCTGGAGAAGGCCGAATTTGCGCGGCTGGGCGGGCTGCATCGCAATACGTTCATCCAGTCGCCCAAGCTGCTCGATCCGACGCTGCGCCTCAAAAGCGCGCCGCACATCCGCTTTGCAGGGCAGATGACGGGGTGCGAGGGCTATGTCGAAAGTGCCGCGATCGGGCTGCTGGCCGGGCGGTTCGCAGCGGCGGAATTGCAGGGCCGTGTCATGACGCCACCGCCCGCCGACACCGCGCTGGGCGCGCTGCTCGGCCATGTGACGGGCAATGTCGTGAGTGCCGACTATCAGCCGATGAATGTCAATTTCGGCCTGTTTCCAACGCTGGACGAGGTGAAGAAAAAGCAGCGCAAGGAGGCCTATACGGCGCGCGCACGCGCATCGCTGGGGGCGTGGCTGGGCGAGATGGAGATCGCCTGAACAACAAGGTGCTCCCGCGCAGGCGGGAGCCTAGTTCGGAGCGTGGGACTGGGTTCCCGCCTGCGCGGGAACACGAATCAGCATTTACACTTGGGCTTTGCACTGCGTTTGGGCGCTGTCGCCGCGAACTCCGCCGGGGTGAGCTTGCCGTCCTTGTTCCCGTCCGCCGCGCCAAAACGATCCGATGTCGCGACCGCCCACTCCTCGAAAGAGAGGAGATTGTCGCCATCCTTGTCGAGCGCCTTGAACGCCTTGGTCCGGCTGCCCATCATCTCGATCCGGGTGATGACGCCATCGCGATTGCGGTCGTAACGGGCAAAACGCCGTTGCTCGCGGCTTTGCGGGCTGGCCTCGGCCGGCATGGGCGGCGCGTCGCCGATCGCGTCAGGATCGCCCTGCGGCAGACCCTCGACCGGCGGCGGTGGCGGCGGGGCGAATGCGAGTTGCGGGACCGGCTGGTTGCTCGCTTGCCCCTGCCACCAGAACAGGCCGCCCGCGATCAGCAGCAGCATCGCCATCGCGCCTGCCAGCAATCGCCCCATGCCCTCATTCTCCCCGGCTGCCGCTCCAACCTATCCTAGCGCCCGAACAGCGCAACCCGCAACAGCCGCAACGCCAAGGCGCGCGGCATGGCGGCAGGCGCGCGGCGTCCGGCCAGCACATCCTGCCGGGCGAGCGTATAGGCGATCCGCAGCGGCTTCCAGGCGCGCGGCCAGGCGGGTGGCGGGTCCGTCACGAGTTGTTTGGCCAGCGCTAACGCTTCATCGGCCAGCCGGTCATCGCCGACATGGCCCGAAAGATCCCATAATGCCCACACCTGCCCCGCCTGCACCAGCCAGTCGGGGGCGTCCGCCTCCCCCGCCAAGGCGCTGAACAGCCCGCCGCCGCGTCCCACTGCATAGCTGCGCAGGCCCGCCACATCGATTTCCGGCTCCACCACCAATATTTCCCAGCCATCGATCATCGCGACCAGTCCCGGCGCGGCGGCGGCGCCCGTCGCGCGCATCGCGTCGATCACTGGCTCCCCCTGCCCCTTGATCCCCGACACATCGTCGATGACGTCATTCCACCATGCCAACCGCATCTGGCCGATCGTGGGTTCGCGGGTCGATCGCGCGATATGCGCCAGCCGCCCATCATAGGCCCAGATCGCCCGATGCCGCGCCCCGTCCGCCCCCGCATGGGCGCTGAGCAGCGTCGCCAGCGGGGAAAGGCCATTATCGGGCGCGGTAGTTATCGGTCCTTTAACCATCTTCCTCATACACATTCTAACCAGAGTGCCTGCATAGGCGAACAGAATTGCCCCGCCCGGACATGGGGGGTGTTGGGCGCGACATGGGTGATTGCGGACAGATGGGCAAGCAGATCAATCGGACGAACGGGTTTATGGCCCGGTTGGCACATAACGAGGCTGGCAACGTCCTTGCCATCGTCGCCGCGGCGATTTTCCCGCTGGCGGGCCTGATCGGCGGAGGTATCGACGTCAGTCGGCTCTATCTGGCCAAGACCCGCCTTCAGCAGGCATGCGACGCGGGCGCGCTGGCGGGGCGCCGCTCCATGTCCGGCATTACCTGGACGACCGGCGCGAACAGCAATGAAGAAACCGCCAAGAATTTCTTCAATCTGAATTTTCCCGCCAACAAATATGGCGCGGGGGCACCCACGATTCACTATGCCGCATCAAACACCGGCGCCGTGACCGGCACCGCGTCCGTCGCGGTGCCCATGACGCTGATGAAATTGTTCGGCTTCAGCAGCCGTACCATTTCGGCTGAATGCACGGCGGATTTGCAACTGCCCAACACCGACGTCATGTTCGTGCTAGACACCACCCTGTCGATGAACGACGTCAACCCCGGCGACAGCGAAAGCCGCATCGCCGTGCTACGCACCGCCGTCCAGAATTTCTACAACGCCCTGCAACAGGTGAAGCCGGCGGGCAGTCATATCCGCTATGGTTTCGTGCCCTATTCCTCGACGGTCAATGTCGGCATGTTGCTCAAGCGCAACTGGATTCAGGACAATCCGGTCTATGATTCCCGCGTGCCAGACGGAACATCGGTTATTCCGGGGTCAACCCAGGGCGGAACCATCACTACCAACACATCTGTCGTGGATAGTGGCAATACGTCGACGGGCACCAAATATCAGGGCTCTTCGGAAACATGCTCCGCGCCGGCAAATTCGCTGAGCGATACCTACACCGCATGGTCGGCATGGTCGCCGTCCGCCACCGCCCTGCCCCGATCGCGGACACGCGTCCGGACGCGCAACGGCGTCACCTATTCGGCAGGCCTGAATAAAGGCGTGTGCTGGATAACGCCGACCAACTATAATAATTTGATCGAAACCTATACCCAGACTGTGTCAGAAAATCCCAATGCCGGTGACCAGAATGCGGATGGGACAGCCTATCACTGGATCTACAAGCCAGTGACATACCCCGCGGCCGATTTGAAGGGCGCCGGTTCGGGCGATGAACTGGTCAGCGGCGGATTTTTCACAGCACCAGTATCCAATAATTTCACCGCGGCTCGAAAAATCAGTTGGACTCAAGCCAACGCCTGCATCGAGGAACGCGCCACCCGTCGCAACAATGAAGGGACTGATGTTCCCCGTTACGACATGGACATCGATCTGATTCCCGATCCGGCCAAGCCTGAAACGCAATGGAAGCCATTCCTCCCTGGGGTTGTCTATGGCCGCCGCGCCAGTGGTGCAACCTCGACGTCGGGCTGGGAATATAGCGGTTCGGCGCCGACCTACACCCGCGTCGTGTCGCCCAATTCCACGACCAACTATTACACGCCCAATGGGTCAACCGACCAATATGCCGCCTGTCCGACCTATGCGCGCAAGCTGGCGGAAATCGACTCCTCTACCCTGTCGACTTACATGAAAGGGCTGACGACGGCGGGCTTTACCTATCATGATATCGGCATGCTCTGGGGCCTGCGTCTCATGTCACGCGAAGGCTTGTTCGCGGCCGAGCATGCAGCAGCGGAATCGACCGGGCGCTACGCCCGCAACCTCATCTTCATGACCGACGGCGAAACCGACACCCGCATTGGCAGCTATGACGCATGGGGTGTGTCCGCCGTGTCCCGGCGCCGGACATCCACGGCGTCCATCCCAACCAACGCCGATCAGAATGCCATCACCGAAGCTCGTCTCACTGAATTGTGCACGATTGCCAAGACCCAGAAGAATATCACCGTCTGGGTCATCGCCTTTGGTACCAATCTCACGACGCTACTGTCGAACTGCGCATCGCCGGGCCGTGCCTATCAGGCGGACAATGCCGATCAGTTGACGACGACCTTCTCCCAGATCGCGTCGCAGATCGCCCAATTGCGGATCACACGATGAAACGCGCTGTCTCGCGATGGCCCGGCAGGGGGCTGCTGCGCGCCCTGCGCCGTGACAAGCGCGGGGTGACGGTCCTGGAATTCGCCTTTGTCGCGCCGGTGCTGATCCTCATCCTGATGTTCCTGTTCGACACTGCCTATTATCTTTATGCGCGGGCGATCCTGAGCGGGGAGGTACAGGCAGCCGGGCGCGCATCGGCGCTGGAAACGGCAACCCAAGCCAATCGCGATGCGCTCGACGGGGTTGTGGAAGCGTCGGTAAAGCGCCTCGTGGCGGGCGGCGATTTCAGCTTCTCGCGCATGGCGTACAAATCCTATGGCCGCGCGCAATCGAAGGCCGAAGCCTTTGTCGACGGCAATGGCGACGGCATATGCAACAATAACGAAACCTTCGATGACGCCAACGGCAACAATGTGCGCGATCTGGATTCAGGCGTGACTGGCCAGGGCGGTGCGAAAGACGTGACCATCTATACCGTGACGCTGCGCTACAATCGCATCTTCCCGATGGCCTATCTGCTGGGCTGGTCGCAACAAGTGACCATGGCGTCCAGCACCATCCTGCGCAACCAGCCCTTCGACAAGCAGTCCGAACCCCTCACCGGCAATTGCATATGAAGATCACAGCATGACCGCGATCCTGCCTTCCCCTTCCGCCCTTCGCAACGGATGGCGACATCATGCGCGCAGTCTGCGGCGCAGCGAAAGCGGCATGGCGCTGGTGGAATTCGCCATGGTCCTGCCTTTCCTCATGATCCTGGCGACATCGGCGCTGGAACTGACCAACTATGCCATCACGGTAAAACGGGTCGGCGAACTGGGCGTGATGGTATCGGACAATGCGTCCCGCATGGGCGCGCAAAGCGCGATCAACGACAAGCCGATCAGCGAAGCGGAAATCAACGATGTGTTCATCGGCGCCGATCTTCAGGCATCGGGCATGAACCTGGCCACCAACAGCCGCATCATCCTGTCCAGCCTGCAACTGAACGGCGACGGCGGGCAGACGATCAAATGGCAGCGCTGTTTTGGAGCGGTCAACTATGCGTCGGCCTATGGCACGCAGGGCACTGGCGCAACGGGTACATCGTTCGCGGGCATGGGACCGACTGGCAAGGAATTGAAGGCCGCAGCCGGAACCGCCGTGATGTTCGTAGAAATCCGATATCGTTACAAAAGGCTGATGCCGTTATTCTGGTTGCCGCTTAATGACATCACCGAAACCTCAGCCTTCAATGTCCGCGACAGCCGCGATCTGACCCAGGTTTACAATTCGGAAAATGTCACAGCCTCGACCTGCTCCTGACGGGGCGTAGCGACTGAAGGAAGAAGCGGGCGGCGTTTTTCCGCCGCCCACTCCCTGATATTTATTTGTAGCAGACCTTCTTGGCCGCCGCGACGACGCGGGCCGAGTCGATCAGGGCTGCCTTTTCCAGGTTCGCGGCATAGGGCAGCGGCACGTCTTCGTTCGCGACGCGCAGGACCGGGGCATCGAGATCGTCAAAGCCCTGTTCCATGACCACGGCGGCGATTTCCGACGCGATCGAGCAGGTCGGCCAGCCTTCTTCCACCACGACAAGGCGGTTGGTCTTTTTCAGGCTTTCCAGCACCGTCGCCGTATCCAGCGGGCGCAGCGTGCGCAGGTCGATGACCTCCGCATCGATACCATCTGCCGCCAGCGTTTCGGCGGCTTCGAGGGCGAGGCCAACGCCGATCGAATAGCTGACCAGCGTGACGTCGCTGCCCGGCCGCATGATCCGCGCCTTGCCGATCGGCAGGACATAGTCATCGATCTTGGGCACGTCGAAGCTGCGACCGTAGAGCAGTTCGTTTTCAAGGAACACGACCGGGTCCTGGCTGCGGATCGCGGCCTTGAGCAGCCCCTTGGCATCGGCAGCGTCATAAGGGGCGATGACGATCAGGCCGGGGACGGCGGCATACCAGGGTCCGTAATTCTGGCTATGCTGCGCACCCACGCGGCTGGCCGCGCCATTGGGACCACGAAACACGATCGGGCAACGCATCTGGCCGCCGGACATATAATTGGTCTTGGCCGCCGAGTTGATGATGTGGTCGATCGCCTGCATGGCGAAGTTGAAGGTCATGAATTCCACGACCGGGCGCAATCCGCCCATCGCCGCGCCCGTGCCGATGCCGGCAAAGCCATATTCGGTGATCGGCGTGTCGATGACCCGCTTGGCGCCGAATTCGTCGAGCAGCCCCTGCGTTACCTTATAGGCGCCCTGATATTCGGCGACTTCCTCACCGATCACAAACACGCGCTCATCGGCGCGCATTTCCTCGGCCATGGCGTCGCGCAGCGCTTCGCGAACCGTGGTTTTGACGAACTCGGTGCCTTCGGGGATGGCGGGGTCCTGAACCGACGCCTTGACGTTGCTGGCCAGCTTGGACGTGCCGCTCTCGGCCTTCTTCGGCGCTTCGGTCGCGGCGTCCGCCTTGGGCGCTTCCTTGGCTTCGGCCTTGGGTGCGGGCGCGGCTTCCTCGCCGCCCTCGCCCGCCATCTCGGCGATCACGGTGCCGACCTTCACGCCTTCGGTGCCCTCGGCAATCATGATCTTGCCGATCTTGCCTTCGTCGACCGCCTCGAATTCCATCGTCGCCTTGTCGGTTTCGATTTCGGCCAGAATGTCGCCCGAACGGACCTCATCACCTTCCTTGACCAGCCATTTGGCCAGCGTGCCCTCTTCCATCGTCGGCGAGAGCGCCGGCATCTTGATTGCGATACCCATTAATATTGCTCCACCAGCACGTCCGTATAGAGTTCAGCCATCTCCGGCTCAGGCGACGTTTCAGCAAAATCAGCCGCTTCGCTGACGATCTTGCGAATGTCCTGATCGATCTTCTTGAGTTCGTCCTCACCCACGCCCTGCGCGGAGAGATAGGCTTTGACGCCCTCGATCGGGTCGGACTTGTCGCGCATCGCCTGGACTTCCTCACGCGAGCGATATTTGGCCGGGTCGGACATGGAGTGGCCGCGATAGCGGTAGGTTTTCATTTCCAGCAGGATCGGGCCATTGCCGCCCTGCACCCATTTGAGCGCTTCCTCGGTCGCGCCGCGCACGGCCAGCACGTCCATGCCGTTGACCTGGATACCGGGAATGCGGAAGCTTTCGCCCCGACGATAGAGCTGGTCCTCGGCCGACGAGCGGTTGACGCTGGTGCCCATGGCGTACTGATTATTTTCGATGACGAAAATGATCGGCAGCTTCCACAGTTCGGCCATGTTGAAGGATTCATAGACCTGGCCCTGGTTGGCCGCGCCGTCGCCGAAATAGGCGACGCACACGCCGCCATCGCCATTATATTTGTGCGCAAAGCCCAGCCCTGCGCCCAGCGACACCTGCGCACCGACAATGCCATGTCCGCCGTAAAATTTATGTTCGACGCTGAACATGTGCATCGAACCGCCCTTGCCGCGGGAAATGCCCGCTTCACGGCCAGTCAGTTCTGCCATGATGACATTGGGGTCGATACCATAGGCCAGCATGTGGCCATGGTCGCGATAGCCGGTGATAACGCTGTCCTTGCCGGGCTTGAGCGCCGACTGGATGCCGACGGCAACCGCTTCCTGGCCGATGTAAAGATGACAGAAGCCACCGATAAGGCCCAGGCCGTAAAGCTGCCCGGCTTTTTCTTCAAACCGGCGGATGAGGACCATCTGTCGGTAGAATTCCAGCAACTCTTCCTTGGATGCCTTGTAATCAGTGGGAGTTTCAGGGCGAGGCCGGTTATGGTCCGCGCCGGCGGCGGGTGCAGCCGCCTTTGCCGTTGCGCGTGAAGGACGCGGCGTCGTTGGTTTCGCCAAGGCTCTTATCCTTTTGCGTGGGGTAGGATGGAAGGAAGTCCGATATAGCGGGAGTGCCGGAGATATTGCAACGACGAAGCCCCTGAATCCGGGCCAGATCAATAAGAATTCCGCAAACTTCACCCCATCTGCGAAGTTTGCAAAGCCAAGATCAATCCGTCCGCAGTAAAATTGCGGCTACGGCGATTTCTACGCAAAAACCTTACGTTTTCCTTGAGGGCGGCTCAGTTGAGCGGAACGATCACTTCGTCATGGTGGATGACGCCAAGCTGGCGACGGATCAGTTCATCGGCCAGATCGGGATCGACACGGCGCGGATCGAGCGCCTCGACGCGATTGCGCAATTCGGCGCGCGTCGCCTGCGTGCTTTTCAGTTCGGCCTTGGCCGCGCGCAACTGACGCGAATAATCGCCCCACGCCAGCACCCCGTTCGACCCCAGCACGACATAGAGGGCAAAGACGAGCAGCAGCAGCAGCGCGACCGCCGGACCAAAGGCCGAGAAAAGAAGGGAACGAAGCTTCGCGATGTGCGCCATGACCAAGATGAATCACAGGGAGAGACTGGCCGCAAGTAAAAAATGGTTAACTTGCGGCCAACCGAATCCCGACAGTTTTAGCGGAAGATGGAGCGGCCCGCATAGACGGCGATGTCGCCCAGTTCTTCCTCGATACGGATGAGCTGATTATATTTGGCGAGCCGGTCGGAACGCGCAAGCGAACCCGTCTTGATCTGACCGCAATTGGTGGCGACGGCGAGGTCCGCGATGGTCGCGTCCTCGGTTTCGCCCGACCGATGCGACATGACGGCCGTGTAGCGCGCGCGATGGGCCATATCGACGGCCGCCAGCGTCTCGGTCAGCGTGCCGATCTGGTTGACCTTGACCAGCAACGAATTGGCCAGCCCCATGTCGATGCCCATGGCCAGACGCTTGGGATTGGTGACGAACAGGTCGTCGCCGACCAGCTGGACCGAACCACCGATCTTGTCGGTCAGCGCCTTCCAGCCTTCGAAATCATCCTCGCTCATGCCATCCTCGATCGACTTGATCGGATAGTCGGCGCACAGGGCGGCAAGGTAATCGGCCATTTCGACCGGGCTGAGCGACAGGCCTTCGCCCGAAATCTCATATTTGCCGTTCTTGAAAAATTCGGTCGCGGCGCAATCGAGCGCCAGCACGACATCGTCGCCCGGCTTGTAGCCAGCCTTTTCGACCGACAGCATGATGAAATCGAGCGCGTCACGGGTAGAGGCGATGTTGGGGGCAAAGCCGCCCTCGTCGCCCACCGACGTCGCCAGCCCCTTGTCATGCAGGCCCCCTTTCAGCGTGTGGAAGATTTCCGACCCGATCCGCACGGCGTCGGCGATGCTTTCCGCACCGACGGGCATGATCATGAATTCCTGAAAGTCGATCGGATTGTCGGCATGTTCGCCGCCGTTGATGATGTTCATCATCGGCACCGGTAGGACATGCGAGGACACGCCGCCGACATAGCGGTAGAGCGGCAGGCCGCGCGCATCGGCAGCCGCCTTCGCCACCGCCAGGCTGACGCCCAGGATCGCGTTGGCGCCAAGGTTCGACTTGTTGTCGGTGCCGTCCAGTTCGATCATCGCGGCGTCGACTTCGCCCTGATCTTCCGCGTCCAGGCCGATCAGTTGTTCGGCAATCGTGTCGTTGACGGCGGCAACCGCCTGCAGCACGCCCTTGCCCATATAGCGGCTCTTGTCGCCGTCGCGCTTTTCCACCGCTTCATAGGCGCCGGTTGATGCGCCGGACGGGACGGCGGCGCGGCCAAAGCTGCCATCTTCAAGGGTGACGTCGACTTCGACGGTGGGGTTGCCCCGGCTGTCGAAAATCTGGCGGGCGTGAATGTCGAGAATGGCGGTCATGGTCGCTCCCTGAAATATGGCCTGCGCTGCGGCAGGACGCCTATTTTCGCGCTCCGCTTAGCCAGCGCCCCCGTGCTTGGCAATGCAGAGGGGCTTGCATGGGCGGAAAAAATGCCGATGGTCGAAATTGGAACGGCTACGGAACTGTGAGCGACCGCAAAGCATTTGACCCAAGTATCATTTGCCGCGGCGCGCGCCCCAGCCGCGCAACCGAAAGGGAGACTTAGGACCATGGCCGACACGCCCGACACCCCGCCCGCCAAGACAGCGCCGAAAAAGTCGGTCGGCAGGCCGCGCAAGGCCAAGCCGGTCGAGGCCACCGCAGCCAGCGCCCCCGTGGTCAAGGCAACGCCAGTGCGCAAGACGCCCGTGCGCAAGGTAGCGGCCGCAAAGGCAACGACCGCAAAGGCGACCACCAGCGCGAAGGCCACGAAGAAGCCCGGCAACGGCGCATCATCGACCGGCTGGTCGGCGCAGATCGCGCCCATCAAGGCGAAGGCGGAACAGGCGGCCAAATCCGCCACCGACGCGCTGGGCGCTGTCGACTGGAAGTCGCATATCGACCCGATCAAGGAACAGGCAGGCAAGACCGCCAAGTCGGCTGCTGGCGTCGCCAAGGAAAAGACCGGCACGGCGATGCAGAGCCTGGCCAAGCTGATTTCCGATACGGCAGGCACGGTCGATGCAAAGCTCGGCCCGCAATATGGCGATTATGCCCGCCAGGCGGCCGAATCGGTTGCCGGCGCGGCGGACACGCTCGACAGCAAGGATGTCGACCAGTTGATGAACGAAGCGCGCGATTTCGTGCGTAAAAGCCCGGCTGTCGCCATCGGCGCGGCGGCGGTGGTCGGCTTCGTGTTGATGCGTCTGGCCAAGGGTTCGGACAGCGACACCTGACATCTGCGCAAAGGCCCCGGCGAACGGGGCGGAGGAAGATTTGACAGACAAGCCAGCGGAAACGGCGGTCACGCCGCAAGCCGACGGGCATGAGGACAGCGCGCCCGACGAATCGGTGCGTGATGTCTTTGCCCGTCTCTATGCCGATGGCCGTGCTTATGCAGCGGCGGAAGCGGACAAGCAGAAGGCACGCGCCGGCCTTATCGGGGCGGGCGTGCGCGATGCCGCGATCTTTGCCGTGGTGGCGATCATGCTGATATTCGCCGCGTTGGTGGCATTCCTGATCGGGCTAATCATCGCGCTATCGCCACAGCTTGGCCCGCTTTGGGCGACCTTCGCGGTGCTGGGCGCCAGCCTGCTGGTCACGACCGGGCTTTTGTTGATGGCAAAGGCACGGATCTCCCGGATGAAAAAGGCGATTACCCCATGAGTGGTGCGTTGCAATATCGCGAGGCTGTCGCGCGGGCCGAGGCTGCAAAACAAAGCCTGATTTCCAGCGCTCAGGCTGCCAGGGCGCGGGTAACGCCCGCCCGGTTGAAGCAGGACGCGACGACCAAGGTGGTGGATGTTGCGATGGACGGCATGGCCTATGCCGCCGCCACGGCACGCCAGCGGCCAGCCATGGTCGGGGCGGCGGGCGCGGCCATCCTCCTCTTCCTTGTCCGTCGCCCGCTCGCGGCACTTTTCGGGCGGCTGTACGTTGGACATACCGATACGAACCCCGACCATTCGGAGACTGAAAATGGCTGATATTCGCGCCCAACTGAGCCGCGTTCGCGAAGCGGCAAATGATGTCGCGGCAAGCGCGACGGACAAGATCAAGGATGGCACCGGAAAAGCCCGCGAAGGCGCAGGCGAGCTGATCCAGACCAGCCGGGATAAAGCGAGCGAAGCCTATGGCGAAGCGCGCGACCGTACGCAGAAGATCGCGACGCGCGCCAATCAGATCGTGCAGGAGCATCCGGTCGTGGCCGTCGCTGGCGCCGTCGCGGCGGGCGCGCTGGTCGCGTGGATGTTCCCCAAGAGCCGGGCTGCAATGAAAGCGCTGCCGGGCATTGCCAGCGCCGCTGGTGCGCGCGTGGTCGAGGCAGCGCTTGCTGCCCGATCGGCCGCGACCGACGGCGCGGAATCGATCAAGCAGAGCGCAAGCGATCTGGCCGCCACGGCGCGCAAGACGGCAGCGTCGAGCGATCTGCCGGGCAAGGCTACGCACATTACCGAAGATGTCGTGGCCCTCGTCAACGCCAAGGTTGACGCGCTTGCGGATGCGATAAAGGCGCGATTGCCGAAAAACTAATCGCGCCGGCAGCAAAAGCACGCAATTGCCCCCTCTGCCCCCCTTGGATGGACGCTGCACCGCTGCTAGGAGCAGCGTTCACCCAAAAGAGGACAGATAACGCCATGAGCAAAATGCATCTGGTGATGGGCGGTCGCGTTACCGATCCACAGACACTGGATTTTCAGGACCTGAGCAAGGTCGATCTGGTCGGCGTTTTTCCTGACTATGTGTCGGCGGAGAAAGCGTGGCGCAGCGCCGCGCAGCGGACCGTCGACGACGCGGAAATGCGCTATGTGATCGTGCATCTGCACCGGCTGCTGGAACCGGAACTGCCGTCCAGCTGACAGTTTAGTTGAGGGGCTGGGGCGGCTTTCGGAAACGCCAGCGCAACAGCGGGCGCGTCAGCACCAGCCCCACAAGAAAGCCGCCAATATGCGCGGCAATGGCGATCTGGCCAAGCTGCCCCATCCCGCCAGCGGTCGCGATGCCGATCATCAGTTGCAAGCCGATCCACGCCGCCGCCAGCCAGAGCAGGCGCACGATATTGGCCGAGATCGGCCCAATGCTGCGCACCGTCTGCTGGCTGTATAGCAGGGCATAGGTTGCCATGATCGCCGAGATCGCGCCGCTGGCGCCGACCATGGGATTGGTCGAACCGGGGTCGATCGCCCATTGCGCGGCGCATGCGCCATAAGCGCCGATGAGATAGAGCCAGAGCGTACCGCCCTTCCCCAACACCTGTTCGACCTGCCGCCCGCAAAACACCAGCATCAGCAGGTTGAAACCGATATGCAGCCAGCCTGCGTGGATCAGCGTGCAGCTGAGCGGCGTCAGCCAGGCAGGGACAGCCGCCATGCCGTCCAGCAGCGCCGGATCAGCAATGCGCGCAGGAATGAAGCCGCCGATGATGGCCGCATCATCCGTGCGCCCGGTCAGATCAAGCAGCAGAAACGCGACGAAGGTTATCGCCGCGATCCCGTTGGTCATCCTGCCTGCAGGTAATCTCACGATCAGATGAAATCGATTTTTTCGACCTGGTAGAATTTGTCGCCCGACGGGACAGACACTTCCACATCCTCACCGACCGTGCGGCCAATCAGCGCGCGGCCAAGCGGGCTGTTATAGGAAATCATGCCCAGCTTCGCGTCCGCTTCGGCCTGACCCACGATCTGATATTTGACCGGCTTGTCATCCTCGTCGAGCAAGGTGACAGTCGCGCCGAACACGATCTTGTCGCCCGACAGGCTTTTGGGATCGATGATCTGCGCGCGCGAAAGCTTGTCCTCCAGATCGGAGATGGTGGCCTCCACCTGACCCTGACGTTCCTTCGCCGCATGATATTCGGCATTTTCCGACAGGTCGCCATGGGCGCGCGCCTCTTCGATGGCGTCAACGATCAATGGCCGTTCAGCCTTGAGTTCGCGGAGTTGCCCCATGAGCTTGTCATAGCCCACCTGCAACATCGGCATCTTCTCAACGGTCGCCATTATGCAAATCCTTCGTCAAAACTTCCCTTTGGCGGCGACCAACATGGTGCCACCCGCAGCGTGTGTCCTTGTGCAGGGGATCAGGCTTGCGACAGGGGATAATAGGACTGGAGCGACCGCACTTCAAGGGGATGGTCCCGCAAAGCCTCGATTGCATCCGCCGCGGCGACGCTGGCGGCGGCCGTGGTGAAACTGGCAATCTTCGCCCGTAGAGCCGATGTGCGGATCGCCTTGCTGTCCTTCAAGGACTGCCAGCCTTCGGTGGTGTTGAAGATCAACTGCACGTCGCCGTCGGTGATCCGGTCGACGATGTGCGGACGGCCCTGCGCCACCTTGTTGACGGTTTCGACCGCGATGCCATGGTCCGCCAGGAAGGTCGCGGTGCCGCCGGTCGCGATGATGCGGAACCCCATATTAGCGAGCTTCCGGGCGGCGGGCAGGATGACCTGCTTGTCACCATCCTTCAGCGAGATGAACACCGTGCCGCCAGTCGGCAACATGGTGCCAGCGCCGATCTGCGCCTTGGCAAAGGCGGTGGCGAAATCGCTATCGATTCCCATGACTTCGCCGGTGCTCTTCATTTCCGGTGACAGGACCGGATCGACGCCGGGGAAGCGGCCGAAGGGGAATACCGCTTCCTTGACCGCGACATGGTTGATCGCGTTGCGGTCGATCGTAGGCAGCGTTTCCAGCATCTCGCCCGCCATCACGCGCGCGGCGATCTTGGCGATGGGGGTGCCTATCGCCTTGGCCACGAAGGGGACGGTGCGGCTGGCACGCGGGTTCACCTCAATGAGGTAAACCGTGCCATCCTTGACCGCGAACTGGATGTTCATCAGCCCGCGCACCGACAGGGCATGGGCCAATATTTCGGTCTGCCGTTCGATTTCCGCGATGATGTCATTGCTCAGGCTATAGGGCGGCAGCGAGCAGGCGCTGTCGCCCGAATGGACGCCGGCTTCCTCGATATGCTGGAGCACGCCAGCCACGACGACATCGGTGCCATCGCACAGGGCATCGACGTCGACCTCTATCGCGTCGCGCAGATACTGGTCGATCAGCACAGGCGATTCGCCCGACACCAGAACGGCGGTCGTGATATATTCTTCCAGCTGGGCCTGCCCGTCGACAATCTCCATCGCCCGGCCCCCCAGAACATAGCTGGGGCGCATGAGGACGGGATAGCCGATGCGGTTGGCGACCGCGATCGCCTCTTCCCGGCTGCGGGCAATGCCGTTGGCGGGCTGACGCAGCTTCAGCTTGTCGATCAGCGCCGCGAAACGCTCGCGGTCTTCGGCCAGGTCAATGGCGTCGGGGGACGTGCCCAGGATCGGGATGCCCGCATCTTCCAGCGCCTGCGCCAGCTTGAGCGGGGTCTGGCCGCCAAACTGGACGATGACGCCCTTGAGCGTCCCTTTCGATTTTTCGATGTCGAGGATTTCCAGCACATCCTCGGCGGTCAGCGGCTCGAAATAGAGGCGATCCGACGTGTCATAGTCGGTCGACACGGTTTCTGGGTTGCAGTTGACCATGATGGTTTCATAGCCAACGTCGCTCAGCGCAAAGCAGGCATGGACGCAGCAATAGTCGAATTCGATCCCCTGCCCGATCCGGTTCGGCCCGCCGCCCAGAATGACCACCTTTTCGCGATCCGTCGGGGCGGATTCATTTTCCGCTTCCCCAAAAATCGGCGCTTCATAGGTCGAATACATATAGGGCGTTTTCGCCTCGAACTCGGCGGCGCAGGTGTCGATACGCTTGAACACCGGGCGCACACCCAGCTTATGGCGCAGCGCGCGCACTTCATCCTCGGTCACGCCGCCGGTCATCGCCTTGACCGCTTCGTGGATCAGGCCGGAACCGCGCGCGATGCCGCGTTCCATGCCGCGCAGATTGGCGGATTTGAGCGCGAGATAGGCCAGGCGCTTGTCGGAAAAGCCCATGGATTTCAGGCGCCGCATCCCGTCCGCATCGCGCGGCAGGCCGTTTTCCAGAACCTCGCCTTCCGCATCGACAATTTCCTTGATCCGTTCAAGGAACCAGGGATCGAACTTGGCGATATTGTGGATTTCGGTCACGCTCAGCCCTTCGCGCAACGCCTGGGCCGCGACCAGCAGCCGGTCGGGCGTGGGCTGCGACAAGGCGGCGACAATGTCGTCCTTGGGCGCGCCAATCAGATGTTCGACATCGTTAAAGCCGCACAGGCCGGTTTCCAGACCGCGCAGCGCCTTCTGCATCGATTCATGGATGTTGCGGCCAATCGCCATGACTTCGCCGACCGATTTCATCGCGGTGCCAAGCAGCGGTTCTGCGCCCTTGAACTTTTCGAACGCGAAGCGCGGGATCTTGGTCACGACATAGTCGATGGTCGGCTCGAAGCTGGCAGGCGTCGCGCCGGTAATGTCGTTGGTAATCTCGTCGAGCGTATAGCCCACGGCCAGCTTGGCCGCGACCTTGGCGATCGGGAAGCCGGTCGCCTTCGACGCGAGGGCCGAGGAGCGCGAGACGCGCGGGTTCATTTCGATCACGATCAGGCGGCCATCCTTGGGATTGACCGCGAACTGTACGTTGGAACCGCCTGTTTCGACGCCGATTTCGCGCAGCACCGCAATGGATGCGTTGCGCATGATCTGATATTCCTTGTCGGTCAGCGTCAGCGCCGGGGCGACGGTGATCGAGTCCCCGGTATGGACGCCCATCGGATCGACATTTTCGATCGAGCAGATGATGATGCAATTGTCGTTGCGGTCCCGCACGACCTCCATCTCATATTCTTTCCAGCCGAGCAGCGATTCCTCGATCAGCACTTCGGTGGTCGGCGAAGCGTCCAGGCCACCGCGCACGATGGTCATGAACTCGTCGCGATTATAGGCGATGCCGCCGCCGGTGCCGCCCATGGTGAAGCTGGGGCGGATGATCGAAGGCAGGCCGGTAAACTCCAGCGCCTCCAGCGCCTCCTCCATGGAGTGGGCGATGCGCGAACGGGCGGATTCAAGGCCGATCTTGTCCATGGCGTCGCGGAACTTGATCCGGTCCTCCGCCTTGTCGATGGCTTCGGCGTCAGCGCCGATCATCTGGACGCCGAACTTTTCCAGCGTGCCGTCATTGAACAAAGCCAGCGCGGTGTTGAGCGCGGTCTGCCCGCCCATCGTCGGCAGCACCGCATCCGGCCGCTCCTTCTCGATGATCTTCGCCACGATTTCGGGCGTGATCGGCTCGACATAGGTGGCGTCGGCAAATTCCGGGTCGGTCATGATCGTGGCCGGGTTGGAATTGACCAGGATGATGCGATAGCCCTCCTCTTTCAACGCCTTCACCGCCTGCGTGCCCGAATAATCGAACTCGCACGCCTGGCCGATGATGATCGGACCAGCGCCGATGATGAGGATGGAGGAGATGTCAGTGCGCTTGGGCATTGGAAGCCTCTTCTTTATAGAGTTCGTTACCAACAAAGCCCATTTTCAATGGATAGTTGGCTTTTTTAAGTTCTTTGAGGATGCAATCGACCGCTTCATATTTTGCGTCCAGTGGCGGCTGGAGTTGAAGCTCGTCCTTGCCTCTCAAATTCAAAGTTGATCGCGGCAAGCCACATTTATCGGAGATCTTATCGAAATCGCTTTGAGAAAATTTGCGATCACTTGCACATCCCGCAAGCGCGATTGCGATCAAAATCCACGATACTTGCCTCAATGCACCGCCCCCGTCCGAGCCTCACACCCCCAGCCGTCATATTCGACGCCGCAGAGTATCTCGATCTGGAGGCATTTCTTCGTCAGGGCGCGGATCGAGGCTTCGTCGACTGCCTGTTCGCATTCCAGGAACAGGAACAGGTCGCCTTCTTCATCTTCCTCCCGGTCCAGTTCGACCATGCCGAACTGGCTGGCGATGGTCAGGACGCGCTCGAAATCCTTTTCCGATCCGCGAAAGCTTACGTCCACCGGGCGCGGGATCATCGCCTTGTCGCCATTGGCGGCGAGGTTGGCGAGGACTTGGCGGTCCGCTTCCCATTCGGCGGCCAGCCGCGCTTCATCGACGGGAGGCAGCTTGATGCTCATGCCGCCACGGCTTTTTTGAGACCATCGACGAAGCGCTGGAACAGATAGAAGCTGTCCTGCGGGCCGGGCGATGCTTCGGGGTGATACTGGACCGAGAAGGCGTTTTTGTCAGTGAGCGCAATGCCGCAATTGCTGCCGTCGAACAGCGAGACATGGGTCGCGCGGACATTGGCGGGCAGCGTCGCCGCGTCGACCGCGAAGCCGTGGTTCATGCTGGTAATCTCGACCAGCCCGTCCTCCAGCCGCTTGACCGGATGGTTCGCGCCTCTGTGGCCCTGATGCATCTTGATGGTCTTTGCGCCGACGGCAAGGCCGAGCAACTGGTGGCCAAGGCAGATGCCGAACACGGGAATGTCCGCGTCCAGCACCTGCCGGATCACCGGCACGGCATATGCGCCGGTCGCGGCGGGATCGCCCGGACCGTTGGAGAGGAACACGCCATCGGGCGACAGGGCCGACACCTGATCGAAGGTCGCGGTGGCGGGCAGCACGGTGACGCGCGCGCCAGCCTTTACCAGATTGCGGAAGATATTGTTCTTCGCGCCATAGTCGATCGCGACGACATGGGGGCGATCAGCGCCCGCCTCGCCATGGCTATAGCCCGCGCCCAGCGTCCAGCCGCCATCGTTCCACAAGCGGCTGTCCTTGCCTGTGACTTCGATGGCCAGGTCCATGCCCTCCAGCCCCGGCCAGGCGGCGGCCTTGGCAGCCAGCGCGGCGATGTCGAACTGACCGTCGGGATCATGGGCGATGACGATGTTGGGCGCGCCCTTTTCGCGGATCATGCGGGTCAGCGCACGGGTATCGACGCCCGACAGGCCGATGCGGCCATGATCGCGCATCCATGCGTCAAATGGCTGGACGTTGCGGAAATTGCTCGGCTCCGTCACGTCCTGCCGCACGACGCAGCCCAGCGCGAAGGGCGTGTCCGCTTCCACATCGTCGGCATTGGTGCCGACATTGCCGATATGGGGGAAGGTGAAGGTCACGACCTGCCCCGCATAGCTGGGGTCGGTCATGATTTCCTGATAGCCGGTGATGGCGGTGTTGAAGCAAAGTTCGCCCACCGCTTCGCCCACCGCGCCGAAGCCACGGCCGAACACGGCGGAACCATCGGCAAAAACCAATACCCCTGTCGCTCCTTTGGGCACAATGAGGGTCTTGGCGTCAGCCATGGTCGGGTGGTCCTTTTTTGCTTTTGCGGGGTCCCGTCTGGTGCGGGTTAAACGGCCGGTCACCTATGCCTGTGCGACGTCGCGGTCAACGCCTGTTAAAAATCTCTTTTGGCGTTATATCTACTTCTTTCCCGATAAGAACAGGATTCGCTTCGCCATGATTCGCGATACCATCAAGAGCGCCCAGATCACAGCCATGAAGGCGGGCGACAAGGAACGTCTGGCCGCCGTGCGCCTGATCCTGGCCAAGCTGAAGGACCGCGACATCGAATTGCGCGTGGCCACCAGCGTGCCCGACGACGATGTGGTCGTGGTCGAAGTGCTGCAAAAGATGGTCAAGCAGCGCCGCGAATCGATCGACATGTTCAAAAATGGCGGGCGCGACGAACTGGCCGCCAAGGAACAGAGCGAACTGGACGTGATCGAAAGCTTCCTGCCGCAACAGTTGAGCGAGGATGAGACGAAGGCGGCGATCGAGGGGATCAAGGCCGAAGTCGGCGCGGCGAGCGTTAAGGATATGGGCAAGGTGATGGCGGTGCTGAAGGAACGGCACGGCCAGGTGATCGACATGAGCAAGGCAAGCGCGCTGGTGAAGGCGGCGCTGGGGTGACATTATATAGCCCCTCCCGTCCAAGGGAGGGGTTGCCCACAACCGCCGTTCGTTTCGAGCGAAGTCGAGAAACGCCGGGCATGACGCTCGACTTAAAGGCCGGTTCAGGCATATTCCGCACATGGCTTTCTGGACCTACATGCTGAAATGCTCTGACGGTCGATATTATACCGGCCACACCGACAATCTGGATCACCGCTTGGGCCAGCATCATAATGGTGAAGGCAGTGCGTTTACGCGAAAACGCCGTCCGGTAGCGCTGGTCTGGAGCGAAACGTTCGGCACGCGGATCGAGGCGTTGGAAGCCGAGCAGGTCATTGGCGGCTGGTCGCGCGCCAAGAAAGAGGCGCTGATTGCCGGGAACTGGTCAATGGTATCGCACTTCGACAGACCGCCGCACGAGCGAAATCCGTCCCGCACCCCGTTCGTTTCGAGCGAAGTCGAGAAACCGCAAATGCCGCGTGCGGGTTTCTCGACTGCGCTCGAAACGAACGGCGGTAGTGAAGTGCCGCCGGAGGGGAGTTAAATGTCCCTGACCCCCGCCTTTCTCGATGAATTGCGTGCGCGTACTTCGCTGTCCACGCTGATCGGGCGTACTGTGAAGGTGCAGAAGGCGGGGCGCGAATATAAGGCGTGCTGCCCGTTCCATAACGAAAAAACGCCCAGCTTCACGATCAATGACGAGAAGGGCTTTTATCACTGCTTCGGCTGCGGCGCGCATGGCGATGCGATCCGGTGGATGACGGACCAGCGCGGCCTGCCCTTCATGGAGGCGGTGAAGGAACTGGCGCAGGCGGCGGGGATGGACGTGCCTGCGGCCGATCCGCGCGCGGCCAAACGGGCGGAAGCGGCCAAAGGGCTGCATGACGCGATGGGGGCGGCACAGGGCTTTTTCGAGGAGCAACTGGGCGGCATCGATGGGGCGGAGGCGCGGGCCTATCTGGGCAAGCGCGGGATCAGCGATGCGACGCGACGAGCGTTCGGCTTTGGCTATTCGCCCGATGGACGCGGGCGGCTGAAAAGCGCGCTCAAGGAATTTGGCGAACCGATGCTGATCGAGGCGGGCCTCCTGATCGACCCGGACGGTGCCGAGCCGGATGGCGGTAAAACCAGAAAGCGCGACACGTACGATCGTTTCCGCGGGCGGCTGATGCTGCCGATCCGCGACATTCGCGGGCGCGTGATTGCCTTTGGCGGGCGGATATTGGGCGCAGGGGAGCCGAAATATCTCAATTCCCCCGACACGCCTTTGTTCGACAAGGGGCGCACCCTCTACAATATCGACCGCGCCTCCCCCGCCAGCCGCAATACCGGCCGGGTGATCGTGGTCGAAGGCTATATGGACGTGGTCGCACTGGCGCAGGCGGGCTTTGCCGATGCGGTCGCGCCGCTGGGCACGGCGCTGACCGAGCATCAGATCGAACGATTGTGGAAGATGGTCGAGGTGCCGATCCTGTGCTTCGATGGCGATTCGGCGGGGCAGAAGGCGGCGATCCGCGCGGCGATGCGCGCCCTGCCCCTGCTGCGCCCCGGCCATAGCCTGGCCTTTGCGACGCTGCCTGCGGGCAAAGACCCCGACGACCTGATCCGCGCCGAAGGGCCAGCGGCGATGGACGCGGTGCTGGCCGCCGCGCAACCGCTGGTCGACCGGCTGTGGAGCCATGAACAGACTGTCGCGCCGCTCGATACGCCCGAACAAAAGGCGGCGCTCAAGCAAAGGCTGGCCGCGATTACCGAGGCGATCGGCCATCCCGACGTGCGCGCCCATTATGTCCATGCGTTCCGCGAGCGCTATGACGCGCTGTTTTTCGCCCGGCCCGCCTTCAGCAACGCCCCGCGCGGGCAAGGTGCCAATAATGCTGGCCGTTGGCAGCGCGACAAGAAGGGGAATTGGAAACCGCCGATCGCTCCGGTCGGCCAGGAAGCCCGCGCGATCGGCGCAACCGGCATGGAACAGCGGTTGCTGCGCGCGATTCTGGCCAGTTTGCTGCGCCATCCCGACCAGATTGTCCGCCATCGCGAGACACTGGCGAGCCTGCAAGTAGCGGATCGGGCGCTGGGTCAATTGCTCGCCGCGATGATTGCTGCATCCTTTCGCAAAGAAACAGTTGAAACCGATGGCCTCCTTACCATATTGGGGCCAGGTGAAGTGTATAATATGGCGAAGGGGATGCTTCGGGCCGACACGTTCACATTCACCCCCCACAGGATGACAACCGACGCCGATCGCGTGACCCGCGATCTGGAGGAGGCCATTCGGGTGATGGCGCAGGGACCGGAGCTGGACGCTGCATTGGCGGAGGCGACGAGACGGGCGAGGGAAGACCTCAACGAGGCAAGCTATGCCGAGCAGCAACGGGTCCATCGGCTGAAAATGGACCATGAAAGCCGCCTGGCGGAACTCGCGCAGTCCGACGACATTGAGTGATATGATCGTCCCGTCATGGGACGAGGGATTTGAATGATCGCTCCGGCAAGAAGGAGCGGCGGAGTTAAGGCGAATAAATGGCGACCAAGGCGAACAGCAAAAGTGCGGGTGCGGGTGATGGCGGAGATGAAGGTGGCGATGCCCCGCTGCTCGACCTGAACGAAGCCTCGGTCAAGAAGCTGCTCGCCCGTGCCAAGAAGCGCGGCTACATCACCTATGACGAACTGAACAGCGCCCTGCCCCAGGACCAGATGTCGTCCGAGCAGATCGAGGATGTCATGTCCGCGCTTAACGACATGGGCGTCAACATCGTCGAAAATGAAGAAGCCGGCGATGATGGTGAGGACCAGCAGCGCGAGGATGACAATGACGACGCCAATGAAGTGGCGGAGGACGATGACGGCTCGCCCCGGCTGATCACCGAAAAGAAGAAGGAAACGGTCGATCGCACCGACGATCCCGTTCGCATGTATCTGCGCGAAATGGGTGCGGTGGAACTGCTCAGCCGTGAGGGCGAAATCGCCATCGCCAAGCGGATCGAGGCCGGTCGCGACACCATGATCCTGGGCCTGTGCGAAAGCCCGACGACCTTCAACGCGATCATCGAATGGTCGACGGCGCTCAACAATGGCGAAATGCAACTGCGCGAGATTCTGGATCTCGACGCGATGCTGTCCAAAGACCCTGCGCCCGAAAGCCTGGAAGAAGGCGCCGAGGATGATGATGGCGAAATAAGCGAAAAGACCGCCGGTCCCAGCTTCAAGGAAGAGGAGGAGCCCGAAGAGGAGTCCGCCGACGCCGACGAGGATGAGGATGGTTCGGGCGAGCGTCGCACCCGCCGCGCCGAAGAGGAAGAGGAAGAGGACAACACCCTCTCCCTTGCGCAGATGGAAGAAACGCTCAAGCCGATGGCGCTGGAGAAGTTTGCGACCATCACGGAGATTTTCCGCGCCTTTTCGAGCATCCAGGCCGCGCGCATGCTGGCCATGGGCAATGGCGACGCGCTGAGCCAGGCGGAAGAGGATCGCTATCACGAACTGCGCGAAAGCCTGACCGCCGAGGTCGAAAGCGTCCAGTTCCACCAGCAGAAGATCGAATATCTGGTCGATCAGCTTTATGCCTATAACCGGCGCCTGACCGCGCTGGGCGGCCAGATGCTGCGTCTGGCCGAACGGCACAAGGTGCCGCGCAAGGACTTTCTCGACCGCTATGTGAACCATGAGCTGGACGATGGCTGGCTGGACCGGGTTGCGGGCATCGACAAGAAATGGACCGCCTTCGTCGCTGCCGAAGGGCGCGCGGTGGAACGAATCCGCACCGAAGTCAGCGAAATCGCGCAGGCGACCGGCATGTCGCTCAGCGAGTTCCGCCGCATCGTCAACATGGTGCAGAAGGGCGAGCGCGAGGCGCGGATCGCCAAGAAGGAGATGGTCGAGGCGAACCTGCGCCTCGTCATTTCCATCGCTAAAAAATATACGAACCGTGGCCTGCAATTCCTTGATCTTATTCAGGAAGGCAATATCGGCCTGATGAAGGCCGTCGATAAGTTCGAATATCGCCGCGGTTACAAGTTCAGCACCTATGCGACCTGGTGGATCCGTCAGGCGATCACCCGGTCGATCGCGGATCAGGCGCGGACCATCCGTATTCCGGTCCATATGATCGAAACGATCAACAAGCTGGTCCGCACCAGCCGCCAGTTCCTGCACGAGCAGGGCCGCGAACCGACCCCGGAGGAGATGGCCGAGCGCCTGTCCATGCCGCTGGAGAAGGTGCGCAAGGTGATGAAGATCGCCAAGGAGCCGATCAGCCTCGAAACGCCGATCGGCGACGAGGAAGACAGCCATCTGGGCGACTTCATCGAGGACAAGAATGCGATCATCCCGGTGGATGCCGCGATCCAGGCGAACCTGAAGGAAACCGTCACCCGCGTGCTGGCGTCACTGACCCCGCGCGAGGAACGCGTGCTGCGGATGCGCTTTGGCATCGGCATGAATACCGACCATACGCTGGAGGAAGTGGGCCAGCAGTTCAGCGTGACCCGCGAACGTATCCGCCAGATCGAGGCCAAGGCGCTGCGCAAGCTCAAGCATCCGAGCCGCAGCCGCAAGATGCGCAGTTTCCTCGATCAATAGCTGCTGCTTATCGGTGAGTATCAAAGGGCGGTCTGATTGGGCCGCCCTTTTTCATGGCGATCATGTCGTTTGCCGAAACGACATCGGCGGAACAGGCCCATCCTCCGTTAGTATCGCATCTGATTTCTCGTCATGACACAACGTCATCCTGAATTTATTTCAGGATCCATTTCCCGTCACTAGTGGTCCGATTCTGACATTTGCTACCTTATGGGATAAGGCGTGTTCAAATGTCAGAATCTTTTCGGACCACTAGCAATCTTTTGATCCTAGTGGATTTTACGAATTTGACATTTGCAGGCCCATCCCAGCCGCCAGGGGATGCAAATGTCAAAATCAATCTACTAGCGGCGGTCTGTGACGCACGATGGATGCTGAAACAAGTTCAGCATGACGATGAAGGAGCAGACAGTTCCCTATGCGATACCCCTTCCCCGCCGGGGGAGGATGAACGCTTTTCAAAACGCCATTAGCGACTTGGCAAAGATCGTGATCGCCTTTTTTCTCGTCCGTAAACCGCTCCTTTACCCCGTTCCCGTAGCTTGACCGTCAAATCCCCGCTGGCGGACCGGGGCGAACAGGGAATGGCATATGAGCGAAGCGGCACCACGCTATCAATTTGGCGATATATCGCGGATATTGGAGGCACTCGTCGCTGCCGATGGCACGGCGGCCCATGCCTATGCCAATCGCGCGGGCGCCAGCGTGGCGCGGGATTCGCTTCTGTCGCTGGGTGATCTGGCGGATGGTGCCTATTATCTGTGCCTGCTGCATGGCCGCCATCCCGGCGTGATCGATCATGCCGCCACGCGATCGGCCGACAATGCCGCGCGTGCATGGTTGATCGAGGCCGCCGATTCCTTCGCATCCGAACGCGCCTATCTGACCCAGGTTTCGGTCGCGGTCGGCCCCGCTCCCAGCACGGCGGGCCAGGCCGATTGCGAAACCACCGTTGGCCAGCAACGCCATGCGCTCGACATGCTGGCCCAGTCCGACCGGCGCGGTTGCGCCATGGGCGCGGCGAT
>ERZ1292644.382-Hain-H14-01um-R2-382-length-31603-cov-6_pt1 | contig 31603 bp, 30 predicted proteins | sample MGYA00564402_ERZ1292644 | MGnify/ENA primary metagenome ERZ1292644 (study PRJEB36523, sample SAMEA6512644) | groundwater metagenome | collected 2019-01-09 | study: AquaDiva: Metagenomics assemblies of 32 groundwater samples
GGGCACCAAGGCCGCGGGCGTGGTCATCGACGATACCGCCGTCACCCCGCGCTATGTCATGGGCCTCACCCCCGACCGCGAACTGCCGATCATCTGGAAAATCGCCAAGGGATCGCTGCGCAACAAGCTGCTCTTCCTGCTGCCCGCTGCGCTGCTGATCAGCGCGGTCGCGCCCTGGCTGCTGCCCCCTCTCCTCATGCTGGGCGGCGCATTCCTGTGCTATGAAGCGGCGGAAAAGCTGCTGGAGGCCGTGCAGGGCGGCCATGATGTCGCCAAGGAAGCGCTGGAAACCCTTAACTCGACCGAACTTGAAAACCAGAAAGTGTCGGGCGCGATCCGCACCGACTTCATCCTGTCGGGCGAGATCATGGCCATTTCGCTCGGCACCGTCGCATCCGAACCGATCTGGGAACAGGCGCTCATCCTCGTCGTCGTCGCCATCCTGATTACCGCGGGCGTCTATGGTGTCGTCGGCTTCATCGTGAAGATGGACGATATCGGCCTCCATCTCGCCACCCGCGCCTCCGCCATGTCCCGTGCGATCGGGCGCGGCCTGGTCAAGGCGATGCCGGTGCTCATGCGCATATTGGCGGTCGTGGGCACCGCCGCGATGCTGTGGGTCGGCGGCGGCCTGATCGTCCATGGCCTGCACGAATTCCACTGGGATGCGATCCCCGGCACGATTCACCACGCAGCGCAGGCCGCCGCCAGCGCCATGCCCACTGTCGGCCCGCTGGTCGACTGGACCGTGAACGCGATTGGCGGCGCGATTGTCGGCCTGATCGTCGGCGGCATCATCGTCGCCGCGCTGCACCTGTTCAAGAAGCATTGACGTTTCGCAAGGGTCTCACGCGATCGGCCCTTTGACAATTCCGTTCGGGCTGAGCCTGTCGAAGCCCTGTGTTTCCTGAGAAGGAGGATGCCCCTTCGACAGGCTCAGGGCGAACGGAGCCCATATCCTCTCGGCGCAAAAACATGGCACTCATCCACCCCTCCCCCTGGCGCATCGAAGCCGCCGCGCTTGTCGCCCTCGCGCTGCCGATGATCGCGGGCAATATCGCCTGGTCGGCGATTGCCGCGACGGATCTTTTGCTGCTGGGCCGCCTGGGGGCGGAGGCTGTCGCGGCGGGCGCGCTCGCCATCAACCTGTTTCATGCGCTGCTGCTGTTCGGCATGGGTCTGGTCACTGCCGCATCGCCATTGATCGCCAGCGAACGGGGCCGCCGCCGCCATTCGGTGCGCGACGTGCGCCGCACCGTTCATCAAACGCTGCGCGCCGCCACGCTGTTCGTCATCCCCGCCTGGGCGATATTGTGGCAGAGCGAGGCGATCCTGCTCGCCATGGGGCAGGACGCGGATCTTGCCCATGGCGCGGGCCGGTTGATGCGCGGCCTGCAATGGGCGCTGCTGCCTTTCCTGGGCTTTACAACGCTGCGCACCTTCATTGCCGCGCTGGAGCGCCCGGTCTGGGGCCTGCTGATCATGCTGGCCGCCATCCCGTTCAATATCCTGGCGGGCTGGGCGCTCATCTTCGGTCATCTGGGCTTTCCCCCGCTCGGCCTGTTCGGCGCCGGGCTGGCCAGCACCGCCTCCTCCTGCTTCCTCTTCTTCGGCTTGCTCGCGGTCATCCTGATCGACCGCCGCTTTCGCCGCTACTGGCTGGTCGGCCGCTTCTGGACGCGCGACCGCGAACGCCACCGGCAGGTCTGGGCGCTGGGCCTGCCCATTGCCATTACGCTGGGCTTTGAAACCACCGTGTTCAACGCATCGGCCCTGCTCATGGGCCTGATCGACCGCGATTCGCTCGCCGCCCATGCCGTCGCGATCCAGATCGCGGCGCTGGTGTTCATGGCCCCCATGGGCATCGGCCAGGCAGCGACGATCCGCGTCGGCCTTGCCTATGGCCGCCACGATCGCGCGGGCGTGGGCCGGGCGGGCTGGCTCGCCCTCTTCCTTGGCACCGGCTTTGCCTGCTGCGCCGCGCTTGCCCTCATCCTCATACCCCGCACGCTCGTCTCGGCCTTTCTCGACCTGCGCGATCCCGCCAATGCCCGCACCGTCCAGCTCGCTGTCAGCTTCCTCGCAGTCGCCGCATTATTCCAACTGGTCGACGCGGCGCAGGCGGTGGGCGCTGGCGTGTTGCGCGGGGTGCAGGACACCAGAGTGCCAATGATCTTCGCGATGATCGGCTATTGGCTCGTCGGCATTGGCGTTGGCGCTATCCTTGCCTTTCCGCTGCGGATGGCTGGGCTGGGCATCTGGCTGGGTCTGGCCGCCGGCCTGGGGTCCGTCGCCATCTTGCTGGTCACGCGCTGGAGCCTGCGCGAGCGGCTGGGGCTGGTGTAACGCCGACAGGATTGCGTTGCAGGACAATGGTGCAGCGCACAAAGCAATTGATCGAATCGGACAAATCGGTCAGATATGCGTCATTATGCAAGCCCCGACCGAGATTTTCGAAGCGATCGCGCTCCAGAAGTGCCTGCTGGTGACCTACAACAAGATGGTCGTCACCCTGGCCCCGCACATCCTCTACACGCGCCATGATGAAATGTTCATCGACGCCGTGACCGTGGACCGCGACGGCAGGCCGCCGCGCGAACTCAAACTCGGCACCTTCAAGCTGGTGGGTCTGTCCGACATCAAGGTGCTGGACGAACCGTTTGAGGCGATGCACGGCCTCTACGACCAGAATGACGACAAATATCGGGGCGTCACCCTGTTCGCCGTCGCACCGGAGAGCGCCGCCGCCTGATTGGCGGGCGGTTGCCCACTACACACCGTTCGTTTCGAGCGAAGTCGAGAAACATTGCGCGCAGGTTTCTCGACTTCGCTCGAAACGAACGGGTAGGTGTTTCCCCCTCACTTCTTCAGGCGATAGCCAGTCCTGAACATCCAGCCGATGATCCCCAGGCAGATGGTCAGCATCCCCGCGACGAAGATCAGGCTGAACTCGATGCCCACATCGCCCTTGCCAAAAAAGGTCCAGCGGAAACCTGAGATCAGATAGACGATCGGGTTGAACAGGGTGATGGTGCGCCACGGCTCGGCCAGCATCTGCACGGAATAAAAGGCGCCGCCCAGAAACGTCATCGGCATGATCAGCAGCATCGGGATCACCTGCAACTGCTCGAAACTCTGCGCCCATATGCCCAATATGAAGCCGAACAGGCAGAAGCTGACGGCGATCAGGATCATGAAGCCCACCATGGCCAACGGGTGCGCCACCGGCACGTCGACGAACAGATGGGCCGTCAGGAAGATGATGGTGCCGATGATCAGCGACTTGGTCGCCGCGGCCCCCACATAGGCGATGATCGTCTCGGTCGCGGATACGGGCGCGGACAGCAATTCATAGATGGTGCCGGTGAATTTGGGCATGTAGATGCCGAAACTGGCGTTGAAGATGCTTTCGGTGAACATCGCCATCATGATCAGGCCCGGCACGATGAAGGCGGCATAGGGAATGCCGTCCACCTCCGTCATTCGCGACCCGATCGCCCCGCCGAACACCACGAAATAGAGCGTCGTCGTAATCACCGGCACCAGCAGCCCGGTCAGCAGCGTCCGGCGGAAACGGTGCAGCTCGAATTTGTAGATGGCGGCAATGGCGCGCAGGTTGGACAGGCTCATGCCGCTTTCTCCTGATGCACCAACGCCACGAATATATCCTCCAGGCTGCTCTGCGCCGTGTTCAGATCCTTGTACCCGATGCCCAGGTCGCCCAGCCGCCGCAGCAGCGACGACACGCCGGTCCGCTCCGCCTGCGTATCGAAAATATATTCGATCTCCTGGCCGTCCCCTTTCAGCGTCACCTGCCACTCCGCCAGTTCGGCCGGCACCGCGTCCAGCCGCTCGGCCAGCACGACGGTCAGCGTTTTCTTGCCCAGCTTCTTCATCAGCGCGGTCTTGTCCTCGACCAGCATCAACTCGCCCCGGTTGATCACCCCCACCCGGTCGGCCATTTCCTCGGCCTCCTCGATATAATGGGTGGTCAGGATGATGGTGACGCCGGTTTCGCGCAACTGGCCGATCAGCTTCCACATGTCGCGGCGCAACTCCACGTCCACGCCAGCGGTCGGCTCGTCCAGAAACAGCACGCGCGGCTCATGGCTCAGCGCCTTGGCGATCATCACACGGCGCTTCATGCCGCCCGACAGTTCCAATATCTTGGCGTTGCGCTTGTCCCACAGCGACAGGTCGCGCAATATTTTCTCGACATGGGCGGGATTGCGCGGCTTGCCGAACAATCCCCGGCTGAACGTCACCGTGTCGATTACCCGCTCGAACTGGTCGGTGGACAATTCCTGCGGCACCAGCCCGATGGCCGCGCGCGCGCCGCGATAGTCGCGCACAATGTCATGCCCGGCCACCTTCACGCTGCCGCTGCTCGCCCGCGCAATGCCGCAGATGATGGAGATCATCGTCGTCTTGCCCGCGCCGTTCGGCCCCAGCAGCGCGAAAATCTCGCCTTCCTCGATGGTCAGGTCGACGCCATTGAGCGCCTTGAAGCCCGACGCATAGGATTTGGTCAGGCCTTCAATTTCAATGATGGATGCCATGGGTGGCTTTGCCCCTTTTGCGTTGCGGCAAAGATAGGAAGCCGATTGCCAAACGCAACCTATCTACCACCCTCTATGCGTCGCGGCGCGTGAACCGGAATACCGTTGCGGGTGGAAAGTTGCGTACCGTCTGTCCGGCGCGCTCGACATCCAGGTCCAGCGCATCGATCACGTCGCGGCTCACCGGCGGGCGCATCGAATAGGTAAATTGCACGAAACTGCCGCCCGGCTGCAACATGCGGAAGGATTCGGACAAAATATCATAATGCACATGCCGGTCCATCGCCAGCAACGGCAGGCCGCTCACCACCGTCTGATAGGTGCCCGGCTCTCCCGCTGCCGCCGTCGACACGATCTGCGCGGGGGTTTCCAGCACCGAAACATTGGGAAAATGCCGCCGCAGCCCGCGCGCGAAGGCCGGGTTGATCTCCACCACCTCCAGCTTTTCGGGCGGCAGGCCGGTCCCCAATATCGCGCGCGTAAACACCCCCGTGCCCCCGCCCAGCTCCAGCACCCGGCCATCGGTCGGGTCGATCTGCGCCACCATCAAGCGCGCCAGATAGCGGCTGCTCGGCACGACCGAAGCGGTCTGGCGCGGCTTTTGCACCCAGGCCGCCAGAAAATCGAGATATTCGGTGGCGCGGGCGCGAAACTCCGCGCGCGGCAAAGCGATTGCCCGGCTCCGCTTGGGCTTATGCTGCATGGGCGAAATGCGACCGCTCTCTATCCATCCCGACTCCCTTAACGAGCCAGAGCCGCCCCGTCGATTGGCTTTATGAGCGATTTCCGCCCGGTGGTGTCACCCGCCGGTCGGGAGCCTTCAGGCCAGCGAATGTCCATCGCGATGGCCGGACAATGTGTCGATGCGCTCCTGCAGCCATTGCGCCACCGCCGCGATCCGCGCCAGCTTGCGCAGGTCGCCATGCATGACCAGCCAGAAACTGCGGACGATCTCCACCTGATCGGGCATCAACTGCACCAGCGCAGGGTCGCGCCGCCCGATAAAGTCGGGCAAAACGCCGATCCCCGCCCCTTCGGCGATCATCCGCTGCTGCATGATGATGCTGGTCGATCGCAATGTCGCCTCCAGCCCTGCCTCCACCTCGTCCAGATAATCCAGTTCGGGCGAGAAGATGAATTCGGGTACATAGCCGATCAGCGTATGGTCCCGCAGTTGCGCCGCCCGGCCCGGCCGCCCCGCCCGCGCCAGATAATCGGGCGATGCATAGAGGTGCAGCCGATAATCCCCCAGCCGCCGCACCAGCAATCGCCCGCGCTGCGGCCGCGCCAGCATCACCGCCATGTCCGCCTCGCGCTTGGACGGATTGAGAAAGCCCGACGCGGTGATCAGGTCCAGCCTTATGCCCGGATGCCGCCGGTTGAAATCGCCCATGCCCGGCGCCAGCACCCAGGTACCGAACCCTTCCGCCACCGACAGCCGCACCTGCCCCGCCAGCCGATGCTCCTGCCCCTGCGCATCCTCCATCGCCGCCAGCGCCGCGCTTTCCGCCGCTTCGGCATGGCCCAGCAATTCCTGCCCCCGCGCCGTCAGCGTCCGTTCGCCAACGCCAAGCTCGAACAGTTCGGCCCCCAGCGCCTTTTCCAGCCGCGCCAGCCGCCGGGCGATGGTCGTTGCGTCGATCCCCAGCGAACGCGCCGCCGGGGCGACCTTGCGCGCCCGCGCCACCGCCAGAAATACGCGCAGATCATCCCAATCGAACATTGCCGCCACCACCTGCATATTTGCAGCGCGGCTATGCAAGACTTCCCCATTGCTTGCAATAACGCAACCAGACTAGAAGGCCGCCATTAACCGAGAGGATGCCTCCCCATGCGTGAGATTTCGCACAAGCTCGCCTTCGCCCACGATACACAGCCCACGCGCTACAGCGACGTGTTCGATCCCAATAATGGCGGCGTTCAGGCCCGCGTCGCGCTGGGCGACGCTGCGCTGCTCGACCTTGCCGTCGCGGCCGCCAAGAAGGCGCAGCCCGCCTGGGCCGCCGTCAACCCGCAGCGCCGCGCCCGCGTCATGTTCAATTTCAAGGCGCTGGTCGAAGCCAATATGGACGAACTGGCGCACCTGCTCAGCTCCGAACATGGCAAGGTGATCGCGGATTCGAAGGGCGACATTCAGCGTGGTCTGGAAGTCATCGAATTCTGCTGCGGCATCCCCCATGTGCTGAAGGGCGAATATACCCAGGGCGCCGGGCCGGGCATCGACGTCTACAGCTTCCGCCAGCCGATCGGCATCGGCGCTGGCATCACCCCGTTCAACTTCCCCGGCATGATCCCGCTGTGGATGTCGGGCGTCGCGATCGCGACCGGCAATGCTTTCATCCTCAAGCCCTCCGAACGCGATCCATCGGTGCCCGTCCGCCTGGCCGAACTCTTCCTGGAAGCGGGCCTGCCCGAAGGCATTTTGCAGGTCGTTCAGGGCGACAAGGAAATGGTCGACGCCATCCTCGACCATCCGGACATCAAGGGCGTCAGCTTCGTCGGCTCGTCCGACATCGCCCATTATGTCTATAATCGCGGTGTCGCCGCCGGAAAGCGGGTCCAGGCGATGGGCGGCGCGAAGAATCATGGCATCGTCATGCCCGACGCGGATCTCGATCAGGTCGTCAACGACCTGTCGGGCGCTGCCTTCGGCTCGGCTGGCGAACGCTGCATGGCGCTCCCCGTGGTCGTCCCGGTGGGTGAAAAGACCGCGATTGCACTCCGCGAAAAGCTGATCCCGGCGATCGAGGCGCTGCGCGTCGGCGTCTCCACCGATGCCGAAGCCCATTATGGCCCGGTCGTCACCGCCGCGCACAAGCAGAAGATCGAAAACTGGATTCAGACCGGCGTCGATGAAGGCGCGGAACTGGTGATCGACGGGCGCGGCTTCAAGCTTCAAGGTCATGAGGACGGCTTCTTTGTCGGCCCCACCCTGTTCGACCATGTCACCACGGACATGAGCGCGTACAAGGAAGAGATTTTCGGCCCCGTGCTGCAAATGGTCCGCGCCGAAAGCTTCGAGGAAGCGGTCTCGCTCCCCAGCAAGCATCAATATGGCAACGGCGTCGCCCTCTTCACCCGCAACGGCCACGCCGCCCGCGAATTCGCCGCTCGCGTCGATGTCGGCATGGTCGGCATCAACGTGCCGATCCCGGTCCCGGTCGCCTATCACACCTTCGGCGGCTGGAAACGCTCGGCCTTTGGCGACACCAACCAGCACGGCATGGAAGGCGTGAAGTTCTGGACCAAGGTGAAAACCGTCACCCAACGCTGGCCCGACGGCGGCGCATCGGCCGACAGCGCCTTCGTGATCCCGACGATGGGGTAAGCCCTATTTCACCGTCATCCTGACGAACGTCAGGATGACGGTGAAAGTGGATCGAACCCCAGATCCTCGGCAAGATCGCACCAGCGGGGATTGCCTGCCTCGATCAGGTCGAGCTTCCATTTCCGCTTCCAGTTCTTCAACTGTTTCTCTCGAATAATGGCCACTTCCATGGTGTCGCACATCTCGAACCAGACTAACCGGTTCACATCATATCGCGCGGTGAATCCGTCCATGGCTTTCGTGCGATGCTGATGGATGCGCGCCATCAGGTTGGACGTGACGCCGATATAAAGCGTCCCGTTGCGATCACTGGCCATTATATAAGCGGCAGGTTGACGATCCATAGGGCAATGCTGCGATGCTCCGGATGACGAATCAAGCCAATCATCGTCATCCTGACGAAAGTCAGGATCCAGGGTTCCAGGCGCGACCCATGACGCTCTGGATGCCGGATCAAGTCCGGCATGACGGCAATTTAGGGTAAGGCAATGACCAATCAGTTCGACCTGACCGACGACCAGCGCGAAATCCAGGAACTCGCCCGCCGCTTCACCGCCGACGCGATCACGCCTCATGCGGCGGAGTGGGACGAAAAGCATATCTTCCCCCGCGACACGATCCGCGCGGCGGCGGAACTGGGCTTTGGCGGTATCTATGTCTCCGAAGCGTCCGGCGGCATTGGCCTTGGCCGGCTCGAATCCGCGCTGATCATGGAAGCCATGGCCTATGGCTGCCCGTCCACCAGCGCGTTCATCTCGATCCACAATATGGCCGCCTGGATGATCGACACATTTGGCGGGCAGGCGGTCAAGGACGCCTATCTTCCCGATCTCATCCCCATGAACCGCATGGCAAGCTACTGCCTGACAGAGGCAGGCGCAGGGTCCGACGCCGCCAGCCTCAAGACCAAGGCAGTGCGCGATGGCGACCATTATGTCGTCACTGGCTCCAAGCAATTCATTTCCGGCGGCGGCGAAAATGAAGTCTATGTCGTCATGGTCCGTACAGGTCAGGATGGGCCGAAAGGCATTAGCTGCCTTGTCATCGACAAGGATATGCCCGGCGTCAGTTTCGGCGCGCAGGAACGCAAGCTTGGCTGGCACAGCCAACCCACAGCGCAGGTGAATTTCGATGCCGTCCGCGTCCCCGTCGCCAATCTTGTGGGCAGCGAGGGTCAGGGCTTCGCCATCGCCATGGCGGGGCTGGACGGCGGCCGCCTCAACATCGGCGCCTGTTCGCTGGGCGGCGCGCAGCGCTGCATCGACGAAGCCGTCCAATATACCAAGGACCGCAAGCAGTTCGGCCAATCCATCGCGGATTTCCAGAACACGCAATTCACCCTGGCCGACATGCAGACCGAGCTGGAGGCCGCCCGCACCCTGCTCTACGCCGCCGCCGTCAAGGTGAGCGACAATGCGCCGGACAAGACGCGCTTCGCCGCCATGGCCAAGCGCTTCGCCACCGACACCGGATCCTCGGTTGTCGACCGCGCGCTGCAACTGCATGGCGGCTACGGCTATCTGATGGATTATCCCATCGAACGCTTCTGGCGCGACCTGCGCGTCCATTCCATCCTGGAAGGCACCAACCAGGTCATGCGGATGATCGTCGCGCGGGATATGTTGCGGGATTAACCCCCCTCTCCCCGTGGGGGAGAGGGTTGCGAAGGCTTGGCAGCGCGCTGCCTAGCCGTAGCTGGGAGAGGGGGACAGGGCCAGCGCGGCGCACCCCCTCTCCAACTTCGCCTAGGCGCGTGCCGCGCCAAGGCTTCGTATCCTCTCCCCGCCGGGGAGAGGCAGGAGAGAGACATGACCGACCAAGTCCTGACCTTCATCGAAAACAATATCGGCCGCATCCGCCTGAACCGCCCGAAGGCGATCCACGCGCTGACGCCCGGTATGTGCGACGCGATCAACACCGCCTTGCTGGCCTGGCGCACCGATGACAGCGTCACCGCGGTGATGATCGATCATACCGAAGGGCGGGGTTTCTGCGCGGGCGGCGACATCGCCCTTATCGCCAACAGCGCGAAGGCCGACTGCGTGGAGGCTGAACGCTTCTTCCATCTCGAATATCGCATGAACCATTTGCTGTTCGTCTATGAAAAGCCGATCGTCGCCTTCATCGACGGCATCGTCATGGGCGGCGGCGTGGGCATCTCCCTCCCCGCCCGCTACCGCGTCGCGACCGAACGGACGACCTTCGCCATGCCCGAAACCGGCATCGGCCTGTTCCCCGACGTCGGCGGCGGCTGGTATCTGCCCCGCCTGCCTGGCCGGGTCGGCGCATGGCTGGCTGCCACCGGCGCGCGGATCGACGGGGCGGATTGCGCCGCCATCGGCATCGCCACCCATTATATGCCGTCCGACACGCTGGACGATGTAAAGGCGCGCATCCTGGCCGATCCCACCAGCCTGACCGCCATTCTGGACGCTGCCGCGCAGACCCCGCCCCCTTCCAAGCTCGACGCTGCCCGTCCCGACATCGACCGCCTCTTCGCCTCGAACAAGGCGGAGGAGATCGTCGCAGCGCTCGACGCCGATGGTGGCGAATGGGCCGCCAAGCAGCGCGCCACCCTCGCCACCAAATCCCCCCAGACAATCAAGGTCGCGCTGCGCCAGTTGATCGAGGGCGCGGCCCAGCCCGATTTCGCCGCCAATATGGCGATGGAATATGGCCTGGCCTGTGCGATCATCCGGCGCCCGGATTTTGTCGAAGGCGTGCGCGCACTGATCTTTGACAAGGACAACAAGCCGCAATGGAACCCGGCGACGCTGGAGCAGGTGAGCGACGCGATGATCGACGCGATTTTCACGCCCTTGTCCGCCGACCGGCAATGGACGCCGCTGCCCGACGTCGCGACCTGAAGGGGGGTAAGCTGTCCTACATGGCAGACGCCCGTTATGATCCCGGCGCGCCTTGCCTGCCCAGTACCGGCCACTTTCCGATAGGATCAGGGCCACGCAAGAATATGTCCGATTTACCGGGAAATATGCGAAGTTAAGCAGGAGAAATGCCATCATGACCCAGACGATCGCCTTCATCGGCCTTGGCAATATGGGCGGCGGCATGGCCGCCAATCTGATCAAGAACGGCTATGCCGTCCGCGCCTTCGACCTGTCAGAAGATGCGCTGGCGAAGGCGGAAGCCCATGGCGCGATCCGCGCCAGCAGCGCCGCCGACGCCGCCACCGGCGCTGACGCCGTCGTCACCATGCTGCCTGCCGGCAAGCATGTCGAAAGCGTCTATGCCGGTGAAGTCTATGGCGCGGCCAATCCGGGTGCCCTGTTCCTCGACTGCTCCACCATCGACGTCGCGACCGCCCGCCGCGTTATCGATGCAGCGACCGATCGCGGCTTCGACATGGTCGACGCCCCTGTTTCCGGCGGCATCGCGGCGGCCAATGGCGGCACGCTGACCTTCATGGTCGGCGGCGCCGATGCCGCCTTTGCCAAGGCCAAGCCCATCCTCTCCGCCATGGGCAAGGCAGTGATCCACGCGGGCGGCGCAGGCAATGGCCAGGCGGCGAAAATCTGCAACAACATGCTGCTGGGCGCCACCATGGTCGCGACCTGCGAAACCTTCGCCATGGCAAAGAAACTGGGCCTCGATCCCCAGACTTTCTACGACATCAGCAGCGTCTCGTCGGGCCAGAGCTGGTCGATGACCAGCTATTGCCCCGTCCCCGGCGTCGGCCCGCAAAGCCCGTCCGACAATGGCTATCAAGGCGGCTTCGCCGTCGGCCTGATGCTCAAGGATTTGAAGCTCGCCACCGAAGCCGCCGCGCTGGTCGGCGCGTCGGTGCCGATGGGCAATGCCGCCGAAGCACTCTATCAGTTGCTCGCCAATCGGGGCGAAGCGGGCCGCGACTTCTCGCTGATGATCGAAATGCTGGAGGGGAAATAAGCTTATCCGTCATCCCGGCGAACACCGGGATGACGGGGGCAGTATCTATTTCCCCTTCTTGGCCTCCGCCGCCGCCAGCACGCGCAGCACATTGCCCGACCAGATTTTCTGGACGTCCGCCTCGCTATAGCCCGCCTTCAGCAGCGCGTCGGTGATCCTGGGCAGGTCGACCACATCCTCCATCCCGACCACGCCGCCACCGCCGTCCCAGTCCGCGCCGATCCCGACATGGTCCGGCCCCACGACCTTCAGCGCATGCAGCATATGCGTCATGAAATCGTCGAAGGTCGCCCGGTCGGTCTCCGGGTAGAGCCGGTCGATCTCCTGCCGCCTGGCCAGCAGTTCGGCACGCTTCTCGGCCGTTATCGCCCCACCCTCGCGCAGCGACGCGAACAGCGCGCCCATCGCCTTCTGCCGCTCCGGGTTGGGTTTGGATGCTTTTAGATAGCTTCCATAGGCGTTCATCTGAATGACGCCGCCCTTCGCCGCCAGCGCCTTGAGATGATCATCGTCAATATTGCGCGGATGGTCATAGATCGCCTTGCACCCCGAATGGGTGAGCAGCACCGGCGTGGTCGATAGCGCCAGCAGATCGTCCAGTACCTGGTCTGAGCTATGCGACGCATCGGGCACCACGCCCAGCCGGTTCATCTCCTTGAGCAATTCCTTGCCCAGCGGACTAAGCCCGCCATAACGCGGCTTTTTCGACGGGTCGGTCGAACTGTCGGCAAACTGGTTGTGCGCGAAATGGGCAAAGCCCACCACCCGCACGCCCATATCGTAAAATGTCTGGAGCAGCGACACATCCTCGCCCAGCGGATAGGCGTTTTCGATCGACATATAGACGACCCGCTTGCCCGCCGCCGCGATCGGCGCTGCGTCCTTGGCTTCCAGCGCCAGCGCAAAATTGGCCGGGTCCGCCGCCACCATCTGGCGGATCGACACGCCGCGCAGGATCGCAAAATCGCGCGCCTTGTGGAAACCCTCGACCGTCAGCGGTCCCTGGCTCGTATAGATCGCCCAGAAACCGCCATCCAGCCCGCCCTTCTTCATACGGGGCAGATCGACCTGGGTATAATCCAGATGGACGTCATGCTCCTCTTCGATCGACCAACCCGGCAGGTCCAGAGAGGCAGGCGTGTCCATATGACTGTCGAGCGTCAGTAATTTCTGGTGCAATTGCTGCACCTTCTTGGGCACCGCCTGCGCCGACGCCGGACCTGCAAGCAGCGCCGTCAGCGCTGCCCCCATCACCAAAGTCCTCCGCATCAGATTTCACCCGAAATGGTCAGCTGGAACGTGCGCGGCGACAGTGGACGGAAGAAGCCGTCGCCCGTCACCACCGGCGAAATATAGGACAGCGTATCCTTGTCGAACAGATTGTCGACATTGGCGCGCACCTTTATCCCCTTGACCGGGCCGAAGCTGATGCCGTCGCCAATATCGACATAAGCGCTGAACACGGTGAACCCCGGCACGCTGGAACCGGGCGAGTTGGTGAAGGTCGACCAGCGCTTGGACGTATATTTGCCCGAAATATTGGCCACCAGCCAGCTCGCCGGCTCCACTGTCACGCCGCCGCTGACGATCCATTTGGCGCTGTCGGGGATATATTTGTCGGCGATCAGGATCGGCGTCGCCGCGGGCACGTCATCCTTGAACTTGGCGTTGTTATAGGTGACGTTCAAATTGCCATAGGCCAGCCCGTTCAGGAAGGACGGCTTATAGGTTCCGGCAAATTCCACGCCATAGGAACGGACCCGGCCGACATTCTGGAAGAAGGTTTCGGTCGCCAGCCCGCCGCCCGGTATCAGGCTGGTGATCGACTGGATGCGATTGTCAAATTTGGTGTAGAATGCCGCCAGCGACGCATAAAGCTGTCCCTGGTTGGTGCGGATACCCAGTTCCATATTCTTGGATCGTTCGGGCGCAGGCTGCGGCACCAGCCCGCCGCCGGGGCGGATGACCGAATAGATGTCGTCCAGCCCCTTGGGCAGCGCCATATTTTCGGCGTAGGAGGCAAAGAGCTGCGTGCGCTCGTCAAATTTGTAGAGCAGCCCCGCCATCGGCAGGAAGAAATCGCTATAGTGCGCCGTATTGATCTGCGGACCATAGCCCGGCACGCCAACCCCGCCGACGACGCGATAAAAATCGTCAAATTCGCGATAGCCGTTATGGACATAGTCCAGGTTCAGCCCCTTGAAGCCGACATCGATGATGAAACGATCATCCGCCAGCTTGAGCGTATCCTTCAGGAAAATCTGGAGCGTATCGCGCTTCGTCCGATAATCGCGGCGCAGATAGACCAGTTCATCCAGATTGGGTGCGCCATCGGGCGCGCCGCCGACCGTGTTATACCGTGCCTGCGTCCGATGATATTTATCGACTTCGGCCCACACGCCCGCCTCGACCGTGTTGGCGCCCATCTCCCAATGCAGCTTGCTGGTAATGCCGTACCGGTCGCCGCCCACGCCCGACAGGCCATATTGCACGCCCTTGGGCGCGACCACGGGCAGCCCCGCCTGCGCCTGCGGCGTGTAGCGGCCCAGCGAGTTGGCATAGCCGTCGGGCGACACGCCATAGCCGTCCTTATCTTCCCAATAGAGGGTGGATTCCGCCCAGACGCCCTCGGCAATCCCGGCATGGAAGGTCGCGCCATACAGCTTGTCCTTCCGCACGTTGATCGCCAGATTATAGACAGCGGTATAGGCGGCGTTCGAATAATAGACGCCGGGCGCGGTCGCCAATGGCGCAAAGCCGGGCGTGGTGTTGGGCACATTTTCGATCAGCGCAAAATTCCGGCCGCACTGGCCCAGCGCATTCGGGACCGTGCAATTATATTGCGCCCGGCTGATCGTGGGCGAGTCATAATCGAAAAAGTCGTTCGACACGAATTTGAACCGCGCCCAGCTGTCGCCGCCCAGGTCCGCGTGAATCTGCCCTTCCCAATGCTCGCGATCGACCGTGCCGGGACCGCGCCACAATTCCGTGTCCAGCTTGGTGCGGCTGACATAGGCCGTAAACGGCCCGACCCGCCCCGTGCTCGCGCGAATGAAGGTGCGGCGCAGATCCTGATCGCCAAAGCTTTGCGACACGAACAGGCCCATCTCTTCCTGTGGCGCGATGCTGTTATACTGGATGACCGGGCCCAGCGTCGAATAGCTGGGCAGGCTGACATCGCCCGCGCCGATCGCGGCTTCCACCACGCCCAGATTTTCATTGTCGACGTACCGGAATACCGGGCTGCCGCCAAAGGCGTCGCTGCGCCCGGTCGGAATACCATCGACCACAAAGCCGATCTGGTCGAGGTTGAAGGCGCGGGTCTGCACGCTGTTGCCAAATTCATACAGTCCCAGAGCGCCGTCGGTCTGGACGTTGAAACCGGGCAACTGCTCCAGCATTTTCAGGCCCGAAATGCCCGAAGGGGCCGACAGCAGCGCCTCCCGCGTGACCGCCACGACGTTGCTGACCTTATCTTCGCCAATCGCTTCGGACGATTGCGAAATGCGGCGACCAGTGACGGTGATGTTCATTTCGTCGTCGGCGGCCGGTTCCTGCGCGAAGGCCACCGGCGTCAGTGTGCCCGCCGCGCAGGCGAGCAGCAGCGCGCGAATGGACGGGCGGGCGGAAAATAGGTCGGACATGAAGAGGCTCCCTGCATATTATGAGCCTTTCAGGGCGGCGCGCCGCGCCACACCTCTCCATGTCTTTTGTTCCGTTTCCAAGTGAAACGAAAGTGCCGGAAAACCCCTCCATGGGCCGATGCGAATTTGTCGGCAGACTATGAACCGCCCTGGTGCCATGCAGGCGGAACCCAGTTCAGCGGGCCGCCTGGTCTCCCGCCTTCGCAGGAGACCGCCGTACCCGGAACGCTTAGCGCCCTTTCCAGACGCCCGGCCGCTTTTCGACAAAGGCGGTCATGCCTTCCTTCTTGTCCTGCGTCGCCGTCAATATCTGGAACATGCGCCGTTCGGTCAGCAGCCCTTGCGCAAGGCCGGTTTCGAACGCGATATTGACCATTTCCTTGTTCACCATCGCGGCCATCGGCGGCATCGCGGCAATCGCGGCGGCCGTCTTGAGCGCATCGTCCAGCAGATCAGCGGCGGCCACGACACGGCTGACAAGCCCGGACCGCTCGGCTTCCTCGGCGCCCATCATGCGCCCGGTCAGGCACATTTCCATCGCCTTGGCCTTGCCCACCGCGCGGGTCAGGCGCTGCGACCCGCCCATGCCCGGCGCGACGCCCAGCTTGATTTCGGGCTGGCCGAATTTCGCCGTGTCCGCCGCAATGATGAAGTCCGCCATCATCGCCAGTTCGCATCCGCCACCCAGCGCAAAACCGGCCACAGCCGCGATCCACGGCTTGCGCGTCGCAACCACGCCGGTCTGCCAGCCGGAAAAGAAATCCTGCAAGAAGAAATCGGCCGCTTCCTTTTCGACCATTTCCTTGATGTCCGCGCCCGCCGCAAACGCCTTTTCGCTGCCGGTCAGGACCGCACAATGCTGGGTCGGGTCAGCGTCATAGGCGCCAAAGGCGGCGCTCAGGTCCGTCAACACCTGCCCATTCAGTGCATTCAACGCCTGCGGGCGGTTGAGCGTGATCAGCGTCACCGCGTCGCGCTGTTCCACCAAAATCGTCTCATAGGTCATCGCCGTCTCCCTTATGCCTTTGGACAGGCTCTATGGTCGACGCGCGTCGACCGCCAGCCCCTACTCCGCCGCATTTGCGCCGCACCTATCGGCACAGATGCATGAAGTCCCGGTCGTAGCTGCGCATATGCGCGCCGCCATCGACATATAGCGTCTGCCCCGTCACCGCACTGGCGTCGACCAGATAGAGGACCGCCTGCGCAATCTGCTCCGCCTGCGGCAGGCGACCCAGCGGCATCATATGCTCCAGCCGCGCCATCTGATCCGCATCATAGTCGGGCGTCGCGATCGTCAGCCCCGGCGCCACCGCATTGACCCGCACCTGCGGCGCCAGACTGCTAGCGGTCGTCCGGGTCAGACCCGCCAGCGCCAGTTTGGACAAGGTATAGGCCAGCTGGTCGCCATGGGGATGGTCGATCCGCTGGTCCAATATATTGATGATGCACCTATCGCCCGATCCGGCCGGGACGGTTGCGAATGCCTTTGTCAGCATGGCAGGCGCGGCGCAATTGACCGCATAATGGCGCATCAGATCCTCGGCGGTCACATCGTCCAGCCGGTCCTGCCCGAACAGCGCAGCGCTATTGATAAGGATGTCGGGCGGGCGGCCAAAGCGCGCCGCGACCTGTGCGATCAGTTCCTCGGCATTTTCGGGGTCGGCGAAATCGACGACAAAGCCTTCCCACTGCGTCCCCTCCTCCTCCAGCGTCAGCGCCAGATGCGAATCGAGCCGCGTATCATGGCTGCCATGGATCGCCAGCGAATGGCCCGCCCTGGCCAGCGCCCCGGCGATGATCCCGCCCAGACGCCGATGGCCGCCGGTCACCAGCGCCAGCCGTTTGTTCGCGATCGGCAGGGCACCCGCCTCGCCCTGACCGCGCGCGCTGCCCAACGGGCGATAGGGGACGTCCTCCTCGATCATGACGAGATGAGTTTCAGCACTTCCTCGCGCGACTTTTCATCATCGCGGAATACACCCAGCATCCGACTGGTTTTCATGATGACATTGGGCGTCCTGACCCCACGACCGGTCATGCAACCATGGGTCGCCTCTATCACGACGGCCACACCCTGGGGCTTCAGATGCTCCCAGATGCAGTTGGCCACTTCGGACGTCAGCCGCTCCTGCACCTGCAGGCGATTGGCAAAGGCATGCAGCACGCGGGCCAGCTTGGAAATGCCGACCACATAGTCGCCCGGCAGATAGGCGATATGCGCCTTCCCCACGATCGGCGCCATATGATGTTCGCAATGCGACTGAAACGGAATGTCCTTCAACAACACGACATCGTCATATCCGCCCACCTCATGGAAAATGCGCGAGAGATGATAGGCGGGATCGTCATGATAGCCCCGGCAATATTCGCGCCAGGCCCGCGCCACACGTTCAGGCGTCTCGATCAACCCTTCGCGTTCGGGCGCATCGCCCGACCAGCGGATCAGCGTGCGGATCGCTTCCGAAACCTCTGCCGGAACCGGCTCCTTGCCTTCGCCAACCATCTCCGCATCGGGATCACATGCCATGAACAGGGCCACTCCTTATCGTATCGGCCCCGCATATGGCGACTAGCCCCGCCGATGACCAGACCCTTTGACGGTGGTGGACACAAGATCGCGGCGGTGGCAAATCGGACAAAAACAGAAGGTCGCCATACATAATATGCCAATCATTGTCTCGTCTCATGCGTACTGAACGGATCGCAGCTGTCTTGTTGGCGGCCGGCACATCATCGCGTTTTGGTGAGGAGGACAAGCTGATGGCGGAGCTGCGCGGCAAGCCGCTCGCCGCCCACACGCTTGAAACCGTAGCTTCGATGGCGTTTGCCGAACTGATCGCCGTCGTCCGTCCGATAGATGTCGCCCCCGTCCTGCATCGCAAGCTTGACCGGCGCGGCTACACCATCATCGTCAACGATCGTCCCGAAGACGGCATTTCGGGCAGCATCGTGCGCGCGGTCGAGCATGTCATGCCGGTCAACCGCATTCGCGGCATCCTTATCTGCCTGGCCGATATGCCCGAAGTGCCCCAAACCCACTATAACCGCATCTGCCTGGCAGCGGAGGACATAAGATCGGTCGTCGCCAGCACCGACGGCTTCTCCTCCTCCCCGCCCGCTTTCATAGGCCGCAAGCATTTCCCCGAATTGCTGGCGCTCAAGGGCGATCAAGGGGCGCGGGCGCTGCTCAGCCACGGGCTTCAGATCGAAACCACCGGCAATGTCTTGCATGACATCGACACGCCGGAGGACTTGCCCGGCTGGCGACCGGCACCCTCCGATTGATCAGCTCGATCGCGTCGGGTCCGTCATCGCATCGCCCATTTCGCGCGGATCGGGCGCGCGGCTGATCGGCAGCGATCCGGTCTGCCGTTCCAGCATCCGGTGAACCACTGGCGGGATCGGGCCGGTGTGCAGCGCCCAGATCGCGTCGCTATTGGCAATATCGGCCACGGTGCGCCGCTGGTTATGGCGCACATAGTCCAGCCAGGTCGACACATGATAGCGTTCCAGCCATAGTTCCGGATCGCCAAGATCGCGCATCAGCGACCAGCCATGCGCGCCGTCGCGCCGCCTGATCCGTCGCCGCTCGCTCATCGCCGCCAGAAAGGGGACGATCGACCCCGCCGGAATGCGATATTCGATCGTCACGACCACTGGCCCGCTACGCGGTTCGACCGGCACGGCGGTATCAGGTTCACGCCAGCTGTTTTGCAGATCCAGATTATCATCGCCCGTTTGTGGTAAGCGCCAGAAAAGGCCCAGCATCGCCGCGACAAACTGGGCTGCCGCCGACGCATAGAGCGCTTCGACCACGCCATGAGACTCGGCGAGCCAGCCAAACAGCCAGGCGCCGATCGCCATGCCGCCAAAGGCAGTCATCTGATAAAGCGACACCGCGCGCGCCACTACCCAGCGTGGCGCGGACATCTGCACCGATACGTTGAACGTCGCCAGCGCCGTTACCCAGCCGAACCCGGCGAGGAGATAGCCCAGCAATGCCAGCGCCAGCCAGCCGCTCGCGCCGGTGATCGCGGTTCCCAGCGCCAGCGTCAGCGCCGCTGTCCGCACGATAGTTTCGACGGAATAGCGCGTACGCAGTCGGCGCGTGGACAGCGCGCCAATCACGGCGCCGATGCCGAAAGCCCCGCTCGTCACGCCGAATGTCAGCGCCCCGCCGCCCAATATGTTGCGCGCGACCAGCGGCATCAGCGCCGACACCGCACTCGCGCCGATGCCGAACACGCCCGCGCGCAGCAGCACCAGCTGGATTTTGGGCGACATCGCCACATAGCGCACGCCTGCGCGCATCGCGACGCCCAGCCGCTCGCGCGGCAACAGCTTGGCTGGCAGGTCGGGCCGCCAGCGGAACAGCACCGCCAGCAGCGCGATATAGGTCAGCGCATTGGTCAGGAACGCGGCTGCGGCACCTGCGGTCGCGACGATGACCCCGCCCAGCGCCGGGCCGACGCTACGCGCCAGGTTGAACCCCATGCTGTTCATCGCCACCGCGCTCGGCAGGATTGCGCGCGGGACCATATCGCCCACCGATGCCTGCCAGGCCGGGCCGTTGATCGCCGTGGCGCAGCCCAGCGCAAAGGTGAAGGCCAGCAGCAGCCATGGCGTAATCATCCCCGCCCAGGCCGTGATTGCCAGCGCAGCCGACACGATCAGCATCGCCAATTGGCAACCGATCATCACCATGCGCCGGTCCAGATTGTCCGCAACCGCCCCCGCCCATAGCGACAGCAGCATGATCGGCAGTGTCGTCGCCGCCGGAACCAGCGCGATCAGCAACGGGGAAGCCGAAAGCGACGTCATCATCCATGCAGCGCCGACAGACTGGATCAACCCGCCAAAATTCGACACCAGACTGGCCGTCCAGATCGCACGAAAAATGGGAATGGAAAGCGGCGACGGGGCTTTGGGGGAATCAACATCGGGCACATGCCCATGAAGCGGAATATCGTCCGCCGGTCAAACCCGTCAGTCTTTGGCCCCTGCCCCTACGTCAGAGCCACGCCACGCAAAAACTGCATTTCTTGCTTGCACTTTACGTAAACGTAAATACATTCATGTGCGTATCCGATGCCCCCGGCAAGGGTGACCCACGGAGAGGGAAAATCTTATGGAAGCCTATATTTATGACGCCGTCAGGACGCCCCGTGGTCGGGGCAAGCCCGATGGGTCGCTGCACGAAATCACCCCGATCCAGCTGGCGACGCAGACGCTGGAAGCGATCCGTGATCGCAACGCCATCGATACCGCCGATGTCGACGATGTGATTCTGGGCTGCGTGACGCCAGTGGGCGAACAGGGCGCGGACATTGCGCGCACCGCCGTGCTGAACGCCGACTATGCACAGACAACGCCGGGCGTGCAGGTCAACCGCTTCTGCGCGTCGGGCCTTGAGGCCGTGAACATCGCGGCGGCCAAGGTCATGTCGGGCGAAGCGCTCTTCGCCATCGGCGGTGGCGTCGAATCGATGAGCCGTGTGCCGATGGCATCTGACGGCGGCGCAATCGCGATGGACCCCGCAGTCGCCTACAAGACCTATTTCGCGCCCCAAGGCATTGGCGCGGACGTCATTGCCACCAAATTCGGCATCAGCCGCGACGATGCCGACGCCTATGCCGTGGAAAGCCAGAAGCGCGCCAAGATGGCGTGGGACGAAGGCCGCTTTGCCAAATCAATCGTCCCCGTGCGCGACGTGATCGGCCAGATCCTGCTCGACCATGACGAACATATGCGCCCGGACGCCACGATGCAGTCGCTGGGCGCGCTGAAACCCAGCTTCACCGCCCTTGGTGAGGAGATGCCCGGCTTCGACACCGTCGCCCTGCTGCGCTATCCCGAACTGGAACGGGTCAACCATATTCACCATGCCGGCAACAGCAGCGGCATCGTCGATGGCGCCGCCGCCGTTCTGGTCGGTGGCAAGGATATTGGCGACAAATATGGCCTGAAACCCCGCGCCCGCATCCGCGCCATGGCCTCAATCGGTTCGGAACCGCTCATCATGCTGACAGGGCCGGAATTTGTCGCAGGCAAGCTGCTGTCACGCGCCGGTATGACTGCCGCCGACATCGACCTGTGGGAACTCAACGAAGCCTTTGCCAGCGTCGTGCTGCGCTACGTGCAAGCGATGAAGCTCGACCATGACCAGATCAACGTCAATGGCGGCGCGATCGCCATGGGTCATCCGCTCGGCGCGACCGGCGCCATGGTGCTGGGCACCGCGCTCGACGAACTGGAACGGTCAGGCAAGGGCACTGCACTCATCAACCTGTGCGTTGGCGCAGGCATGGGCACCGGCATCATCATCGAACGTATCTAGCTATTTCCGTTCGGGCTGAGCGACGTCGAAGCCCACCATCGAACGCAGTGAGATGCCTTCGCTCCGCTCAGGCGAGCCCTTAGACCGGCTCAGGGCGAACGGGGGAGAGGAGATCAAAATGAACAGCATCACTATCAGCACCGACGCCGACGGTATCGCCACCTTGATGATCGACGTGCCGGACCAGTCGATGAACGTCATCGGCCCGGATTTCATCGCCGATCTGGACGCCGCGATCACCCGCATCGCGTCGGACGACGCGATCAAGGGCGCCGTGATCGCGTCGGGCAAGGATAGCGGCTTCATGGCCGGCATGGACCTTAAATATTTCGGCTCGATGCTTGCCACCAGCGATGGCAGCCGCCCGCAGCCCGCTGCGATCTTCGATCAGGTGTTCGTTCTCAACCAGCTGTTCCGCCGCCTCGAAACCTGTGGCAAGCCCGTTGCCTGCGCGATCGAAGGCACCTGCGTGGGCGGCGGCTTTGAACTCGCCCTCGCCTGCCACCGCCGGATCGTCGGCGACAGTCCCAAGACCCAGCTTGGCCTGCCCGAAATCCTGATCGGCCTGTTCCCCGGCGGCGGCGGGTCGCAGCGTCTGCCACGCCTCATCGGCGTGCAGGCTGCGCTCATGTACATGCTGCAAGGCAAGCTGTTCCGCCCGGCCGAAGCGGCGATGCTGAAAGCCGTCGATCAGGTCGTGCCGCAGGGCACGGCGCTGGAAGCCGCGCGCGAATGGGTCAAGGCCAACCCCAACGCCGCGAGCCAGCCATGGGACGTCAAGGGTTTCAAATTTCCCGGCGGTGCGGGCGGGTTCAACCCCGCCTTCGTGCAGACCATGGTGGGCGCGCTGCCGATGACGCTCAAGCAGACCCAGCGTAACATGAATGCGCCCATCGCCTTGCTGTCGGCGGTCTATGAGGGGGCGATCCTGCCCTTCGACCGCGCGATCCGCGTCGAAAGCAAATATTTCGCCAGGGTCGCAGCCGATCCGCAGGCCGGCAACATGATCCGCAGCCTGTTCGTTAACAAGCAGGCCGCCGAACGCGGCGCGCGTCGCCCCAAGGACCAGCCCAAGGCCCCGACCATGAAGCTCGCCATGCTGGGCGCGGGCATGATGGGTGCAGGGATCGCCACCGTCGCCGCGCAGGCGGGGATGGAGGTCATCCTGTTCGACTGCGACATCGCCTATGCGCAAAAGGGCAAGGCGCATGTCGAATCCGTCCTGTCCAAACGGCTTGGCAAGGGGATGACGCCCGAAAAGCTGTCCGCCACCCTCGCCCGCGTCACGCCGACCGCAACCTATGCCGACCTGGCAGGCGCGGACTTCGTGATCGAGGCGGTGTTCGAGGATGTCGCGATCAAGGCCGAAGTCACGAAGCAGGTTGAGGCTGTGCTTGGCCCCGACGTCATCTTCGGGTCCAACACCTCCACCCTGCCGATCACCAAGCTGGCGGGCGCATGGTCCAAGCCGGAAAATTTCATCGGCGTCCATTTCTTCTCGCCGGTCGAAAAAATGCCGCTGGTCGAAATCATCCTGGGCAAGCAGACTGGCCCCGCCGCCATTGCCAAGGCGCTCGATTTCGTCGCCCAGATCAAGAAAACGCCGATCGTCGTCAATGACTCGCGCGGTTTCTACACATCGCGCTGCTTCGGCACCTATGTGCAGGAAGGTGCGGAACTGGTGGCCGAAGGGATCAATCCCGCGCTGATCGAAAATGCGGGCAAGCAATTGGGTATGCCCGTCGGCCCGCTCGCGGTCAGCGACGAAGTGTCGATCGAACTGGGTTATAAGGTGATGACAGCGGCCAAGAAGGAACTGGGCGACGCCTATGTCGCGCAACGTTCCGACGATGTCATGACGCAGATGGTGGAACTCGATCGCCTGGGCCGCAAAAATACCAAGGGATGGTATGACTATCCCGAAAATGGCAAGAAAGCGCTCTGGCCCGGTATCGCCGACCTGTTCCCCCGTGCCGACGATCAGCCGGATGTCGAGGCGGTCAAGGAGCGCCTTCTCTATCGCCAACTGGTCGAATGCGCCCGCTGTTTCGAGGAAGGCGTGCTGGAAACGCCTGAAGATGGGGACATTGGCGCGATCTTCGGCTGGGGCTTTGCGCCTTACACCGGCGGTCCCTTTGCCCATATGGACACGGTAGGCATCGCCCATGTCGTTGCCGTGCTGGACCGGCTGGCAGCGACCCATGGCGATCGCTTCGCGCCCACTGCGCAACTGCGCGAGATGGCGTCCACCGGCAGCACATTCTACCGCCCCGCGCCATCCCGCGCTGCGGCATGAAAAGACTGTAAATCGTAGCGTCGCTCGTTTAGGTCTCCCCATGACATCTGGGGAGACCTATTCTTTATGAGCGACAAACCGACGATCCTGGTAACAGGCGGCGCAGGCTATATCGGCAGCCACGCCGTATTGGCTCTGAAGGACGCCGGCTATGGCGTCGTCGTCATCGACAATCTTGTCACCGGGTTCGACTGGGCGGTGCCCGATGGGGTGCCGCTGGTGCGTGGCGACATTGCCGATCAGCCTTTGGTCGAATCCACCCTGCGCAAGCATGAAATCCGCGCGATCATGCATTTTGCAGGATCGGTCGTCGTGCCGGAATCCGTCGAAAACCCGCTCAAATATTATCACAATAACAGCGCCAAGACCCGCGACCTGATAGAGAGCGCGGTTCGCGTCGGCGTCAAACATTTCATCTTCTCTTCGACGGCCGCCACCTATGGCATTCCCGAAGAAAGCCCGGTCAAGGAAACGACGCCGCAACGGCCGATCAACCCGTACGGCATGTCGAAGCTCATGACCGAATATATGCTGCGCGATGTCGCGGCGGCCCATCCGATGAATTTTTGCGCCCTGCGCTATTTCAACGTTGCGGGGGCGGACCCGCAGGGACGCAGCGGCCAGTCGACCGCAGGCGCCACCCACCTCATCAAGGTCGCGGTTGAAGCAGCGCTCGGCAAGCGGGCTGGCGTCTCGGTTTTTGGCACGGACTTCGACACCCCTGACGGCACCGGGGTGCGCGACTATATCCATGTGACGGACCTTGCCGCCGCCCATGTCCTCGCCCTCGAAGCGCTGATGGCCGATCCCGCAAGCAGCCATCTGCTCAATTGCGGCTATGGCCGGGGCTTCTCCGTCCTTGAAGTGCTCGACGCGGTGGATCGTGTCACCAACATGACCATCAACCGCACCTTGGGACCGCGCCGCGCGGGCGATCCCGATGCGCTGATCTCCGACAATCGCGCCATTCTCTCCACCTTCCCATGGGAACCGCGCTACGCCGATCTCGACCTCATCGTCCGGCACGCCCTGGCATGGGAGCGCAGCCTGAGCGAACGCGCCTGATGAGCGAAGCCTCCGTACGCGCCTGGTTCGCTGCAAATGCGCCGGACATCGCGATCATCGACCAGGGCGTCAGCACAGCTACCGTGCTGGAGGCAGCGCAGGCGCTGGGCGTCGAGCCTGCTCGCATCGCCAAGACGCTGTCGCTGCGCGTCGGTGACACCGTCGTCTTGGTCTGCGCCCGCGGCGATGCCCGCCTGCATAACGCCAAGGCGAAAGCCGCGCTCGGCGCCAAACCCCGCATGCTTGGTGCTGACGAAGTCGAGGCCATCACCGGCCACCCGGTCGGCGGCGTCTGCCCGTTCGGCCTCGCTGCGCCGCTTCCGGTCTATTGCGACGTCTCGCTCAAAGCCTTCGCCACCGTCTTTCCCGCCGCCGGTTCACGCACCAGTTCGGTCGAACTCACCCCTGCGCACCTCGCGCAACTGACTGACGCCACATGGATCGACATCTGCACCCTGCCTGAAACCGTGGAATAATCACATGCCGACAGAGTATCATTTCACCGACGGTGGTGCAGCCGCCGCCGACCTCGCCACCCGCATCGCGACCCTGCTGAGCGAAGCGATCGCAGCGCGCGGCACAGCCAGCCTCGCTTTGTCCGGCGGACGGTCGCCAAAGCCCGTGCTGGAGGCGCTCGCCCGCACCCCGCTCGACTGGAGCAAGGTTGTCGTAACTTTGGTCGACGAACGCTGGGTGGCGCCCGATGCGCCCGACAGCAATGAACGGCTGCTGCGCGATACCCTGCTGACCGGCCCGGCCGCCGCCGCGCAATTCGTGCCGATGAAAAATGACGCGGCAGATGCTTATGCGGGCCAGCCCGCCGTTGAAGCCGCCTTTGCCGCCATTCCCTGGCCGCTCGACATAGTGCTGCTGGGCATGGGGGAGGATGGCCACACCGCCTCGCTCTTTCCCGCTGCTGCGGAATTGGCCGATGGCCTATCGAGCACCGCCCGCACCATCGCGGTCACGCCCCCCGCGGCGCCGTACCAGCGGCTCTCGCTGACGGCCAGCGCCATATTGGCCGCGCGCCACATCTTTCTGCAAATCAGCGGCGACGCCAAAAAGGCGGTCTATGCCCAAGCGTTGGAGGATGGCCCGGTCGAACAACTACCTATCCGCCTTGCCCTGCTTCAGGCGCAGACGCCGGTGGAGGTCTGGATCAGCGCCTGAAACGGCTTCCCGTGGCAGGAGAGGATTGACGACAAAAACGCCGCCTCCCCCCGGAAGCGGCGTCCTGCCAGCCTTAGTTGGCTTTGCTCATATCCACCTTCTCGACCCATTCGGGGTAGAAGGTCGGCTCACGGTTGGACCAGCCAGCGGCCGTTGCCGCCGCTTCGCTGATCGACTGAAGCAGCGTACGACGCTTTTCGGGATGCAGATGCGGCAGACTGGCCGCCGCGCAGAAAGCACCTGGAAGCCAGGGCCGTGCCCCCGCACCCAGCAGCCGCTCATAGAGAAAACGATAGGCCGAAAAACTTGCCAGCCGGTCCTGCCCCAGATCGAAGGCGGAGATGGTGACGAGCGGCGCCATGAATGGCTCGACCTGATCCAGCCCACTATCATCAGGCACGCGCGCCTTGATCTCCTCGATCCGGCCATAGATCCGGGCCTGTGCGCGGATGGAGGCTTCCTCCACCATGTCGCGCGACCACAGCTTCATCGCATCGCGACGATGCAGCCCAATATCCAGCGACCGACGAATATAGCGTTGCGTGGCAGACGGGAAGCTGGCGAATTCACGCAATTCCGCCAAGGTTACGGCCCCGTCCGCAGGTCTTGCACTCGTACCCATTGTCATGCCCTCCGACTCCAAGTCGATCGTCGGAACATGCGCCTCTTATGGTTGCTAAAGGCTTAAGCGCCTGTTCCACGGCCATTCACAACGGACCAGATTTTGTTGTGCGGCGCAACATGAAAATTTGGCCTCGGTTGCGCAATCTTTCACGCGCCCGTTTGTCGCTCCAGCACTGCGCCGATCATGCTGCGCCACACCGCCACGTCGCCCGCCTGCGCCATCTGCGCGTCCGGTTCGCGGAGGGTGTGCAATATTGCATAGGCATCATCGACGTGACTCGGCCACGCCGCATCCACCGCGCCTGCCGCATGGGGATCGCTGCCGCCGCCATTCAGGCTAAGCTGACGGCCGGCAAGAACGCGGGCTATGCGTTCGATCGCGGGGGTGGCAGATGTCGGCATGGATGATCGCTCCTCTCAAAAACGCAGGTGCGTATTCGCAGTCCCGCGAAGCAAAACTAGCATGATTTGCGGCAAAGAACCATCAATCCTGCCCTTCCTTGAAGCCCGACGAAGGCACTGGATCGCCCTTGTCACCCGGACGGGTGGCGGCTGGCGGATCGGACGCGTCCATCGAATCCTTCAACCCTTCGTCCAGCTTCTCTTCCTCGCTCAGCACATGATCCTGTGCATCGGATTCACGCGCATCGCCCGCTTCCTCGCGACTGTTGGGGCGGACATCATCCTGATCGTTCATCACACTCTCCTTCTTGCCTGTTTCAACGGGCGGCGACGGGCGGCGGTTCCCATGTTCGACCAACGGGCGGGGCAGTTCGACCAGCTACCGTGCCATGGGGCGACATTTTCCCCGTCAGCGCGTAAAAGGTGAAGATGACAAGCCTTCCCGACGACGGCGAACGCGGCGTATCCCCCGCGGTCGCGCTTTATTCCATTCTTGGTTTCTGGCTCTTCTACGCCATACTCGTAACCCTGCGCGCAGCCGTGATGGGCTTTGAATCGCAGGGCGAACTGGGCATTCGCCGCGCCGTCGTCACGGTGATCGGCATAGTCGTCACATGGGTTCTCTACCTGGTGCTGCGCCGCTTCGACGCCAAACCTTTAAGCGTCCGCATCGTCGCCGCCTTCTCGCTCGCCGCCCCCTTCGCGCTCGCCATGGCGTCTGCCAATTTCTACATGTTCAACGTCTATGACCCGGTAAATATCTTCACCGACGGCGATCGGGGCAAATATGCCAGCGAAGAGGCTTTTGCCCTGATCCAGATCGTCGAAGATGCGATCAGCCGCTATTTCTTCCTCGCCGCCTGGGCTGGCCTCTATCTCGCCTTGTCCTACGCCAGCGAAGCCCATCGTACGGAACGCCGCGCTGCCCGGCTGGAGCGCGCGGCCCAGCAGGCCGAACTGCGTTCACTGCGCTATCAGGTGAACCCGCATTTCCTGTTCAACACGCTCAACTCCCTCTCCTCCCTCGTCATGAAGGACCGGCGGGACGAGGCGGAGCAGATGATCATGTCACTCTCCAACTTCTACCGCACCAGCCTGACCGGCGATCCGCTGGACGACGTACCGTTGGAGGAGGAAGTCCATCTCCAGAAACTCTATCTCGATATTGAAGGGGTTCGCTTTCCCGACCGGCTGAATACGGTGATCGATATTCCTCCCGGCCTGATGAGCGCCTGCGTCCCCGGCCTCATCCTCCAGCCGCTCGTCGAAAATGCCATCAAATATGGCGTCTCGCGCACCTCCAGCCCGGTCGAGATCCGTATCACCGCGAGGGAAGATGGCGGATTGATGCACATCGCCGTCACCGACGACGGCGACAACCCGCCCAGCCTGTCGGACAGCGGCAGCGGCATTGGCCTTGCCAATGTGCGGGACAGGCTGTCGGCGCGCTTTGGCGATCAGGGCCAGATCGCCTATGGTCCGCGCGAGGAGAAGGGATTTTCCGTCCTCCTCACCCTACCCATCATCCGCCGGGGTTGCTGACGCCCATGTCCATCCGCACCATGATCGTTGACGATGAACCGCTTGCCGTCGAGCGGCTCCAGATGCTGTGCGCGCGTGAACCGCGCATCGCGCTTGTGGGCACCGCTACCGATGGCGAAGCCGCCTTGCGCCTGATCGAAGGATTGAAGCCCGACCTTGTCATGCTCGACATCGCCATGCCGTTGCTCGACGGCATCGGCGTCGCCCGCGCGGTCGGGCGCATGGGCATCCGCCCGGCCGTCATCTTCGTCACCGCCTTTGAAGGGTTCGCGGTCGAAGCCTTCGACCTGGCCGCCATCGATTATATGCTCAAGCCCGTGGCGCACGATCGCCTGACCCGCGCCATCGACCGGGTCGAGGCAGTGTTGCGCAATCGCGCGCCCGAAGGCATCCCTGCACCCGCCGAACCCCAACCCGACTGGGCCGAAGAATTCTGGGTGCCCCATCGTTCCGAACTGATCCGCATCGCCACTGACCAGATCGACCGGATCGAAGCGGAGCGCGACTATATGCGCCTGCATGTCGGCAGCCAGAGCTATCTGCTGCACCAGACGATCAGCAGCCTGGAGGAGCGGCTCGATCCGCAGCAGTTCGTCCGCCTCCATCGCTCCCACATCGTCCGGCGCGACCATATCGCCCGCCTGCGTCATGACGGCAGCGGCGTCTGGTTCGCCGCGCTCGTCGACGGTAACGAAATCCGCATTGGCCGCACCTTCCTGGCCAACGCCCGCGCCATGACGGGACGCTGAAGCGAAACAGCGGCGCGACGCCCTGCCCTCACGCGAAAAAGCCCGGCATTGGCCGGGCTTCTCCACGATTTGGCGGGTATACCGGCAATCAGTTCTGCATGCCCTTCGCGCCTGCATCGGCATAGCGTTCATTGGTTTCGGCGCGAGCGATGGCGGCGTTGACCGGCGCTTCGACATGCGCGATCGCCTGCGTCTTGCACGCCTGCTTGGTGGCATGGTCGGTCGACTTGCAAACCTGGTTTGCCGCGCGGGAAATGCGCTGACGCAATTCCCGCTGGTCGGACGCCTTGGACAGGTTCAGGTCGCCATGGCGCACTTCGCTCGTGCGGCCATTGGATATAAATTCACCAGCCGAAGCCGAACCGGCGGTGGCGATCAGCGCGAAGGAACCGAGTGCAGCGAAAAGGGTCGAACGGAACATGGGCTTATCTCCTCAAATCTGCTGTGGCTCAATCGCCACTTATCGACCACCGCCTGTTAGGGGCGGGCGGCGGTCCGGGTGCGAACGGGGCGGGCCTGGGGGTCATTTGGGGTCGGCGCCGTCTCCCGTTCGCCCACCCTGTTTAGGCGCGGGCCGATGATGACGCCCGCCTGGTTCGACCGGCGGCACTCCGCATCGGCCAACGACGCTCCCATCGACAAAGCGCCGCACGGCTCGGACAAACAGCGCGACGAACGACATGAACAGGCCGCCAAACGACATTTGCCGTAGCGGAAAGCGGGAATCGCAACGAATGGCGGATGCGGAATTCGCGCGCCTGCAATGGCCGGGTCAACGCATCAGTCCGCGCCCGCCGGACGCGAAAACGCCCCCGGCGCAAGGGATGGCCGGGGGCGTATCCAGGATGCTGTCGGGCACCGGGATCAGGATGAACTGTTGCGGAAAAGACGGTGCGACATGGGCACAGCCGTTTTCTGCATGGCGCTCATCATAGCTGCAATGCCGCTGCGCGAACGCCCCGTTCGACAACCTGCCCCGGCAATACGCCCGGCGGCATTCCCCGGCGACAAACCGCCGACCGACATCCACCAACGACATGGGACGCGCCGTTGGCAGCGTTCCTGCGTTGGCCGGGACAGGCTCAATCGGACGACTGGACGCTACGTCATGGCCGACAAAATCGGCAATGATGCGCAAATCAACGCCCATGTCTTTGGTACAGGGCGGCCAGCTTTGCGCTCCACGGTGCGGATTTTCCCTTCTCAAATCCCTGGCCTCGCCCCATCTGTCGGGACGATCGGCAGATGGACTTGCCCGAACAGAACAAATCTGGAACAACACGCCCATGAGTCTGACCCACATAAGTGTGCGCGGCGCGCGCGAGCATAACCTCAAGGGCGTCGATGTCGATCTGCCCCGCGATTCCCTCATCGTCATTACTGGCCTGTCGGGATCGGGCAAAAGCTCGCTCGCCTTCGACACCATCTATGCCGAAGGGCAGCGGCGCTATGTGGAATCCCTTTCCGCCTATGCGCGCCAGTTTCTGGAGATGATGCAGAAGCCCGATGTGGAGCATATCGAGGGTTTGAGCCCCGCGATCAGCATCGAACAGAAGACCACATCCAAGAATCCGCGCTCGACCGTCGCGACCGTTACCGAAATCTACGATTATATGCGCCTGCTATGGGCGCGGGTCGGCATCCCCTACAGCCCCGCCACCGGCCTGCCGATCAGCGCCCAGACCGTCAGCCAGATGGTCGATCGCGTGATGCTGCTGCCGCAGGGCACGCGCTTTTACCTCCTTGCGCCCGTCGTGCGCGGGCGGAAGGGCGAATATCGCAAGGAATTGGCCGAATGGCAGAAGGCGGGCTATACCCGAGTACGCATCGACGGCGAAATGATGCTGATCGAGGACGCCCCCGCGCTCGACAAGAAATATAAGCATGACATCGAAGTCGTGGTCGACCGCCTGGCCGTGGAAAACGACATGGCCACCCGCCTCGCCGACAGTTTCGAGCAGGCGCTCAAACTCGCCGA
>ERZ1292644.386-Hain-H14-01um-R2-386-length-31408-cov-5_pt1 | contig 31408 bp, 41 predicted proteins | sample MGYA00564402_ERZ1292644 | MGnify/ENA primary metagenome ERZ1292644 (study PRJEB36523, sample SAMEA6512644) | groundwater metagenome | collected 2019-01-09 | study: AquaDiva: Metagenomics assemblies of 32 groundwater samples
TGGCAAGCGGTCAATCCTATGCTCGCCGTCCAGGAGTTCGGCTTCCGTAGCTGGCGTCGGCCCCCATGTCGTGCCCCGAGGAATAGTATAGCGCCACGTCATGACGTTGTCGCCGCCATTACAGTTGGCTTCATCTTTATCCCTGAGCTTCGGATATCCGGCGTCGCACGGGAAGACCTGTTCAATTCGTGTGCCCTTGGTCCATAACCGGCAACTGAACGGGTGACCCAATGCCGTTAAGAACGCGTGGAGGCCGTAATTCGTAAGCATCCTACCTCCGCCACGGGCGAGTAGAACCACCGCGGGCAATCTGTCTTCACGTCCCACACGGCGTCCACTTCCCACGTCGCTTCAAGACTCGAATACAGACTAGTCGTCCAGACGGGGTACTGTACATCATACGTACTGACGTTATTCATAACTTATTGATTGTACCACACGCGCTTAGGACAAGGGGTTTTTGTATATCGCCGAGACGATTCGGTTCGGCCCCCACGCATATGCGAATCCGTCATCAAAGGTCGGGGTCCGTAACTCACGGTGAGGGGACCTTGGGCTTGTACTGCCCCCGTAACGGTCGCAGCATTTTGAAGTGTCGAATAGTCAGTTGCCAGTACGCCGTCATCATACGGGGCATCAAGGACAAGATTCAACCGCCGCTGAGGGAGATAACTATTGACTTCACGTACAACTTCTGCTGCGGACAATTCGGCAAGCCACACCTTTACATGCCCGACCGACATATTGATAAACCGACCGCCTGCCGCCGTTGCTCCGGTATCACCAATCTGAAAAGTATCCGCCGCTGCTGGAATACTTGTTGGGATTATTCCCCCAAATGTTAGAGACTGATTGACGCCATCTATGTATATCTTCACTTTGTCGGCGTCCGCGGCCCCACCTCCGTTATAGACCACCGCAACATGAGCCCATACGTCAACAGTAAAAACCGATCCTGTACTAGCCAACGGTGCCCAGTTATCAAACACTATTCGACACGTACCGATGTTCGTAATTTGTTGCAGAATGATACCAACGTTATTATTCCAGTACGCCCAATACGGTTCGGTAGAGCCAAACGCTTGGGGTTGGAACCAACCGGCCACGGTAAGCACCGTTGAACCACTAATACCCACAATGTTCCCGTGATCTATATCATCATCCGTACCGTCAAGATCAAGAGCCATGAGTCGTTTGCTACGGCTTGACTTCGTTGACGTATCCGTGGATCATTACCACGTTCGCGGTCGCGCAAAATGCCGTTACGACGAGGCTGTTTTGAAGTATCAATCCGGGGGCCACAAGGAACAGCCCGCTTTCCGCGGGAATCGTAACTTCAATAAGCGCATCCGGCGCGGTAGCGCCGCCCCATTCGAGCGTCAGTTTTCGCGCGGTCGTATCAGAATTGACGGCCCAAAGCCAAATCTCATCGAACGTGTTGGCCGTTATACCAGCAACGGCGGTATGAATCGTAGTACCAAGCGTGGCCGTCGCCACGACTTTGATCCCAAGATTTCCAGCCGCTGCTCCGCTGAGTTTCGCTTTATTAAAAATACTAGGTGTAGCCATAAGTTCTTACTTATCCTCCAAACACTTGAGTTTGAATCGGGTTTCCACCACCGCCCGCAGCAGCCCACTTGGCACCAGCGCCTACTGCGGAATCCGCCGTCAACACAAAAGCGTCGGTGCCTACAGCAAGCACGATAGGATCGGCTCCTGTTTGGCCGATCACGAGACCGCCCTTTGCCAGAGCCGCGGTCGCCGTAACCACCCCAGCCCCGCCGCCGATAAGCACTCCGTTGTCCGTTAACGTGGCAACGCCGGTTCCACCGAATGGAACAGTCAAACTTGTCGGGGCCGTCACAGTACCGGCGGTCACAATGACCGCGCCTGTGGACGCGGACAAATCAGCGCCAGTCCCACCATCAACGGGAAGCAGCGTCCCAGTCAACGTCGAACCTAAGCTCGTAAAGGAACCCGTCAGTTTCGTTACCGCAAGATCGGCAATCGCGGCGCTCGGAATCGCCGCAAGGTCAATGCGGGCGATACCCGCAGCCGGTTGTGTTACCACAAACCCGTCGGCTTGGTCAAAACGTATTGTCGCTGATCCTGTATATGACGGACTGCCGTCGACTTCCTCTACTGTCGGTGACCCGCTCAGCGTGTCCGCATACGTCTTGTTGACAATGTCTGACCCGGCAGTCGGGACACGGCTTATAGAACCCGTCCCGCCGATATCTAGATCAGCCGTCCAGATTTTCCGCCATCGGAGCGTCGATTTGCCAAGGTCGACAAGCGTACGGACAGCGGGTAACAGATGTTCTTGGAAAACATTAGGCAATGCCGTACCCTCCCATACTTATACGACGCCCTTCAGCCCACGCAAAGCGGTCATATGCGGCTGAACTTGCCATCTCAAAGTCATCGTGTCCTTTTCTCGTCTCAATTTCCTTGGCCCAGTCATCGCGGGCTTCAAGTTCGCGAGCCAGAGTCTTCGCCCCTTTATTCTGAATGTCCGTTGCCTTCAGTGACGGCATCACGTACTTGATATCCATGGGCCAGAACTTGTAGATTTGACGGTATTCGTCTTTGTACCGAACCTGACGGTCGGTACCATATCGACAAAGAAACTTCTCAGGGTATCGAGTTTTACGCTCGACAACAAGCATACCCGGATCGTCAAGGCTTCGACGGACACGTAAGAAGCGGTCGTACCGACGCCACTCGCGTTCGTATTCTCGTACATAATTTGGCACCGTATATCCGTACATTAACCGGCGCTCCAATCTAGAGGTTGCAAGTGATCGTGGTCACCTTCGATCACGAGTTTGAGACCAAGTCGACGTGCATACTCACTGCGTAGCGGGTTTTTGACTGCCGCAGGATCGTCATAGACGACATCCGCGCCGCGCCAAAACCGATGGCTTGAACCGGGAACCCCACCGACGGTTGTATTTCGTTTTGTACTCCTGCCCCACGAGGTTATAGAACCCTCGTGGAGCAAGCAATACATTGCTACAGCTTCCGCAAATTCACCAACGGTCATTAAACAGGAACTTCCGTCCAGTTGAAGTGTGCTATGATCGTCAATACTGTTGAAGTATAAATACCCGCAAAGGCACCAGCCGTCAACACAATACTGCCCTGCTCGTCAAAGATCACACCAGACACGGGCGCATTGACGACCTGTGCCGTCACTCCCGTAATAGGAATCGTCCCGTATGACCGAATCAAAAGCGGGGCGACAGGAAGGGTCGCAGCCGAGTCAATCAGTCCAGTACCGTTCGTACCCGCTGTAGAATCCCACTTGTTATTGTGCGCGATAAGAGGGGTCGTATGCGTCACGAGACCCGCCGTAGTCCAACCAGCAAACATACCGAGGGACGATAGCGCGGTGGGAGCGCCAACCACGCCGATGCCAACGCTATTTATAACGAGGTTCACGCCACTACCCGCCGGATTACTCAACACGAGACCCGTATAGGTCGTTGCAAGAGCGACCGTTGTAGTCGTGCCGCCTGGGCCCTGATTTTCGCCCGAGTACGTCCGACCACGCCATGCAGATTCCTGATATCCCCCACCACCACCAACCACGACAAGCTGACCACGCCTGTCAATACGAGCCGTAGCAAAATTCGTATCCGACAGAGAAACTTCTCCGACCCGACCTTCCGATGAAGCCATAATAATTGCCTTTCCGATATGAGGTGAAACGCAAGCCGCCGACGCATAAGTCGGACGGACTGGTAAGGTTCGTTACTTAGTTATGAAATGCTCCGAACATGATTGTCCAAGCAACCGCGGCAGTCTGCGTAGTCTGATACGTTGATATGCGTACCACGCCGGTACCAAGATAGGAAGCAGGAAAACTCAACGCCTGTTGTGCCTCGTACGGAAAGGCCAACTGAATGGCCGGTCGAGTCCCATCCGCATTCACTACTGTTGAGTCAAATGTATATGCGTCGTACCACACATCGGTACTTGAGTCACCAGTGTCACCCGGCGAAAGCTGAAGCTTCCACGTAGGTATCTCATAGGGTTGGACTTTACTCAGCACCGCCAAGGACGCCGGAGTAAAAATCGTGACCGTACTGTGATTCCGGGGGATCATCACCCCGTTGGAGACCGCTTCTCCACTAGCGATGGTCAGTGTCTTGATCTGATAGTTTGCCATCTAAGATTTCCTCCTGAGCAATAGGCTCGGGTTTATGGGTCTTACCAAAGGTTTCGTCCCAACCACGGCGGTAGGCCACCGAGGCTGTGACCACAATAAAACTTGGACGCTCATATTTCATTGTTTTATCCTGGGCTTGAAGATCAAACTGCCGGTGCAGGCGGGCTTTCGCCGCATCCTGCACCAGCCGCGTTTGTTTTAGTTCGCGCCGATGCTTATAAAACGCATAATCACGAACTGCATAGTCCATCTTATGTCAAAGTACCAAGCACACCACCCTGGCCAGTAGCATCGCCGGTGATGTATACTTCGGCGATGTCAATAGCAGTCGTGGCATCAAAGCCGGTTTCAAACGCGCTAAACGCAGCAGCCGTCCCATCCAAATAACTATCCGTCACGACCAACTGATCGGCACCAGCCACGCCGGTAAACACGTTCGTAAACGCCCCCCGCCCACCAAAGTAGCACTCATGGAAATGTGCATGTAGCGTCGTCGCCGCCGTCAAGACAACGTTTGCCCACGTGCTCGCATCACTAATGAAGCGGTTACGAGCAACATACAGATTATCCGTCAGTCCAATTTCCATAGCCTCGCCCATCCCGACGATTGTCAGCCATTCACAATCAAGAATCTCCGGGTACAACGAAGATGTCGTCTCAAACACAATCCCCTGCGTCCCGGTACTCACCGCAGGAAGAGTCGTATTCCAGAACACATTGTGAATGAACAAGTTATCCGCGGCCACGGCACGAATACTGTTACCAGTCGTAACAGGAATAAGCTGTACAAACCCAATCTCAACATCATCGATACCAGATGGGATGTCAAGTGTATTTGTTAGACCGCCGGTAGACGTAATTGTTGACCGGGAATTCCGGACTTTACGCACCGGAGGACCGAGCAACCGCATACTTGATGCATTAAGCAACACCGCTGTCAGCGGGTTATACGATCCCGGCGTTAAGAACAGAATATCGCCACGGAAGTCCACAAGCGCATCAACACCGGCCTGCATCGCCAACGTATCGGTCCCGTAGTCTCCCGTTCTGAAGACATATTGTGCACCGCCCGAACCGGCTTTACGAGCTTCATACAAATCAAGTGGGCCAGTACGGTCAGCCTTTGACCAACCTTGTGCTGCCGTCCGGAAGTTGCTATCCACCATATAGTGAACCTGACCCTGGTCCGGATAGTTACCGTTAATCAAACCCTTCACGTGTGAATCCAAATTTGCATACCCAACAGACATAGTAAAACCTTTCTCGGCATTCGGGGGCGCGCCAACGCGCCGACCCCCACGCCCCTACCGCGTTTTTATTGGTTAACTACTAGACTTCGGTATAAACGAGGACGGCCTTGTGCAACAGCAGATTGGCCGTAGAAATCTCCGTACCAGCCTCCAACGCGGTGTTGGTCGCCAACACAACGTCGTAGAATAGACCATCCGCAAACGACAGACCACTCGGGAACAGATACGAATTCATGGTCGCTGACGCCGTATACAACATCGGGCCCAGGGTATCATCATTACCACCCGTGACCGCGACGTTCGACACTTCCATGAACGCATTCTCGGTCCCACCATTGTCAATCAACACGCCGAACAGCGTCACAGCATTCGACTCAATCGTATTAGAACCGGCCACGGCCACACGGGGGCCGACGATCCGGACTGTATCCCGGTACTGGTTCGCGCTCACGATACGCTGAAGCGCGTTATACCACTCCCACACGCCCTGGTTGACGCGAGCAGATGCCAACTGACTGTTGATGATACCTTCTAGCACGTTTGCTACCGCAGCAAAATTCGCCATAGCTTTTCATCGCTCCTTGGAAGAGAATGTACTACTCTGTGGTAAAGACTGTTTGACCCGAGGGCCCCTTTGACGCCGGAATCGTCGACCGAATCCCCGACGGCTTAATTACGACCTTTCTAAACTCGTCCATATCCGTCCTATCTAGCGATTCCTTAGGCAGTTCGGTCAACGGAGTAGATATGTCGCCTAACTCAACAATTGCCAGTCGGTACTCGTTCATACCGGCGTTAACCGGATTGTCCCGAATAATCGACTGTCGCTTGAGATGATGCGCGACGTGATCAGGCACCGCCATCGTATCAACTACCTTATAGGTTTCGCCGTCAAAGACACCGATGAACGGCTCGTGCCATCTGTTCTTGACTGTAAGAATAGCCATCCTGCCACCTTTTGGTTAGACGGTCGACTTGGCGAGCTTAGACACCAAGCCGACCGCATGGTCATTGAGACCGGGAAATTACTTAGTCGACATTTACGTTACCTTATTCAACGCAATCATCTGGGCTTTAAGTTCCAACATCCAACCCAAATCACCAGCTTCTCGCGCCCGAAAAAACTCTTGAGTTATTAACCAGTTGCGTTTCTTAAGACGAAGGCGGGGGCCAACAATCTTGGCAAACTGCTCAGCGTCTTTTCCACACCAAGCAAACTTCGCCATTTTCCGCCCCGCACTTGTTTTAGCAGTAGACCATACCGGTTTTCCAACCTGCTCAGCTAACTCCCTAAACTCCGGAGTATCAAGCTGTGCAACTTGAATCATCAGATACGGGCTACGCGCGCTCTTATGCGTGGCAATAGAAAATGACCCATCCCCGTCAATCAGTCCCGCTAAATAGTCAATAAAATCAAGCACTTGTCAGTCTACGTGTATCGCGAGCGCCGTCACGGTAATTCCGTCCATACGGAAGTTAGCGTTGGGACGATCACACGCGAAGTTATCCTTCATGTACCACAGCGCCGTAAAGTCATGCGTGTCCGCCGAGCGGAACAGGATGTTGCCATCCGTATCCTCCCACTGACCGCGCACGTTTACATACCTCTGGAGAGTATCTTTGTCCAGACCAACAATGATGCCATAGGGGAAGTCACGCTCAGTCTTGAACGGAACCCCACCAAACGTCACATCGCCACCCTTGACCGCAGCCGTGCCGCCATCCGGCTTCTGAAGCTTCTCCGACGTATAGCGCCGGTCGGCCTCAAGCAAAGTCAGATACGCACGCCGAACGGCGTGCTCACACCACATCTCCGAAATCGTGCCCTGGCCCTTCATCTCAGCCGCGTCAAACGCGCGCTGCATCGCATCAAGCGACAGCGCGCCCACCGACGCCTGGACGTAGGACTTGAACACTGGGTACGTCGTCCGGTTCACACCATGCAACGTCTGCACATACGTTCCGTCGTCAATCAGACCAAGAATACCCATCGGAGGGTTGACGTAGTCTGTATTCTGCGCCAGCGTCACCGCTGTCGATGCCGCACGCACCAGCTTATCATCCGCAAGACCCGACGCTGTGTTCGTTGCCACGACGATAGAGTCGTAGGTCCCACTCTCGGTCACCGAGTTCACCTTCACAGCCGAGTTCGCCACAAGCGCACCCGCGCGAATAAGCGCAATCGTCATGTCAGGAACCATGTACCTGTTCGCATTGACCGTGCCGACAACGTCACCCGGATCTTTCAACTGCCACGAAGTCGTCGAAGACTCTGTACCGGCCAGATCAGCTAGCACGCCGGTCCCATAGCCACATAGCACTTCATTACGATAGTCCGAAATGTCGAGGACAAGGCCGTCCATTTCCGCGCTCATAGCGCGTTTAAAAGAACCTTTGTTAGACTTGGACGCATCGATGACGTCCTTTGTCACATTGATACGACCCACGATCTTGCGAAGCGCAATCGACGTATCAATGAAGTTCTGTTTACCGGCGGTCGGTAGTGTCGCACCTTCCGCGGACGACATCACACCTGTATTCCTACCAATATGGAACGGGAAACGAACGAACCGGCCATCAACGGTCGGAGCGTCGGTCTCACCGAAACTCTTTAGCAACCGGGTCTTGTTCTCAATCTGCGACTGTCCAAGCTCTTCGTAGAAATCCTTCAGGACAGCGTTCCAACTTGACAGTGTCTGAGCCATAGTAGTTCCTTACTCTTCTGTAAGTTCCTGGAGCCTCGCAAAAGCGGCTTCGTGGATCTTATTCACGTTATCTCGCGAAGTATCCTTGAAATCCAACTTGGCTTTGTCGCCCGGGGCGGGTGCAGCACTTCCACCTCTCGTCGACTTTGGAGACTCGGTAATCGTATTGACCGCGCTTCGCTTTGCTTTCAAGCGACCCGGCGCAAATAACTTCGATGATACTTTCTCAAACGCTTTGGTTACCGCGTTCTTCACTTGTCCCCGGTTCCACTGTTTCAGAAGATCGGGGTCGTTCTTGATCCGCCGAGCCAGCATCTCTTCGACGTCACCAACATGGTCGGCATCTTTATGATCCATCCCGACCTCTTCCATGAGTTCTTTAACTACATCCAACGCCGTCTCAGCGCGCTCAGTAATCTTTTCTTCTACGTCAACTTGAAGAGCCTGCAAAATGTAAGGAAGAACTTCCTTGATTCTACCGACGTCAGCGCTATGTTGATCGAAGTCCGGCACAAGTCGACGGATTTCCTTCCGAACGAACGCGTCTTTTGGATCTTCAGGAACTCCGGTAAACAATTCTTTCAGTTTTCCAACAATCGCCGTATCTGACTTCAGGGCTTCAATTGTCTTGAGACTCGAAGCAAAATCGGATCGAAGTTTCGCGACATCCTCTACCGTGGCAACTGCAACGTCCTTGGCTACAACTGGTTCGATAGGGTCAGGAAGATCAGCAAATTCCGTCGTTGCATCAACAACAGGCTTATCCATTATTTGTCCTTACTTTTGTACGGTATGCTCATGAAGCCGCGAGGTTTCTTAGAAGTCTTCTGCCCTCGCTCACGAACACTCCCCGAAGATTTATGCACGCCTTTCCGTTTCTCGGACATCATGATCGCCTGCATCTGCGACCGTTTCTGTACGACAGGTCCGCTTGCGCTTCCAGAGTGAAGCGCGCCGCGCTTGAACTTACCAGGTACGTCTTGAAATGGCATGAAGTTTTAACGTGGTACCGTTGAGTTGTCAAGAGGCTGGTTACCGAACTGTTGAATCTGGTCATGCACGACTCCACCACCGCCGGGGCCGTTACCTTGACCCGGTTGCTTACCTCGGGGATTCCCAGACTTCTCTTGCGCACGCCCACCGGGAGCAGACGGTTGCGGAAGCATACCAGCCATCAAAGAGGTTGTACCCATCCCGCCTGACGCTGCTTCAGCAAACATATATATAAGATGATCCTGTGTAATATGTTGAATGAACATCTGTTGGATAATGTCAGGAAGACTCCGGAATGCATCCGTCAAAGCCAACCGTCTATGATGTACCGTATGTGTAGGGTGATGATCTATGATCGGGCTACCCTTGATCGGGAACGTAGCTATTAACTGTGCTAACGCGACTTCCGGATCGATCTCACCACTCTCCAACGCAGTCACCGCTTGTTGCGCCCACGTCATGAAACGTGCATTCTCTTCCGCCACAACCTTTGTATCCGCTTCGGCCCCCGGAAGGAGATGCGTCATCCCCATTTCCTCGAACACCTTCATTTTCTGTTCCGGGTCCTGTGGGTTTAAGAGTCCCCACTGTAGAGCCTGTCCAACGAGCATTTGTCGTGATGCCTGACTTCTGGGACGGGTCGATCCTGCTTCGACTCGGATATCGACTTCGCCAATGTCAGAGCCCAAGAACTCCATAAACTGCCACGACCCCGCCGCCTTAGCAACAGCTTGTACACGGGGAAAGACAGCTTTCTGTTTCCAGAGTTCAAGTGCTTGGATAGCCCAATGTTCATATGCATCCTCCAAGTTGTCGAACACGGAGCCGTACCGCCCAAACCCACGCTCAAGGAGCATCTGGATCGCAGATGCCGCGCGAACAGACCCCGGGTTCTTGCCCTTCATTACAGCGAACGTATTCGCTATTTCCTCAAAGTCCTGGTCTATTTGTTCAATAAACTTGGTAACAGATACCGGGGCATCCATACCCGGAAGCCGCTCGGGCTTAAGGCCGCCAGCGCCAGAATACCGAATGACGATACCAGGATCACCAGTGATAGGAGTAGACTGCACGCCAGTAGGCATAGTCCATACGGGATTCGCACAACGCATGATAATGACTTGATAAAGTGATTCGAGTTCATTACGTTGCCTCTGTTTGGGTACTAGGTCATCAATCGGAGTCTTAGCCCAAAACCGCCCTGGTACATCATCATAACGAACATGTACGATAGGACAGAACGGTCGCTGGGTATTCTTGAACTTAAACGGATAGGGTTCGATCTTCTCAAGAATATGCTGATCGCCTGTCATGACCAGGTACACGCCTTCGGGATAATCCGTATGCGTCTTACAATAAATCTTGTAAAGAGTAACGCTCTCCGTCGGGTCGTCAGACTTTTTGCCAAAGGGGCTTCCAGTCCCGTACCCAGTTTGTGTCATAAACGCTAATGTGTGAAGATACGACTGGCCTGTGTCGAATTCTAAATCGCCTGTAACATCCTCCGCAATTTTGCCATACACCTGTTTCAGGGAATGTATGTTCGTCGTCTGCACTTGCATGACGATTGGTTGCTCTTCCATTTCCTGAATATTATTGTTGACGTATATCTCGAACGGCGACAACGCCGAGACCTTGATCCGACCTTGTGGTATATCGACGCCAAGCTCCGGAGCTTCCTTGAGGTTATTGCTGCCACAGACAGGACAGGTCATACTCTCAGGAATCTCGTTCGGCTTGATAGCCGTGCCACAGTCCTGACACCGTTCTCCAGGAACATTGATTGTCCCTGTATCCGCTGACGTATCAAACTCGGTCAGTAAAAACCCGTTACCTGTCAGTGTGACCCATGAAGCCAGGCGCCTCCGGGCAGAACGGAAACCAGATTCCTGCATGATAACATCCAAGTACTTGTCCGCTGCCGCCGAACTCAGAATCGACCGCTCGTTCTCTTCCGTCGGGGTCGCCGTGAAGGCCGGAACAATCTGGGCTACACTTGATCGAATAACGTTTGCCGTTGAACTCAACCGATTCGTGACAGGTAGCGGTACCCACCGCGGAAGGTTTCGTGTCCGCCATCTCCTAAATGTCTCCTCGTAAGTGATCCACTGTTGTCCAACATAGAACAGGATATTACGATACCATTCCCGTTCAAACAAGGACCGATATTTCGTCAGACTTTCCTTTATATCAAGGACAAATGAGATATACTCTTTGTCCTTTTCGGAAGCGTCAGAGCGAACCCGGCCACCCTCTTGTGATTCAGTTGAAGACATTAGGTTGTGGTCTCTCGTATATACATACTATCTATCATTCTGCCCCGGCGTAAGCCACGCGTCATCTGGTATTTTACCGCCATCATAGGGCTGGTCTTGAAAAAGTTCATGTGCAAGATCGGGCAATGTAGGGACTGGTTTACGAGCCAATTGTTCTTCGAGATCAGAGACCCGTCGCGCTGACCATGCTTCGACATCCGCAAGTCGGGATTCCGCTTTTGTACTGATCTCAACAATACGATGCTCAAGTTCATTGATTCGATCATAAGCGTTCCGATGCGCTTTGAATACCCAAAGAAGATCGTTAATCATGACTTTGATGTAAACTCTACAATAGATACACCTTCGGAAACCTTCAAATTTTTCCGTACAACTTCAAGTACGTCCTTACAATACATTAAATGTAAAAGTTCTTCTAAGGGCACAATGACCGGGGTTTTATTGAAGTCTCCACCGGGTTGCGGAAATACAACTTTAATATCCATTAAGTTCGTCCCCAAGGATCATAGTCTCCAACGATTTCGGATTCACTAGAATTTCCGTCTCCATTGAATTCGTTAAAGTTAAACTTACCTATGGTTGGCATCGCTTCTTCTTGTGCGTTGTTCTGGATTCGTTTGATCCGGTTCCATTCGGCGAGATGATGTCGTTTATCGGCGTCTGGTACGTCAGAGCGGCGGAGGTAGTCAGGTTTTTGTTCACCGAATTCAAGATCGCGTGAATCGTTAGGGATGACCATGAGTCCGTACCCAAGAGCATCGACAGCGTGGAAATCCGATTTGTTAAGGATTTTGTACGTGCCGTCGGCTGCTTGTTCCGCGTAATACTCTGGGATCGTTTCAATAACGTGTGTGCACGCATCAGAAACAGTTAACCCTTGATGATGGCACTTGATGATCCTCTCGACGCGGGCGAAGGGGTCACCAACGCTCGCCGAACAGATGAGTCCTTCATCGGCGTAGAGATCCGCAATCGACCTGCGGCCACCCGCTGTTCCAGACTGCGTAGTATGGAATGTAGATCGGTCAATAACGGTGTTAAGAATGTTTTCGTTTCCGGATAGTCTGAGAATTCGTTCAGCGTGTTGGTCAACAGAACTATGAACTGCCCAATATTCCCGGTAGACATAAGCTGCGGAAGGAGGGATTCCCTTATAAACTTGACTGTCGGAATTGACTGCGATCCAGAGACAGCAGCATGGACTATTGAGGGCATGATCTATTGCTCGGTACCTGGGCCAGTAAATTGGGGGCTCGAAATGTGGCACCACGTTGGGCTGAGGCAATAACCGGCCTGATCCACCTTCCATTGTAGCGTATATGTAATGCCTCTGCCATTCCGGAGGGTGGCTAAGCAGGACTGACAGATATCGAGGACTAAGGTTGTGTTGGTTATCGAGGGTCGTACCATGGAAGAATCTTCGGGTCGAACATGGTAGGTCTCTGGGTTGGCCTTCGTCATCGATATGGCCTTCTTTAAAAACGCAGAAGACGTTTCGTGAACACCTGAACTCCTGTATCGCGTGTTTCGCAGGGAAATCAACGAATCGTCTCCAGACCCAATTGTGTCCATTATCGTTGGCCGCCGCGACGGCTTGCCACGCATGAGGCGGGACGCGATCCCAGCGTATTCTCGCGAGTAGCACGTCCCAGAGTTCGTTCGTAAGTTCCTCAGCCTGGTCCACACCCACGAAGCTATATTCTTCATTTCGAAACTTGATGGGATCATCAAGGTTGCTAAAAATGAATTGACTACCATTAAGAAGTCTCGCGTGATGCGTCCCTTCACGGTAGTCCCACTTCAGAGGTTTGACGAACCACCCGGCCTTTGACATATCTTCGGCCATGTGAAAGAACGGCTGTTTCACCGTGTTCACCATTTCTTGGTACGTCTTTCGTCCCAGAAGAATTTTGGCGTTGGGGTACTTTACCCCGTGGCTTATTGCGGCGGCGCAGAGGCCGCGCGTCTTTCCCGCGGCAAATCCCGTTATCATCCCAACTTCGAATTCTCGGCAACTCAGTAACTCTGTCTGAATCGGCGCAGGCGTCTGACCTAAAAGATCACTAAGGGCGAACGATTTTGGCACACTAGATTCCCTGGAATCCTTGCTGGTTGTTCTCTAGTGTACGACGCATCCTGGCCTGATCATGCGTAGGATACCCCATTGTCGTAAAGCCCGATTGGGCATAAGGTGTCGCTGGGGCTACGCCGGTATATCCACCACTGAAGTTCATCCCTGCGCCACCCGGTTTGTTTGCCGAACCTGAACCAAGTACACCGGCAGAACTCGAAGGGATAAATCCACTACCACCGCCCTGTCCTGTCACTTCTCCCGGGTTCTGTTGGCCACTCTGGAGTCCTGATCGAGACACCCGTTTGGATTCAATAAGTTCTCGAATTGACGGCCCGCTACCAGATTGTGGAGAGGCTACCGCTCCGGTGGACGGATTTATCGCGCTTGTTATAGCGCCCGAAAGAGCAGACTGAAGTACCGGCATAATGAACTTCATGATATCTTCCCACATATTTCGTTACCTCTTATGTCCTAGTCTTTCGGGTCAGGGACCCTAGTCCCGTTCTGGCAATAACGGTTGATTCGGGTTTAGTTCATAACAGACCGACGCGTGGCCATCAAGGTTCATGGCCATAACAGCGCGACGAGCGCTACGACATAGCGCCTCGGTACTAGCGAGGACTTGGGCCTGGATAGTGCCCCCTCCGCCCAAGCCGCTGAAGGTCAGTGTCAGTATGAAATAGTACGTCAATAATATCACGAATCCCTCTTATGTCTGTAGGCCGAGACAAGATGAAAATAGAGACCAAGTGCATAATAGCAAGCCAGACCAAGATGAAACCAAGCAGCAGCACGATCAGATACCGGGTGCCTTGGAATCACTAGATCTCTCCATCGGGTTCTTAGAGGCGAGTCCGATCAGGTACGGAGCCAGACTTGAAAAACCACCAACGATCCAGGTCATCCAAGAAGACGCTGGGTGTAGTTCGAACGAGACCGCGAACCCGGCCAGAAAGAAGCCTAGGGCAACGGCTATAGGTTTGACGTAACCGTTTAGTCCGCCGGTGCTAGCCAAAGTCTTTAATCCAATCGCCGGTCTTCGACAAGGGTTCCGTTTTCTCTTTGTTGGGCCGCTTCTTCGTTTTTGGTGAGGGGTAAGTCTTCGACTTTGCCATGTAGAAGGTCCTCTATTAACTCAAGAGACTTCGGAGTTGTAGGATCGGCAGGATTAGGGATTGCCCGGGTAATCCCGGCCAGAGTGAGCCAATGCTTGATAGCAGCTAGTCTTACATTGGGGGAGTTACTCGGTTGACAAAGCTGTTCGAGTTCCTTAATACGCTGTGACATCTGACTGCGTAATCTGAGAAGGGTGTCCGCGATCTCGTTGCCGACCGCTGAGTTAATAGCTTCTTCCGCTCGATTAACGATACCGGCGAGCCTGTCGTCCCAGTTGTCTTTCTTCGCCCAGTTACCGATACTCGGTCTAGTTACCCCGAGTTCCAGAGCGATGTCGCTTTTTTTTATTCCTGCGGCATAAAGTTCGAAAGCGCGGAGTCTGCGATTGTAGTCTGTCTTCCCGGCTGGGCGGCCTATGACTCTGTCCCCCATTGATATACACTGTCTAGTTACCCCCTACTCTAGTAAAGAATGAATACCTAAGAGTAGGGACCACTGTATTAGGTACTCTAGATATATAAGATTTACGTTTCTTGATTTACTAAGTGTATTGTATCATGGATTTTTTAGATTAAGGTAGCTATGAACATCAAAAGCACATTAATGGTCTTATTTATCAAGGGCTTAGGATTATTTTTGGTACCCCTTGACAAATCAAGGTTTTGAGAAAATCTTTGAATTTTACCGTACATGATCTGTGTAACTAATTGAGATCATTGAGAGATTTGCCAGTCGTCTTTATTTGTAAAATTTCTAAATTGGAGCAACCGCTGTCAAATCTCTCTAAGAATCTATCTTAGAGAACCTCTCTAGCTATGATATACACCCGGTAGATATACAGGGCCAAGTGTTTAATTTTATTGGCAGAAACGTCATATTCTCACGGTCCGGCACTCTGCGGGTGGTCCCGGGGGTGGTACTACCTCATGGCACAGGACGTGCGTTGACAAGGCCCATGCCAAGTAAACTAAACAGCGTTTACTCAACATGTGATGAGTGATCTGGCTTCAGCTCCGTTTACCTCACTTGGCATAGTTCTTGCGTCACCAAAAATCGTGCCAAGGTCTCACCACCCCGGCCTGTTACCAGCCCGTGACCCTGGCACACTCCAGGCTATGACCCTGGCATAGATCTTGCGCCACCGTGTCCTGACCGGGCATCCTGCCCGACCCCGGAACCTGGCCATGCCCGGGCATAATGTCCCACGCTCACAACATAGGCACACCTAACTCATTGATTCCATTGATTTTTCACTCTTCAACCCCGCTGGCACCAAAATAGCATATACAACGGTCATGAAACAGACCCGCAGATGCGATAGTTGCGGAGGCCGAGTTCAGACTAAGACTCCGCAACCAGACCCAACCAGGGTTTTCTGTCGTATCTGTCAGACAGAGAGTCGTAGCATATGTTAGTGAAATGGTTCAACCGGCTAACAATGGCATACTTCTTGATTGGCACAGCCATTGCCGCTTGGGCAGACTGGGACAACCTGAACCTAGTAACCTTGTGGAACACTGAAGTGGATTATCCACTCAATAACCTGGTAACCATAGTCCAGAATGTCGGCAACCTTCTGAAGTAGGACGCCGGTAAGCTCCTGCGGTGGCGTCTACATAGGCCTAGGGGTAAAGTGGAGAACGGACCTTTAGTGGTCCTGCCGCCAAGGCCGTAGTCTAGGAAGGCCACGGGTAAACGCCGTTTAGGCCGACGAAGACCAACTAGACGCTCAGCTCAGACAAGGCGCCCCAACCAGGGACTCAGACCTTGCGGTTGACTATCTAACAGGGTCGCTGGTGAAAGACACCAGCGGGGATTAGTGGCCTCCGCTAATCTCAGGCGACACAAGGACCAAATGACAACTCAAGTCGCCGAGCCCATCCCGGCTACTCTCGCCGGGCACGTACACATGAAGACTCTAGACTCGCCTAAGCCGATCGCGTCAAACGCGAAACGCTTGGACGATGCAGCGCTGGAAACAGTCGAGACTAAGAACGCGAAAACCGGATTGATCGCGTCGATACAGTCCGGGCTGGCAAAGGTCCGTAGCTACAGGCTCGGACTTGGCCCGCTTCAGGCTGTAGTCGTCGGCTACCTGGCCGAGCTGCTCTTGCTCAAGCCTACCAACAAGGAACTGGCCGAGGCGATGGCAGAGCAGTACAACGCCAACGTTCACGGCGACATGCCTCTGGTAGTGACACAGCACAGCCCCGAGTTCGTCAATTTTGGGGCGAACCGGGAACCGGCGAACCCGGAATTCGAGAGCATCGTCAAGCTGAAGAAGGACGGTACTCCAAGCACTCCGAACCCCTACGCGCAGTCAGTCCGCCGGTATAAGATTTTGGCGCAGATCGAAGCCAAGATCGCCGGTAACGACGAGAACGGTAACCCGTGGGACTTCTCCACCGTTGCGGATGGCGTCAAGATCAATTCAGTCCTGTACGCTTCCCCGGTCGCCGCGCTCATGTCGGGCGTTGTCTCTATGGAAGCCGTCTTCGTCGCGTGGACCAACTTGCTTCAGCCGAAGCTGGTTGACATGCGCTCCTGGTCTACCGGACATATGACCGAGGCTAAGAAGTGTGCAGCCTCCGTCCAGGTCAGGGTTCGTGAATTCAACAAGAAAATGAACCGCGAAGCCCTCATCAACGTCGTCGCAGTCAAGTCCGCGTCATGCCTGTTCGGCCTGATCCTGGGCTTGCTCGAACACGAAGACGAGAAGAACCCTATCCGTCTTGGCCGCGCACGCGCGGATCAGATTATCGCTGCCGTCAACGCCAAGGTGGATGTCGACGCCGACCCGTCCTAAAGAACCTCATTGCCGTACAACCGTCGCCTGTCCTGTTAGGTAGTCAACCAAGAACCTGAACGACTGCGATGGGACACCTAAAACAGGATAGGTATAACAGCTAGCGCACGTTATACTGTCCCAAAGTCAGACGAGTACTTACCTTGTTTAGTCGTTTAGGTTCTTGGGTAGTCAACCAATGGTACTGCCTAACGGAACAGGGTTCCTTGAACCCTACAGGAGAAACCCGTGATAACTACCGTTATCCTTTGGGTCATACTCTCCGGCACACCTACGATGGTACGTCAATTCCCTATCGTTGTACCTGCACCGACAACATCTATGCGTGCCGCTCTTGAACATGAACAGCAAGACTTGTGTTCATGGTACGCGGCGCAACTACGCGCGCTTGGTTATGTAACTTGGTGTTCCCCAATAACGTCACTCTAACAGTGTCTACCCTCTTCGCCCGTGGGCAGTACTAGTGGTTGACTGTCAACGTAGTAGCTGACAGTAAACGGCGTTTACGGTAGGGCCATCCTGGACTCTTGAAAGGGGGTGAACCAAATGACTTATGGGGAATTGGTTACAAGAATCTCTCAGGTAGGGGGTATGCGTGAATAACGCATTGACTATCGTACTACAGAAGAATGAATTAGCCAAAATCATGAAGCGCATAGCAAAGTGCGACAAAAGACTTGATCACGGCATTATCGGTATCGTCGGGCACGAGTCAGAACTTGAGCGTAAACAAAGGTTACTCATTCGAGTAACCGAAATTATGACTTCACTTTCAACGCTTGGAAAGGAGAAAGAGGGGATGAAAGAGTGAGTCAAAACAACAGTAAGTCGTCCAAGTGGCCATTTCTCTTAGTTGTGGCCGCTTTACTTGCAAGTTTTCTCTTCGAAATCTTGTTTAGGTAAGGGCTAGAAGAAAGGAGCTAACAATGGATTGGATGACCTGGATAATTGAGGCGATACTGGTAATGATAGAGTTTGCTCGCCGGTCTTAGAGAGACTGATGGAAAAAACAGTCAAAGCCATAGTAAAAACAGGTACGTGTCCCGTATGTGGTACAGACACACGCCGGATGTTTTCTAGTAGCAGCGGCAATAAAGCGGTACAACCACACAGCCGATGGCATGTCTGCCAGCGCGGCCACAAACTTTACAGAAAGCGAGGGAACTTATGATCGAAGACGCTCTAGTCTATATCCTTGGGCCAGTAGTATCAGTCGTTCTGTTGCTCGGAACGGTAATAACCGGCATCATATATGTCATTATCCGTCTTTTCATGTGGTCAGACTGATGAACCCTTTTCAGCGGGTTTTCGAAGCGAAGTTAGAACTAGCGAAGTACAAACGCGTCTATCGTGGCGACACCATGTATTGGAAGAAGCCCAGCGAATCCGGGATCATCTACGATACAGCGGAGGCTATGTTACAGCTTTTGGTCCGACCTTCTTCGTCAGAGCCGACGGCTCGCTCCGAGACGTAAGCTGATGTACTGTATACCCTTTTGGGAACCGATACAAAAGTGGTGTTACTGTTTGTGGTACGGTATGCGTCATAAACCGGAACAGTGTGAAAACTATGGCGAGCCCCAGCACGGGTGGGGCGTCTGGCGGGAAGACGTATATACTGACGGGGAGGGAGGGTCTGGATGAACGAATCTGTACAGTTACGTGTTTGTCCTGAGTGTCAAAACGGTATCTTGAGCAAGGATATTTGGTGTGAGTACTGTGACATATGTCTATCCTGTTGTGGTGACCGTTGTGTAAATAGGGAAGAACAGGATTCAGACGAGAGTGAGGAACCGTGAATCCGAGTGATGATGGTCCCTTTACGGTTGAAATGATACGACGGCTACATAATGATACGGATGAACTGATACGATGGCTACACAATGAACCCGAGAATAAAGACTTGGGGCCATGCTCGTGTCCAGTATGCGTTAGTATAGATAAACACCGTTTAGGGAAAGACTAAGTGAACCAACCTGGATGGCATACAGCGTGTCCGAAGTGTCTAACCGACAACATTGAGAAAGTGGGTGGTAGCTATTGGTACTGCGGAGAGTGTGGAACTATCTGGGAAGTTGTCGCTCCGGCGGGGTCAAAGCGGGAAGCAAGGGAACTTCGGGAAGCCCGGGATGTCCAACAACAAAAGGGGAAAAACAAAAGCCACAAAAGCCACACAGCACAGCCCTTGTCCTCTACAGGAACCCCGGAAATCCCTCGGCCTACCCAATTGGAGTCAACAAATCACTTGGAGTTTCCGCTGTGACACCTACATTAGAGTTGCGAAACTGTCGTGGACCAAACTGCTACTACAAAGCGCCGGTATGCGAGTACGGTTATTGTGCTAAATGTTGTGAGAAAATACACACTTTTGGTGTCTCAGCTTTGATAAATCATGTTCGACCTACGCTCGGACCCGTCGAACACGGCTATAAAGTTATAGAACACGGTTATTCAACACCAACCAAAAAGGAACCGGGTCTGGGCGAAGCCCAGGTTTCCTTGAACCCGTCTGTCGTATCGGCCCCAGTCCCGGTCGTACTAGCGACACCCGAATGTGGCACTTTGACGGATGTGGTAACGCTGGATTTTCCGATTGAAGAGTCATCTAGTGGTTATTCTCGACCGTCTTTTTGAGAGGGGGTGAAAAAGAACTATGTTAGGAAATGATCCAGAGTTTTTCATCTTCAACAACGAAAATAAACCTGTACCAGCGTGGAAGTTTTTTCCACCACAGAAAGAAAAAGTTGCAGCACTAACCGCCGAAGGGGACGCCTCGGCTTGGTACTTCCGCGACGGTTATGCCGTTGAAATAAACACGGTGCCTGGAACATGCCGGGAACAAATGACTTACAGAGTACACAAGGCGTTACGGGCTATCATCGAGAAATTACCGCCCGGGTATACACTAAAAACGCTGGCAACAATCCGTATTAGTGAACACGATCTAAAAGAGGCACCACCTGATGGCCAAGTCTTCGGGTGCAAGCCGAGCATCAATGCCTATACAGGTAAGGAATCAGTAGTTGATCTAGATGCTATGTCACATCCTTTCCGGTATGCGGGCGGACATATGCACCACAGTTATAGGGCGCCTTATTTGCGCGACGGCGCTTTTAACACCAGAGATACTAAACTGATGTTTGTAAAGTTGTGCGATCTGTTTATCGGGTTACCATTTACATATCTCTATTCGTCTAAAGACGAAAAATTGCGCCGGAAATACTACGGACGTGCAGGTGAATGTCGTCTTCCGACGTATTCTGGTTCATACCACGGAGTAGAGTACCGCGTACCGTCGCCAAAACTTTGGAATAACCATTGTTTAGCATCTATGTTTTTTGGGGTGATGCGTAGCATAGTTGCTCAATACGAAAAACTTAGTGCACAGTATGATCCGAAGTGGGAGAAACCAATACAAGACGCAATCAATAACTGTTGCGTTCCGTTGTCTATGATCCAAACTGTGTCCGGATTTTATACCCCGGCCCTAATAGATAGACTCAAACGTGACAAAAGTTTTTCTAAGTTTACTTTTCTACGACCTAATCACATATCAACCCGGGCATTTACCGAATATGTGCATAACACGTACCCGAAAACGTCTGTCCCGGCGCTTTTCGCGTATGAAAAAGTCAGTTGGGGTATAGGACCGTCCGGTACGGTACGAATCACAAACCCATTGGTATAACGGAGAAAGGAGGTTTGAGTGTGTGCAATTTCGGGATTCTATTGTTATAATGAACAACGGCCTAGCGTAGAAATCCTAAAAGGCCTTATGTTGGCGTCGCAAACTCGTGGAAAATCGGCTGCCGGTATGGCGTACATGAACAACAAAAATCAGATCATGATTCGAAAACAAGAAGGCCCGGCGGAAGACCTAGTAACCGGAATGACTGACGTGGATTGGGCTGAAGTCTCTCGAAGCCCCCGGGCATTGTTTCACGCCAGAGCAACAACGAAAGGCTCTGAGAAAGATAATGAGAATAACCATCCGGTATCGAACTACGGTTGGGTTGTGGTACACAACGGACATATTACAAACGACGATGAGTTGTTCGCCTATTACAAAGAGGAGAGGTACGCCGCGGTTGATACAGCGGCAATACCATTGGTGCTGAAACAAGGGAAAGATTATGAAGATAGTCTACGTCATCTTAGTATCCTGGCAGGACAAGCTAGCATGGCAGTATGGTCGTTATCGCACCCTGACAAAATCGCTATTTCCCGCCTCGGTTCAAATGATGTTTACTTGTTTTTCGACCCGACAACAGAAATTATGTATTGGTGTAGTACACCGTTAGCCGGGCGTTCTATTCCTGGCTTTGCTCTAGGCAACATGGCCTTCTTCACCGTCGCAAAGTTACACGAAAACAAACTCATGATTTTAGAACCAACGAAAGAACGAGCGAGGTTGCTCAAATTCGAGCGTCGCCCTTTCGCCCCAGGTCGGCAGTATCAACACCAAGCTACATGGGCGGGGCATATGCCAAATTCTGGAAAGAACATTTTGGAGGCCCGGCCAGCGAAGACAACGACTGGCCTTACGGGATGTAATACAAAATCCGGAATTACAAAAGATGCTAAGTCTAAAATGTTTGAATGGGGCCAAGCAAACGAAACTTGGAAAGACAAACCCTTTGTAGATATTAGTAGTATTAGTTCTGAGTGGTTTAGTTGGAGTCTGATAGTAGACTATTTCAGGACTGAGTTTACAAGACATGGAGCAACAGCATCCGTGTTCACTCTGCTTACCGCATATGGTCGTTGGGTATTCAATTGTCAAAATACGGCTCAATTCGGTGTATTTGACTCGATGTTTTTCCCGGCACGACGCGTCAAAAAGTATTGGCGTCGAAACTTCTCTGAGGAAATTCCGAGGACCAAGCTACCAACCATACTAGGTATCCTTGACGAGAAAATGACTCTAGAAGAATTTGTATTTATAGAGGTTATTAAAACAAGTCCACCCGGGAATATACGTCATATGGGACATATGTGTCCGTGGTGCGGCATTACGATGGCCACACATAGCTGGAGTCAACTCGAATTTAGATGTCCGGCGTGTGGTGTCAAGTCTAGACCCTACGTAAGGGAGGCGTGATAATGTACATCGACAAGATGTGTACGCATAAACCTATGAAGCTAAGTGAGTACCAGGCTGCTTTTGAGGAACTTCGACGTAATTTAGGTGGTGTACAGTTGCGCACGGTACAGCATTATATGCTTATGGACCCAGTAAATGCTAAATATCTACAGAACGAAGCTGTACAATTTCTTAAGCAAAAGTTACAAGCCCAAATGGCTGTTAAGTTTGTTGGTTATACACCCTCAACCGTGGTAATAATTGATACACATCGCCAGAGGGTTATCCCACGACAACAAGCGGAATCTGTAATGCAGCAAATTATGGAAGTTCCGTGGACTGATTCCGAAATTCTACCGGGTTTAACCATCGTGTTTGCAGAATGTATTCGTTGTCTAACTCCATATACTTATAATACGGCAGACCTTTATCTTAACCCGGAATTTACAGTATTTCCAACTATGTTTAATCAAGAAGATATACCAACATCGGACGGTCTTACTCTTGTTTACCCAATGATGCACCCCCGGTCCTATGATGGTCAAACCCCTTTGGGAATATGCCATCAATGTCGTCGAGACTGTATTAGTTGTGGTCGTACATTCCCCGTGCCCTTAGGGACGGGCGATATATTCGTGTCATATTTGTTGGAAAACCGATGCGTAAAATGTGGGGCATATACTATCGGGAAACTACAGGTACCAAAGCCGAGCCCGTTAGATTTACGAAGGTATAAACTTAAACTGATCGCACTCGGAAAGGGGGACTAAGGATGCCCATGATTCCACAGTTCAATAACATCGGTTCTGATCCCGAATTTTTGTTTACACGTCGAGAAGAATTTCGTACCATCTTAGTTCCCGCAAACACATTGATTACCGAGCCTAAACCAGTAGCTTTACGGGCTTTTGTTGGCACAGATAATCATGCTGCAACAGCAGAAATACGACCGAGCCCGACACATAACATCGGGCGGCACTTATATGAAATAGCATATGGCTTACACGAAACGGACAAGTGGTTAGCTGCTTCGAAAAAGTTCAACGACGTAAAGATGGTTGCTCAACCACACGTAACCGACGAACCATTGGGCGGACATATACATTGTAGTTTTTTTGTGGACGAACCGGAGACTCTACAATTAAATCGGTGTAATCGCATGTTTCTCGGTGACCGTCTAGTACCTCTTGATCCGGCGGCTCTCGTACCGCCGTTGCAAGAAGAAGATTCAGTATGGATAAATGAATATGTCCGGAAATTCAAAAGTGACCAAGTTATGCACCCTCTACGTTTTGCAGAATATATGGATTACCTGTTGTGGCCTTATGAATGTGCGATTCAACCATGGTGGGACCGGCTACGCCGGAATAGTCGTTACGGAGGAACAAGCGGTGTTGGAGACCGCGTACGTCGAAACTTTAGTACACCAAAGAGTAATAAAACCAATAAGTTTGCATACTTCCACTACGAATATCGCGCACCAAGTACATGGCTATGTCATCCGTGGTTAGCGTACGCGTATCTTGGGTTAACAAAATTGAGTATACTGAATACGACTTTGTTACATGATTCAAATAAAACTTTTTTACTACCAGAACAAGTCCCGCAAAATAAATCCTATCAAAAGTTGTTTACCGAACGATTCCAACTTATGATCGACAAAGGACGGTGGACTACTGATTTGAAAGCACTACAACAGATCATTCCCAAAACATTTATGCAACGATCCGCGTGGTTTGAGATCCCCGGTCAGCCTATAGATATTGACGCGTGGCGGAGACTTTTGTAATGATGTATAGTTTAGGGGACATAAACTTATGATTACAATTTGGTGTCATCAGCGATCAACAAGTGTAAATCTGTTAGTAGACAAGCTAAACGAAATGGGCCACCCAGCACGCCGTCAGATCGGTGGTCCCCGGCCAACCGACGTAATTCTGTGGGGACAAGGTGGCGGAAACAAGTTGCATGAGCTAATCCGGCTTGCCGAAGCCGGGTTGCCGGTTCCGCCGCATAAGCTAAGTCCAAGCCCAGGTTGGCTACGACGGAACTTCCATCATATTGGTGGCAATGACTTACGACAAGGTACCGGACATGACTTTTATGTAGAACGTCTTGATATCGTTGAAGAATTTCGGTTTCATATCTTCGACGGACTAAGTATACGTAGACAGGTAAAGGTACCAAGAAACGACCATCCACACGAATGGATCAGGTCTTGGGCCTCTGGATGGAAGCTAATGCCTGGAGGAAACCCCCCCCGCGGGTCCAGAGAAGCCGCTGTGCGGGCCGTAGAGGCCCTAGGTTACACGTTTGGGGCCGTAGATGTAGGTAGACTAAGGGGCGGTGGGTTCGTGGTACTGGAAGTCAACACGGCCCCTGGAATTGAAGGAAGTACCGTGACGAAATATGCAGAGGGGGTGATTAAGCGCTATGCCCAGACTTAGTCCACAGTCGATGGCTAGAGTACGCCGTGCGTGGCTTATGAACGGCCCGCATGATATTGACTGTCCGTGGACGGCTTGCAGTGGAGACTGCACATGCCCACGGTATGCTGAAGAAAATAAGACGTGTAAAGTTAAGACGTATAAATAAAGCTTGACATTCAATAAAAAGTATGATAAAATCGCCTTTACGAAGTACATGACCAGGTACTTCGTCCAGCCAGGGGGGAAGAAGAAGGACAATATGATGAAAGGAGATAACTATGCAAGGACTAGCACAAGCAGATGTCAAAGACCGACTCATACAAGCTATCTTTGATGTCCTAGATGAACTCGAGAGTGGTCCACAGTGGACCACGATGACGACGCAGCATGAAGCTGAAGTACTCGCGGATGCCGTCTTCCAGGTCATTACGGAAACTAATGACGAAGACATTGGTATTAACGAGGCATATGACAATCTTGGTGAATCAGATGTCGTAGAGGAAACATAAATGAGTTATCCAGTAGAAGGACAACTAAGTGCTATTGTACGTGAATACGTCATTGCTCGGCTCGACGGGAACGATGAGTATGCAGATAGAATTTGGCTAGCAAATCCAGATTTACAAGACCGTATGATTGTCGCAGTCATGGAGGAAAAGAAAGCATGACATATAGTAAATCTCGGAAGGTCAACACGCTCGTGAAATTAACCATGAAATTTGAGGCGGTATCTCTCAAGCGTAATAAACTCGGAGATGACATTATAAATCGCCGAGCAAACCTTACGGGTGGTCAAATGGCCGAATATCTATGTCTCCTAAAAGAGCATAGCCTATGAGTCATTGCCCGCGCGGTGGAGCAGGCCATAAGAAATTCTATGTCCGGCTTACAGCACAGATCGTACAATGTATCTCCCCGGAATGTGAACACCAGCCGTTTGTGAACAGTATAACTGAAAAGGACAAAGACTGGGAGTTTTGGTCTACTATGAGGCCCGCTAAACCGTCGCCCGACGAGGGGGAGTTAAACTCTCCGGTATCGGCATTGTTGGAGGAGGAAATACAGCGTATGGCCGCGGCCCGGCGGGATCGGCGACCTTTTACACACGTGAGTCGCTCATATACCTAAGGTAAACTATGGATTCTGAATCGGACTATAACCATGACCGAGATGATAGGATAGATCAATGGCGACGAGCAAAGGACTCAAAGCCTACAAAACCATACTGCGACCGCTTGCCTATGATGGACAAAAACAAAGAATCATTGGCCGCTTGCGAAAGATACCTCGTAGCCCGAAATCTAGACCCGGATATTGCGAGGGCGAATCAATGGTATCCGAGTGTCGCCGCCGGAGACGAGAACTTGCGGCTCGTTATCCCGGCCTCCTCGGATCAGGACGGGAATCACTTTTGGCAATCGAGGTTAGTCTTAGGCGCGGGGACCCGTTACCAGTCACCAGCCGGATGCACCAGCGGTGATGCGGTTATCGTGGTTTATCCGGCGGGTGCTGCGCGTTGGAAAGAGTCCGTGGTCGTGGAAGGTCCCATGTGCGCGCTTGCTGTGGCGATGACCGGCAGGCTTGGCGTCGCCTTGATGGGGGCAGATCCGCCCGAGGAAAGATTAGAGTTGACAGCGCGGCGTGTCCATGGTACAACATGTACTATAATTCCGGATCAAGATAGACTAGACGCATTAGTACGCGTCTTTGCATACTTGACAAACAAAGGAGTACAATGCAGGCTTCGAGACCCTTTCCACGGGAAGGACTTCGCAGACATGTCGCCCGAGGCCCGGACCCAGTTATTGAGGTGACGAAAGATGAAATTGCCTATCCGGATTTCACAACGATCCCTCGCGCTTGTAAGCGAATATCGGTGGATACAGAATATGACCCGGACGGGGTACTTCTCACACTCGGCGTGTCGGATGGCACGTCGGCGTTTGCAACAGAGGATAGGTACGCTGAGATTCTGGATATATTACGGGATAGTACGTATCTTGTCGGGCACTCGGTGGCAAGTGACTTACGGTATGTGGCTGAACTTGGTGGACTCAAAGAAGAATGGGTCACGGGAGAAAAATGTATAGACTCTTTACTTCTCGCCAGGATGTACGACGAAAATCAACCGAAGGGGGGTTACGAACTTGAGACAACGCTTCAAAGAATCTTTCGGGTTCAGCCGTGGAAACAGGAGACCAAAATCTATGACAAAATCAAAGTCGGTCGCGCGTGGCGGAAAGACGTTGATGCCCGGCGCTGGCCGGAAGACCTCCGCAAAAGACGCTGTGCCCTTGACGCTTGGGCAGCAATTAAAGTTGCTGAGTTCTTTGGAGCTTATTTTAAATCCGCGTGGCCGTTGGTCCGATTCACGCAACGAGTTGCAAACGTACTTGATCGGCTTTCTATCTCGGGCACGATTGTCGATCGAAGAGTATTTGAGAATCATGAACAACGACTAGAACAACAGCTTCAACGTGACGGCGATCTGATTACCCGCGTAGCTATGGCGGAGGGTATGCAAGGGTTCTCGTTGACGAATGACGATAACCTTCGGGACTTACTGTTTGCTCGGCTACATCAGACAATACAACACAAAACAAAGAAAACAAAGAAGCCGTCGGTAGACAAAGCGGCACTTCTTAAACTCGAACATCCAATAGCGAGGCAGATCATTGACTACAACACCGCGCAGAAGTTATACAGTGTCAATGTTAAAGGACTTAGAGCGTTCTTACGACCGATTAATCTCGAAGGTACGCACGATGCATTTTTGTTGCCTATGCGTATCAACCCCCTCGGGGCGCGGACGGGGCGGCGCTCATCGTCTAAACCGAATAGTCAAAACTGGACCGCGAGTATTCGAGGTATTATCCGAAGTCGTTTCAAAGGCGGCAAAATTGGAGCGTTTGATTACAGCAAGCTCGAACCACGGATCATAGCGAGCAAGTACGCAGCCAACGATGAAAAACTTATGTGTGTCTTCACAACGGGCAACGGTTATGTGGATATTGCCAAAGCGTTGTTCAAGCAAGACGTACCAAAGACAGGGGTTGAATACCGAGCGACCAAGGCTATCGTGCTTGGGGTGCATTACAACAAACAAACAGACTCAATGGCGGAGGAATTATGGGACGGACTACTAAACGAGAACGGCGAGTTGATCCAAATACGTTTCAGCGCAGATTATCAGAAACATTGGCAGCAGACCGACCGGCTAAGAAACGGGTACCTGGACGAGTACAGCGGACTCCGGACATATATGTATATGAAAGAGCGGGAGTTACTCAGAACCCAAGCCTCCGTCTCTGCCACAGGCCGGGTCCGCCACCTGCCACTACCGGATGGCAAGCGTACTACCGGGTACCATCACATGCTGAACGTCGCAATAAACTTTCCGATCCAAAGTTTGGCGGCGGACGTGACAGGAAGCGCTCTGATAGATGTCGAATGTACACTGATTACACAAGCGGGTATTAATTATTGTCAATACTATCAAGCACTTCTAGAACAAAGAAGAAATCTCTTGACATCCGGCTGTAATAGTGGTATAATGTTACCTATAAGTCAGTTGATTTCGGAATGTCACGATGAATTATTGCTTGATTTATCACCGGATCATTTGAAGAGGGACATAGAACTTATATCTGATACTATGTGTAAAGTACCGACGTTACATAAACTTTTACCAGGGTTTGACGTTCCGTTAAACGTATCCGCAACGATAGGAAGCCATTGGGGAACAAATGATTATCAATCGTGAAAACTTAGCTTGGGCCGCAGGATTTTTTGACGGTGAAGGACATGTCCGAGCAAGTCTACAACCTAATGGACGTGTTTCGTCACCTAGTATTTCCATAGAACAAACGAAAAGTCCTAATTTACTCAAAAAGTTTAATCACGCTACTGGTAACTTGGGTGCTATTGCTGGACCATACAAGATTACTAATCCAAATGGTAATCCTCACTGGCGATTGAATATACACGGCTTTGAAAAAATTCAAGCTATCTTAGCTATGCTATGGCCATGGCTAGGACGAATTAAGAAAGAGCAATTCAAACTAGCTATAGTAACGTGGAATGCCCGAGAAGGGCGGAGGTACAAACCCTAATGTATAACGGACCACGTCGAAGTAAATCAAAGTTTACAAGTGTTCGTTTGACCGGCTTGTTCAAGACCCGAAAGCGGGGTCTTTGCGTAGGCACGGTCAATGCCGAGGCAATTGATAAGCTGATTGAGAAAATCAAAGAAGCGAAGAAGCAGAACAAGGAGTTAACTGTCTTTCTGTGGGTCAACGATAAGAAAGACGAAGAGAACCAGCCGTACTTTACAATCTCTGTAGACGTTGCACAGCCTCGACCCGAACGCGGCAAAGCTATCGAAGACGATCCGTTTGCCGATGACCCGAGGGGCAATACGTCAGACAACGACCTTCCGTTTTGATTCCACTCCCTGAAAGTTTGACGGTTACACGTAACAATACATCCGAGCGTATGCTTTTGGACAAAGCCAAAGATTATGTCACGAAAGATGAAAGGACACCCGGTATTCATGCCTCAGACCTACTCGACACCCGAAAATCTTTCTGGAAGCACGTCGATCCCCAACCGCTCACAGACCGACTTACCGTTACCTTCCTTGTCGGACGGGTTCTTCATGCATTTGTGTTGGGCGCTGTTGATGGTGATGTGGATATTCGTACTACCGACGATGGGAGTCGTGTATCTCCTGAATTGGGTATCTCGTACTCCCCTGATAAAGTGCTTGATGGGGTAGTCCGCGAACTTAAGACAAGTAGGAGTTTCTATGAGCCCAAAGATGTCAAGGACCTTGACATTTATCTTGAACAACTGCTCGTATATATGGCAGCTACGCAGACCACTGACAGTCAGTTATGGGTCCTCTACATTAACTTACGAAATGCAGAAGGTAAGACGAGTCCGGACTTTCGTGCCTTTGATGTCTCGATCTCTGCCGAAGACCTCGCTGTTATCACCGAATATCTTAAAACTTCCCGAGTAGAATTGGAGGCCGCAATTGCAGCAGACGACTGGCGTAGACTCCCCCTCTGCCGATCATGGATGTGCGGGGCAGGAAACTGTGAGTGGTACGAGCGTTGTAAGCCCGAAACCCGGTATGGCACCCCGGAGTTTGACACAAAGGGACTCCCTAAAGGCCCAAAAAGCCCGAAAGTACCGAGGGCTTCGCAGTCCTCGTAAATCCCGAGAGGAAGTCCCTGATCTTTGGGCGATCTATGATGAGGTGCATGGCAAAGGACAGCGTGAAAAACGTATGACTAAGGATTCGAAGTATCGCATACAGGCTCTTGTTGAAGGATAGACCCCGGAAAGTTATAAAAATCTCGGAAGACTTAGAAGCTAGCTTATTACATGCGATCATCAAAGGGCTTATCTCTACCGACGTGGTTGTCCCGGAGGAATTCTCAAAGCCGGGCCGGTTTGCTCTTGCAAGCTGTGAGGCTCTTAGTCCAGAGACCCGGTCGTTTCATAGCGTTCTTCTTCATGCTGTGGAGGTACTCGGCGCGCCATCTGACCCGATGGCAGACTATATGGGGCGTATCGCCGCTACAACGGCGGGTGTCGCGGCTGGGGATATTCTTTCGAAGGTAAGAGACAAGCAGATACTCATAGCACTTATCAACGAGGCAGGGGCGCAGTTAAGCAAGGGGGTCATTGACCTTGCGTTGCTCGGTGGTGTCCTGCAACGGGATGCTGGATCATCCTATACGGTAACGTCAGTAGCTGAGACTGTTAAGGATGGTCTCCCACCTACACCGACGGGACAACGTCTCCGGTCCCTGCCTATTCTGTCTGCCAAAACCGGGGGTTTGTTCGGAATGTGGGCTATCGCTGGTGAACCGGGTGTCGGGAAATCAGCCCTCGCATGGCAGATAGCCCTTGATGTAGCCCCCGCTTTTCCTACCCTGTATTATGACTTCGAAAACGGATTCGCGGTCATGATGGACCATACGAGGCAAATATTCCAAGATGATCTGGCTCGGATACGGTCTGCTACTAGTCGTGTGTACTATCGGGATTCTATACGTACCTTGGATGCTGATCTTGTGTCTGTTCCTGCTCCGGCCCTTATCGTTATTGATTCGGTCCAGAAGCTTCCGACGAATTTGATGTATCATAAATCAGGCCTTGATAAGTGGGTTCACCGACTTGAGTACCTAAAGAAACGAGGATATCATGTCTTACTCGTGTCCGAAGTGCCACGAAGTCAATACAATTCTGACGCTTACATCGGGGCGTTCAAGGAAACTGGTGAAATCGAATACGCTGCCGACCTTGGGCTGCAACTTCTGCCAGTACCCCCTTCCGGCGAAATTGTCGAAGCGTGTATTGTCAAAAATCGGCATCGCCCTTACAAGGGTTTCGCAGTAAACCTGAAGCGCGACGAACGCAGGGTTTGGGTCTTCAAAGAACTGACCGATAACGTCGCGGTATCAGCCGGAGAGGAGATAGATTAAATGAT
>ERZ1292644.392-Hain-H14-01um-R2-392-length-31161-cov-7_pt1 | contig 31161 bp, 61 predicted proteins | sample MGYA00564402_ERZ1292644 | MGnify/ENA primary metagenome ERZ1292644 (study PRJEB36523, sample SAMEA6512644) | groundwater metagenome | collected 2019-01-09 | study: AquaDiva: Metagenomics assemblies of 32 groundwater samples
CGTGTCCTTTTGACACACCCTGGATACTAGGTATCCGTGTCCTTTTGACACACCCTGGATACTAGGTATCCGTGTCCTTTTGACACACCCCAAGTGTGTCAAAATGTCGATTCACTCAATGGACTCTAAGGCCGGTCTTCGGGAGCTGTGACGATAGGGTCCGGGAGTTCATCATTGACGGCCGTGTTCTGGGTTACCTCAGACGTAGCGGTTACTAGTGCGGCAAAAGCTGCGTCAACGCTATCCTGGAGTGCATCCGCTTGTGGCACGGATCGGATCACGGTCAATCCGCTCCGATGCTTGCGAGTTACGATACTGGGGGCACGTGCGGGGTCGATAAGGCGAGTGAGTGCTTCGCCTACGCCGATGAGTCCTGCATCGCTGCCTGCCCCGATGAGCCGCAAGAGAGCCCGGCAGGTGTTGGCCGTGCCCAAGAGGTCACTATCATTTTCTACATGACGAGAGGCGTATCTAAGGATTGTCTCTAGCCTCTCCTGGTGCCTTATCAGCTGTTCTCGTGTCACTTCCTTCCCTCCTTTTTCCCAGGGCTCGCACTATGCGGTCCCCTCAAAAAAAGCCCCCCCCGGAGGTCAGACCTCCGGGGGGGGCTTTGGAAGCAGCTAGCGGTTAGCCTAGAGTGATCTCACGCGCCCCGCCGATCAGATCGGACAAGGACGATGGGAGCACGATACCCCCGATGATGCTGCCATCGGGAGACACGGCGTCCCTCACGGCGAGCGCCACTAGCAGCTTGAGAAGCCGATCACGCGACCGTGCCCAGCCGCGCACCCAGAGCGGACCCCCGCCTGAGTAGGCGAGCTTGATGCCATGGCCGCGTAGCTCCGAGATCATATCTTCCGCATAGCTCGCAAAGCGATCCCCTGTCCACGGGCAACCGTGCTGCACCCAGAGGGCCTTGCATGCGCGGGTCACATGGTAGAGCGGAGCGCCTACGTCAATCTTGTCTCCCGCACTAGTGGTCCCGATAACGTCACGAGTCTTACTCGCAAGCTCGATACGCGGCGCGAGCTTCGCATCGCGCGCTGCTATCTGGTCGAGCAGCGCGGCCATTGTCACTGCATCTTGTCTGGCCACTTCTCGCGCATCCTGCTTGATCACTTCTCGCGCATCCGGTTTTTCATCCGGCTTCATTGTTTCACCCTTCCCTTTCTACACTGCCGCATGCCGCGCGGCGCGGAGGATCTTTTACGATCCTGATTGATCCCTACACTACTATAAAAGGAAATGCCCGTCAAGGCTTTTTTTGCCTCAACGGGTATTTCCATCGGACCCTGTCGCGCGGTCATGCCTGTTTATCAGGTTCCCCCGCGTTCATTGTCCTTTAGGCCAATCCGGGAGTATGTAGGCTCCCCCCTCACCCTTGGATCGGACCCTGTCACTGGAGAACCTCCAGAGCGCCGGAGAGGGCATCAGGATCGCATGCCCAGGGCCCCGGCGAGCCCTCCGCGTTCCACACGCGGTACAGGGACCATAGCAGGGCACGCGAGCCTTGTCAAGGGCTCATGCGTGCAGCCTATGGTCCCCTACGCGGACCATGCTGTGCATGTAGCGTGCCAGTCGTAACCCCTTGTCCTACAACAAGTTAGCATATCTCACAATGCCCTTGGGCTCGTCGCCCATGGAGTAAACTTGACCTAACTGCTGTAGTCTCATGCAGTTATGCGGGCTCGTCAATTATGACGAGACTGGCCTGTCAATCTCCTAACTCATTCCTGACCATAGGGTTAAGGTGTCCCTTGACTCGTCAACCGTGACGAGTGCTGCCAAAGTGGCAAAACCGGACTTGTGACATGTCACAAGGAGGGGTTGCAGAGGGGTGTGTCCTTTTGACACAGATACTAGGTATCCATGACCCAAAAGAGTAATGTGTCGAAAGGACATGGATACTAGGTATCCAGGGTGTGGATATGTAGTATCCGGGATGTGGATACCTAGTATCCAGGCAAAGGCGATAAAAGGACACTGATGTCCGATGACCTCCACAACCCCAACTCTAGATATGACAAAATTCTGGAAATCCTTCTTGGTCATAAATCCTAGAATCGAAACTTTGCTTATCAGCCTTAACCACTCTCTATGGAAAGAGGGTAGCCCCATTCCAAGGGCAATCGGGCTCACACCAGAGGTGGTGCGTGCTCTCGAAGTGTTCCCTGTTGTTAAAGATGGCCTGATTGCAGGCTGCCCTGGCTTGATTGTAGGCTGCCCGTGCTTGCTTGTAGGCTGTCCAGGCCGCCCAGGCTTGATCGTAGGCTGTCCAGGCTTGATCGTAGGCTGCCCTGGCTTGCCTAAAGATCTCCCGAGCGGCCAAGACTTCCTGGGGAAGGTATTGGTCAGGAATCACTCCGATCAATCTTAGCCTGGTGGGATGCTCATTCTCGGGCTTTTCGAGCCTGATGTAGGCTTCCCTTGATTCCTGGGATTGTGTGTAAATCTCCACCAGTTGCTCGTGGTGGATATGCTTGCCAACATCTCCTACTTTACCCTTCATTTCTTCCTCCATTACTCATCTTCGTTCTCCGCTACCACTACTCGCATCGTCCATGTTCCACAGACTGGCCCCAGTTCTGTAGTCGGTGGATATAAGTCTGTATGCTCTACATACGGTAAAACCTGTCACTTTGAAACTAAAGTTGCTCAGGCCCCAACTAGAACAAAGTCCTTTTTGGGTAATTTTTGTTTCAATCTCTTCCAAGCAAATATTTGCAGGATCTATATTTAGTAGATGTTCGACCAATCCTTGGCATACTATTGATTCAAGAGTAATTTCTGGCGTGCCAAGATTATTCATTAGATTGAAAATATTACCCACACTGAAAGAAATGGCTCCATTGATACTGGCTGTTTTTCCGTCCTTTACTAGGACAGGAAGAGAAGTAAAGGATATTGTTCTGAGCCTTATACTTTGGACATAGACCCTATCAATGAAAGGAATTCGAAAATGCAGACCTGGGGTAAGAACTTTGGTATTTTTGCCAAATCTAACCCTGAGTCCTTGTTCCCACTCTGCAACAACTATCCACCATTTGAAAGGGTGGGTAATATTCTTAAGAACTGTTGTAAGCCAATCCATTAGTCCTCCAGCCAGCTCGTATCATACATGTCTCCTTCCATTCTAAAATCTTTACAAGCCACCTCTAGAGTTTCCACACACGCGATGCCGGGGCCTACCGCATAGACTTTATCTCTGGGATCCATAGAACTGATAAGGGTTTTATCAGCTGGTTCCAAGTAAATCATAATTTGCGTCTGGTCAGATCTATAAATTATATTATCTATCTTGACTATCATTTTACCCTTCTTCTCATGATTTCAAGGTAAGGCCAGAGTTCTCGGCAAATCTTTAGAGTCACTTTGTCTCGACCCTTGGAAGTAATATAAGTGAACCAAAAAGTGCCAGCCGAGGCGCAAAACCCGAGCTTTTGTTTGGCCGCAACTTTGTTGATTCTTTTGAGATCGGCAGTCTTGTCCCATTTTTTCGCACTGGCCAAAGATCTATTTTCATAATAGTTATCTATGGCCTTACGTAATGTCTTGGAAAGGGTCAACTTTTATCTCCTCTCAATGGTACACTCTTCGGTTAGATCTACAACTCTACAAGGAAGCAAAATACCACCAAGATTTGGATCGCAGCCAAATCTATTCACGGCTTGACGCCTGTGGGCATTGCACCAGTAGAGACGAGACGAATGATCCAACACATTATCTATGGCACCCTCGGGTCCCTCTGGGTCAGCATCGATCAGCACGGCGGCAACATCTCCGACCTGTCCTTTCATTATGGATCCTTTTTCTTATCTTGAAAGCCTCGGAGCTCTGTCTTGTGATCGTCACATACCTGGCATCTTTGTATTAGTCCATGGCCTCTCCAACCTTCCCAAAGGGCTGGTTTGGTACAACCCTGAACTTCACATTTGACAATAATTTCTCCACAGTGCGGGCATTCATTGCCCTCTATCCAGCCATTCAAGGACAAACGCAGCAATAAGTACGCTTAAAACTATTACCAAGATTCCAATCATTTCTACCTCCACCAAGTCCAAAACTTGACCAGAGACAGCCAGCCCAAATATGCCACTATTGCACATGCCACAACAGTAATTGTTGCCTTTAGAGATCCTGTTAAGGAACGTCTAGTTATCAAGCCATCGTATTGCCATGACCAACCAGCTATGAGAAGAAAGACAAAAATTGCAGCTATTGTTAAAATTAGCCAAATCATTAGGCTCTATTCCTCCATTCTGGATCCATTAAACACTTCAAAATGGCCCTATCAAAGGACGTTGGCGCGGCAGGAGAAAAAGACCCCAGTCTTTCATGTATTCCAACAATGGCAAGTCTTAGCATCTCATCCTTTGACTTGTCTCGCCATTGCGACAGATACCCATCTATGATTTCTTTATCAAGTCTCACGTTCTGATTCCTCACTCCAGCAAAGATTGTCCCAAGTGTAGAAAGTGCGGTACCCTTCTTTAATATCCCCACAAGGGATCAAAACTTCTTTGTATTCCTGCACCCAGGATGCTTTCTCCAACCATCGTCGCTCTCTAGCAGACTTCTCAAAACTATTCAATGGAAGTGTTTTGGGAAAGAGAAGGAATCTAGTCTTAATCCTAAAATCTCCAATTTGTGGTTTGGGAGGTAGAATATGTCTCATGACTAATCTCTCCTCTAGTTGTAAGGATGGTTCTTTTTCAGATTGGGAAAATGCTCCTGAATTCTAGAAATGACAAGACTTAATTCTTCGAAGACGTCTTCCACATCACCACTTTGTCCAATACTGACCTGAAAAATGCCACAAGGCTTACGTCCATTAACATAAGAACCATAGGACCGAACATACTTGAAATATTCACTTTCCAAGTTGCGCATAGACCCGTATTCTCGATACGGTCCATGATCATTGTAGAGGAGGAAAAAATCAATTACATCTAGTGGAGTCTTTCCCTTAAGAAATGCTTTTTCTTCACCTTCAGTAAATTCCCTTTTATTATCTACAAAATCTTCATCAATTTCCCAATTTTTCGGCGAGGCTTGCCCTTTTGATTTGTTTCCACAACTGTGGTTCCACGGGGTAGGTCAAAAGCTTTGAACTTGGGTATCTCTTTGGTACTAAGAATTATGTGTGCCATTTTTTTCATCCTCAAATATAGCGACAAGATTCTCTGCGGGCCAATCAGGATCACCAGATCCTATCACAATTATGTATGGTCTATGACAACGCTCACAATTGTCTGTGTCTACAGTTTGCCCCGGTTTCCTCTCGGAGTAGCCATCGAGACAAAATGATCGAGTGGTTTTATTGCACAGAGGACAAATAAAGCTACAGTGTAGATCTCCACCACAAGTTTCACAATCGTACACATCCTCAATAGGAACCTCAATTTCCATTTCAACCTCAATCTTCCCGGCCACATGGCCAAGGAAGTGCAATCCAAACTTCATTGCTACCATTACCACTAGAATCCATCGCATGCGCCAGCTTAAAGTGTCTGCCACAATATTTACAAAAACTGAATAGCCACACACCGCCTACTACAAGAGGACTTGAATCAACAGGAACTATAGGTAGTAAATCTTTCGTCTGGCAGCACTCTCGCTCAATTGTCTCTTTGATTTTCATGGAATTGTTCCTTTTCTCCGATTAGAAAAACCGGAAAGGCTGTAGCCAATTAACTGTGCAAATTGTTTTCGGTCTTCTCCAGAAAAGTCCATATCGGCTAAATCGTCGAAATTTAGATCACCATGATCAAATAGATATTTAACAATTTTGTTAGCTCGAAATCTCAAAACTTTATGCTCGTCATAAACCAATGGCTGTAGGGGATGGGGTAAAATAGGGTCAGTCTTTGAAGGGATCATGCTCATTTTCTCCCGCCATGGCAACTCCCAGGGGCTTTAGAGTATGTAAAATCTTAATTGTATTCTTATGATGTTCTAAGACTTCTGGTAGTCTTTTGTAGGCTTGAGGAGCTTCGTCTGTACCTGCTCCTCGTAATTCAACTCCCATGTCTTGGATCCAGTCCATCATCATAGATTTGGAGATTCGCCCCTCTTTAACCTGTTCCTCTTTAGTTCTTTTATGCATCTTAGCCCCACATTTAGGACATCGAGGATGAGGCGTACCTTCCTTTAGAGTTTGGTATGGCGCTTCTCCGTCGCAGCTACGGTAGTTGCCACATCCCCAAATATTGCGCTTTTTGATCTTGCCTCTAGCTTCAGTTCTGCTCATGACTCTGCCCGCACCATGCACGGTAGAAAAGAGCGCAGTTCTGGATTCTTCCGAGTCCACACCTTCCAAAATGACCGAAATATCTCCCATGGAACCACCCACAAAGCCCTTTTGGCCTGGAAAAGCAGGTGTAGCACCTTTGCGCACCACCCACAGATCCCTGCCAAAATGCTGCTCCTTCCAAGCCGCATTGTGGTGATTGTGGACTGTTTCCAGTATGAGCGCTCCAAGGATCTTAGATATCTCTGAGCAAACCCATTCTCGGCCCGCATAGGCATAACGCATGGCCAACTGCATACATTGAATATAGTCTGAGCCGAGACCACTGTCAACATCTAAAATTAGAGGTTCTACATCTATACCATCTGTAGCCCCTCCAGCCTTCAGAAAATAGGCAGCTAACTTATATCCAAGACCTCTACTTCCAAAATGTACTCCTGCCCAAACAACGCCAGACTCATCTTCGAAAATATCCACAAAATGGTTCCCAGAGCCAATTGTCCCCAACTGATTTCTTGCCATTTCTTTAAGTGGAGAAGCGGCCTTGATTTTCCAAGCCGGGTCATCGAACAGTTCATGATCTACCCTAATACTGTTCTTTTGGCCAATTCCAAAAGAAAGAGTGCTCCAGATATCATCCATGATTCGAGGCATATCGTGTCTTATGTCACTTGCTCCAAGGTTTAGTTTTACGGCCGCATTTCCACACGAAATATCGAATCCTATTCCTGCTGGACTGATCTTATTTTCATAAGCTACTACTCCACCAATTGGAACTGAATATCCCTTATGGTGATCTCCCATAAGTGCGGAATAGGAAGCTTCTTTAGAGCAGGTTTTGATTTGGGTCAGAGCTCCATTATCAATTGGATCACCCCAGACTGGAATACCATCAATTATGCGCATTATTTTCCCTCATATGTCCCGCCAACCAATGATACAAAAGACTAGAGAAAATGCAAATAAAAGAGCGGCAACAATGTCCAATTTGAAGTCTTTTGGAACTAGAACTTGTTCCGCAATGGCGCAAACAATGGCCAAGACGAAGAGAAGAACAACCCAAAGCATCAATTTAGGCATTAGTCCCACCCAAAACACCCACAATAGAACTCATCGTGGGGTCTATCTGGTCGGTGAACAAAAAATGGCAGCTTGTGGATAAGGCTCGGTTGCTCACATTGGCACGGTTCACCCCTTTTACACCCATAATTGCTCTCGTGGTTCCGTCCAGTCGGCACAACGCCAAAATAGACGCATCTGGCCTTGCGTCCCTCCAGGTCGGGCTGTGGATCGGCAATTTCCAGGCAGTCGTGAGTTATACAGACCGGAATGGGCGGATCATAGTGATTGCCCTTGCCATCGTCTCGGCAAGTGGCTGCTGCGGCACAACCACACTTCATTATTGGTTGATACATATTTCTCCTACTTATTGATTACTTTGATGAAACCCCAGGAAATGTTACCCTCTTCTACTGAAGTCTTGGTACAAAGACCTGTCCCAATTGAACCACAGCTGTGAAAATTAAATGGCCCAGTTCTGAAGTCTAAAATTTCTGGGTTGCAAAAATCAACCCTTTCGGAAAATATGTCATTGTTGAACAAGCACGGCTCTAAAGTTGAGTTAATTATACAGCACAAAACTGTTCCAGAACTGCCGTTACATTCCATCCACGAAGTAGAGCCTTCATCTTCAATGATACAACCTCTGATGGAAGTATTTCCTCCAGACAAGAAAAACGAAGATCCAGCTGATAATGCGGAGTTGTGGTAGAAGACACAATTTTCTACCACTAGGTCGCAATTTTCCATCACGATACCGCTGCCCCAATAGGACCTGTTTTCGGCAATAGCACAATTTTTAATAGTGATGGTTGCGTTTCTGCACACTATTCCAGAACCATAATTTAGAGACCCATTGAAAAAAACCATGTTCTCGAAGGAGAAATGTCCATTTTCTATCTCATATCCGTCTACCAAGAACGACCTGCCGTAACCTTCTACATCCATAATTACTAAGCCGCGCCCAACAAAAGATAAAGACTTGTCGAATATCTCAATATTTCTGTTCTCAGGACCACTATAAGTCCCTGCTGCAACTTCTATAGTATCACCAGAAGACGCGAGCATAACTGCTTCTCCGATACTGGCACAATCCTCCGGGACTCGAATGGCATAAGCGGTAGATGCTACTAAGACTGCTACTAAGCTGACCAAAATTCTCATCATAACCTCCATGTCATGTTTCTTTGCTAAAAAACTTGACAAATCGCCCCTCTCGTCTTAGTTCAATTCCTTTGATCTTTCCGAGACAAGCCCACTGATAAATGGCTGATCTAGCCGCTGAATCATTGGCATAATGGTGTGATTCTATTTTTTCCATCAACTCCTTCAATGAAATGCCTGGGTTTTGTGCCACTACATTACGGATATTTTGGCACGTTTGAGCAAACGGGGTCCATCTATTACCCTCAGAGTTTCCCGCCTCTGCAAAGGTTTTGGTTGTTTCTGTTAAACAGCTCAAAAGCTCTGGCTTCAAAAGTGGTTTTCTGTTTAGTCTCGGTCTTCTACGCTCATCTACCGAGTACTGATTGACCCGTAATGTTCCAATGCCTAGCATTTCTGCGACTCTAAGCTGCATACTACGTCCTTTACCGGCACCTGCTGGAGTGGCAACACTTACCATGTTTGCTGATGCCAACCACGACTCTGCTTGTTCCAGTAAAGCGAATGAAAAGGATGTTTTGAGCTCGATCACCCACAATAAATGGCCAAGCTTGGCCACTACTCACCACGACTTTCAGCGGTAGTTCGATATTTCCTGGTGGTCCAATTTCTTTTAGCTCTTTCCATCCTGCACTTGGCGGCGAGAACATGTGCTTGGTCCGATAAATTAACCCATTCGTGTCCTTTGGGAGTAATGTCATCAAAACAAATCCTGCCCCAAGATATAAGCCCAGATTCTGCCCATTTTGCCAGTATCTGTCTTTCCGATTCATTAATCTTCTTTATGTCCAGTCTTCCCTGACAATCCACAGCACAAGATTCTATGTACAAGAGTAGACTCTGTTCTTCTCTTGTAAGATCTGTTTCATTCATACTCTTGCTCTGGTTATGCATATCTTGGCGTATTCTATGTAGCTCCTATGACCTCTAATTTTGCTTGTAGCATTAAAGCGTTTCTGGCATGGAGAATAAATGGTATTTTCCAGAACAATGGTAAGTCCACCAATGTCTAATTTCATTCCGTCTTCTGGCACAAAAGGCAAATCGAATATTTTCTGGTATTTCTCAAAGGATAAATTATACAACGATGGTCTTGGAAATCTACACTGAAGAAGATCACGTATTTCTTGTTCCGAGTCATACTCTATCAAACTAATAGTTACGAGAAGTGTGCAGAACACAAAACTAGTCATGAAATAAGCCCTCCGAGTAGGCATGCTCTGGACAAAGTTCTAGCCTTTTCCACTGTGAAACTCATATTTTCCCCAAAAGAGCATCTGCGACGCTCTGAGCATGTTGAGCCAAATAACCATTGCAAAACTGGTAATACGGTTCAGGTCCGGCACTTCTTACGTCCTTAAGAATGGTTTCTATGCGGCCAGGAGTGACTTCGTCTCTCATGAGCAGGTAAAGAAAGCATACTAGCTTACGCCCATCATTGACTTCTCCGCATTTGACTTGAATTTCAAGAGCTCTTGGGGAAAGAATTGAAGGGATAGATAATCCCGCATTTTCAGCTTCTTCTATTGTAGTCATGGCTTTCCCTTTGGCCCCCAAGTAGAGTATAAGACCACAAAAATTAATAGGATGATACCTCCGGCTAAACCCAACCATGATTCTGACCGGAAAATCTTGATTAGTCCAAAGACCATAATGGCAACCTCTAATATGTTCCTTACTACAACTCCAAGAAGATCGGCAAGGTTAGTTTGCTTAGGCATTTACTGCCTCCCAATGGTATGCAAATTTCATCTTGAGCGGAATACTCATGATCAGACCATCAAACTCTACTTTATAAATTTGTTCTCCCGTTGGTCGCATGTCAGTTACAGAGATATTTTGGCCAATAATCTCAATTGTGGAATGACCATACTCGTACAACCACAGCACAAGCTTTCTTTTTTGAAAACACAAAGGATAGGGACCAATGTCTGGGTATAGTGTGATGGATTTGTGGCAGACTTGGCACGAGCCCGTTACCATTTGGGTTATCTCCTTAAGGCCAGTCTAGATTCTAGTGGTTCCCAATTGCCATTCTCCCATTCTACCATAGCACCACAGCAAGCATGACAAAACGAAATAGACGAAACTTTCCCATCTCCAACAGCTGTCATTACCCGAATCTTTGTCTTGGGTATAATGTTTTGCCCACATTCACAACATTTACGTTTCTTACGTGCCACAACAACCTTATCACTGAGCTGCTTAAATCCTCCATCGTCTTTATCTCCACCAAAGGGATCATAGGCCAGAACTTGCTGATCCCAGAAAGTTTCTTGATTTGTGTTTCTCACGATTCTCGGCCTTTCCTTTTTGCTGATTACACCTGTAGCACAAGGTTTGAGTATTTTCCAGGTTATCTTTCCCACCAAGACATCTGGCCAAAATGTGGTCTCTTGTTAGTGGAATCTCGTGACCGGAAGTATCAATTCCATAGAGATTGAGCGCCCAATAATCAGTATTCTTTTCAAGAGAGAAATATTTTCCCTCAAGACCACAAATTGCACAACGAGTTCCTTTGTAAAGAAATGTCTTAAGCCTCGGATTAACAACTCTTACCTTAATATACCCAATTGTGACATCCTTCGGCTTTGAAGGTTTGCTGTGGAAATGAACAATCTCCAAAACTTCCTCAACGGGAAGTTTGGCAGATTTGGCAATTATTGGTCTCAATAGCAGTACCTCGCCATCTCGTCTTCATCTTCTTTGCGATTGTGATAAGTCCAGAACTTCTTCATTTCCTTCTCCACATTAAAAGTGCTAGAATATAGAGCCCATTTCGGACACTGTCTCAAAGCACTGAAAATACAGATTGGGCAACCATCAGCGGCGTCTATTAGGGCAGAGATGTCCTTGTCATGATTTGGAACCAGCTTATCAAAGTTTGGAGACAGGGCAACCTCTGGCCGAAAATCTGACGATGTGGCTAGATGTTCGGCCATTGTGGTAAGCTCTTGAAGTGATATGGGCTGAAGCCGAAATTCTTTGCAAACATTGCAGGTTCGATTAGGGTTGTTGGTGCAAGACTGTTCATGCTTGGTCATATAAAATTTGGAGCAACCGGACTTCTTGCAGAAGTCACAGTAATACTTTGTGACCAGTCTTGACTTCATAGCTCGTGATGCCACTCACATCGAGGGCACTCAACCGAAACAGCATAAACACCGCCACTTGGGCAACTTCTTATGAAAAGGCTTTGAATTTTGGGAGGACTACAGTAGGATTGCCATACTAAAGGAAAAGTGGCCCCGCATTGTGGGCACCAAACTTCTCCCTCTCTAATGTTGTCTTTCGAAAAGCGCTTCATCTTTTCTCCGTGCAACTACTTTCCAAATAAGCCCAAGCAGATTTTACCCAGCCTCACACCTATAATATAGCAACGGCCACGCCCCGTGTCAAGAAAAATTTATCGTGGCCTGTGTAGTTCAATGGTGTACGTGTTAGGGCCTGTCTGGCCCATCACCTCCATCGTATAGGTGCCTAGAGAGGGCGGGTTAGATGGCTTGAAGGGCCAGTGGAAAAAATGCTGCACGACCAAAAAAACGCCGAATAAGACCAGGACCAAAATGGTTGGCTTTAATGAGGCTTTAGATTCTTCAAATTCTTCATATTCTTCCACTTCTTCACGAGGATTTGTCATGCCTTGCCCCTTCAAGAACAGAATGGTACAACTTTCCAGACTTGTCCAGTTTGGTACAGACATCTAATATGGACAAATAATTATTAGCTGGGTAATTATAAAGCATTATCAATATTTTAATTACATCAATAGACACTGGTTGGTAGTACTTGGTAGTTTTGCCCTCAATAGTTACTGGGCAACCACATGTAGGACAATCTGTCATTTTACCACTCCAAAGTTGTGTAGGGGGCTGAGCAAGGATGTCCAGGATCTGGGTCTGGGTGGTCTATCCATAGATAACCAAGATCCTCTAAGCTGTTCCTGATTTTTTTAATGGTTTGACTAGGTGGATATCCAAGTATACCAACCTTGAGAGGACTATAGATTTCCCTTTCTCCCATAAGGGCCACTTTTTCCACTTCTAGCAAAATCCTTTCAACATACTCTGTCGCTGCCAATTCAGTATTTGAGACCGAGATTTGTCGAGCCTGTTCAGCCGTTAACATTCTCCCAACTCCTTCTTCAACTTTGCCACCTGCTTTCGTTTGCGTTCAATCTTATTGGCCTCTCTAGAGGCGGCACGTTTAGCATCAGCAGCTGCTCTTTTATTTGCCCGTTCTTTCTTCTTTTTCACTCTTTCTCTAACTTCTTCCAAGATTTGTGCCATTGACTCATGTATTTCTGGAGTTTTGTCTTGGATTAGCAATACTTGTGGCTCCTCGTTACACCACTCTTCCAATAGAGCCAATTCTTCCTCTGTAACCTCCTCAAAATTAGTCATAGCAGATAATATCTCTTCAGTATTCTCCAAGTCATTGTGGTAACCGCTACGAACCTTGAAAAGAGCCACTCTATACTTATTTTCTACCATTTGTTTCCGCTCAAATCTTCAGAAAGGGCACCAAGTCCGAAAGATACCAAAAATCCACCAACAATGATTAGTGGTGTGTTTATTGGAGTAAAGAAACCTCCAGCTATTATAATTATTACTCCAGCAACTATGGACCACGCTCCTAGCATGTTACGATTTCCTCACTTATTCCTATTCAAGATATATATCATTATCAAACTGCCAACAATAGAACCACAGAAGCAGGCAAGAAACATTAGCATTGCGTTTTTTCCTCCAGTCCCATCTTGATTCGGAACTCTTCTCTAATCTTATCTAGCCAATCCATACTTTCAATGGCCACAAAACCTTCCATTCTAACCCCATCGAGTAATCTAGTAACGGTTACACAATATCCAAGCTTGCCTTCTTTGCGGCCAGATCTTATCTTGATTCCAGCACCCATCTCATTTATTGTTAATTGAGTCATAAGCTGAGTCGCTAGCTCTTCCGCCTTAAGAAATCCTGGATCCATTTAAATCTTCAAGCATTCGAAGCTGTTCCCTGTGGTGTAGTAGACTTGTCTAATGCCAAGTCCACCCAATATCTTCTGGCACAACTTGCACGGCTTGCTGATGGTTTTTTCCCCACGTCTGGTTTCTCTCCAGTTGTATAGTGTTGCTCCGTGCAAATCTTCCCTTTCCAAACCTAGACATGCGGAAATCTCTGCGTGTAGGCTATAGGCATAGCCCATTCTAGTCACTTCTGGTCCAATCTTGCGCTCGTTGTTTCCGATGGACAAGACCCGACCAGATTTGACCAAAACACTGCCAATTCGACAACGGCAGTCAGACCTTTTTGAAACACGTCTGGCCAAATCGAAGTAAGATTTCTGACGCCTAGAAATCACTTGAAAAGACTCGGATGTTCGGAATTATTCACTTCAACCATTATTGTGTCTCCCCTAGTGCCCCATATACCAGTCTTGTGAAACCTAACACTATTGCAATCATACAAGGTCCAAGGTTGAGAACTAGAACAGGCACTTCCCGGTGTAGTTCCTGTTTCCACAATAATGCAAGGAACAATTTTGGTCTCGTAGGAGTCTCCAACCGACCACACAAAGAAGATAAATCCAACAAATAGGGCTAGAAACGAACCCAGAAAAACCCACATGTGCCATTTTGGCTCTGGGCTGTCAAATTTGCTGTGGAGAACGGTGTATCCCATAGATCCTCCTTGGTAATATAGCACTACGGCTTAGCGTTGTCAACCTCTACTCTGCATCCTTGATTGTGTAGAGTGCCCAATGAGCCAAAATCGCCGCAAATGCCCCCTTGGTAAACCCCAGCCACGTATTGGCCCCAATTGCCACTATCCAACCAAATACAAGAATTACAAGATTTAAAAGTTGCAGAAAATCCAATAAAACCAATTGGCTCTTTCTTGTTCACGGCTCTACTCTCAATACAACAATGCCAGCCTTTCTGGCCCTTTTAATTGTATCTTCGGTTCCTCTATTTCCAGGAAATGCGATGCACAAGTCTGCTCCAAGATCAACCATGGCCTGATTACGAAGAGGCCCTGCGGCTTTGCCGCATTCTTCCCAATTGGCAAGATGCATCTCTGTCCTGACCAAGAAAGGAAATCCGCTTGCATACATTCTAGCAAACAAATCAGCACCTCCACTTCCGCCGTTTACTAATATCAAATTTCTATACGCCAATTGAAAGATGTCTAGAATTCTCTGAAAGGTAATCCAGTCTTTATAGTTCCGACCTCCAGTGATAATAATTCTCATGCGTCAACTCCAAGATGATGTCGCCAGCCGTATGGTACCAATATATATTGATAATCTCCCTGGTCAAGAAAATCTTCCAATGCATCAATGTGCTCAAAGAGTAAATTTATGTCTTCTTTGGTGGCCATTCCTACCAAGTTTTTGCCTCGAATAATGTTTAGGGTTCGTTCCATTTGTGCTCTCATCATGCTCTCTCCAATGCTTCGATGTCGAAATAGTACATGTAAGTGCCAATTCTTATCCCATACTCAACTCGTGGCTCAATCTGGCCACCTTCGTTGCGATCCAGTCGTTTACCAAGGACAAGAACGGACGTAATAACGGTTGCTGAAATATCTGGCTCTCCCTTTATTTTGACCACATCTCCAGGCAAAAATGTCAAAGCTTCTCTAAGGTTGGGTTGCAACTAAGGACTCCTCCTCTGCTTCCACAGATGTTTCTCCCTTGTCCAATCGTGCCGTTTCGTCGCCAAGAAAAGCCGGGCTCTTTAGCTTAAAAACACGATATTCGAAGGGGACCTCCTTGCGAACCACAATGCCCTCAGCCCACACGTCATTCTTGCACAAGTGGCATTTCTTGTCCAGATAAGTCTCCTCTAACTTCTTCAAAAAATCCTCTGGCCAAGATTCTGAAACGGAAAGATTGGGAAAAAGATCAACTGCTCGGCCATAATAGAAAGTTTCTACCATCTTCAAACCTTGGCATTCACAGAAACTAACCATTTCTTTGTGTCCTAGCGTGTGGGACAAACCAGTAGGACCGATATACTCGACACGAAAAACATAGAAGTCATGATCGGTCCAGCTGCAACCGTAATCGTAATCTTTCTGAATTGGAGCGCCAGTTGGCAAAAATCCAACAATTTCACCAGTTACAGCAAACGAAGCCGGAATTTTGTCTCCAATCTCGTTGGCTACCAGCATAAAAATATCCACACTATAAAAGTCGTTGGATTTAGGATTTCGTAAATAAGTATTCTTAATTACCCTTCTGGAAGAAGCCAAGAGATCATATTCTGTATCTCTAATTTGAGCTCCTAGAGCCTTGCAAAGACGGTCTTTCCAAGTAAGGGATCGTTTGACTAAAACTTTAGCTGCCTTAGAAGACGATCCATGTACCTTATTGGTAATAGAAATAATATCGAGTGGACTAATTTCGTGCAGGCATCTCTTGAGCTGTGGAGTATCGGGATGAAACGACCATTGCCCTTCAATAAGCCTAGAAATTCGAGGCTTCTTGCCTTGAATGCCTTTGGGGACTTTGACAGATACTGTTTTGGCCACGTATTTCATGCAAATGACATGATTGCCAATGCTGTCAAAGTCATATGGTGGAGATGGATCATCCAGAGCAATGCCAAGAACATCTAAAGCAAAGTTCTTGACTGTGTTGTACTCAACAACATAGCCGTTACTATAGACTTGGCGCAAACGAACCATACGGACCCTGCCGTGATCCTCGAAGAACCCCTTAATCTCTGGATTTCTGTTTCTCTCGGGGTGCCGGAAACTGTTGGTATAGGACAAAAACTCTGTACTTAACCTTGATTCAATTGGGAAAAACACGTAGAGATCATCCGTGTTGTCGTCTTTGCCCACCACAACCTGATGATGCAAAACAGTAGCAATGGACAATCTGTCCGCATTTGGGTGGTCAGAAATTGATTGCAACTTGCATACAGTAGCAACATAGTTGGGATTAGCCCCGGTACTTGTAGTTAGCATTTAGCGAATGACCTCACATTGATCCAGCAGGGAGCAATTATCCGGGTCCTCATCTGTAATTCCAGCCTCTTTCATGACCTTCTTCCACTTAATGATCGCCTCTTCCATAGTATCTGCTTCGGTGTACCAAAAACCATCACCATTATCAAGCCTGAACAAAGACATTGTCTACTCCTTCACTTTTTCAAGTGCGTCAATGCGAACACAGACAGCTTTTCCTATCAACCAAGCTACAGGCATTTCATTACCAGCCATTAGTCCAAATTCCCGAACAATGTAGATTTTACCGTCTGTTTCCGGTCTGCCGACCACTGGATGATACCTGACTTTCTGTCCAATTTGCAGCCCATCGAAAGGGTCTGGATCCATATAGGCGGTGCGCTTAATCATGCCCCATTCTCTTTTGCCACGCATTCTGGCATTCTTGGCGTGTGCAGTGACAATACTCGTCGTGTGGCAATTCCGTACATAAGGCATGAACAAACTCATCAAACCAGCCCACAGGAGTGTCGGAAAGGAATTCAGCAAGCTTTCGCGCATTTCTTTTTAGATCGTCCCAATTTGCATCCACATCAACATCTACCAGTTCAAATTTCACGTCGGCTGAGACTAGTTTGTGCACATCTGGACTTGTCCAATAATTGGGAATTTTGAAAATTTCTGTCATATTTTTTCCTTAATACTCCAAGAATTTGTTGGGAAAAAGAGATTGTATGAGCCGTCTCCTAAGACCAATAAATCTCCAAAGGTAGTTAACTTCGTTTAATTTAGCCTCTTTGCCAGCTAGATAGCCTCTACTATGTCCCGAATTTTCTCCGGCCTTAACTCCCTTCACATAGGCATCGGCCCTCATGTCTCTAATGCTGTCTTCTCCAATTTGCATTAGATCATTAAAGACTCCAAATTGATCATATTGGACCCAATATCTCTTACAGGTCTCAATTCCACCATCTTGAAACTGACAAAAATCTCTTGGATTATAGGTAATAACATTACCAACAAAAGATACTACCTCATCGTCCTTAACTTTTGCAGGAGATCTACCTTCTCTCTGTATTTCCCTGTAGACAGCTTTGCCAGGAGGAACTCGCTCTTGTCTTAGGGAAATATTGACAATGTACTCTTCTGTTGCTTCTTTCATTACACCCTCTTAGTCTCTACAAAAAGTGCTGTAGAGCGTGGAAATTTATCCATAAGGATGGCTAAAATAGCTTCGGCATATTGACGAATTTCGTACTGAGCGTTGTCGGGTAAGCGCAAAGATAGAAATCTATACCAGTTGAGTAGATTGGCCTTAGCCCGCATTTTAGAATATCTAGAAATAGGTGTATTGATTCTTGCCACTTCTTTAGCAATACCTTGTTGCAAAGCCCACTCATATGTAGAGTAGATTTGTTGCTGTTCCAATTCAATCCTATGAAGAAACTCTTCCACAATGTGTGAAGAAATTTTTCCTTCCCCGGTTCCCTGCTTATTTGCACTACTCTGGGCCTTTACTCGGTCAGGACTTAGAACATAGTGAATATTTGGCATTTGTGTGTAGCGACCAGACATCTCATTGTATTGTTGGGTCCTATGCCGCATCCACTCACGAAACACCATTATCGGAGCTTGAACTTCGAAGGAGGCTTCACATTGCTCGAATGGGCTAGTGTGATGATTGACCCATAAGTATCTCAGTAGTCTTTCATCCCCAGTCTTTTCTGAAGTTCCCCAGCCTTGAAATCCTTTATCGACTGACATTCGAGCCGATTCCACAATTCTTTCGTCAGATCCCATAAAGTCTACCAGCTCGACATATCCGCGATCAAGAACAGAAACTTTCACTTGATAATCTCCATTCGATCATCCATTTCAGGACAATGCTTGTCGAAATACATCAGGGCTAGGGCGTGAAATACTACAGAAGCCATGTGATGGCATCCAGTTTCCTCATCATAGGACTCTCCTGTCCAAAACTGAGTGGCATGCCTCATCATGGCAGCATAAGATAGGCTAAAATCATAGCCTTTGCGCCAGTTTCCGGGATTGTATTTTTTAGCTCCTACCCCGTACAGCCTAGCCACTTCCCACAGCTGTTCCCAAGGCAAAAGATCGAATCTAATGTCCTTCTGCCCCTTGGCTCCACCAGTTTTTTCGTTAACTACTCGAACTTCAGGAGCTTCTGCTTGAGTTTTTTCAACACGCTGCCTATAGAGTGTTGGATTTACAAGTCCCACCAAGGTATCTTCAGAACGGGATTTCATCAGTATTATCCATTTCTATCTCAAAGGGAACCTGTGCAAAACTCGGCACTGTTTCCTGTCCAATTCTAGCAGATGATTCTATGTGATCCTTTTTCTGCTGAGCCCACTTCCTGTGTTCTTCAATTGCTCTAATGCAAGCAGGAATATTTTTCCAAGTTGAGGCAACGAAAAGCCTAGATTCTGGGTAAATGTTACAATTCCATGGACGGCAGAATAAAATGGCATACCTCTCTGGATCTGACCTTATCCACGTTTGAATTGTCTTGGGCTTGTCGTCAATTAAAATTTTGGTGTCTGTATAGACATGCTTAGGTTCTTCATCATTAACAATAGCCACACGACGCAAAGCCAGCCGATGCCTTGCAAGCCATCTGTATACCTGTGAACTGGCCCACTTAGGCTTACTTGTGATAAGCTCAATATCATAACCGGATTTCTGCAACGCGGCTAAACCGCCTAAAGCGCCCTCAACTGGAGCAAAGGTGGCCCATAACCAGTTGTGGTACTCCATCCATGACCACCAGCTGGAATAGCCATAAGACTTCCAATCAAAATCTGCCAATGGATGCTTTTCCCAAGAAGTCATGGTTGAGAAAGAAATTTCGTGGCCAAATTCCAACTTGATCGACTTTAAAACACCACCAATAAAGTCCAAGATTACATCGTCGAGATCACAACTGATAAGTTCTTTCTTCATTGATATAGCTCCTCAGCGAGTGCTAGGCTGTTCCTAAGAATCATTAGCATTTGATCAATAGTTCTGTTCTTTTCTATCACCATAGAGAGTAGATCCGCATTGCCAGTCTTAAGATCTTTGATTTTAGCTCTCAATCTTGCACATTCGGCTTCTAGCTGCTCTAGATTATCATATTGATTATTATAGTCAAAATCATCATCATATTTCATGGCTGATCCACATAGAGCAGCTGAGGAAAATAACAAATGATGTCCAGGCCCATATTGTCTTGGTGCATCCTGCTAAAGGCCATAACCAGGTCTTCTCTTGTATCCTCGTTTTCTTCATAGCCTACAGTTTCTGCCACGAAAGCAATTACTTCATGAGGATCTACAGTTATGCCGGGACATGTTTTTCCATTCATGCCTCGGCCCGAATACCTCTGTACGTCATAGGTCCCAGCCTCAACAATCTGCTCAAGCTTTTCTGCGGTCAGTCTGCTTTCCATTACTTACTCTCCATGATCCGTCAACGCCGTGAATTCCCCCAACTGTATAGAGTCTTTTAGCAATTCTCATACATTTGGGGCACTCTTCTTCACATTCACAATCGGACATTGGCTTCTCAACCTCAAATTGCCCGCATTTCGGACATTCGTAATCGTATGTCACTCTAGAATCCTACCCTCCTCTCCTGTTCTTTTTCTACCCTGATGGTTGAACTGCTGTTCTTTTTGGCATAGAGGTCGGCCAATACGTGCTCTGTATTAATAGTATCTGGATCAATGCCATTAATTTCTGCCCAATGTCGAGACTGTTCTAAAGGCAGTGGCTTAAAATCAATATCAGAGACACAGCGACCATTTCTTAGAATAGCATCGTCTATTTCATCAATTTCCTTATTTGTCGATAGGATAAAGATGGAGTTGGTGCCCTGCCCAAGAATACCATTTGAAGCATTCAGCAAAGTTCCAAAGCCGGGTCCGCTGTTCTCTCTGGCATTTTGCCCAAGGATCATGTCAGCATCCTCAGCAATGATGAATTTTCCAACAATACCGTCCTGATCAAACATCATGACATCAAACATGTAATCCCCGTTGGACAAGAATGTGGGAAGATCTACAATATAGTTGGCAGAAAACTTAGTTGCCATGGCTCGACAAAGGCTACGAATCAGGTGTGTTTTCCCGGTTCCGGGAGATCCTCTTAAGACAACAATGCCTCCATTGATCTGTCCAGTTTCAGCAGAACATAGTAACTGCTCAATGCCCAGCCTGGTATCTGGGTGGTAATTATAGCCTATATCAAACCAAGATGGCACACTCAGACGCTTTATACGCTTTTGGACCCCAGAGTGGCTTGCGAACCAAAAAGAGAAATCTATAGTTGCATCTTTGGAAATGGGCCTAAAGGACAAAGATGCAAATAGATCATTGGACAATTTGGAAGCTTCTTCTGAAGAGTTGCGTGATGATATGGTATAAAAACAGGCTTCTTGTTCTGGATCTAATAGGATAGAAATGGCTATATTGCTAAAAATAGCCACTCCACGGCAATCTCCCCTACTTCCCAAATTCCAAACAGACGTGTGGCACTTAATAAGTGGTTCAGATTCGGAAAGGTGACCAACACATTGAATAAACTTGGCAAGTATGGTATCTACTGTTTCTGCGGCTCTAGAAGCAGTTTTATGGACAAGAAAGGATTGCTTGGAGCTGGCATTAAAGGCATAAAACAGATCATTGATAAACTTTGGGCTGCTATCAAGATGGGATATCGCATCTGCATTTGGTGTATACAAGACAGGTTCTCCTCAAAGTTCAGGACTACTGAATCTAAGGGTCTATACCCTATCCTTTTACTACACTAACTTTGACACGTCTGATTCCCCAATTCTTTGCCTCTTCTTTGGTAGGAAACCAGATGTCACCTCTATTGTTCCACGTTTCTGCCATACAGTCTTCTATGACAAACTTTCCAACCCCATGAATATGAACAGTATCCCCGTATCTGAATGGTGCTCCTTTTGTATAGGTCTTGATCAGATCCTGGCTTAGAGCAATAATCCCCACTCGTGGCTTAGTTCCGGTCGCTGTTGGACCTGTCAGACAGTATCCAGTAATGCTGAGAAGCAAATTGTTCAAGATAACAGCTTTCTTAACTGGGTGTTGAATATATGTCGGCAACACCGGATCCCATCTCGCAATCTCTTCTACCGGAGCATCTCGATATCTAACAGATACCACTCCAACAAGTGCTGCTAAAATGAGACATTTGATTAGTTTCTTCATTGGGATAAATATTGTCTGGCCCGTTCGATCCAGATGTCCAAACTATCCCCACTTGTAGTCCACTGAGAGCCATCGCTTAGGGCAGATCTGACCACTCTATTCATGATGGACATATAGAGCAAAGGACTTCGCTGTCGAAGCTGCTCCATAATGGCTACGTCTTGCATGCCCCTACTAATGGCCTCAAGTCTCAGGGACGACAACGCCGAGTTCTCCGGGTCGCTAGTGTCTGGCCAAAAAAGGACTCCATTGCCATCTCTATATTGCTCCGGTTGCCCATCTGCCACAAGTAAAGGATTGGGTTCATACCAGAAATTTCCACACCAGTAGAAAAGGGGTATACCATATTTGAGAGATATCCACGGCCAAAGCCGGAAATTTTCTCCAGGTGAGTCAATTGTGTGTAGTGGTAATCCGCCGTCGTAAGACTGATAGGCCCAATTTTCGATTCCACCGAATCGGCAAAAGTGGTCAGATCTAGATGCCAATATATCCAACCCAGGAAGCAAATTTGTGTCAGGATCGTCCGTTACAAGAATTCTAATTTGTGGGTTCCCCGCTCTAGCCGCTTGGGCGTAGGCTAAGACTTCCTCGGGATAGGCTGCCCACCAGCGAAGGCTGGGCTCGTCATAGATCCACGCAAAGGCGTGATCTAGGGGCCATCCCGATTGACGCCACCTATCCCCCATTATACGAAATGTTTCCAAGACGCGCAAGGAGTCATTACTGGCAACGTAGGGGAGCCTGTAGCTTTCTGGTATCGGGAGAACCCATCTTTTGGCATCAGGGATCCACTGGCCCATTATGTTGCGGTAGTCGGTCCAGTTCAACGATTCTTGCCAGCCATTGACCAAAAGTGTGATGTCATTATCTGCGGCCATTTGCATATAGGACGTAATGGTTTGCTGCCAAGGACCAACAGTGGCATTTAGCTTAGGAATTGAAAGACCAACCATCATTATAGTGGATGGTTCTTGAACTGTAAAATTTCGTATCTTTAGATTAACCCTGATAGTGTCCACTTCATCATTAGCTCTAAGAGAAATCCAAGCACTGTAATCTCCAGCTACAACATGAGGCACTTTTAACTTTATAAAGATTACCTCTTTCATGGTAGAAAGAGGAATCACGAAGCTATTGAAAGGCTCCAAGCGTTCCCTGTAAAGTCCAACACCAAGTCTAGACGACACCTCTGGTCTTTGCGGATCAACCAAAATCCGTCTTTCCCAAAGAAAGTCCCAATTGGCCGGAGCTGGCTCTTGTGGGCCATATAGATTCGTGGCTGCAATTCTGACATTGGAGTAAGACACTCCTGGACCAATTACAATTTGGAAGCCAAGCCTTTCTCCCTTGCCGCCCGAAAGAGTCACTGTCTTTGTAGTATTGTTCCATATGGAGCTGTGACCAGTTTCAGGTAGTCCGTCGCAAGGAACTCGGGTGCTTGGTCCATAGCACCAAAGACTGGCAATTAACAGAAATGTCCCAAGCATATGTCACTTCCTTTGTCTCTTGTAAGGTAACTCGAACCGCCTCAAAAATTCAATCTTTGCCGACCAAATAGTTGGTAGAACCACAACATTGGGAGGTGTTGAATTGATATAATTGAGAGTTTCTGGGTGTCTTATGTTGGCATTGATAATTTTTCTAGCCATTGTAACATCTTCCGCAACGGCCAGTGTGAACACATTGTTTTCGTGTGACCGCCACTCATAAATGAACATTGGCTTGTGCTTGTTGTAGGACCAGGCTGGTCTTGCAATTCTACGACCTCTGGTGGGGGTTGTCGGCTGCAAAATCTCCACTGGATCAAAGATCATTTTCCAGCGCCTCCAGATGCTTCCAAAAATCAGTAACCTCTAGGTGTCCGTCTTGAACTTCCAGCCTTTCCAACCACCCACCTTCCCATACAATACCAGCAACAAGATGGCCCCTAGAATGATCTCTCAAGAGATCGCAAAAACGATCCCAGTCATATCCAGATCCTTCACCGCCGTAGTGAATTCTAGACACATGAATCCAGCCATCAATGTCTGATATGCCCTTAAACCCACAAATTTCAGGGCTTTCCTTGGTGAAACTCTTAAACTCATCCTCGTAGATCTGGAAATTTGCATTCTTGAGAATCTTGAAATTTTCAACATTGGATAACATATGAAAATTCTCCTAAGATCCAAAAATTGGAAAGCGGTGTGTGCCTTGCCTGCTGGTATCCACTATACCATACCAGTTTAAACTGCCCACAATGCCAAGCTGGACATATATGATGGAGAGATTACTTTCACAGCGAAACCTGTGGTGATGCCCCGAAAAGACTATTTCTGCTTCAGTTTGAGCCACCAGATCTGTATGATATCTGTTGCCATCTTTGTCCATTGGTTCATGAGTGACAAGAATGTCAATTGGACCATGTTCGATTAGATAATCATACTCAATCCTATGAAAATGTCGTCTTCCTTTCTCATACATCTTTGTTGGATGTTTTTCAAACTTTGAAGAGGCATAAGAGCCTCCCATGAATCCAATTTTGAGCCTTCCCAAAATAACTAGTGATCCATTTGGGCAGTAGATAAGATTGGGAAGGATTCTAGTGACCGGAATTAAGTTGGGCTTAGGGTCATGATTGAAATATCTTGGGTCCCAAAGATTGGCAAGAAAGTCAAAATCCTCGTGGTTTCCCTTGCAAAAATAGATCGGAACAGGACAAGGCAGGTACTGCTCTTCCCAAATTTTGGGGAAGTCTCCAATAGAGCCTTTTTCCCTAGTTTTCTTATCCACCTTGCTAGGATCTGGCCAAATGCCAAAATCCCCCACGGAGATAATGGCATCAATGCCTTCTCGCTCAATGGGCAGCATCTTAATCATATCGTAGATGCACCCATGAAGATCACCGACGAAGCAAAGTTTCACACCATTCTCCTAGCCGCAGCCTGTGCTTGCCCCACAATTTTTGCACACTAGGCAAGAACCGGCTCGCTTAGTATTACCCGAGCCGCATTGACTACAACACTCTCCCGTAGTCTTGTCTTCTGCCCACTGAGAAATAGCCTCACCCAACTCTATTACTCTATGTATAGCATCCTGGCCGCCGTTTGTCAACGCTTTTTCTCCGTTGGCCAGATCGTCCCGGCCGAGATAGCTAATGGCCAGATCTCTCGCAATGAGATCCAGTATGCTGCTAGACATCTTTATACGATCATGGCCGGTTACAACACCTGCTGGCTCAAAACGAGTATGTGTATACGCTTCCACATACTCATCTAGACCTACTCCATGCTGAAGACCAATGGAGATTGCAATAGCTAAGGCATCAGCTAAGCCCTGTAAGGTACTACCAGACTTTTGTAGGTCAATAAAGATTTCCCCAAGACTACCATCATCATACTCACCTGTTCGAAGATAAATATTGTTACCCGCCATGGACATTTTAGTCGTGGTCCCACGACGTTTACTGGGGAGGTGTTTTCTATTTGAAACTTCCTTAGTAGTAGGCATGGACAGTTTCTTAGAATCGTTCCAAATATCGGACCAATGTTCAATTTTGTCCATTTCTCGCTCCAGTTCATCATCTGTAGTTGTGGTAAGAGGTTGAGATAATTTGGAATTGTTACGGTAGACTGTGATTGACTTGCAACCCATTTTCCAAGCCTCTATGGAAAGATCAGAAATTTGCTTTGGGGTTGTTTCCTCCGGGCAATTTATTGTCTTGCTAATTCCCATACTTAAGAAGGGTTGCACAGCAGCGACCATTCTTACATGTCCCATAGGCTCAATAAATCTAGTGGATCCTTTGGCAGCAACAGCACAATCAAAGACTGACAAATCTCTTAGACCAGATCCCTCCAAATGTCCATGTTGCTGAGCATAGGCCACATAGTGATCTGCCTTGTCACCAACCAATTTCCACAAAGCCCTTTTTAGACAAGCCGTGTCATAGACTTGTCTACCACCACCAGCGAGAGTTTTCTCCTGAATGAGAGAAAATCTAGGCTCAATTCCTAGAGTATCACAATCTGTAATTAACCCAATAGTTCCTACCGGAGCGAGTAGGGTTACATTGGCATTTCGGTAGCCTCTACTATTACCACGAGAAACAACTTCAGACCACAATAGATTTAAATCAATGGGAAGAACTGTAGCTGCATCAAGTGCCACACCAGCTTGTGCTTGTTTCTCAATAACCGCATTCATGGGATCTTTATTCTTCTGATAATCTGGAAAAGATCCCAATTCATTGGCAATCTCGGAAGAAGTCAATAAAGCATAGGCGGTCATTGCCGAAGTAATACACGCCGCCATGTCTCTGCCACCAGGACTATCGTAAGGAAATCCCATAGACATGAGTAAAGCACCAAGGTTCATATAGCCAAGGCCAATATTTCTAAACTTGCCCGTTTCCACAGCAATGTCTTCGGTAGGATATCCCGCAGCAGAAACAGAGATGTCCAACATAGTAGATACTAAGCGACATGCCTTATGGAATGCTTCGAAGTTAAACCTGTGGGAATCATCAAGAAAGGGAAGAAGATTAATTGATGCTAGATTGCAGCTCGTGCTATTTGGGGCGAGATATTCTCCACAAACATTAGAGCTAACAATAGTTGCTGAGTTGGAAACCGTATTGGCTCTATTTATAGTATCTATGAATTGGAGAGCAGGATCTCCAGTATACCAAGACGAAAGACAAATCTCATCCCAAAGATTGATAACGGAAGAATCTTTTTTCTCAACTTTCTGCATAAACTCATCAGTAACTCTAATGCTGTTGTTGGCATTTTGGCCAGATACAGTTTTGTAAGCTTCTCCGGTCCATTCAGTATTGTACTGTTCGAACTCAAAAGGAATCCCCACTTGAGCCATTTGGATGGTTCGCCTTATCATCAACTTTGGAATACCGAGATCTAAGCATTGAGCAATTAATAGCTTTGAAGCGGTATCCAAAACAGCATTACGATCTTTCTTACCAACAATTATTGACTCGTAGAGGCTTTTCAGATACCGACCACATACAGAAGAGCCGGTTACCAGGGCTGCTACTTTTCTTTCTTCCTTGGCTTTCCATCTAGCAAAATCTTTCGTATCTGGATGATCAACGGAAAGAGACCTGAGAGCTGCACCACGTCTGGAAATTCCACCACTCCTCATTGCCCCAACATTGGCATCAGCAACCTTAAGAAACGATAGCAGCCCAGATGATTTGCCACCATTACTAAGTGGAGAATCTTCCGCTCTGATCGTACTAACATTACAACCTGACCCCGCACCAAACTTATAAATACGAGTTTCTTTCTCATACCATTCTGTAATACTATCTTTGCCTAGTAAAGAATCGACAACTGGAACGATAAAACAGGCCGAGCTGAGGGCAAAAGAATAACTATCTTCACATTTTAGTGCTTTGACTTTTCCATCATCATATTCAAATCTCCAGAGCCCAACATTGTCACCTCTAATGTTATATGCGGCGTATCTGCCAGTATTGAGCCACTGTGGAGTGTTTGGGGCTATCATTTGATGAACCATAAGAAATCGCATCTCGTCTTCAAAAATATCAGCGTCTGCTGTACTGCTAAAATAGCCTTGGGCTAGTCCAGAAACCTTCCAGCCCTTAATGACTCTATCTATGGTCTGTCTTAGATCATATTCATATCCACGATTATTGGGCACATTGGCTTTGGTAAAATACAACCGAGCAAAAATTTGGCAGGCGTTTTGTGACCAAAAATCGGGGAAGCCACACTGTTCTATGTGGAATACTACTGTATCTTTTTCTTCAATGGTTACGTCTGTTGTGACCCAATTGATGTCTTCATAGTCATAAGAATCCGACGTAAAATAACGGCTAATCTGCAATCTGGGACCTGCTTTCTATTATCTTGAGAGGAAATTTGTGTCTGAGGTTAATCAGAAGAGTGGATAGTGTATCATAAAAAGATCATGAATGCAAGCAAATTCTGCTCAGCTGCTCAAAACAACAGCCAATAGGTATTCATGTAGCAATATTTTGGGCCGGTGCGGTATCTCCTCAATGTCTAACGAGGTTCCCACGCTCCGTTTACTTTCCTTACCCAGAAGGTTATTAGGAGGCCCTCATTATCTATTTCGCTTCATAAACACGAACAGTAAATGTAATATATTTTTCGGAATTATCCACATTAATCTCATTCATGGGTATGTTATGTCTGACCCCACTAGAAAAACACATACAGTTACTCATTGCTATATATCCTTTGGTAGTAATGTCTTGGATATCTTATGGGTTTTGGCATTTCGGTAGGAGCAAGATAACCACAAGATACCATGCGGTAGAAATTTTCGTAATCTTCTAACAGACCAATATTTTCCCACAATTCAGGGTACAATTCAACCAAATTACTTATGCTGGCCATATTTTAATCTTTTGCTTCTTTCTCTAATTTCTGTACAATACGAAGATTTTTGGTCTCAATCCACGATTGTATGGAGCCAACTCGAATTTTTACATAATCTTCCAAAGGGGAGACTTCTATAATTGCAATTTCTATGAGATAACCCTATGTCTTAGCCAAAAATCTATCGCCAACTTCGATCTTAGATTTCATCGTAACCTTCACTTTGTAAGAGCCTACTTGATAACCAAAGTTAGATGTACGTACTTGTCAGTACTATCACAATAACTCTTGATCCACTTTTTGCTTGACTCTCTGTTAAGAATTCTACCACAATGCCTGCAACGATATTTATTAGTCTTGACTTTCTTGTTCTTGCTCATAGTGCCGCTCGGCCTCCTCTTGACGATTCATTTGCTCCAGCCAATCCCTATAATAGCCGTCTCTGCCGTAATCTGGATCTCCGTAACACATGGAACAAGAATTTCCTTGGCCAGAAGGAATTCGAGCATCACAGCTGGTACAATTTGGCACCGTTATCCTTTCTGCTCTAGTCTTAGGTGCAAGTCGGTATTAGCAATTCCCCAAACATGCTTGCCCCAAAACTTGATTGGACCTTTAATTATCCTGTCTCTGTAGGTAATTATTTCTCCAATTCTTGAGGAATACTTCTGAACATGTTTTTCTCTCTTTGGATGCGGCATATTTATTCCTCACAAGCAATGGCAGAATTGTCAGCCATTAGGGCCTCCCTAACCTTAAAATTCCCCACATTACTAAGCAGAAACCAACCATGGGTAGTAGTACTAGAAGTAAAGTCTGAATCGCGTTCTTGATATCACCCATAACACTTTTTGATGTATCAAAAATTGATCTATTGAATGCTTTTGCATTCAAATAAACCACTGTTCCAAAGATAAGAAAGATCCCAGAAAGAATGAATAGTAAGTTAGTCATGTGATGGTTCTCATGGATACATCAACCTCTCGGACACAATAGGGGGACTAGCGTAGTACCACGCCATCGAATCGATCCCATAGACGCACGTATCCGGTGAAGACGCGACAATGCTGTCCATCGAATAGTGAGACTCTGATCTCGGCTGCGGGTCTGGGAACAAATCACAGAGAGCTGCCATGACCGCTATGATGATGAGTGCCAGTACGCCCATGCGACGAGACTGATAGTCCGGCTCGCTCACGTCCCCTCCCACGATTCAGTCTCGCTTCGTTCCGCGCGCGATGGCGATGAGGGGCCGCGCGATCGTGGCCACCGCATAGCCGGTCACGATGAGGATCTTCCGGATGTAGTCGAGCGGGACGATCTTGTCCCGATGCGTCCCCGAGTTCCACGAATCGGCGATGGCCTCCAGCGTCACGGCCCCGCACCAGTCGGCAGAACTCGTCAAGTTCGGTATCGCCTTCTTCCTCCGGCGTTGGTTCGTCTTTTCCATACAAATTTCCTTTCTTAGTAGAGATGTGAGTCGTAGCAGCCACCACATCTGAAAGTAGTATAGCGTGAGCAGGCCCATTTGTCAAAGGAAAGATTTATTGAAAAAAGCGTTGACACGAAGCACTGTTTCATGCTATACTACATATGTGGGACCTGAGATAGAACTCAGGGTTAGCCGAAAGGTACAAGTTGTGGCAAGGGGAGTAATCCCCTGAACGGAAGTCTTTCCGAGCGGCAGCAGCTCCCATGGCAGGACCGGCCCCCTGTGAGGGTTAGAGAGCCTTCTGGGTGCTACACCTGTGCCGCGCTCAGACTAGCTATCCGGCAGGCGTAAACCGGACTCCGATAGGGACGCTTTCGAGCGGAAATCTGTTAGGAATGGAATATTGATACCCGTTCGGCTACGGTCTGAAACCCGCATGGCCGATAGAGTTGAAATTCTACCCGTATTTTATAAATTACATGATTAAGGATAATTATATCTAGACGGCTCCCTAACCCATGAAGGATTGTCAAATGCCAGAGCTAACCTCATATGAGCAATTTGAACAATCAAGTCCCAAGAATAGAAGACTGCTACGAGAAGAGGAAATTCTACTAAAGACGAGTAACGATATTTATACGCTTATGGAAGAGAAAAAAATGACTTCGTCTAAATTGGCTCGAAGATTGGGCTGGACCACTGCTAGAGTGAAAGAAATTCTTGGGGGAGATATTACTTTAAGAGAACTAGCAAGCATAGCCGATGCCTTGGATTATAAAGTTGTTGTAGATTGGTTTAGCAAATGAACTTTATTAGGCCAATTCTCAAGAGTTCTTATGGCTATTGTTGGTATGAAGATTTGGATGGGAATGGACTAAAATTTGAAGATTGTTCATGTAGAGTGCTGTGGTCTGACCATACGTGCAGTTTGGAAAAGATTGTTCTTGTAGATCAAGCCAAGTACAGTGGAGGTGGACATGGTGATCCCTGCCGTCCCACAAATTTCAAGATTGCCAAAATTGAGAAATACTATCGAAACATTCCATTCTATATTGGCTTGGAACATGTCGAGATAGACCTGGACAGTATATGGGGTGTAGCTATAACGGCTAGAGCACCGCTCTCCAAAAGCGGGTGATGTGGGTTCGAATCCTACCGCATGGCCAAAAATTTCCTTTGACAAAATAATCCTGTCGCGCTATATTGGTAGTGGAGGGCCAAAATCACGGCGTTGGGCCGGACAGACCTGCTTAGCGAAAAGGAAGCACTCTCATGAGGAAAAACAATGGGTGAAATTGCTGTAGGAGATAGGTGTCTCATTAGAATGGGCCATTTGGATGATCTTTTGGAGATAAAGGTAATCGAAATTTCCCCCTCTGGGCTTAGCTTCAAGCTGGAGGACCTAAATTTGGGTACTGTCGCATGGTTAAACTGTGCCAAGTTTAGCATTGTGGAAATCTTACCATGAAGCAGATCTATGTCATTACTAGTGGAGAGGATGACTACTACAGAGTTGATGCCATTTATACCAAGAAGGCTTGGGCAGATGAATATGTGGTCAGATTTGGGGGAAACATTGAAGAGTCGGCTCTCGATCCTTTTGTTGAGGAGTTCAAGAAGGGGAATCTCTACTTTGTGAGCTTCCACAATGATTTATCCGCATGCGGAGATCCAGTGAGAATAACTGATCCGGTAGAAGC
>ERZ1292644.393-Hain-H14-01um-R2-393-length-31115-cov-6_pt1 | contig 31115 bp, 39 predicted proteins | sample MGYA00564402_ERZ1292644 | MGnify/ENA primary metagenome ERZ1292644 (study PRJEB36523, sample SAMEA6512644) | groundwater metagenome | collected 2019-01-09 | study: AquaDiva: Metagenomics assemblies of 32 groundwater samples
AGGCCACAACATCAGGCAGCAAGGCCGATCACCAGTCATTCATGCCATCTCCTTTCTTGCCAACATCTGGTCAACAAAGGATACCCTCGCGTCGAAGGCCGGGCAGCAGCTAAGCCACAAATGCAGGCGCGCGCCTATCGTCGCGTTTCGACCGTCCGGCTCAGAGGCCGGCATCCTTCTTCGGGAGGGTGCCCGCCGACTGAGCGGGGTTAACGGAGACTGGCTCATGACCAAGGAAATACCTGGGCTCGAAAAGGCTATAGAGTTGATGGAGGCCGCACTGGGCTGCCTCGCTGATCCCAAGGATCAGGTAGTGGCGATACGGCTGTCGCATGCGCTCGATCTTGCGCGAGAGCGCCTGCTCGAAGGCGCATGACGGCAGCGCCTGCTATCCGACGACCTATGCGGAAATCCGTTTCAGCATGTCTGCTGGCGATAGAATATTGATCGACGGCAATCCCTGAATTTCGAGCAAATCCTTGTCGCCACTCACCAGCCAGCGAGCCGATCCGGCAATGGCGGTGCGGATAAACATATCATCGTCGGGATCCCGGCTGCGGACTGGCAGGGCCGCGTCATCCAGTTCCACCCAGTCGGCGATGGCGCTGAAATCGTGCAGGATCTGGTTCCGACGCTCGATGGTCAGATATTTGTCGAATTTCGGGCGCCAAAGCCGGGATCGGAATTCCTCGAAGGTGGGCTCGGCAAAGATCAGCCGGGCATTCGCGATGACCCAGAGCGTCACTCCCGCGGGGGCTGATTCTGCCGAAAGCGCGGCGCTGATGAGGACATTCGTATCGAGAACGAAGGCATCACCCTTCATCGGAAAGCAGACGCTCCAGTTCGCTATCGGTAAGGCCCTTCTTCGCGGCCTCGCTGGCGGTATCGCGCAGCGTGCGCGCAAGCCTGTCGGCGTAGAACTCGCGCATGGCGGCATAGTCCTCCGGGGACACCATGACACCCACGACCCGATTGCGGCGCGTGACGCGCACGGGTTCGCGCTGCACACGGTCGATCAGTTCGCCGAAGCGGGTCTTGGCCTCATTGGCTGTTACGGTCTGCATATCCACCTCCATTCGATCAATTCGATCGAATCGTTCGATTCACGATCTAGGAGCGTAAAGCCGATCTTTCAAGCCATCATCCATAGCTTTGAGGCGGAACTCGGTAACGTCGCCCAGCTGCTGGGACTCACCGACGGGCAGTCGCGAGCCCGGGCGTGGCCATTCGCTTTCGGGGAAGTTCCGGGCAACTGCGGTAATGTCAGATGAGACCGCCTGACGCCAGGAAGGCCATGCGTTCGGCGTCGGTGGACAGGGCGACGAAACAGTCCTCGGCGCGGAGGAAAACGAGGACATAGCGTCCGCGCTGGCAAAGGTGCAGGATGTTGGCGCGGCTGCCTGGACTGGCGCCATCCCAGATGACGAAGCCGGCCCCTGCGAGCCCCGACATTTCGCGATCTTTCGCGCTATGGAAGGCTCGCGTGCCGGAAGGCGCGTTGGTTCGGACCTGCCGGACAGGCCATGCGCCGATATTGTGTCGGGGGTTCGGACCGCCGCAAAAGACCGTGACGTGACGAACGCCGCAATCGGCAAGGAACCGCTGGACGGCCGCGTCCGCACCGGGTGCATCGCCGATCACGACCGGCAGTTCATGGTCGATGATGACGCAGAGCCGTTCCTTCACGAGCAGCGGAAGTTGCCGGATCGACAGGGAGCCCGAAATAAAGACCGGCGGTGTGCGGGATGGAATATAGGAAGTATGGTTTGCAACGGGCATGGCTGGTGAACTCCCAAGTGAGCCTCACCACCATCCCTCCTTCTTTCCTTCACACGGCCGAGGCCAGCCACGCAGATTATGCTCCGTCCCGATGCCGGATTTCTCGGAACTGTCGCAAAAAGTCGGCCTGATCGGGGTATCGCTCAACCCACTCGGCGCGGGGGATCAGGAACCCGACAGCGATCAGCCGGCTGCGCAGGTCCGCGGTGACGATGTTCTTGAGGCGCTCGGATATCTCGAGCGGAAACGTGTGAAACTGGCATAGCCAGGATACATCGTCCGGCTCTTGATGCTGCCGGAAATACTCGGCATCGAAGAGCAGTTCGGCATTCACGACCTGATCATTTCTGATCTGCACGACATATTGGCCGCCTGGCGGCGGCGTAGCCAATCTAGGGGCCGACACCTGCAGGGCGTACCATGCGCGGGCGGATGCGAGCGCGATTCCGCTGGCGCGACCGTAGACCGCATGGAGGGTCCAGCTTACCGGATGTCCGGCAGAGCCGAGATGGAACGTGATGTCCTGCATGGTTCAGCTCCTGTGAAGAGTTGGGGCCGCGCCCCGCTTGCTTCATCGAGTCGCTTCCCGAAGTGTGTGCATCCCGCTGGCGCGAGATCGTCATTTTTGATAATTGGCGATGATCCGGCGCGCGAGCTGTTCGATTTCCCGGCGATCGGCGGTTTCGGTGCAATCGCCCGGAAAGACGACAAGATCGTCCGCCGCGGCGCCGCCCTTGCTGATGAATACCCGCCAGACATTCCGCCTAAGTTCGCCTTGGGGACGCGGGTCGATGTCCGGGTGGAACATGTCCGCCCATCGGCGCTGGTCGGGATCGTCGGAGAGGTCGGTCCAGTCGCTGAGCATTCCCCACACGGCATGACCGTCGATCACGGCATGATGCTCGCGCGCTGCCCGGCGTTCGGCCTCACGCTTGGGCGCTTCGCGTCTCTCTTTGGCCTCCGCCTGCTTCCACCGGAGCGAGGCCAGGCCGTCTTCGAGGCCCTTGATGATGTCGGGTGCCACGGCTTCCTGCCGCTTGGGCACGATATAACAGTCGCGCACGGCAGCGAGCTGCTCCGCGCCATATCGCGCAACGGTCAGCAAGGCCTGGAGTTCGGTCTTTGACAGCGTGACCCGGAGGCCGCTCGCCATGGCATGGGTTTTCATGTGCGGCGCTCCTCGTGCCAGGGTTTCAGGCCCGCAAGCGGGAGCTTGTATTCCCGCGCGGTGTGGTGGCGGCTTTCGGAAAAGAAACCCCAATGGCCGGTCGATGAATATCGCAGGAAAAAGAGCTTCTCGCCCTCCTCTGTCCTGATCCACATCCCCGGCTTGATGGAATATTGATTGGCGACGTCCATTGGCGTGCCTCCAGGCCGATGGGAATCCTGATCAGGCGACATGCAGGACCAGATCATCGTCCTTCGCCGGACGTGTCTCCGTCACGCGGAATGGTTGGAGCGGACTACCAGTACGGATGACGTACTGGTTGCGCCCGGTGGCGCTTCGACGCTGGATCGCGCAAGCGTAGGCGTGCTCCGCGCTCGCCAAACGCCCGCGAAGGGGAGAGAGTTGGACCATGATATCCTCCATGCGGTTGAGGTGAGGAAGCGTTGCCCCGCCGCGCGGGCAAGGCCGATGCGCAGATCAGGGCTTACTGCGACGGGCTGTCCCAATCAGGCGGCGACGCGGCGATAGATGGCCTCGCCGTTCGAGAAGGTGCCGAGGCGGACGAGCGTGGCAAACCGCTGTTCGAATTTTGCCTCGATCTGGTCGAACCAGCGTTGTGCCAACCCTTCCAGATCGGGGTCGATATCGTCGCGCAGAACCACCCAATAGGCGATGCAGCCGCAATATTCGGAGAGGCCGAAGCGGGCATAGCGGTTCATGGCGACAATCCGGTCCTCGCGGCCAATCCAACCGTCCGAGGTCCAAACGGAAGGATAGTGGGCGAGCACTTGCTCCCGAAAATTCTCGACGATGAAATCCCAATCGTCCTGTGCCGCGAGTTCATCGAAGTGGCGGGTATCGGGATCGTCGTCGTCCTCGATCCAGCCTGCGTCCCATTGTGCGAACGCGACATGCGCTCCGCTGGGATGGGATACCGAGCGTCCCATGGTCAGTTCCCCTCTGGGACAGGCGGCCGCAAGCCGGACGACGCGGCGGCAACAGGTCCGGAGTTCGCGGCCGGATCGGGATCCGGTGGCAAGGGTTCCGGCCTGATCGTGGGATGGGCGGGATCGGACCAGTCGATATGACGGACGATCCAGTCAGGCACGAAATCCCAGTCGAAGGACAGATCATAACGGTCGGAGACCGCACTCCAGGCTGCTTCGACGGCATCGGTCCACCCCACGACCGTCAACCGCAGGCTGGCCGTGCCGATGACGTTGCACGTCTCGCGGATGGCAAGTGCCAGGGCGATGGCGTCCGGATCGGTGGCGGGATGGTCGCGCAATGTGAGCACCGCTTCCCAGAGGCAGGCTGCGGTCTCAAGGGCAGATTCGAGAGTTTCCGTCTTCATGCCTCGACCTCCTCGTTCGCGGCTCGGCGGGCGTCGGCTTCCAGGGCGTCAAGGTCGATCGGCAACGGATTGCCCGGCTTGTCGGTGATGATGACCACCGCATCAGGCTGGTAGAAATGGTTGCCGAGCGAGGAGATGCGGATGCGAGCGACAGGCTCCCCCGACCGCACGCGCTCATTGCCTTGCCATCCCATTCGCACGGGGCGACCGTCGGCGGCTATCTCCACCGTTTTGAATACGTCATAATCGCCCTTCGAATTGGCCGAATAGAAAGCCTGTGTCGTGGCACGGATCTCGTTGGGCGTGGCCGCCCCCTGCTTGCCCTTGCGGGCCGCGACCATGCGCAGGTTCCATATCCGCTGAAGTTGCTCGGCCTGTTCGCGCGACAGATTGATCAGTGGCGCGGCGGCTGGCTTGTCCGATGCCCGCCGGGCTTTCTTCTCCGGCACGGTGTAGCCGCACGCCTGCATCAAGTCGCGCCAAGCATCTTCGCTGAGTTCGAGAGAGGCATCCGACGCGATATGCGCCGGGAGCGGGACCGGGCTTTCGAGCAGGAACTGTCCCGTGCCGCTCGCGGTGGATTTGGGACTTTCGGCGCCATGCTCGCGGGCGAAAGCCTGGATGATGACCGGGGTCAGCGCACCCTCGTAGCGCGGCACGTCGCCCAGCATCGCACGCTCGAAGGCGAGCCGGTGCAGGATATGCTCGATCCAGCGGTGGCGATTGGGGCCGTTGACGGCGAGCGTCGCACCCTCGATGCACAGTCGCCTGGCATCGGCGGGCGTGACTTCGCCTCTATCGACCTTGTGATAGAGATCGTAGTTCGCCCAGATCTTACGGGATTCCATGTTGCCGAGCGCATGGCAGATCTGTTCGTCGGTCGTGATCTGCTCCCAGATCGCGAGTGCCGCATGAGCCGCGTTGATGCCACGCTGGAAGTCGCGCAGGTCGGCCAGCAAGGTCTTGATCCGGTTGGCCCGGGTGCGCGGGTCGTTCTTGCGATTGGCGAAATGCTCGGCACTGCCGGCGCGGCCCAGCCAATAGGTCGCCGCTTTTCCGGCTTTCACGGCGGCGGTCGATGCCGAGTGCATGCGCGCCTGGGTTTTGCGCGCGCCGCGTTCGCTATGATGGCCGACCAGAATGGGTTGCCCCATGTAAAACGCCTGCGAGAGTTCGTCGGCGCGGCGGGAAAAGGCATTGGCCTGGGCATGCCGCTTGTGCGCCAGCTCCTCGAACCGTGCAGCCTTCATGGCGGCGCGCTCGGCCAGCGTCATTTCTTCCGGCTCGATCTCGCCGGCCAGTTCGAGCGCCAGGTCCTCGCGCTGCGGCGTCCATTTCGGCGCCACGAACAGGTCCTGTTTCGGTGCCCATTTGAAGCCTGCTTCCTTGACCCGTGCATAGGTCTCGGCATCGAGGCGCGATGAGGCGTAGATGCGGATCTTGTTATCTTCGGCGCTGTAGGTTGCGGTGAAGCTGGTCATTACTCGTCCTTTCAAGCGCGCGTCGGGGCGAGCCAGAGCAGCGCGGCGGATTGGCATTTCCCCAGAATCACGAAGCCCGGCGCGATGGCCGGGCTTCGTGAATGGTTGGGAGCGTCGGGAGAGGATCGGCTATTCGCGCAGGTCTCCAGCAGCGATATCGCTGAGCCATGATGCAGCCTCTTCAAAATCTGCGTCGTCCTCGTCGACCAATGCCGCGGGTGCCACCGCTCCTGTGCGGCCGAGCTGACCGAGGCGCTGGATGGCCGCATAGAGGACCGGCGCAAGCTGCTTCGGTGTTGCGGTGTCGATATCGGAAGTGGTCATGCAAATGCTCCTGATTGGGGAGGGATGGTCGGGAACGGCCCGCGGCGCGGGCGATACGATCCGGCACGTCCGACCAGTCGTGCCGGAAACCATGGAAAGAGCGGCTTCAGCCTGTCTCTTCAGGCAGGAGATCTCCGCCGAAGTCGAAACGCCTTCTCGTCCAGGGTTTCGATATCGACATAGTGTCTGCCGCCTCTGCGGCGTTTGCGAATGCGACCGTCCACGAATGCATCGGCCCAACGCTTCGATTCCGCCGCTCGGGCGCCGCCGGAGCATTCGTCGGCCTGCTCGAAAATCGTATAGGCCAGCGCATATTGCTCGCGCTCCGGAAGCTCGAGGAGCGCATTGGCAATCGGCAAGGCGCCGTCATTGAACTCAAGAACATGAAGACCACGTCCATTCCGCATGAGGATGGCGATACGGCCCTTGCTGCCGATGCCCGTCGGTCGGGCGATCTGCACGTCATGCGAGCCATAGGTGATCGATACGCGCGAGGTTTCGGAATCTCCGCGATGAAAGACGCGGTCGTCGCGATTGGGAAGAGGATGGGCGAGAACTTCAAAGCTGTCGAAGCTCTCGACCCTGCGAATGTCGTTGTGTCCGATGATGCCCATGGCGGTCATTCTCCTGCTACCGACGCGGCGGCCGGAGCTTCGGCGGCGCTGGCCGCGTCGAGGCGGTCGATCCAGGCCGGATCTATGCAGTCGCTCTCGACGGCCCAATCGCTGACCGACGCGGGAATGGGACCGCCATGGTCTCGGGGCACCATGACGAGGTTGTCGGGATCAGCCCCCTCGACATCGTAGTCGACCACGCGCACCTTGGTCGGTCGGTCGGCAACGACACCCTCGACAAGCCCGCCGTCGAGTTCGACCACGATATTGACTTCCGGTGGGGGCAGGATGCCGCAATTGAGCCGCTCGCAGAGGCCATCGATCTCTTCGCTGGTCAGCGGCACATAGCGGCCGCCATTGGTGGCGATGTCGAGAAGATCGGGTGGGCAGGTCCGTCGCTGGTGGCCGCGCAGGGCGGCAAGGACAGTGGCCAGTTCGCGATCATCGACGGCGAGCGCCGACAGCCCATGGGCTTCGACCTTTTCGACCCACACGTCGAAACCGGCGGTATCGGCAAATGCGGTGTGGTCTATGTCTCCGATATCTATGCCCTGCATGGCGAGCCGCCGGCACTGAGCCGCAACCAGCCCCAGTCGCCAGCTGCTCACATCGACTGGCTGCAGGGTCTCAGGATCGAGATCGGCGCGCAGCACGTTCACCAGATCGGTGGCGAAGACGTCTGCGAAACGCTCGTCGGCGTGAAAGCTCATGACCTCGCCGGGCTGCGAGAAATGTGTTCCGGTGACGACGAAAATGTCCATGACGGAGTCTCCATGCAATGATGACGGGATGAGCGACGGCGATCAGGCGGCGCGGCGGCCAGCGTCCTGGCGAAGCCCGAGATTGGCGACGGTAAGAAGGTCGCACCGAGGCTCGAGACGATCGAAAGCGTCCGTCAGGTCGTCGATGTCGGCCCAGGTGCAGGCATCGCCAGGATCGGTGTCGAGTTGGAAGACGATTGGCGTGAGGTTCGCGGTCATCTCGGGGAAGCTGGCGCGGATGATCAGCGTCTCGATCCGGCGTGCAAGGGCGCCTATGCGAGAGGCAAGTCCGCTTCGCTGGTGATGGGCCATCTCGAAATAGCGCGTGGGTGCGAGCATCGGGCCGAGGCGAACGCAGGGGATGCGACCGATGATCGTCGGACCAGGAACCGTGCCTCCTAGCGCCCGTCGCTCGGATGAAACCGTGTCGGCGGGTACCAATGCGCGGTAGACATAGTGCGGTAGCGTCCCCGCGATACTGGAACGGGTGACGATGATTTCCATGATGGGGACTCCTTCAGGCGACGAGGCGATCGAAAGCGGTGTCGGACGGCGGAAGATGGAGGTCGCGGCGAATACGGGCCGCGAACCGCGCAGGCCGGATCAATTCCTCGACCGACGCGAAGTTGTTGCGCTCGCCGATATGGTCGTTGCGGCCTGTGACCTTGCGGAACATGACTTCGCGGCCCGGCCCCATAAGGCCAAGACTGAGCTGGACGTAGATGCTCGCTCCGTGCAGCGTGACTTCACCCGAAACCGCAGCGCCGCCGCGGTTTACCGAGATGCCGTAGCTATCTTCGGTCAGGCCGAGCGCGTCGGCAAGCGCCCGCAGCGCCTTGCGGGCATCGGAATGGAACAACTTCTTCGCGCGTTCGTCATAGGCGACGCCTTTGCGGGCCAAGGCAATCAGCGCAGGCTTGCGCCGGAGGTCGGCGATGGCGTCCATGCAAGCGCGACGCAGTTCAACATTGGAGCCCTCGATTTGCGCGGCGATCGCGCCGAGATGACGGGCGAGCAGGATGACGGCTGGATCGCCATCCTGCGGCCGCCCCGCGTTGCGGCAATCCTCGATGGCGGCATTGAGCGCATATAAGGCCGTGGGCAGCGTGATCAGCGTGGAAGGATCGAGCGCCTGCTGAAACCGAAAGGCGATATCGTAGGACATGGAGAGATGCTCCTGAGGCTTGGACGCATCATCACGCCCGCCTCAACACCTCCCCCTTCCCTTCAACCGGATGGGTCACCACTCGAAACAAGGCAGCCGATCAGTGGCGGGAGCGTCACGGTCGAGCAGCAGATAGGTGCAGCCCTGATCCCGTGCGAATGTCAGCGCATGGAAGAGATCGTCGGGGATCTCCAGATAGTCGCCGAATGAGGACCGCAGCGCACATATGAACCAGCCATAGTGGGTATCGGCGACGCTGACGGGGCGATCGGATGGATCGAGGGTCAGCCATTTGTCGATCTTTACCGTCGTTTGCCATGAGATATGGCTTGAGGAGAGCGCCAGATAGTTTCCGGTTTCGAGACCGTTGGCATCATCGTCAAAATCGGGGTCGATCAATTCAATGCGGCTGGTGAGCTGGTCTTCCTGATGGCGATCGAAATAATCGCGCACCAGTGTTTGGGAGTCGAGAAGAGCTGGATCGCGTGGGTCGTTGATCTCGGCCCATTGCGTCCGGCAGAAGACCGCCACCTTATTCCGTAGCGCCTTGTGGCTGAGGGCGACGGCGACGCTGGTGCCAGTGCCATGCCCGATAGTGGCCAAATGGACGGCAACGGACCATGGTGCCGGCCTCTGTTCGATGCAGGCGATCGCGGCATCGAGATCGGCAACGACCTCCATGTCGGCGTCTGCCCGATCAACAGAGGCTGAAAGGGCCGTCCTGGCACGTGTCAGCAAGGCGACGTGTGCAGATCGCGTATGATTTATCATGGAAATACCCCTCTTTTCGCGTCCTACACTATTGGGCCGATCTGGCTCGGCGTACTCGTCAGCAGTCCGTCGACAATGTCGCAGGCAAAGGTGAAATCCGCCTTTGGGTCATCATGCCCTGGCTTCATCCCGAGAGCGTCATGGAGCGCATCCGCAAGGTCCTCATGATCAAGGCAGCCCGCGTCTCCGACGACGGCAATGCGTGCCTCATGAGCATAGGGACGGTCGATTTGAAGTTCGATGAAGCAGGTCCCCGGATGGCTGTGGAAGGACGCGATACGACCGGACAGAATGGTCGCGCCGGCTCGCTGCGATGCTTGCGCAAGACCCGTGTCGCGGCATAGCTTCAGCTCGTTCTTTGCCGCGCGGAAGATATTGATGCGGGCGGCCCCGTCAGCGTAGCTCGCAATCCGGCGCGCGGCGTCCGCGATCGGCCCTTCATGATCCGCATCGATGGAGGCCATTTCCTCGGCCAGCCAGTCGCGGACTAGGCGGACCTTGTCGGCATAGGTTTCGTCGCCGATCATAGCGTCGTCCCAATAGGCTGTGGCGATGGTCAGCAATTCTGCGGCGCCATTGCGATCCGGGATATGCCGGAAGTCCAGTTCGGCCTCATCGAGCGTCTTGTTCGTTGGATGTGCGGTTCGTTCCATCCTTAACCTCCGGTAGGGCAGCCCGGATCCTCTCGACCCAGGCCCCTGGATTGTTGTGATGTTCAAGGAATTCGTGCGTCCATTGGAACACGGTTTCTGTATCGGGCTCGACCATGCTGAGGGCTTCGCCGTACTCGGGATGGTGTGCGCCTTTGCAGCTGTTCTTCATGAAGATGAGCGCCCCTGCGCACATCGCCCGCGCGACTGTCCCGTCACCAGGAATGGTCTTGTGGCAGGGCAGCGGCGGTCCATCGAACTGGATCTGCCGGGTGAAGTCCTCCGGTTGGTAGCCCCCGAGCCATCCCGCGGGATGGGTGCGCCGCCACGGGCATTCGTTGCACGGCGTGGTGAGGACGGCCTTAGTCACGGGCGCACCCGAACGCGTCGGTCGGATGTCTCGCGGTCAACGTCGAGGCGATAGGCCAGGAACGGGCGCGCGACAGATACGCGGGCGCGGGAGCATGTGATGCCATTGGAGTTCTCCGCAGGGAATGGATGGAAGATCGGCCAGTCCGTGCCCAGTCGCACCATCAAGCCGCCCTCAACCCTCCCCCTCTCCTCCAATCACCAAGGAGTAGATCGGCAATTCGGCAGAGATGGCTGTCGTGCTCACGGAAGTTTCTGGCAGCACCAATTATCCCTTGCTATCGGCAAGCGTCGTCCGCAGTCCGCACGTCCCACCGGAAAGAACAATTCCATGACCGAAAGCGTCGATCCGACCGAAACGCTCATCACGCTCACCGCCGACATCGTGGCGGCGCATGTGACCAACAACAGCGTGGCGGTTGGTGACCTGGGCCAATTGATTCAGAATGTGCACTTTGCGTTGAGCGCCCTGGGACAACCCAAGGTGGAACCTGAGGTCAAGCCAGAACCCGCGGTTTCGATCAGATCATCGGTGAAGCCAGAACACATAGTCTGTCTCGAAGACGGAAAGAAACTCAAGATGCTCAAGCGTCACTTGATGACACACTATCAGATGACGCCCGACCAATATCGCGCGAAGTGGGGTCTTCCTTCCGATTATCCGATGGTGGCCCCGAACTATGCCGAGCGGCGGCGTACGCTGGCGAAGTCGATTGGCCTCGGCCGCAAGCCCCGAACCCAGGCCCCGGCGAAAGCGCCTGAAGCTGCAGAACTAGTCAAGAGTCCCGCAAAGACGCCGATCGCTCGCCGTCCGCGCAAGAAGGCAGCCAAAATTCCACCAGCTTGACCCGCAGCGTTCGCACGGCGCAATCACCTGTGATGGGTAATAGCCGCGTCCACTGATCCCTGCGCTCAAGCCATGCAGTGAAGCCCGCAGTGCGGAGGGCGTCAGGTTGTGGGTGTCGCTGCCCTTTCAGAGAAACGCGTGCTTTTTCGTGACGATCTCGGTATCGACCGTTAGGATGTCATTCCATATTTGTGGATGCGATGTGCAAGGAAGGCAAAAAGGGTCTTATGACTCCGATCGACGGTATTGCCTGGATCGATTGTCGCGAACAGCGGCCGCCAAAGCCTTCAACACCCTTTGAGGTATACTTAGTGTGGGTGGTTCAACTTCACGAAAAAGCCACGGGCATGTGTGCCCTATGGCAATTCAGCCGTGAAGACAACGATTGGGTGCCCCTCCCGAGGGGAATCACAGGCGCCGAGCAGATCGTAACCCACTATAGTGAGGTATTGCAGATACTAGGGTCTCCTCCCCCCCAACCGGATGGTCCTCGCGGCAAGGACTTTATGTGAAGCCATACTTGTTCCTTCACCGGGGAAGCACGGTCCAGGCTAGCTGAACGCGGGACTGACATCACGGCTTGACCGACCGCAGCACCACCGACAGCAGTCTGGGCGAATCACCAGCAGGAATGCGAACGATCGCCCGCTCGCTCATCGAAGCCAACGACCTGGCCCAGGCCATCGAGATGATGTCGAGACCCCCCTGCGCCGTGGCCCACGGGGTCGTTGAGGTATGGCCCCTGGAGGAACCGTCATAGGCCGATTGCGATAGGAGGCGCCGCCGACCGGTCAAGCCGCTTGGGGCAAAGACGTGTCTTCGTCGGTTCCCTGTTCGACCAAGGGCGCTCCGTCCTCGTTCCCTGGCTCGAATTCGCCCTTGGTGTTCGCCAGTTCGGCCTTGAGTTCGGCGAGTTCCTGGAGCTTCTCGTCGAGCAGTGCGGCGTCAGGGAAGAGCTGGCCCACACGCGCCTCGAACGCAGGGAGCCGTCGTTCGTGGGCCTGGAGCGTCGCTCTGATGGTATCGAGATCGGTATCGAGATTGCGAATGGAGGAGTCGATCCGGCCGACTACCGTGCTCGGCCGCGTCTTGTCGGTGACTTCGAATTTGTCGTTCTCACCGTGATGCTGCATCGCGACCACGGTGCAGAGGTAGCGTTTTCCATCGGTGTTCAAGGCCTCGTAAGCCGACATTTCCAAGTCGATGCCGTTGACGGTGCCGAGCGTCCAGCGCGCCTCGGTGCCGTCCTTACGCATCCGGTTGGCATATCCTAGGATGCGTTCGCCGACGGCAGTGCGATCGGTAATTTTCGTGCCGTCGCAATCGAGCAGAAGCGCGTCGCCGCCTGGGAGAACGCGCCGGGCAATATCGGCTTCCAGCAGCGCAATCTGCTTGTGGCAATCCTCGATCTCCCGGGTCGTTCGCCTGATGGTGCTGCGGATATTGTGCTGATCGTCAATGTGAGCATCGCGCAGGCGCTGGAGCCGCGCGACCTCGGAGTCGAGACCGGCTTTGCGCATCAGCCGGTCGTCGCCAGACGCGAGGGCCTTGGCCAAGGCGAACTGGTTGACGTTGGAACTGACGTCCTCGATCCGGCGGATCGAGCGGTCGCCCGACATGGCCATGTTGATGAAGCGGGCCTTGCGCTCGAGCATCTGCCAGTTGGTCGCGTCCATCGAGCCGCTGGTGGCATAGCCGTAAAGCTCGATTTCGTCGTTCTGATTGCCCTGCCGCTCGATGCGCCCTTCCCGCTGCTCGATATCGGATGGCAGCCAGGGAACGTCGAGATGATGCAGGGCTTTCAACCGCTGCTGCGCGTTGACGCCGGTGCCCATGGTCGCCGTAGACCCGAGCACGAACCGCTTGCGCCCCTGGTTGAGGTCATTGAACAGCCGCTGCTTCGCGCTGTTTTTCTTATAATGCTGCATGAAGGCGATCTGATCGGCAGGGACGCCCATCGCGACAAGCCGATCGCGGATCCAGACATAGGCGGAGAAGCCTCTTGTTTCGAGCGCCGCTTCGGTGCCGAGATCGGAGAAGATCATCTGCACAGCGCCGGGCAGCGGATAGGGCTTGCTGGTTTCCGGATCGTTATAGCAATAGTCGGCCGTCTCTTCCCAGATGCGATAGGCGTTCTCGATCAGGAGATTGAGCTTGTTGCCCTCCTCGTTTCCGACGCCGGTCTCGACAAACCGCAAGTCGATTGCGGAGTGTCGTCCATCGGTGATCACCGACAGGAGGATGTCGTCGCCCTTTTGGGGGCGCCCGTTGCGGTTCTCGATCGCCTTGATGCGCTGAGCCAGCACGCGCTGATAAGCTTTGAAGGGCGCGCCCGACTTGGCGACGACGATCTGCCGCTTCCCGCCCTTGATGGTCGGAAGTTTGACATACTGCCGCAGATCGTCCTTCAGGACGACATCGGCGACCGAGCGATACATCGCCATCAAGTCGGCGACATTGACGAATTCGCAGAAGCGCGTGACCGGCTTGTAGCTTCCGCTCGGCTGAAGTTCGAGTTCGGTGCGTGTATCCCCGAAAGCGGCCGCCCAGGCGTCGAACTCGTGCAATCCCTTGGCGTGGAGCTCCTCGGGCTGCATGAAGCGTTGCAGCGTATACATTTCGCCGAGCGTGTTAGTGATCGGGGTTCCCGATGACAGGATCAGTTGGCGTCCGGGATTGATGTCGGCAAGATATCGGCTCTTCACGAAGAGATCCCACGCACGCTGGGAACCGGCCGGATCGACGCCTTTGAGATCGCCGAGGTTCGTCGCGAAGGTCAGCTTGCGGAACTGCTGGGCCTCGTCGACCAGGATCTGATCGATACCGATCTCACCTATGTGGACGAGATCGTCCTTGCGGGCCTTCAGGTTGTCGAGCTTGCTTTTCAGGCCCTCCTTCAGACGCTCAACACGCTTGCGGGACACGCGGTCCTGATTGTCGATGCCGGTGATCAGGACCTCGTAGCTGTCGAGCTGATCTTCGATGAGCCGCTTTTCGAACGACGTCGGCGTCGGGATGAACTTGAAGGCATCATGGGTGATGATGATCGCATCCCAGTTGCCGGTCGTCGCGCGCGCCAGGAATCGCTGCCGCTTTTCCTTCACGAAGTTCGTATCGTCGGCGACCAGGATGCGTGCCGTCGGATAGAGCATCAGGAATTCGCGCGCGATCTGCGCGAGGCAGTGGTTGGGCACAGTAATCATCGGTTTGTTGGCAAGACCGAGACGACGCTGCTCCATCACGGCGGCGCACAGGCTGAAGGTCTTTCCAGCGCCGACCGAATGGGCGACATAGGTCGCTCCCGACGAAATGATGCGCCAGACGACACGCTTCTGGTGGTCGCGCATCCTGATGGTCGTCGAGGCGCCGGGCAGCTTGAGATGCTGCCCGTTGAAGCTCCGGGGCACGAGATTGTTGTAGGCATCGTTGTAGATACGAACGAGGCGATCGGCGCGGTCGCTATCCTGCCAGACCCAGGTTTCGAAGGTCGACTTGATGCTTGCAAGCTTTTCCTTCGCGGCTTCGGTATCCGTGACGTTGAGTTCGCGGCGCTCCGAACCGTTCTCGTCCCGATAGGTGTCGTAGATCTTGGGGATATGGGAATTGAGGGCGTCTTCGAGCAGGTCTCCCGCCCCGCGCCGTGCCGTACCCCAGGTCGAGGACGAACTGGCCTGGCCCTGGAACGGGGCCTTGTCGACCGTCCAGCTCGCGAGCTCGACGGTATGACGGATCGTCGTGTCGACCTCCATGATCTCGGCAATGAAGGTCTCGATGACATCGACGGGAATCCAGGGTGCGCCGAGGCGGGCCGTGATCTCGCTGGGCTTGAGATCGACCGGCTGGACCGCTTCAAGCGCGCTAACAGTCGCCTGGAAGCGCGGATCGGTCTCGGCCATTTCGCGGGAAAGCGCGAGCTTGGTGCGGACCGGCCCGGAAAGCGCTTCATCGGCCGTGACCCAGTTGTCGAAATGGGGCGTGCTGCGAACGGGGTCGAGATAGACATCGCCGGTAAGGTCGGCGAGCGCCTCGGCCTCGGTGACGCCGAGCATGTGGGCGATCAGGGGGATATCGACGCGGCCGCGCTCGTGGAGCGTCAGCGCAAGTGCGTCCTGCGCCGAGTGGATTTCCTGGACGACGGGCGGCTTGACGACGCGCTCGCTGAAGATCGGACCCGGCACGCCGACGTCGCTGATCTCGTCATAGGCCTCGATCGACGCGACCAGCCAGACATCGGGGTCGTCGAGGAAGGGCTGGAGATTGGGGCGGCGCTGATATTCCTTCTCGGCGCCGGTTTCCGGATCGGTGCGGATGCTGGTGATGGTGCGGTTGATCGGCCCGTATTTCCTGGTGAACTGCCGGTATTGGGCGAGCAGCTTCTCCTGGGAGGCGGCATAGGGCTGGTCATTGAGCTGGGCGCGCAGAATCGCGCGGACGGTATCGCGGATCGGGATGAGGCCCTTGATGATGGCGGCGTGCTTGGGAAAGAGGCCGGTGCCGCCGCGGCCGGATTTCACGCCGACGACGGAGGGAATGCCATTGACGATCTGGTTCAGCACGCCGCCCGAGACGAGATAGCTGCCTTCCTTGAACTCGGCTTCGTCGGCCGCCGTCCCGACTTCCACGCTCGTCGTGATGTCCAGCGTGTCGCGTAGCGATGCCGTGCGCTCGATCGGTTTGCAGGCGCCTTCATGCTTCGATGCGATCGCGGACAAGGTGGCCGCGAGTGTCGCGCCTACGTCGGCACCGGCCTCTGCCGCGCAATTATAGTCCATACCGAACTGGCCGTTTCGCCATTCATGGCGGCCGAGCACATGGTCGGGATTGTCGAGAAAATAGCGATTGATCCTAAGCGGCCCCTCGCCCTCATCGCTGTCGGGCACCTCGCCCAGCTCGATCCATTTCTGTGGCCGCCACGGGAGATCGGGCGCGTGTTTCTGGAAGAGAAGGATATCGACAACGACGTCCGTGCCCGCCTCGTCCCGCATGGCCTTGGCCGGAAGGCGCACGGCGCCGAGCAAATCCGCGATGCCCGCAATATGATCGCGCGCCTTGGGATCACTCTTGTCGAGCGAATATCGCGACGTCACGAACAGAGCGATGCCGCCCGGCCGAAGTTGCTCCAGCGATCGCGCGATGAAGAAGTCGTGGAGTGACAGGCCGAGCCGCCCAAGCTCGGTCCGGTTGCGGATGGAGAGATTCGAGAAAGGCGGGTTGCCGATGGCAAGGTCGAAGTCGGCCGAAAGCGAAGCCTTGTCGAAATCGATGCAGCGGATCACCTGGTTGGGATAGAGCGCCTTCGCGACCCGGGCGGTGACGGGGTCATTCTCGATGCCGACGAACACCGTATCCTTCCATAGCGTGTCGGGCCGAAGCCCCATAAAAAGGCCGCTGCCGCATCCCGGCTCGAGCACCTGGCCGCCGGTGAAGCCGAGGGTCCGGGCGGCGTTCCACATCGCCCGGATAATATATTCGGGCGTATAGTGGGCATATTGCGTTGCGCGTTTGAGCGAGTTCAGCTCGGTGTCGGTCGTTTCCTCGACAAGCCTCCGTCCGAGGTCTTCCCAGCCCTCGCGATACTCGTCTCCGCGACGGGCGAAGACATTGTTGGCAAGGTCGGAGGCGCCGAACCCGATGAATTTGGCGATTGCCTCCTGCTCGTCCGCCGTCGCCGGCCGCCCCTCGCGGTCAAGCATGTTCAAGAGCCTGATCGCCTCGATATTATCCTGGGCGCGGCCCTTCCAGGAGGCCGCCAGGGTCCGGCCTCCGGCGAAAGAGAAGTCGATCGAGGCCGGGTGCGATGGTCCGGCGGTGTCGACGACGGCCACCGAAAAGAGCGTCGGCTGCTCAATGGGAGGTAGGACCGTCTTGGCGGGCGCGATCGGCTGGTCGAAGTCGAGGCACAGCTGGAGAGCCAGCGCGGATGCACTGTTTCGCATGGATGCTTCCTTTTTTGGGTTTCGCGGGCGCGGCGTGGCGGCCCAGCGGGATGTCAGGCTGGTCGGGTGTCAGGGCGTGGTGAGCAGCCGAGCGTGGGGCGTCGGTTGAGGCGCTGCTTCAGCCGAGGCGAAGCGACGCGGCATATTGGCGCAGCAGGTCGGCCATCGCGGCTCGGGCATGGGCCTTGTTGCCGATCACGATCTCGGGATGGAGTTCCTGCCCAAGCGGGGTGCGGTAGCCATGCGCGAGGCCGCCGCTTGCGTCCTCGACGATAATGCGGTGACCGCGATGCTGCGCCGGTCCGGCATAGCGGGCGGTGAAATCGCCGAGGCGCCCCGAAAGCCCCGCGGCCATTTTGCTCCAACGAATATGGCCGGCGGCGAACTGGTCGCCGGGCGCGCGGCCACGGGCGAGCCACAGGCGGAATTGCGCACGCTGCTGGAGCACCGAATTGCGAGTTCTCTCCATCGTTCGCACGAGCGGCAGGATATCGGCGTCCGCGTCGAGCCGCCTGAGTTCCGCGTCGTCGGCCACTACCAGAAGGTCGGTATAGTCGCCTTGACGCAGGCGCTCCCGGAGCGCAGCTCCATCGTCTGGAATCACGCCGATCGTCGCCGAATGGGGTCGCAGTCCAGACTCCGTCCCGATCACATAGAGCGTCGCGTCTTCATGTCCGGGCCGTGCCCGCAGCATCGCGAGAATGCCGATCGCCCCGGTCTCGCGTTCCGACGCTCCAAGGATAAGCAGCCGCCGATGCCATGAGACGGGCGCCGGAGTGTCGGTCGGGCCTGGCCATTGGCCGGGAAGCGGTCGTGCGACGCGCGGGTTGTCAGGGCACTTGAATTCAGACGGCGCAGCCGCGAAGGATCGACGGGCGACGTCGAAGATGTCGTCGGGTTGGCCACCACCATCCAGGAACCCCTGATGGTATGCCGGTCGGCGAACATCCGGTTCCCCAGCGCAAGGCGGAGACGGCGGCCGGGATTCCCAGCCTGCCCGACCAGCATAGAGTCCGTTGGCGTAAGCGACCGCGGCGTCCCAATCATAGCCATGAACGTCACGAGCATGGAGGATGGCGGGGTTTCGGCTGTCGGTGCTGCCTTCGGCGATCTGGCGTTCGATGCAGGCGAAGTTCGTGGACTGGCGCTGCCGTTCGGTCTCCAGTCCGATCGCCTCGTGGAGTGGGCGAAGCGCCTGGACACGCTCGCGGCCGCGCGCCATGCGGGCGTCCAGAGGCGCGTCGTTCGGCAGGTCGGGAAAGCGGCGCCAAGCGTCGGCGAGCGCGTGCGCATGGTGGGCCGGACGGCCGCGCGCCATCCAGCATCCCGCATCGGCGGGATTGAATGTATCGGTCATGACGATCTCCGTCCGGGCGGTCAGCGACTGGCGAGCAGCACGTCGAGGGCGCGAGCGATCACGTCGTCGCCGGCGTCATTGACAATGACAGCATCGGGATTGGTGGCGCGCACGGCGCGGGCGATGATCGCGAGCTGCCGCTTGCGCAGCGGATATTGCAGGATCTGATCGTGTTCGATCGCGATCAGATTGGTGCGGAGAAGGCGCTTGAGGCGCTTGCCCTCGACGGCGCGAGTGAGAAGGTCGCTCACCTCGATCTCAAGATCATGATCGCAGGCGAGGTCGTCGCCAAGGCTGCGCGGGAGTCTATTTGCCGCCAGCCAGGCATTGACTTCGGCCTCGGTCCACCGGCCAACCTGACGATAGAAGTCGGCCCCGCCCGTTCCCTGGTTGCGCGCATGGAAGGCCAGTTCGCCGTCGATCCAGATCTCGGCTGCAAAAGCGGCGGTTTCCTGCGATAGCGCGGCATTGTAGGAGATGCGCCGTAGTTCGATTTTCATGGGAGGTGCTCCAGACTGCTCCACCAAACGGAGCGCCTATCTCCTTCCCCCTCCCCTTTCTTCGGTCAGCGCGGCGCGTCCTCGTAAGGTCGGTATTCCGCATCGTACGAGCAGCTATTCTCGAACTCCGGATCATCCGCTTCGTCGACCAGAAAAGCGGTGATTTCTTCGGCGGGCTCCGCCCCCAGCACCGCGGCGGCATTCGGCAGGAGACGAACAGGGAAAATCCCGCGCCCGACGATGGATTCAGCCTGCCGCATGGCGTCGGCGTGATCCTCGGCGGTCACCGCTATCTTGACCCTGATGGTCGTATAGACATGGACGAAATGCGGTTTCATGCGGGCAGCTCCGACCAGCCACCGGCGGCGCTGATCCAGACCATCCCAACCGCGGCGGGACGCGTCTCGAACCTGTCACTATCCTTGGCGAGGGCATCGCGGACGGTGATGCTGCCGCGGTCGTTGGCGCGCAGCGGCGCTCGTCCGCCGAGCACGATCACGTCGCCGCCCCCGCCTGGCATGTGAACCACGTCGCCGGGTTTGACCTTGGCGGCGAGAACGCGGCCAATCGTATAGTGGAGTGTCCAATCATTGTCGGTAATAGGTGTCATGCGCTCTATCCTTCCAAAAGGGAGAAAGCAGGGACGGGCGGGACTGCTTGGGCGGAGCTAGGTGCTATCCTTCAACCGTGATCTCGTCCGTGTCGAAATCAGTCAGTTCTTCCGGGTCGATCAGTAACTCGGTGTAATCTTTCGCGCCGGGAACCTCCCAAGCATCTGCGCCTTCCCGGGCCATCTCGATTGCCTGTTGCGCCGAAATTTCCGCATTTGGTGCGTCGATCACGATACGTTGATTGACCCAGAGCCGCGCGATCACCTGAACTTCAAATTGAGGCATATTCGTTCTCCTTCAGTCTCGCTCAGCGGTGTCAGCGCGACCCTTGAGTGCGCCGATTTCGGGGGTGAAAGGGGGCGGCACGGATGCGCTGCTATCCAAAGGTGGCCCGTTTCCGGATGGTGAGGCGTCGGCAGACCGTCGAAGACATGCCGTCCGAGCCAGTACGGCTTCAGTCGTTGCGCGGCAGAGGAATCGGGACCGCCTGCCCGCTCGCAAGATTGATGAAACCACCCGCGTGGCCAATGGAGCCTCGGCCGAGCAGATCGAACAGCAGCGCGAGGGCGTGGCTCGCCATGACGCGGTTCACGAACAGCGACTGGCGCTCCAGCGCCTCGGCAACCGAGCAGGACGGGGCATTGTCGTCGGGCACGGTGTCGTCGGCGAGTTCGGGGAAATATTCGAGCACGGTCGGAAGGCGCGCCTTATCCTTCACGGCCTCTCTGCCGGGGCAGCCGATCAGATATTGTCCGTCGTTCGCGCGATTGCCGAGATCCATCCAGTATGGGGGGATGTTCCTTCCCTCGGCAAGCGCTGCTCCGATCGCGCGGCGCGCCGAGGCCGTATCGACGCAGGTTATTAGGATATCGGAACCTTCGAGACCGACCGCGCTGGGCGCCCGGCCGTGAACGGCCTTCCAGCTGAGCCCGTGCGCGAGATTGATCCGCTCCGTCAGCGTGCGCGCCTTCGAGTTGCCGAGGTCGCAGCGAAAGAAGGGCTGTCGGCCGAGATTGGCCTCGGTGACGATGTCGTCGTCGACCACGGTGACATGCAGCGATCGCGAGGAGATCGCGCGCAGCGCCGTGTCGAGCGAGGCGAGCCCCATCAGCATCTGCGCGCCGTTGCCGCCGCAGCCTATGAGCAGGACCTTGAGCGCGCGGTCGTCGAAGGCGGCGGGAAGATAGTGCCGGTTGCTGGGCTCAGGTTTCATGATGATCTCCGGCGAATGGGCTGCGCGGCAGAGGAAGGAACATGCCGCCGGCGCAGAGACGCGATGCCCTTGTCGGGCCGTCAGGCTGGTCCAACCGGCCGAAGACGAGCGATATCTTCGTCGCGTGCGCGTCGTCGGCGTCGTCGGTGGTGCTGAAGAAGGCCGGTCCGGTCCCGTGGCTGTGAATATCGCAGACTATATGCCAATCGGGCGGCAAGACGGGCGTGCGGTAGACGAGGCGCGAGGGTGTGGCCTCGTCGATGACGGGGAACTCCACGGCGAACTCCCGTGTCGCCTCGTTCCAGAGCACGAATGCTGCGGCTTCATTCGGTAGGGCCGCGCGGAGAAAATCCAGAATTGCCTCGAGGTGGGCGTGTGGGACGAGTCCGCACCGCAATTCGGCCCTGGGGGCGCCGGCGTCGCCATAGGGAAGATGCGTGGCGATCGGCGGCGTGACAGGGACATCGAGCGCGAGCCAGGGCCGACGCAGGATCAGCATGACGCCGTCCTTCCCGATGGCGAGACCATGACCGGCGCGGGCAGCGCGAAGCGCGTCGATGGCGGGCGATTGCCCCTGGAGCGGGACCGGGTAGCAGGGCACGTCAGCAAGCAGCGCGGCCGCCGTGGGATCATTGGCGAGCATGGTCATCACCGGACGCCTCCGATCAGTTTGCCGACGGTCATCGCCTCGACCGAGGTGCGCCGCGCCTGCCTGCGGTTGCCGGCGCCGAAGAGCTTGAGGCGACTGACCGGGAAACGCCTCGCCCGGCGGGCGGCCAGATCGTCCCAAAGCCTGATAAGGCCGCCCTTGCCGCCGACGGTGAATTCCTGTCCCGGATTGGGATGGGTCGACCAGCTATCGAACAACGCCTGTTCGAACTCGGGGATGGATGCGGCGTTGAGCGATCTCGGCACCGGGATATTACCCCAGCAGAGTGTTCCGTTGATGAAGACGTTGAGGATCGGCGAGTGCAGCACGCGGGTATCGGCGTTGGGACGCTCGTTCACAGGGAGCGCATAGACACCGAGCGCCGACCGGGTGGCGATCAACAGATGTGCGGGATAGGGAACCGGCACGACCGTTCGTTCGGACAGGACTTGCAAGTCGGCCGGACACCTCGACAGGTCGAAATAGGCCGGGCGCACCTGCTGCGGCACCCACCAGGCGAGCATGTCCGGGTGCGCGACCAGCACATTGTCAGGCAGGAGTTCGGGAACGACAGTCCGCCCCAGGGCCTCGGTCCATTGCCGCAGATATGCGCGCGAGAGCGGGACGCCGGCAGCGATCGTCGGCTGGCCCTGGTCGTCGTGCTCGATGGCGTGCATGCTGGCGAACGCGGCAGTATCTCCGCTGTGTGTGCCATGGGAACTGAAGTTGCGCACCCCGTCGCTCTGATAGAGCAGAATTGCGCCCTTCAGGACCAGGCCGCCGCCGCTGGCTTCAAAATTGGTTGAGTGGTCGGGCATGAGATACCTCACAATTTGGCGGGATCGAGCTGGATCAGCTCTTGCGCGGCGAGCAGGAACCGCACGCCGAGCCGCAGGGACGCGAACCACTCGTCGACGCGGTCCGCATCGGGCAGAGGGCAGAGCCCGGCGACGTCCATGAAGCCCATTTCCATGCCGCCGCGCGCGATGTCATCGAGCTCACGCGCGAACTGCTCGAAGGGAACGAGCGTCAGCGGCGGCAATGATGAGCATTCCTGAAATTCAGGAATATAGTCGTAGATCATCTGAGCATCGAGGTGCCAGGCGTGGCGTTCGGGTGGGAGGCCCCCAAGCGCTTTGTGCGAGGCACGAAACCTGGCCAGCGACTTCCGCAGACCGGAGGGGAGCCGCGCTGATGGCGCCGCCTTGGCCTCGATCATCCAACCGGGTCGACGCGCATCCATGTCCGACGGCAGCGTGATTTCGTCGAGATCGGCTGCATCCATGCCGTGATAGGCAATCAGGCTCTGACGGGCCGCTTCATCGTCGACCTCGCCATCCCAATAATACATCGAAACCTCATTGAAGAGGTCCTGGTAGCCGAAGATCGGAAGGACACGGCCGAGGCACTGCTCGAGCGCCCGATATGCGGCAGCGCGCCAGGGAATGGGCGCATCGCCGGTCTCGATCCACCCGAGGTCGATCTGGCCCAGGCTCTGACAGGTCACGGCGATCGCCGGCGTGCCGTCCTCTTCGCTGTGCAGGACGGTGCATCGCAGGTCGGCCATTTCGACGGGCGCGAGTATCTCGAGCACCGTGGCATTGAACGCCTGTTCGATATGTCGGCGGGCAGCCGCGCGCGTATATAGCTTCGCTGACGTCTCCCGTGTCGCAGCCCAACGGCCGATGACCTTGTGATGTGGCGCCAGGGGTGCATCGAAAATAGCAGGGATATCGCGCGAGATCGCGACGGTACGTCCCGCAAGGTCAGCCGAGCGGTGGGAGACGCAAGCCGGGAGGCGGCTGAAGCCGCTCCGGGGCTTTGCTCTTATCGTTTCGGGGATCGAGGAACATCTGCGCATGGAGCGTTCGAGCCTGGCTGCTGCAGACAGGCTGGGAGAGGTCGGTCGAGTTGCCATCATCGTGCTCGATCCATTCCATGAGGGTTTTGCGGGGCGCCGGCGGGATGGCCGGGCGTTTGCGGGGCGGCATGGGTCAGCCCTTGGTGCCGACCGCACGGCGATATTCGGTGACGTGCGCCGTGCCCGAAACACCGGCATCAACCATCTCGGCGTTGAGGATCGCCGGATAGAGCGTGGCATGGTAGGCGCGCAGGCCCTCCCGATCGTTCGCAAGATGCACCGGCACCGGAAGGTCGATGCCGTCATAACGATAAGCGCGCGTGAGATGATTGATCTGCATGAGAGACCTCCTGGAAGACGGTGATGGATTGGATCGAGCAGCGACCCTCAGAACAGGGTGGCGGGCTGATCCGGCTTTGCGTCGGCGGGCGGGCTGGTCGGCGTCTGGATCTTCGGCGGACTGGTCGGCTCCGGTGGCTTCGCCGCCGCGGTCTTCGCGGATTTTGCTTTCGCAGCCTCGGCGGCAGCGGCCTTCGCATCCTCGTCCGCCTGCCGTTGCTCGACGATCTGGTCGGCGAGCGTCTTGCGCGTGGCGATGAGCTGGCCCAGCGCGCCATCGGCCCCTCTGGCAAGCTCCGCATCGATCTCGGCGGCGGTTGCCGTGATCGAGATCGGCCGGGCCTCGCTGGATTCGAGCGTGGGGGATTTGCTGTCCGCCTTACGAGGGATGATGGTCAGGGTGACGGTTCCGTTGGGGCCGGCGATGAGGTCGACGCCGAGCGAGTAGCGGGAGAGCAACGGGAGCAAGCTTGTAACAAGCATGGCTGTGTTCCTTTGTCTGGGAGTGTGAAAAAGCGGGTCAAGCAGCGAGGTCGGGGACCATCTGGGGGACAGTGCGGTCCGGTGGTGGACCATAGGTGCCGTCGAGGGTCATGGCGCTCGGCAGGCGCCCCGCCCAATCAAAGCCGATGCGATTGAGCATGTCGGTGATGAGCTCGGGCTTCTTCGATGCGAGCATCTTGGCGAACCGCTTCTCGCCGACATGCGCGATCAGGCCGCATTCCTGGGCGATGAATTTGAGCTCGCCCTTGGTGAATCGTTCGAGGAACGCCTGATCGACCTTCCACGTATCGCGCAGGTCGACGTCGAAGACCCTCGCGAGGTCGGCCACATGCTCGAAGCTCGCCACATCCTTGGCGTAGGCGCCGCCGATGACGGAAAGTACATTGGCCGCCCGCGGGTCCGACAGAGCGCGGATAACGGCGATCTTGCCCTTGTAATCGAGGTCCGGGAACGCGGGACCGATCAACAGGCCGGCGCGAGACGTCAGCGTATCGGCCTTGATCTGCGAGAGCGTGCCAGACATCGCGGCGACAAGGATCGTGGTCTGGGCGTGCGCGGCATTGCCCGCGAGGGCTCGGGCGAGCGCCGTTCGCCAGGTCGCCTCGCGAAGGTCGGCGGTGCGGGCCGCGATCGATTTCGCAGTGACGGTCGGCTCGTGCGCGGCGCTACCCCTGCTCGTAGACTTGATCGGGGTTGCAGGCGGCGAGGCAAGCGTCCCGACACTTTCGGATGACGACGCCGTATCTTCCAGACGCGGCTGAGAGTCAGTCGATGGCTTGGCTTCGTCGCTGGCGTCATCATTGTCGTCGTCCTCGACCACGGGAGCGGCCGCGATCCTTGCAGCCTTCGCGGCACGTTCCTCCTGCTCGAAACGGATCACCTCGGCGGCCTCGGTCTTGAGCTGGAAACATGTGGGATTGGTGCAATGGCCGTCGTCGACATGAGTCTCGAAGAGGACTTGCTGGGCAGCCGAGTTGAACGGGCAGGTGGCGCATTCGGTCCTGTCGAAAGAGGCGCTCGCAAGATTGTGCGTGATCCGCATCAGCTCCTTGCGCGTCTCGTTCACGTCCAGGTTCCGACCGAGGATCTGGGCGAGGGCCGTGTCCTGCTTGTCGGCGGGAATGACGGCGAGCAGTTCGGCGTGCCCGACCTTGATCCGGCGTTCGTCGAGCGCGGTCTTTACGGTTTCGGAGAGTTCGGCAAGCGCGAGACGGCGATCGAACTTGGTCCGGGACCATCCGAGCCGGCCGGCGGCCTCGGCGCGATCGTTTCGGCACGCCGCGAGGACACGAACGGCGGCATCCGCCTGTTCCGTCTCCGAAGCGTCGTCGCGGGTATCGTTTTCATCGATCGCGGCTTCGAGCGCTTCCTGGTCGGTCATCTCCCGGATGAGGACAGGCATTTCAAATTCGGCGCCAAAGGCTTCCAGGGCCGCCCTGTACCGGCGCTCGCCGGCGACAATGACGTATATGCCATCCTTTGGGCGAAGCAGTATGGGCTGGATGACCCCGCGCAGCCGCATCGAGGCTACCATTTCGGCATGCTTTTTCTGGTCAAAGTAGCGGCGGGGATTATCCCCCTTCGTGATCCTGGAGAGCGGAAGGTTGGTGAGATGGCTGGGTGGTGGTGCGTTCACGACTGACTCCTCGTGGAATGCGGCGGGTTCATCCTGCGGGGCCGCTTTGGCGGCCATTCCGCTGCCGTGCCCGAATATGCGGAGCACACCTGATCTTCAGGCTTCTTGCCGCAACCACCTCCTTCCCCCTCCCCCTTCTGACCGGTGGCGGTCGTTCCAGTCGTTGAAGCCTCCACCGGGAAACAGCGTCTCGATCGTTCGTCCGGGCTGTGCATGGGTCTCGATCGCTCGCCGCGCACCATGACGGCCTGGCGCATCATCGTCGGGCAGCAGGATCAAATGCTCGACCCGTTCGGGCACGGTCACCTGCGACAGCCGATCCGCGCCGAGCGCTGCCCAGACCGGAATCCCGAGCAGGATGTGCGCCGACCAGGCCGTCTCCCAGCCTTCGGCGAGACCCAGAACATTGGACGCGGCTCCGAAACGGACGGCGGCGCCGAGTGGCCGACCGAGCAGACGCTTGGGCGGATCGAGATCATCGGCTGGAAGCCCGGTGCGGGGATCAAGAAACAGACGCTCGAGGGCGATGACGCCGGCGTCGGCTTCGAGAGCGGCAAGCAGCGCAGGGCGGAAGCGGGCATCGGCGCCTCGGCCAAGCGGCACATGATCATGGTATCGCAATGCCGCGTGCGATCCGGTGAAGCCGCGCATCACCGCATATATGCTGGCCGGTGTATCGGTGATCGGGTGCGCCGCCTTCCAGAGCGAGCGGAGCCGGCCAACGAGCTGACGTTCGCGGCCATCGGCATCCATCAATCCAGCTTCAGCGCCGGCCGTCGGGATCGCCAGTCGATCGGTACGGAGCGCGCGCATGACATCGATCGGTGTGCAGCCCGCGAAGCATTTGAAGAGGATACTACGCTCACCGACCCGGACCGAGAGGCTTGGACCATGATCGTCATGTGCGGGGCAGCGACACATGACCCCGCTGGGTTTCCATGCTGCGCCCAGAGATTTGACGATCCGGGCAGCGGCGGCGTGCAGGCGCGGATCCGAACTGGTCCGGGAGAGGGCCATAAGGAATGCTCCGGTTGAGGAACCTGCCTCCTCACCTCCCCCTTTCCTCCGCAGCTGCGGCGTTCACGATCGGCAGAATATCTGCGAGAATGATGCAATGAGCGAGAACATCTGGGATCCTCGCCTATACGCCCAACAGCCGTTTCGAACCGAATCAGGTTGGAGCAAGCCGTGCCGATGGGCTATTTCTGGCACCTACAGGGGCGTGCGTTACGGACATGGGCGGGCATGCAAAATGGCACGCCAGCACCGGCGCCATCGGCATCGCCGTCTCGCCCGCACCTTTTGACGCAATCGTTGCAAGTTTGCGCGTATCCGGAGAGAAGAGCGCGGAACAAATTGTCCATCTTCTCTCGACCGGCGATCGTCAGCCGCACATGGGTGCGGCGCCTGTCGGCAGGATCAGGCACTCGTTCGACGAGCGCCTGCGTCTCCATAACGGCAAGGCAACCGCGCGCAGTCATCTCCGACGCCTTGGACGCGAGCCAAAGGCTCGTCAGCGATGTTTTCAATCCCTGGCTGTCGCGCCAATACAGGTCCAGCAGCATTTCGCTTCCAGGATCTGCGCAAAGCGGCCCGAACATCTCCGCCATCAAAGCTCTTGCTGCGATGATCGACCTGCACAGTGGCGCAAAGACCGCCGGTTCTCCGGTCTCATCCAGCATGGGTTCAATGCGACTATGATGATTCATGGGCCAACGCACTCCGTCCCCTAACGCGGGTCGCCGCATAAAGCTTGCGGTCTCTCCGCTCGGTTGGTTGCCCCTCCGTCCGCAACACGGAAATAAGATGACGAAATCATATGGGATTGTTACATTTAGGCAATCTGCCTTTTGGAGGGGAAAGGGCCTGCCGATCGTGGCGGTAAATCGGACAGATCGTTTGTATTGAAGCCAATGCCTGAGGCACACCGATATTGCTGATTACGTTGCCCGAAAGTTCGATCCGAAAGCTACGCGAGAAAACATCGGTTCAACCAGAAACAGCCTTCAAGTTTTCTCCGGCATGGGCACTGACGCGATCACGCTGCTTTATCGGAACAACATTGCCTTTGGGCTTGAGTATCCGAGCCACCAGCGCTGCTAACTTTCTTAGTGCCGCCGTTTTCTCGGCGAGATAATCATGTTGATCATAGACGCCTTCCACGCCCGGAATCACATGCCCCATGACCCGCTCGGAAATGTGCGGCGAAACGCCGGCTCGAATCATCAGCGTTTTCCCTGTGCGCCGGAGATCGTGCAAGACCCAGTGCGGGATCGGATAGCCAGCGATCTGCTCCATCTTCGCATCAAGAGCCGCCTTATCCTTCGTAAAGCCGTTGATCGGACCTTTGAGGCGTCCTTGGAAAATATAGGGAGCGCTCTGGCTCGTGGGCTGCTTTTTGACGATATCCATGGCCAAGGGAGACAAGCGAATATATTCGGCGTTGCCTTTTTCACGATCTTCGGTCGGAATCGTCCACAAGCCATCTGAAGTGACGAAATCCCGGTGCATCAATCTGAGCTTCTCGCGCCGCTGAAGCGTCAAAAGCAATGATTGGCAAAACGCACCGAAGGTGCCTTGAGCTTCGCAAGCTTGCCAGAATATCCGGATTTCCTCGTCGCTGAGAACACGTTTGCGCTTCCGCTCGGAGGACTTCGTCCGCTTCATCCCTCGCACGATCGGAGACACGAAATCATCTCCTCGCGCGGCATGCCAGTTGAACATCGCGCTTAGCTGGGCGAGCACTGCGTCTGATTGGGTCGCCCCGCTCGCATCTTGGATCGTGTCGAGAAGCTCGGTCACATCGCGCCGCGAAATGGATCCGATCAGGCGATTGCGCCACCGCTCATTGCCGTCGAGATCGTCGAAGATGTAGTGGTCGAATATCCGTTGGATTTCGCTGGCGGACCGCAGCGGCGCGAGTGGCTTGCCGCGACCGTCTTTCTGCCCCTCTTTCATAACGTGGCGCTTGTAGTATTCGGCGAACACTGACGCGATCGTGTCTGGTTCAGTTTCCGGCTCCGGCTCCTGTGCGGGCTTGCCGGGATCTATGCCTTCGGCGATCATCGCCTTCCATTCACGCGCCTTCTGGCGGGCCTCATCCAGAGTGAGTGCGGTCACTCCCTTCTTAACGATGTAGATTCGATCCTTCGCATCCGCCGGTCGGAAATCGCCCAACGCGCGGCGGCTCGGATTACCGAATGTTCCGTCCCCCTCTGGGTAGCGAGCAATGAGCCAGAAAGAGATACGACGCTTCGGGCTGACCCGCACCGTCAAGCCGGATTCCCCGGCATCGAGCCACTCGTCACGCGTTCCGGGGGCAGCGGCCTTCAGGCCTCGCAGCCATGGATCTGAGAATTTTCTTGTAGCCATACGACCTCCAACTGGGCAACAAACTGGGCAACAAATTTATATGGCGCCCGTTGTCACTATGCTCGTAAGGATGGCGCAATATTCCATCTAATGCAATGAAACATAAGGGAATATTTGGGAACATGGTGACGCGCGATTTCGCGAAATTCCGCGATGAGACGCCGAATCCAATTTCTCTTAATCAGCGGGTCCTAGGTTCGAGCCCTAGTGCGTCCACCACTTTCCCCTTACTTTTCAATCAGATACTAGGCTCGCCGGATCGGACGATTGAGAGCATTTTTGTGCTAGGTAGCTCTCTAGGTAGCAGCGCGCTAATTCGGCACTGCGGCTACTCAGCCTCCGCACATCAGCGTTCACGGTGAAAGATTCATGGCCTGCGCTTTGTCCGACTGCGCGTGAGCGAGTCGGCGTTTCACCTCTCAGCCAGCGCGACTGCTACCCATCTTGCTCCGTACCAGCATCGCACGCTGGGATGGCCGCTTAGAGCCTCAGGCAGCGCGGTGTCATAATGACAGCTAGGCCACCCGAGCTCCGATCCAGATCACCCGGCCGACAATATCGACGCCTTTGCGCTGGATGCCCTGCCAGCTCGGATATGCAGGGTGGTCGGTAAGAACGGTCAGACGGTTCTTCGTTGGGTCGATCGCTATTCGCCTTACGAAGATTTCAGAAGACCCACGGATGGCGTAAAGGCCTTCACGCACGCTCTCCTGGAAGCGAACTCGGCTAATCATAACCTCGTCGCCATTACGGAGGGTCGGCTCCATCGCCTCACCAACAATTGGCAAGATTGCGACACTGGCGGGCTGATCACACAGCCGACCGAGCCAAGCCGCATCAACCAGCCGCCATTGTGAGCGTGAATCGTTACCTGTCCCGTTCAGCAAGGGGACTTTGACTATCGAACGCTGCCCGACTGTCGGCCCCTCCTTTCCACCGAGCATCTCTACGGGCACGTCAAAATGCAATGCCAGCAGCGCTATATCGCTTTGGTCAAGGCGGGCTGGTGAACCTCGTTTAATGAACTGCTGGATGTATGCCGAGTTTCTTCCGAGGAGGCGCGAAATCGATGCGTAGGTCTCTCCTCGCTCGCTGATTAGGCCATCCAACGCCTCCCGCGGCTCCATCCTATCATCTCCTTCGATTTCCTACCCATCTATCACATGCCGGAGGACAAATCCTAGTCGGACAGCCCCGACAAGGTCAGTAGGGCAGGCGAAAGAAACAAACGTCGTACGGGAGCAAAATGCCACGGCACCTGCGCTACTGGGTCGGCCTCGACGCCGGCCACTTGGAGACTGCGGTCTGCCTCGTCGATGCCGAAGGAAACGTTTTCTTCGAGGCAATGACTGAGACCCGCGCTGCTCCGATAAGGGATATCCTTCGCCGGTTCGGCGTTGAGCCTGTCCAGTCTATTACGATCGAGGCCGGTGTCGGCACTCAGATGGTTCGGGATCTCCGTTCGTTCGGTTTTCCCGTTCAAGTCGCCGACGTTCGCAAATCAAGCAAATTCCTGGCGATCCGACGTCAAAAGACAGATGCGAATGATGCCAAAGGTCTCGCTGAGCTTGGCCGACTGGCGCAGTCCTTCGGTCCCCATGTTTTCATCAAACCGGTGGAGCACCAGGACATCCGGATAATGATCAACATCCGTCGAACCCTGCTAAAGCATCGAGCCAGGACGGATGCGCTGCTCCAATCCATATTCAGATTGCACGGTGCCAGTATCAAGCTCCTGAATGGGCGAGGATCGCTCGCAGCTGAAGTCGCGAACCGACTCAGGCTTTTGAGCACCAACGGTGAGGATCAGCGTGCAATAGGCACCCCCTTCGTGGGGTGATCGGCGTGCAAAAA
>ERZ1292644.76-Hain-H14-01um-R2-76-length-62462-cov-9_pt1 | contig 31088 bp, 69 predicted proteins | sample MGYA00564402_ERZ1292644 | MGnify/ENA primary metagenome ERZ1292644 (study PRJEB36523, sample SAMEA6512644) | groundwater metagenome | collected 2019-01-09 | study: AquaDiva: Metagenomics assemblies of 32 groundwater samples
GAGGTTCGCGTCGCTGAGGTTCGCGTCGCTGAGGTTCGCGTCGCTGAGGTTCGCGTCGCTGAGGTTCGCGCCGCTGAGTGAGCCTGCGTCCACAACTCGGATGATGGATCCGGTGTAGCGATTCTTGATCGTGATGGTCATATCCCGTCTCCTTGCAGCGCTTGGGCCGCATTATTGCCGCTGGCCTTGGCTAGGTCCAGTAGAGTGATTCGCTCGCGGATAATCGCCTCGAGCACGGAGTCCGGCAGCTGACTCAGTGTCGCATACACGGCGTCCGAGATGACACGGGCTTGCTCTCGTGGGGTCATGGCTTGCTCCTATGCGCGGCGATGGCGCGGTCAAGAAACTGCGCCGCGAATGGATATTCGTCCACGATGCTCTCGCTGCGGAGCGCGCGGAGCTGTCGGTACTCCTGGTCTCCTGCCTCGAGAAACGCGAGGCTGTCGCGAGCGCAGACGCGGTCGAGCAAGCTCTGCAGTTCAGAGCTCGTGATGAACCGGCGGGATCCGTCATCGACGAGCTTCTCGATCCCGGCGCGAAGTTCCTCGGCTTCCTTTCCGGGTACGGCTACGCATTTGGCGTTGCATCCGCTCATGACACCACGCGTTTTTGCTCGTCCTCGCGGAGCCATCCCGCAAGTTCTTGCTCGTCGTGAGAGCGCTTGGCCCGGTGCCTCGCCGCATCGTCTACCGCGGCGCGCTCTGCGCGGACCGCGGCCTGGTGGATCTCCTCGATCTCCTCCGGAGAGGAGCCGCACGCGCGCGCCGCGGAAGCGAACGCGTTGACCAGACGAAGGTCCCGGTTCTCGGCGCTCAGCCTGATCGCCTCTCGCTGCAGCTGCAGCACCGTCTCCTGCGCCGCGATGAGCGACGTGCTCACGATGTTGCGGGCACCCTCGCTCACCACCAGCGCCGCGCGGAGGTCGGCAATCTCCTGTGCCGAGGGCCGAGCGTCGCGCTCGATCGCCAGCAGGCAGACGGTCTCCGCGAGCTCACGGATCGCGATGTCCGAGTGGTACGAGCCCGGATCGTCTGCCGCCAGCTGGGCAAGGTCGCGCACGCGCTCGAGGTCGTAGTAGAGATCGATCACATGTCCTCCGTTTCGATGGTGAGTTTCTTGCCGGTCCAACGTTGAGCCTTGCCGCGATCGTCGTCAGCATCTTGCTCGGACGCGAACCTGGATGCCTCGCTCAGCTCGAGCGTCAATCCGGACGAGTCGTAGCCGTTGGTTGCGCCGCACCAGTAGTGGCGATCCTCGTACGGATCCACCCAGACGAGCACGTGGTATTCTTGCTGCTCGGTCGTGGCGCGATCGAGCAGCGCGAAGTGGATGTCCTGGTCAGAGAAGTGCGTAGCGGTGCGACCGTACTGCGACGCGTGACGTTCGATCGCGGACCAGCTATATGAACACGTCATGGCCTACGATTCGTCCTTTGCGCGCGGATGTTGAGGTAGCGTCCGGGTAGCAGCGTCTGTCATCGACGCTCCTGAAGTTCCGACGGGTAGAGGTCGACCTCGATCGCGCGCTCGTACGCCGCGATGGTGGCGAGCACGATCGGGCGGCGAGCCGCAGAGTAAACGCGTGCGCGTTCTTCAGGGGTTTTGTTGGCGTAGGCGGCGGCGTCGGTGGCGGCGTAGGTGGCGGCGCGGGCGGCGTAGGCGGCGGCGTAGGCGGCGGCGTCGGTGGCGGCGTCGGTGGCGGCCCGCTTGCGCGCCTCGCCGCGCACCGCTGAGCTGGCCTTCCCGGCCTCCCGCGCACTCTCGGTATCCACGATCGGCGCGATCCCGCGGAGCCGCGCGGCCAGATCTGGCCACATCGCCTCGATGCCCATCGGGGTGATCTCACGGATCGCCGCATCGGCCATCACGTACGAGCGCTTGCGCGTCACCTCGATCGTGGACCTCGTCCCGACCAGCCGCGGGATCAACTGCGCGAGTAGCTGGCGCTCGTCGTCGTCGTAGCTGTCATTGAGGGTGCGGCCGATCGAGGAGAGCACCGAACATGCGCACTCCGGGCTGTCGCTGTGCGGCTCGCCCGCGACGTAGGCCACCGCCTCCATGAGGCAAGCTCCGTCGAGCCACGAAGCGTGTGAGCCGTGGCCGAGGATGAATCCGGTGGGAAGTTCGCGTTGGGTGGTCATGGTCGCTCCTGAAGTGCCGACGGGTAGAGGATTGGGTCGACGGGCATCCCGTGCGTCTCGCACCACGCCACGCCCTCCTCGGTGAGGCGCCATGGTCCGCGCAGCGGCTGCTCGACGAGCTGAAAGTCGATTGCGATCGAATCGAGCAGGTTCGCGGTGTCCTGCTTGTCGTCGTCGCCGATCACCTCGGCAACCGAGCGCGTCGATCTGGTCTTCCGGCGCAGCGAGCACAGGACTGCGATGGCGCGGGGGTCGGCGGTCACTTGGACACCGCCTGCCACTGGCCATCACGAGCCGTGAGCTTGGCCTGGCAGTGGATGCACTGCGCATCGAGCGGCGCCCGGACGCGCGGGCCATGGCCTCGGCCGGCGCACTCGGACGCCGCTCCGCTTGACGACGCGCACCGATCGCATACCCCGTCCGACATCGGACGTCGGGCGGTGTAGACCCATCGCTGCTGACCGTCGAGGACGTATCCGAAGTGGTACTCGACGTCAGAGGACATACCGAGCGCGATCCGGTCCGCGTAGTCGGGACGCTTGACGACCTCGATCGTCCACTGCGCGAGGTCATGGCCGCGTCCGGGGTGGTCGTACGCGTAGTGGGCGGCGTGCTTGACAAGCCGGTACTCGACCAGGATGGCGGTCACGAGCGCACCTCGCGTGCGAGCGTGGAGGGGCGTTCGGTCTCAGCACGCGCCAGCGCCGCGCCGATCCTGGAGACCAGCAGCAGCATCGCTGACTGGCAGCGGACCGCGTACGCAGCCGCCTCGGTCGGCGTGGCCGCCTCGACCTGGCAGCGCGGGAAGATCCACGGCCCGCGACCGAGCCCGAGGTCCGCATGGATCACGTGGACCTCGGCGAAGTCCGACCAGTTAGACTCGCCTACCGAGCCGTCGATCAGGCGGACGATCGTCCCGTGGCGGAACGGGCGGAGGATCTCGGTGGAGTATGATAATGCGAGCGGCGAGGTGTCTGGCATGACGTCACCATGACAAGTTTCGTTTGTCCTGTCAAGCGTCGCTTGTCTCTTCTGGATCTTTGTTTGTATGGTGCCGGTTTTACATAGTAATTAGTCGGCAGCACGGAGACGGACAAGGTTCCCTTGACAAATCACGACAACTCGGACTTTACTTGGGGCATGACCGATGGCGAACGTATCCGAGGATGGCGCGAGTTTCGCGGCCTCTCACGGCAGGAATTAGCTACCCGGCTCGACGTGTCCAGGCAGACCGTGATGGGCTGGGAGGAGGGCGCTTGGTCTCCAAGCGGAGAGATGATCCCGAGGATCGCTGCGGAGCTCGGGCTCCCGGTCACGGCGCCCGTGCCTGCGTTTCCGGATCCTCCACGGATGAAGGCATCGTGAGCGCCGCATCCATGCGGCTCCGATGGCACCACTTCGGGCTCGTCGATGATCGCGATCCCGAAGCCGAGGGGCACGAGGACGCGATCGAGCGCATCCGCCTGCCCCTCCGCAACGCGCTCCACGACATGGAGGCCCCATGATCCTCCGCCTCGCCCGTAGATATCCGATCGGCGAGTACATCAACCTCCACTGGGGCGACTTCGATTGCCAGGCTCACTACGTCGCCGGTCACGTCTCGCCAGCGGAGTTTCGCGCCGAGCTGGCGCGATGGCTCGGAGGCAAGGCTCCGACGATCTCGGACGACACGGAGATCAAGCACGGGTACGCCAGGTACGCGCGAGGCGAGAACGACGAGTACGGCAACCGTCAGCTCGTGTTTCTGCACTCGTCCGGGCGCACCGGACGTCCGATCACGTACTGGGAGGTCCCATGAGCCGCCGCCGTCGCCGTCGCATCGACCGGACCGCTCCAGAGGAGCACTGGTAGATGGCTCGTCGCATCCGCAGCATCAAGCCGGAGATTCTCGAGGACGAGAAGACCGCATCGCTCAGCCACCTCGAGTGGAGGCTGTTCGTGGGGTCATGGATCGTAGCCGATGATCACGGCAACCTGCGCGGAGACCCCGACTACCTGCGTGGACAGATCGTGTGGTCCTCGCGAGAGTCTCGCGAGACCGTCGCGAGGGCCATCGAGATCCTGGTCAGAGGTGGCCTCATGACTCCGTATACAGTGCGTGGTCAGATCTACCTACATGTGACGAACTGGCACCGGCACCAGAAGATCGATAAGCCGAGCAAACCATCGATGCCAGGACCGGCAGAGTCGGATCCTGTTGTAATCGAAGACGATAGTGATGATTCGCGACTCCCTCGCGAGACTCTCGCGAACCCTCGCGTGACCCTCCTGCCTGATACGGAAGGGGAAGGAGAGAGGGAAGGGGAAGGAGAGATTCCGCCTTCGGCGTCCAAGCGAAATCGCGCCCACAGGCTGGTACCGGACTGGGTACCGGAGCGTGGGGAAGCCAACCAACGCGCAGAGCAAGCTGCCACGGCCCGCGGAGTAGATCTCACGCAGGAGCTGGTCAAGCTGCGCGACTGGGCGAAGGGGTGCGCAGCGCGACGCTCCGACTGGGACGCCGTGTGGAGAAACTGGACGAGAAATGCCAGGCCGTCCGGCCGTCCCGGACAGGGTGGCCCTTGGCAAGACAGGAAAACCGCGCTCGAGCTCCAGCTCGACCGCGTCTCGATGCTCGAGGCCGAAGAGGCCCGAGAGAAAGCGAAGTCGTCATGACCAAATCAGAAGTTGCCAAGCTGGTCGCAGTGATGCTCGCTGCGTACCCGAACACGAAGACCCTCCCCGACAAGCCATCCGCCGACGGGCAACCGGCCACGTTCGGGACGTCGGCTGCGTACGAGCGCATGCTCGCCGATCTCGAGTACCCCGTCGCGAACGCCGCCGTCGAGCAGCTGATCGCGACGTCGCCGCGGTTCATGCCGACGATCGCGGAGATCCGCGAGCGCTGCCTCGCGCTGGCGCGCGGCGAGGTCCGGGCCGGCGGCGAAGCGTGGGGCTCGGTGCACAAGGCGATCCGCGGCGCCGGCCGCTACCGCACGCCAGGCGTCGACTTCGTGTTCGCCGACCCGGTGGCGTCGGAGGCTGTCGCTGCGCTCAACTGGGTCGAGCTCTGCGACAGCGAAAACCCTGTGGCGGATCGCGCTCGTTTCATCGAGCTCTACGACAGGCTAGCGGTGACACACCGTCGGTCGCAGCTCAGCGATAGCTTGCCGGCTATGCAGCGGTTCCGCGCACTGCAGGCGGTACAGGCGAAAGAGCTCGAGTCCGGGCCTCAGCCGATCGGCAAACTGCTGCAATTCGCGGTGCCAGCTTTGGACGGTGACGCGTGAGCCTCGCGGACGCCAAGTTCATGCGCGCCCAGCTCGCGAGCGTCGGTATCACGCTAGACGAACCGAAATCACCGATCGCCAGCACGGCACCACAGCCGATCCCGGATCCGGTCGACCGCGACATGATCCGCCTGGTCCTCGACGAGGCCGGCGCGCCCGCGCGTGACATCGACTGGCTCACGGCGTCGTGTCCGTCGCTCGACTACGCGCTCGGGTATCTCCCACCAGGAGGTGCGCGGTGAGCGTCGCAACCGACCGCATCCAAGCCGCGCTCGCTGACCTCCTGGCGCACGAGCACACCGAGCGACGCGACGAGATGCTCGACCGGATCCGCGACGCCGTCAACGCGAGCCGCACGACTGGCGTGGTCTGCTCGTGTCGTCGGCATGAGCGCGGCCTATGGTGCACCGACGGACGATGCGCAGAGCTCTTGGCCGGCGATGACGCTTGCAAGCTGTGCGGGCTCCGCGCATGGCAGCACTGGACGGATAAGCCATGAAGTTGCAACCGCATCAGCTCACGTACATCGCCGAGGATCTCGGCAAGCGCCGTCCTGCGCCGATCGGCTGGCTGCTGTTGCTCGCACAGCATCGCAGCGAGGTCGTACGCGAGGGTGCGATCTACGGCCTGGCGATGCATCGCGATCGCATGGACGTTGGTAAACGGCTCGAGCGCATGGCCATCGAGGACGCGAGCGACTGCATCCGCATCGCCGCGATTGAGGCACTTGAGCCATGAAGGCAGTAGCGCTCGACGTCTCCGACCTCCGTGCCGCGGTGCTGCTGACGCCGTATTGGCTCGCGCGGATGTTCGGCGCCGCGCCGATGGTGCTCGAGCTAGACCGGCGCTTTGTCCACGCGGATTGGCGCACCAAAGCGACGCCGCGCCGGCCTGGCATCGCGTTCCGCCATCGTGCCGCGATCCTGCGCGCTATGGACCGATGGGCCGAATCCGAACTACCGAGAGCGAGGGCGCTATGACCGACGAGGATAGGGCCAAGATGCAGCGTGACACCGTCGCGCGGATTCACGCGCTGTACGGCAAGGCTAGGAGGCTGCCGACGAAGCCACGAGAGCCACCCGATACGACACTATCTCGGTGTGCGGCACGGTACGCCAACCTATGCCAGGTGTCGTTGACGGAGGCTGCTGTGGCGTTCGGCGTACACCGCCGTTCCGTGGGGTACGCGTGGTACGAGATTTACCCCGGCCAAAAGTCGCCGCGTGCCAAGCATGGCTCTAGCAAGGCTGAAATCGCGCCAGAACCGGCCGGAATCGCGTTCAATCCGCGTGACCTCAAAGTAGGGCGGGTTGCGAACAAAATCGCTCCAGCGCAAAACCAACGCGGAAATCAGGTGAGCGCATTTTGCGCCATCTGTACCGCCACCGTGTACGGTGAGGTAGTACGGCAACCTCTGGGCCGTGGTGATGCACCGGTTGTGGTGTGCGAGGAGTGCGAATCAGGCGAGATACGCGAGCCCAGGGGTACACGGTGAGCGCCGATGGCGATGGTATCCGCTGTCCGATATGCGGCGCCGACACGCACGTCGCCGAGACGCGCCAGAACCGCGGCTCGCTCCGGCGTAGGCGACGGTGCATCACGATGGGATGCGAGGGACGCATCACGACCGTCGAAATTGTGGCGCCGCGCTATAGCAAAAGGCACGCGACCTGTGCAATGGTCGCGGTTCCGAGCGTGGATGCTTCGGAGCTTGCCGTCGTGCCGCGCAAGCTGATCGCTGCACTGCGCAAGTTGCTACGTGAGGTTGAGGTTGACGCGCTGGACATCGAGGACGAGGTGACGTTGTGAGCAATCCATGCGTGAAGTGCGGGCATGATCCTGATGCGGCGGTCCGCGCGTCGTGGTCGTTCACGATCGAACGTGAGGTGAAGTCGCTCAATGACCACAACGTCAATGTCAAGGGCTGGCGTGGCGCCGTGTACAAAAAAGATCGCGGCGCATGGGTGCAGTGGTTCCAGTTGATGCGAGTGAACCATCGCATCCCGTTGGCGACGGGAAAGCGGGTTGTGACGCTGACAAGGATCATGGGCAGCGGGCAGCGCGAGTTCGATAGGGATAATCTACATGGCGGTCTCAAGAGTGCGCTTGATGCGATGGTGTATACGTGTCTCATAACTGGCGATTCCATCGCGCACGCGACGATTCTGTACGACCAGCAACGGCGTAGTGGTCCCGGCGTCAAGCCTGGGTTGCATGTCCTGCTCGAGGAGTTGGCGCAGTGACCAAACTCAAGCTCAAACCCGATGAGGGCACCGACGGATGGTGCACGCCGGAGTGGCTCGCTGATGACCTCGGTCCGTTCCATCTCGATCCGTGTAGCAACACCAGGAGCCACATCCGATCTGTGATTACGTGCCTGCGCGAGGAGGATGGGCTGACGTTTCCATGGCACGGCTCGGTGTTCGTCAACTGTCCGTATAGCAACGTCATGCCGTGGGCATGAAAGCTCGTCGAGCACGAGGGTCCGTGGGTCGCGCTGCTCAGGCTCGATCCGTCCACGAAGTGGTGGGCCAAGTTGATGGAGGCGTGCCCGACCGTTGCGCCGTTTCGTCGGCGGATCAAGTTCGAGTCGGGCGCGGGTAAGGACATGACCGCGAACTTTCCGAGCGTTCTCGTGTTTTCTGCGTGGCGTCCACCGGCGGCGCTGCGTCCGCACCTGTGGCTGCCGAGCTGGGAGCAGGTCAGCACGACGGCGGAACGGTGATCACTTGGAGGGTCTGGAATTGGCAGGAAATGGAGGAATCATGATTCGTTTCATCTTGTTAGCAGTGATCAGCGCCGGATGCGGCGACAACCTGGCGGCCACGACGGACGCCGGGATCGAAGCGGTCGAGCGCTGCGGGCGCGCACCGACCGAACCAGCGCCGCGCTGGTGGTTCGTGTTCGACGGCCAGGCTGATCGCGCCGTGCTGTCGCTCGAGGACTACGAGCTCTTGCGTCGCTACCGGGACGCGGTGAACGTGTGGGCCGCGTGCGTGGAGGGCTCGAGGTGAGCGACGCCAAGGAAGTCCCTATCCATCCGGTGCAGACCGAGTGCTGCCACCGCGGCGGCGTGTGCCCGCGGTCCGTCACGATGACAGCATACGAGGTCTACGTCGCCGTCTATGGCGAGCAGCGGGCGATGGTAGAGGGTGACTGCCGCGGAGGATTCGGTGTCGGAGAGCTCGTGGCGTTCCTCTTCGGTCGCTCGTTCCCGCGGTCGGAGTGGCGGGCTCGTGTCGATGAGGCGTTACGCGGCATGAAGCTTGGGGGTCGACGATGAGCGTGATTCGTGTTGGTGACCGCGTCTCAGACTGCTGGTGGCCATGGCGGGTAGGCGTGGTTGTCCAGCGACTCAAGACCGTAGCGCGGGTCAGGTGGTCGGACGGTACGGTCTGGCGCTATGACAGGTCTCACTTGCGGTTTTTGCGGTTGCTGACGAAAGGAATCGGACGATGAGCGTGCTCAGCATCGGGTTCACGGGCACACGCCATGGCATGACCGCCGTGCAGTCCAACGCGGTGTCCGCGCTCGTCGCCGAGATGATCGCGCGCGTGACCGGCACGCTATCGCCGATCGAGGCGCACCACGGGGACTGCGTCGGGGCGGACGCGGAGTTCGATCGCATCGCCGAGGCGCACGGCGCGCACATCGTCGTGCACCCAGGGCTGTTGACGAGGTGGAGCGCAGGAATCACGCGGCACGAGCGACGAGCGATCCAGCCGTACGCGACGCGAAATGTTGATATCGTATGCGAGTCTACGGTGATGATCGCGGCGCCGGCCGACATGGCAGGGCAGCCGCACGGCGGGACGTGGCAGACCGTCCGCAGCGCGCGACGAGCGAGCAAGCCGCTGGCGATCTGCTACCCCGATGGCAGCGTCGCGAAGGAGCGGTGGTCGGAGCGGCGCGAGGTGATCATGCGGTCAGAGATGGCCAAGCCATGGTGACCTATGACATGACGTGGACAAGATTCGTGCGGCAATGGAGAGACCTGATGCTCGAGCTATTCCTGCCGCGATGCGACAGGTCCGGGCCGTGCTGTGAGCGTGAGTGCGCCAACTTTGCTGAGCACTTCGCGAGGACCGGAGAAAAGGAGAGATGGTGATGGAGTTTCGCGACGACCTCGATCGATCGATCTACGCCGCGGCTTACGTGACCGAGTTTAATCGGCTGCACGCTTGCGCCGTGCAAATCAGGACGCCGGTCGGGCACGAACTGGATCGGCTATGCGCCAGTGACGCGATGGAGCACGCGGAGGCCGTCGTTGCGATCCGGCGCTCGGTGATCGCCAGGCCGATCAGGAGGAGAACGACATGATCGAGCTCTGCATCGTCACGCTCACCGCGCTGGCCCTGTCACGCGCGGGTCGACCGGCGGAGTACGGCGTTGGGCTCGACGTTGCGCCTCGGACGCTTCGGCAGCTCTACCGCGATCAGGGAGTGCCGTGGGCCGAGGCCATCGAGGCGCATGGCGAGTACCTCGACGGGAAGCGCAGCTACGACGAGGTGCCGACGCCAGGGAGTAGGCGCGGCGCACCAATGTGCCCAGCGTGCCATCGCGCAATGCCGTGGATCGAATACGAGCGGCTGTGGTGGTGCTGCGGGAACGGGGTTACTGATCAGGAGCGCGAAGCGAGGCGCGGAAGATGAGCGACGACGTGCTCGACCTGCGCCCGAGGATACGGCGCAAGCTCGCCGAGACCTGCGATCACCGTTTCATCTCGGTCGGCATGGACGAAGCGTCTGCGACCTGCGACGACTGCGACGCCGATCTTGATCCGTGGTGGGCTTTGCGCCGCTACGTCAAAGGATGCGAGGAGCTCGTGGCGTGGCGCGAGAAGATCATCGCATCAGCGGAACGCCAAGTAGAGGAGACGATCGCCAATGGCAACGCGGCCATCGCCATCCAGAACGCGACGATCGTCCGGCTCAACGGTGAGGTCTCCGAGCTCACGGAGCGAAAGAACCGGCTCATGAACGCCAAGATTGACGGCATGATCCTCTCCAACTACCGAAAGACGCGGGCAAGGGAGCCCAGGTGAGCGAGCACGACGCCTACTGGCTTGAGCATGAGCACGTCGCGCACGGCAACCTCCACGCATGCGACCGCTGGCAATCGTGGCTGCGCGGACCGAGCGCCGCGCGTGCAATCGCTCGACGGATGATGCGCGTCGCGCGACAGCAGCGCGACCGCGAGGCGCGGAGGTACGGGTACGCTGAGATCGGAGGCGACGGATGAGGCACACCGCGATCCAGGACAAGCTTGCGCTGATCGCGAAGCGCAGCGGACGCACGCTCGACGACGTCACCGAGCTGTGGAGCGAGCGCGCTGCGATCCGTGAGCACGTTGGCGGTGCGCGCAAGGTCGATGCGGAGCGGGACGCGATCGAGGATGTGGCAACGTGGTTCATGGGCTTGGCCCAGAGGAGTGCGAAGTGACGGAATCGGTATTCCTTGTTACTTGCTACGACCGTGCAGGCGATGAGTTGACCTGGGTCTACCGGACACGAGATAGAGCCGATGCCAGGGTCGAGGAGTTCAAGGCCGAGCTCGGCGTAGAGCTCGGCGCTGACGCGGAATGGCGCGAAGAGGATGCCGACCACATGCCGCGTGGCTTCGTGCGGCATACCGTGCTGGTCGCGAGCGCCGCAACCGGATGGCTCGAGGCCCATGCCAGCATCAAGGCCGCCGATCTGGGGCCATGACACGCTGACGCGATTCGCTGATTCCTGAAAGAATTGCGGCGGTTACGAGCGGGTATCTGAGAAGTGTACGGGTTACAACAACGCGGGGCGATGCCCCGAAAGGAGATGACGATGGGTGTTGACAAGGATGATGAGGTCCTCTACCGCCGGTTCGGGCAAGATCTTGCAGACGAGCTCATCAGGGTCGGGGCGAAGTCGTGGACCGCAGCGCAGTGGGAGACGTTCAAGATCGGATCCGACGGCCGGACGTTCGCCACCATGGCGGCGGTGTTTGATCTGGTCCGGAAGGTCGCAGAGCAGCCGATGCCATCGGCGCCCGATCCGATCGACGTCGTCATCGATGGCGTGACGCTGCGCTCGCTGCTGATCTTCGACGAACTGATGCGCAAAGGCGAGCGGGCGAATCGCGCGCCTTCATCCGCCCAGCGCGCCGCGATCAGTGCCAACTGGTCAGCGGAGCTGCGCGCGAAGATCGCGGCCAGCGCGAAGGCTGACTTCGAGCGTGATCGTCGGATGGTGGATCTCGATGACGATAACCTCGAGCGCTGCAAGGATGCGCAGTGATAATGATAGTGACTCGGATCTCGTAGTCGGTTTATTGTTGGGGATGCGCATCATAAGCATCGCCGTCTCTATCGTCACGACCATGGCCACCGTAGCTGTGGCCGGCATCAACCCCAACGGGCCGGACCTGGCCCTGGCCGTCGCCAAGTGCGGGCGGCTCTACCCGGGTCACGCCGAGCATCGTGATGTGTGTGTTCGCGCGATGCGCGCCGACTATTGCGGAGACGGGATCGCGCACACAGTAGCCGGGACGCCGATCAACCTGTACGACCGAGCAGGGATCCAGCTGGATGCGGCGGACTGGCGACCCGAAGCTGAATGGACGGCGCGCGGAGCTTCGTGCGTGTCGTCCGCCGCGTCGATGCGGCGCGGTCCGCTGCCTGTCGGGTGTCACGTGCCGGTCAGGAGCACGTGCGGATCGTCCGTCGGATCGCAGACCATAATCGTCACAGAGGTGTCCATCGCGTCCCGGTAGCCCATGACTCCGGGGCTCCACCTGGAGCTCGAGTCACGAGGTGCCCGGGGCCGTCGTATCCGTTGTCTGCGACGGTGACCGTCATGGCGGTGTTGTTATCATCGCCGAGCATGAGCGGGCGGTCGAACGTGTTGCCCACGATCTCGGTGTTCAGGATACGCGCGACCTCCGGTGGCACCCCATTGCCGCCCAGGTAGAGGCCGTGGTCGGAGAATCCGATGATCGAGTTGCGCTCGATGATCACGGACTCGGTTGGGACGGACGGCAGGATCGCGCGCACGAACATCCCGATCCCACCACCACCGCCGCGCACCTTGTTGTCCGCGATCAGGATGTCCCGCGCGCCGATCGCAGAGATCCCGGTCGCGCTCGCCGTCGTGGTCAGCGCGTTGCCCTCGATGCGGACACCGGCGGACGCCTGCCCTGGCGATGACGCGGCAAGGACGTGGACCAGGGCGCCGGCATCGAACGCGGCCGGCGCTGTGGTGTGCAGGACATTGCCAGCGATCCGGATGTTCTCGCACCGTCGGTAGACGTAGACCGACGGCAGGACGGTTGGGTTGATCCCGGTGTTGCGCGCGTAGATCACGTCGTCGATCCACAGGATGAGCGCCGATCCGTTCACGACGTTGTCGACGACGACCCATCCGCGCGAGCGCGCACCATCTCCCGCCCCGGACCCGGTCATGGTCAGAACGTGATCCTCGCTGGCGCCCTCGGCGTCGAACAGGCATCCGCGGATGGTCACGTGGTGGACCGGCCCGCCCTCGCAGTCGAACTGCTCTGCGCCGTTGAGCGTGAATTGTGAGCGATAGAACACGCCGCCCGTCGTGCCGCCGCCGAGCGTCAGGCCGTTGCGTGTGTTCGCGGTGCACAGCACGTCGGTCACGATCGCATCGTCGGACCCGTCGTAGATCTCGATCCCATCGCCACCGGCGCCAACGAACGTCACGGCGCAGACGGACAGCCTCGGGCTTCGCTTGACGAACGCGCCGTGACGCCATTGGTTGACGTCCTGGCCCGCCCTGTTGCCGTCGATCGTCAGGTCTCGGAGCACGACATCCGGCGCGTCCTCGATGCGCAGGACCGAGCATGATGGGCCGAGCCCGTCGGCAGCGCGGATGATCGAGCCGGTCCGCGACTCGCCAAGGATCTGGATGCCGGGCTTGGCCAGCAGGCAAGCGAACTCGCCCGCCGCCTGGCCGACCCGGTAAATGCCGGTCGGGACCCATACCGGATCCGCTGGCGTCGCGGCGTTGATCGCGGACTGGATCGCAGCGCGATCATCGCTGACCCCGTCGCCGACCGCTCCATAGCTCTTGATATTCCCCATGGTCACTCGTACTCCTTGCGCAGCCGTCGGGGCGATGCGGCTCTAGATCGTCGGTGGCGCCGGGTAGTCGACGTCGATCACGCGGCGCGCGCGGAACCGGCCCCGATTGCACGGCGCTGGCTTGGTGGCCGGCGCGAGCATCGCCGGACCGGTGGCCACCACGTAGACGGTGCCGGCGTAGCTGACGTAGACGCGGCCGAGCCGGTCGCGCGCCTGGTAGCCGGGGACGGTCTCCATCGAGCGCTCGGTGCCGGCCGAGCTCAGCAGCGGAACCGACTCGGCGATCGAACCGTCGAGCGTGAGCTTGAGCAAGGTGCCGCTTCCGTGCACGGCGTAGTGGTCGCCAGCCGTTCCCCACGTGATGTTCGCGTTGAGCCAGTCGAGCGCGTCCGTCTTGTCGGGATCGGCCGGGACGAGGACGGTGGAGCGCGTCTCGAGGGCCATCGTCGGCGAGAGCTGCGCCGTGCCGAGGTCGAACACGTCGTAGCCCAGGGCGGCGTCGAACCGGCGGTAGAGGTTGTCGTCCTGCAGGTACGAGTAGGTCGCGTCGGCGTGTTTGATCTGCGCCGGGTTGGCCTCGTAGCCGAACCGCTCGTTCTTCGCGGTGAGGGTTCCGTCGGTTGCGAAGGTCACGCTCGCGCCGCGACCGTCGTAGCCGCCGCCGTACGAGGTCCCGCCGTCGTAGCCAGCGATCGTGATGGCACCATCGAATCCGATCACCGGGGTGTTGGCCATCGAGTCCTGGGCGCGGAAGCGCGGCGGGCCGTTGAAGTCCGGATCGAACCCGATGCCGACCGTCCCGTTGGCCGTGATCACCTTGCAGACGCCATCGATCGGCAGGCGAACGCCGCATCCGTGCAGCAGGCGACCTCGCGTGTCGTACGCGGCGGTCGGGGCGAGCGTGGCGCCGTCGATCTTGACGACGAACGCGGCGCCCTGGGCATTGTTCGCGTAGCTGTAGGCCACGAGCGTCCCATCTGGGCCGATCGCGATGGGCGCGTTCATGGCCGGACGCTGCTTGCCACACGCGAACTTCGGGGCCACCGACGCGGGGCCGGTCGCCTTCGGCGTGTGGCTGGTCCCGAACGGGTACTCGCACAGGTCAGTCGCAGCGGGCACCCCGACGGCAGGCGATGCGATCGTGTCCCATGCGACGAGCGTGAACGTGTCGTCCGGGCGGACCTGAACGAGCCAGGCGCCGCGGGGTGGAGCGGACCGCACGTCCGAGCTCGAGTTCGTGCTCGATGTCGAGGTCAGGTGTGAGGTCGCCGCCGGGAACGCGACGACCGTGTAGTAGACGGTGCCGCCGGTTGACGCGCTGACGGCCGAGACAACGATGGTGCGCTCATCGGCGGCGAACGGCGTCGCCACGAACGGGTCGATCGTCGACAGGACCGCGCCCGTGGTCACGTCGATCCGCTTCAGGCGACCGAACCGGCCCGGCATGTAGAGCGAGCCGTTCGCGAGGGCCGGCGCGAACTGCGCCACGACGCCGCGGGTGTAGTCGCTGCCGATGATCCCGTCGACCGGCTGCCAGTCGGTGGGCGCCGTCCATGCCGGCGTCAGGACCGCGGCCGGGTCGGTCACCGACGGCACCCAGCGCAGGGCCTGGACCGAGTAGTGCTCGGTGGAGCGCTTGCTCGCCTTCGTGTACCCGCTCGAGCTCGGGACGATCACCAGGTCAACGAGGGTGAGCGGCGGCCCCTCGTGCTTGCTGAGCCAGCCCAGCTCGTCCTCTTGCCTGTCAGCGTCGGGGTCCTGGATGACCTGCGCGACCACCTTCATGTTCACGATCGGCGGGCACGCCAGGCCCACGTGGGTGGCGTTGCCGAGCGGTTGCGGGTAGTCGCAGGCTGGCGCGCCCACGAACGGCCCCTGTCCGGTCCGCTCCTCCGAGTCGCTCGAGGCGACGCATGCCGCGATCGCGGCGCCGATGATCATGACGCAGATCCGATGCTTCATCGGCGCACCATCCGACATTCATCGCCGCGTTACCACTGGTCTATTCGAGGTCCATGGACACGTATCCGTCCGGGACACCTCTAGCGCCAGGCCAAGACAACGCGCGTCCCTGGCGGTAGCGCAGCCAGGTAGGCGACCGTCCAGGCTGGTCCCGATCCAGGCACGTCGCGGAACGCAGCCACGAGCTCACCGGCCGTCATCCACGTGTATCGGTCTCCGTATGGGTCGAGCAGCAGCTCCCCGTAGCAGGGTTCGCCCTTGTGCGCCCAATCCTGAACGGTGCCGCCGATATATGATGCGACGTCTGCCTCCAGCGGACGAGGGCCGATGTCGGCAATGCGGGACCACAGGTCCCTGGACCTGCTGACTTGGATGATGGTGTGTGAATACCGCACCTGTGGTGAGTCGCAGTCGAGTGGCAGCAGTCGCAGATCTACGCCCATAGCTATGTCTCCGTTCTGGTAATTGGCTGAATCACGCGCGACGCGCGTTCCTTGAAGTCCGCTGGCCTGGTCGGCGGTCGTCCGAAGTAGAAATCCAGGTAGTTGTACGCCTGCCCGAGCTGCGACGACCACACCGCGGCCAGCAAGTCACCCCAGCTTCGGTGCGTGAATGAGGCCACCGTCGCGTCGCTGAACATCGGCACGCCATGGGCGTTGTGCAGGTGCCAGTTACCGGTCCGCCAGATGCGACGCTCCACGATGGATGACCGCAGCGCCTCGGCGCGCTCGCGAGCATCGGCGTCCTCCTCGCATACGTGGTCCAGGTAGTCAGCCCACGTGTGCCGGTGCAGCTCGGCGTGATCCGAGAACCCGAACCAGCCGCACGACATGGCGCCGAACGATGCCGGCATCGCATCGGCTTGCACCGCGGAGATCCAGTCGACGACATGGATCGCGCCGGGGAGCGCCACGACAGGCAGCATCGCGGATCCGTCGGTCACCTGGATCGGATCCACTCGAGCATCCACGCGACCGCCGAGCGCTCGTCGACGGGTTGGGTTCGGTTCGGTGGCCGCCCGTGCGCGAGCTCGTAGAGATCTTGCGGCGTGATCGGTTCGCTCGGCATTGGTCGGTTCTCGACGAGCCCGTACACGGACATCCACGGGATCGACGTCGGGTAGCGGCGCCGCTCGATGAGCGGGATCGTGCTAGTCGACCAGCACAGCTGAAACATCGCCTTGAGCGGGCGCGGCAAGCTGTGCATGTCGAGATAGCTCGTTGGCCTGACCGGAAATCCTGTCCCGTCGTGGCAGATCGCGGTACCGTCGGCGACCGCTCGCCGCCACGCGCGCTTCTTCCGCGCCTCGAAGCAGGCGATGGCGGCGGCCATGTACTCGGCGTCGGTCACGGCTTCGTGGGTCCGGCTGTCGGGGTATATTCGTCTCCATCTCCGAAGCCCTGCAATGGTCCGTAGCCTTGGAATGGAGGAGCGCGAGAGTCCAGATCGAGACGCACGCTCAGTGGCATCGTGCTGTACCCGCGCGCCATGAAATCCTCCGCCTGCTTGCGTGTCCATCTGATCCGTTCCCTGCGAGATTCCGCAGCGCGCTCACGCTCCCAGTCATCGCCGCCATCTACCAGGTAGTCGACGAGCTCGGCAGGCGTGGCGAACGCAGGAGAGACGGGCGTCCCCTCGCTCACGGTCTCCCAGAGCTGCACCCACGTCGCCTCATCGTCGCGCCACGGCCGATGGTACGCAGGATCCGGCGGGTGACCGGCGTCGCGAAGCCACTCGTTCAGCGGGATCATCCCAGGCTTCGTGTAGCACTCGCGCTCTATCGCATCGAGCTCACCGCGACGGACGCGGTCGAACTCCGACAACCACTCCGCATGGACGTCCGCGAAGAGGCGGTCGTACATCGGCTGCAGCCGACCGCTGCCATCGCTCATCATCGGGTGCTGCCAGTTTGGCGGCACCATGCGCACTTGTCGGCCCATCACCAGCTCCCGAACCGGAACGACATCCAGCTATTGGACAGCCGTACCCATCTGAAACTGAGCTGACCGAGCCTCGTCGCATCGTCTACGGGCATTTCAGGCGGAGATGGTCCAGCAACATGCAGCTGGTCGTGCTCGCACCACGTCGGGCGCATGGCTGAGTAGTCGTCTGCGTACTTCGCCAGGATCTGCAGCGCCTCGATCAAGTCCTTCATGGTCTCCCCTTTGGTTTGAATCCGCTCGCAGCATCGCCGAGCTCTCCCAGCCACACCGTGATCGGCTTGGCGCCGGCCGCTTTCGACCACGCCGCGTCACGCTTCACCGTCGGCCGCACCTGGTACGCGGCGCGCGCGGTCTGCGCTCGAGCTCGGGGCTTGAGCTTGCCGACGTCGCGCGCATCGACCAGGGTCTCCCCGGATGGGCCGCTACGGCTGCGCGCCACGCCGGCCGTGACCCGGCGGTGCACCGTGGAGCGCGACAACCCCGAGGCCTTCGCCGCGTCGTGGAGCGTGAGCCAGCCGGTCGGGGCCTCCGCGCGTGGGCGGCCGGTCATTGGGGTTGGCTCCACTCGAGCAGCCATGCCACCGACGTCTGGTATAGCTCGGCCATGTCCGAGAGCACGCGTGCATCCGGCAGCGGATCGCTGGGCAGTGACGTCTCGATGATCTCCAGCGTCGATGGCAGGAGCCCGAGCATGCTCGCGGCCTGCCCGATGCTCAGCCCGGCGATCTCGCGCCCTCGTATCATCCTCGTCACTATGCGCATCACACACCATCCTTGTTGGGGGCCTCCGCGCGAGCGCGGCCGGTCATGGCGTACCATCGTCGTAGAGGTCGTCGCCATCCGCGCTCTCCACCGGCAATCCAAGCACGTCAGCATCGTAGATCACCTCCGGATCCTCGACCTCGATCGGGGAGTCAGCGTAATCCGGCCATGCGTCGATTTCGCCGTCGAGCACGCACTCGAGAGCCAGAGCTGCTTCGTGGTCCCGATCTTCGTCGCGCTCCCACTGTTGCATCTCGCGTTCGCCTTCGGCACAGACCGAAGCGATCCATGCGGCCTCCATGTCGCCGTGGCAGACGAACACGGTGATCGCGTCGGTCACCACAGCCTCCGAAATACGACACGAAGGAGCTCGCCCGAGTTCAGACGCCGTCGGATCTGGTCCGCGTCCTCTCGCCCGTAGCAAGACACCTCGAACGTGCGGTTGGCGTAGGTCTGCAACGCGAGCGCGCGGCGGATCCGGTCGGCGTCGTGATCCCAGCGCGCCCGATCCCCGTGCCCGATCGCCATGTGCTCACGCGCAATGCTGCGCAACTCGGACCAGTCCGTGACCGATACGTCGTCGTCGAGGCGAATGCGCCGGGCCGGGTCGTAGTCGCTCACGACGACCGCCTCGCGATCCAGCTGTGCTGCGACCACCAGCCGGTCAGCGGCCAGATCCAGCGGTCGAGTCGCCAGTACGGGTCGTGCTTCACTCGCACGCCGAACCACTGCAGGACCAGGAAGTTCAGCAGGCCCAGCGGGGTGCGGCCGAGCCAGGCCGCTGGGATGACCAGCAAGAGCGACACCCAGCCCGCGGTGCGCCCGCCGATCAGGTCGAAGACCGCCGGGATCGCAGCGCACATCCCGGAGGATATCGTGCCAGCGATGAGCGCGGACATGAACCGTCGCCATCCAAGCTTGATGATCCCGGAGCCAACCGCGACCAGGGAGCCGATCGACCAGGCCACGATCAGGACGATGCGGAGCGCGCTCACTTGCTCCCCCACGGCGGAAGATCGTCAGCGTCCTGCTCGAGTACCACGGCGCAGCGCTCGCGCTCGGCGGACGCCGCGACCTTCGCGCGCAACTCGACTGACCAGTGAGCGCTCACCGCGGCGCGCTGGGCGGGGGTCCACGTTGACCGTGGTCCCACGTGCCCATCGGCACCGGTGTTGTGCCCCGATGGCAGGCGTCCCTCGTGTCGGTAGTATCGGTCATGCTGGACCAGCACGCGCAGGGTCACGCCATCGATGAGGCGATCGAGCGGATCATGCGCGGCGGGCGCCGTCCTTACTGTGCGCTCCGCTGCGCACTTCGCGCAGCCTGGATCGCACGAGCCAGCATTTCCCGATCCGCCAGGGCCGTGCTTGAGGTAGCCGAGCTGGGCGCTGAGAGTGGGATGGGTTCGCGTGGTGTTGAGCCAGGTCGACTCGATGCTCGCCACCCCGCCGCTGGTCGGCACGCTGATCGTGATGGTGTACGCGTGGAGCTCGTGCTCCTTCGCGGCCAAGATCTCCTCGGCGGAGAACCAGTAGCCGCCGTGCGCCGCGTTGCCCCGGTGCTGTTCGCTCATTGCTTGATCTCCTTGGTAACACGCCGCGCTTCCATCGCGGCCAGCGTAGCTGCGTCTCTCTGCGGCTTCCGATCCTCGTCGGTGGCGAGGTCTCCATACTCATCGATTGGGCACAGCCTGTGCCCGAGGTGCTGCAGGAACCATGCTGCCTTGGCGCTACCGTTTTGGTAGCCAACCTGGATCCAGAGTTCGTCCGGTTGCTCGGCCAGCAGCGGCGCCAGTGCGGCAATCGCTGCGGCATGATCGCATAGGGAAAACATCACGTCCAGCATGCGGGTGGCATCGACGAACTCGTGCGTTTCGTTGCAGTCAACGCAGCGGATGTGCCATCTGCAGCTCATCGGTTGGCCTCCTTGGTGCGCAGTTCCAGCGGGCGCGGCAAGCTGTGCATGTCGAGATAGCTCGTTGGCCTGACCGGAAATCCTGTCCCGTCGTGGCAGATCGCGGTACCGTCGGCGACCGCTCGCCGCCACGCGCGCTTCTTTCGCGCCTCGAAGCAGGCGACGGCTGCGGCCATGCGGTCAACGGCGGTCATGACTTGGCCGCTTCGCGATAGAGCACGTCCGTCATCGGGCTCCCATGCGACGCCGCGCCCGGTCAGTTGCCATCGCGAACCGGATATCGAGCAGGTGCGCAGCGGCGTGCTCGTCCATCGCCCGCGCAGCGGCGGCTGGTCGCGGAACCCAGCACTGAACCTCCCAGCACTGAACCTCCTCGCGGTGAGCGGCCTGCAGCTGGCGCAGTAGCTCGCGGAGCATCTTGCTTTGGCAAGAGGTCTGCTGCGCGTCGATGTCGCGTTTGGTTACGATCACCTGACCACACCCTTTCCGTCCCGATCCGGGACGATCTCGATCACCGCGTGAGCTGCACCGTGCGAGGCAAGCAGCTTGCGGGCATCGCCAGTGCGTCCCCGCAAGACGAGCAACCGGGCTCGAGCGAAGTCCGCACGCCGCTCTGCGCCGGCTCTTGCGTCACGCGCTGTCATGACGCCACCTCGGACGACGCGGCCCACTCCGCCGATACCGCCCTGGTGACCTCCTTGCCGGACGCCATGACCAGCGCGAGATCAATCGTCTGCATCGCCGCGAACGTGACGACGCCAGGTTCGGTCAGTCTGCGTTGCGCGGCACGAGCGGCAGCCATCAGCTTCTGGCGGTCGTTCACGGCTTGCGCTCCTCCTGGCAGAGGTACGCAGCGCTCGGCTTGGTACGCAGCGATCTGAAGTCCCTTTCGAGGTACCGCCGAGGCGGGTTGCCGTTCCAGCTACACATCGCTGTGCGCGTCGCGGCGTCGACGCTGATCACCTTGACTTCCCACAGCCCGAGCCTGCGCATGTTGGTGTTGCCCATTTTGTAGCTGTGGATGTCGAGCAACACCATCCCTGGGGTTAGCCTCTCGAACTTGATCATCTCACCACTCCTTCCCCGTCGTCGCCCGGAACGATCTCGATCACCGCATGAGCCGCGCCGTGCGAGGCGAGTAGCTTGCGGGCATCGCCTGTGCGCCCCAGCGAGGCGAGCAACCGAGCTCGAGCGAAGTCCGCGCGCCGATCGGCGCCATCCCTGGCGTCACGCGCTGTCATGACGCCACCTCGGACGACGCGGCGGCGCTGTGCATCTTGGCGAGGATCATCGTCGCCCGGACGGACTTCGCGCGCTGCATGCGCGAATCGGCGATCACGCGAATCGCCGACCACGAACTGCCACGGTCGCGCAGTCGGGCGCACGCGGCGATCGCCTGGTCCTGCACTTCGTCGCCGATGGCCCGAATGATCAGCGAACGGATCGCCGACCCGTGTCCGGCATCGGCGAGGGCGCACGTGCGCGGCATGTCGTCTCGGTACATCGCGATGAGCAGTTGGGTCTCGGTCACGTTGGTCATGTTGTAGGGCTCCGCCGGTCGAGTGTCAAGGTGAGATGAGACGCTGCCGCGCAAGCACGTGCTCGCGCAGGACGGTCGAGCTACGCCCAGGTGACCGCGCGGAACGCGCCGAGGATGTCGCACGCGAACACCTTGCGGAACTTCGCACAGGAGGGCGCCGCGATGCGCGCCTTCGCTTGCGCCTTGGTGTCATGCCACGTCGTGGTAACGACCGCGCCACACGACATCGTGAAGGTGTGGACGGTGTCGATGGCTGCGTTCGCGTTGTTCATGTACTCAATATGCGGCATCGTCTGCCCAATGTCAACATGAGATGAAACGAGATGGGCCTCACGCTACGCACTGGGTTCGATTCTCAGCGGGCCATGCCCTCGTGTGCGAGCGAAACATCTCCGGGCTCGAGGTGCCAGAAGTGAACTCCGTCCGTGCACACCACGTGGTAGGGGTTCCGCTTGCTGCCGGTGCCGGTGATGCTGCTCACCGATAGCGTCGTGTCCCGTAGTACCGCCGGCTTGCCGTCGTAGGCCGGGATCATGCGCATGATCGGCGACAGCCGGACGGAGTCGCGGAGCTTGAACTTGGGTCGCGCGCTCTTTGGTGAGTTGCTCATGATTACACTTCCTTCCCGCCGCTTGCGCTAAGCAGTTCGGACCAGCGGCCCTCGTTCGCGATCTGGAAGCCATCGGGAACTTCAACCGCGGCGTAGCGAAGGTTGCACTTGAGCCAGCGGAAGCCCTCCGCGGAGGCGCAGATCTCGTTGTGGGCGAGAGCGAGGGCGCGGAGCGATTCGATGGTCATGGTCATGGTCATGGTGCGGTCCTTCCTGATGTGAATCGGGATCTGGCTAGATGGTGGGGATGACGCCGGCTTGGCGGCCCATGTCCCGGAGACAGAGGTAAGCGGCGGTGTGCCAGCTGCCGTAGCGTCCGCCGGTTTCCTGCTCGCTGAGCAGCATGAGCGCCGTGACGACGCCGGACGCCCACGAGAGCGCTAGCTCGATGTCAGCGGTCCGGACCGCTGCGACCATGGCCGACCTGTCGCCGGGACCGAACGTCTCGTGCGAGCCACCCAGCACGATGGCCTCGCGGATGTAGCGGAGCGTGGCGCGCTGCTGCGCGGTGTTGCAGGGGAGGGTTGCGGCGGTGCTCGTGTTCGTGTTCGTGTTGCCCATGTACGTACTCTACGACCCGATCGCGCTCATGTCAACCTGAGATGAGATGAAAGTCATCTCACTGTACCTGGTCACGACGCGCCAGGCGATCCACGACGTACCAAGGGACGAGCCAAGCACTGGAGATTACTACCAGAATGAGAAGATCGGTCACTTCGTCGCCTTGGGCACTCGATCGTACACGACGGACATGTCGTTGTAGTCCTCGCCCTCCCCGATCCGCGACATCGCCGACTGCAGGCTCTTGCGCAGCAGGTTGATTGACCGCGCCATGTCACCGACCTCATTCTTGGACGTCGCAGTGATTGGCGTGCGCAACACATCCGGATCGGACGTCTGGCTGAGGTCTGCAGCCTGCCTAGCCAGCAGAGTCAGCGGCGCGAGCTTCCAGTCCGTGACGACGTAGAGCACTGCCACCAGTGCGAGCGAGCATGCGCCCAGCAAGAACAGCAAGCCGATCGTCAACGCGCGGTGATGAGCATCAACCTCGTCCAGCAACACGCCGACACGGAACGAGCCCCAGTGCTGGCCTCCGACGGAGATCGGCGAGAACACGTCGATCGCTTCCTGGCCGGTGTTACGCGTGTACGGTAGCCAGCCTGCGGTCTCCGAGCGCGCAGCCTGGAGTTGCTCCTGCCCCAGGTACTTCTGTTTCTGGCGGCTATGCAACGCATCGTGTCCGCACTTCTCCGGAATGCCCATAGCTGCACTGGCAGCAGTTGCCATGTCGGTACATGGCAAGTCGCCTACCGGCGGCTCGTTGTAGGCCGCGTGCGGCGTCGGCACGTAGCCGTCCAAGTTCATGCCGCTAGCGTACGAGAACGCCCCGGCCGTCTTGATCGCGTCCTGGATCTGCGCGATCCCGGATGCGTCGGTCCACGTATCCCATCCGACCCGGTAGCGTGGAGGCGTGACTTTGATGTCACCCGGCCACTTGATCGGGATGTAGTTGGGGCGGAGAAGTTCCTCCGCCGAGAGCTGCTTGCTGGTAACGCCGAGCGCCAGGATCTGCTCGTACGCAGCAGCACCAGCCGCCGCCGCAGTGACTCCCTCGGCAATGAGCCGCTGCTTGATCTGCTCGGACTCCAATCGGTCAACCGCCACGCCGACGATGGCGAGCGATGCGACGAGGCTGACGGCGAGACAGCTCGAGATGCTGATGCTGAGTTTCACGTGGTGGTCTCCTTGATTCGATGGGTCGAACGAGGCGACGAGCAACAGCTCGAGCCCCGACGGGCACAGCGATCAGATCGAGGCGCAGCAACCGAGCGCGATCACCGCCAGTGCTACCTAACGAACGGGATCGGCACGGTCACGGCGTGGGACTCCTCGACCATGGCAGCGCTCATGGTCGGGGGAGTCATGACGTCAACCACGGGGCGCGATGGGCGCCAGTCGATGGGGAGGCGGACGGTGTCGGAGTGATTGCGGCGCTTCATCGTGCTCATGCTCCTTGGTTCGGACGGACGCGGAAGACGTTGAGGTACGACTCGGGTAGCTATCGACGGGGTAACTATTTGGCGCGCAGCACGTGGTGTGCGTCGCGCGTGATGGCGTTGCTGCGGAGGAGCAGGGACAGCATCGACTCGTAGGTCTCGATGCTGAAGGTGCCCATCATCGCGGCGTAGAGCACGCCACTGGGTATGCCACGCTCGCCAGCCTCAGTGATTGCCTGGAGTGCGATGCCAGCGATCTCAATCGCGGCGGTAAGTTGCTCGATGGTTGCGCTCGTCTTGTCCATGGCTGGTGACTCGTCCTGTTCGTGCGGAGGTTGAGGTGTCGGCGGGGTAGCCTATGCCCTCACGTAGACGGTGGTTGCGCCGTCCGTCGGGACGATGACCTCGGTATCCGACGTTCCGCGGATCGCGATGTCCGTGCTGAACACCTCGTCCGCGTCGTTGGTGCGGATGGTGAGCTGGTCGCTCGACCACGTGCACTGGTAGGTGCCAGCTGGGATGGTGTGAGCGCAGATGTTGATGGGCTGCATTCCGTCGGTGTTCATTTGCGGGTCCTTTCAGGTGTCGGTGTGGGCCTAGCGAGTCTTCGCTGCCATCGCGATCCGCGCCCACATCTCACACCAACATTTGGTCCATAGCGCCGCAGCATACGCACGCGAGTCCATGGTCATCCGGTCTTGTGCGCTCCAAAGATTCGTTTGGCGAAACTTCATGAGCCCACTCTACGGCCCGATCGGCAACCTGTCAACATGAGATGAGATGAAACGTTCCTTACCGTCATGACCCTCGACGATGTCCCGCGCTGGTCGATGTACCGTGCATGAAAGATCAAAGAGTTAGCGTGGCGTGCATCGTGATGACCGGAGACGGCCCCGCGCTACAGAGGGTCGATCTCGCGGTGTCCAGAGCTCGCACGCGCCCGTATACTCCGGAGTTGCGTCGCGAACTGCTTGGGCGTGAGACCAGCGCACTCATCGCCCCGCCAAAGGAGCCGGCGCAACGGTAGGTAATGTCAGTGAATCAGACCCCCGTGATCCCTCTCCTCACCAACGGGCCATCGGTCCAAGTCCCAGTCCTCGTCCTGGCGGGACCGGACAGCGACCAGCCCGACATCGCCGCAACGATCACCACGAACCAGGGTGGTATCCCGATCGGCATCGCCACGATCGCGGCGCATCCGACCAACGCGCGCGCGGTGATCCTGACCCCTGGCGGATCGCCGGGCGGCAGCGCGTCGGCCCCGCTGTCATTCTTCGTGGTGAGCTCGCCTGCGGCGCAGGTCAACCTACAGGTCAACTTCTCGGTGTCCGTGCCGCCGTCGATCCGGCAGGTGGTCTACGACGCGGCGATCGGATACGGTCCGGTCCAGCCGTAGGCCGCGCTCGACGACGATTATCTAGCCGATTATCTAGCCTAGATCGTGCTTGTCAGGATCGATCCGGATGGGTAGGGTGGGCGGAGGTGACGCTCAGCAGTAGACCGCAGGGAGATCCTGCGACATCGGGACGTGAAGTACCGGGCATTGATCAGCGGGGCGTCGCCGACTGATGCGCCCGATCGAGGTCTACCACCAGCGTAAGGAGCTCGGGCAGTGCACGCGGTGCGGTGAGCCGGCCGCGGACGATTCGCTGCTGTGTGCTCCGCATCGGGATGCGCAACGCGGGAACGCGCGGAGGTGGTGGCTGGCGCGCGCGGAAAGGCGGCATTCGAACGGCGAATGCGCATGGTGCCATGGAGCGAAGCCCGCGAAGGTGCCGCCTGGGCCGATGCGGCCCTGCATGGCATGCCGGATCAGGAGCGGAAAACAGAAGCCATCCGAGGCTGGGCTAGATAACGAGCTAGATAAACGTCGCGAACGCATCGCGGCGGCAACATGGGTGGATCCCGGTGGGCGTAAGCGGTACCGCGGACAGAAGCGGCGCGGTCAGCGGGCGCATGCGCAGCTCAACCGCCAGGACGTCGACCTGGCAAAGCAGGCGTTCCAGGCGTTCGAGGCCGGGGTTCAGGTGTTGGCCAGCGACGAGATCAAAGAGCTCGGGGCTGGCGATCGGGACCGGATCAAGACGGCAACCGCAAGCCAAGGCGAGCGCTGCGGGCGGCACATCGATGACGTGCTCGAGCGACTCGGGCATTTTCAACAGCGGCATGGCCGCAGATCGGACGACAAGTGAACATCGGTGATTTCGTGCAGCTCGGTGACGTAGTGCGGCTCAGGACTGGCGGTCCGGAGATGGTCGTGGAGTCCATGAACCCCACGGACAAGGCTGTGACTTGTATTTGGTTCCGCGTGGATAACGGCGCTCGGTACGGTGAACTTGCGCGCTCGACCCTTGGCGTTGCAACGCTGGATCTGGTCCGCCATGACAGCCGACCCGGCCAGGCCCCGCGAGCCGCAGAGGGCCGGCTACCACCCAACCTGCTGGAGAATATCGCCGTCGAGTTCGCCGAGCGCGGATGTTTCAGCACACCGTATCAGCTGACGCGCTCCGACTTCACGACCATCAGCGCGCGGACAACCGAGCTGCTAGCGGCGAAGCAAGTGACGCCATGAGCGACGCACGAACCGTCCGCCCGGGCGAGGCGGTCACCTACCATGGCGCACCGGCCGCGCACGCGAACCCGGTTGCCGACGAGTCGGTGCGCCGGGCTTACGGCATCGCGGACGAGATCAACGAGTGGATCTTCGTCGCGTGGCACCTGAAGGGCGCAGCCGGGACGTTCGACCAATGGATGCGGATTCCGGTCCGTACACGAGCGCTGATCGTCACGGAGATCAAGCGGCGCGTAATTCAAGGCGATGATCGATCGGCAAGGAGGCAGCCATGAACGACGGCAAGATCAAGATCTGGTGCAACGGGAACCCGCGCGAGACGAAGATCGGCGTGGTGGATTCCGACGGCAAGGAAACCGGGCTCCTCGTCGAGGGGATCGAGTTCTCGATGAGCGCAGAGATGCAGGCTACCGGCTGGCTCAAGCTGCGTTGCTGCTATAGCAACGCCATCGAACTGGAGATCCCCGCCGATGGGAGCATCGTGACCAGGCTGACCGAAGCGGCGGGCGAGGAGCGGACGATGCGCGAGCTGCGGGCCGCAGCGGGCAGCGGGGCTCCGTCGACGCGGCGCTGCGCCGGTCCTATGACATGGCGATCTTCATGATCGGAGACATCGTGCGCCTCAAGAGCGGAGGTCCGGCTATGATCATCGAGGCGCTCGACACAGACCCACGCGGCGGCCCCGGTATCGTGGCGCTGTGCGTGTGGGCGTATGGCTCCGAGATCAGCCGAGCAACGCTCCCTGTCGCGTTGCTCGAACGGTGCGACTGGGCGGCGAAGCCAGAGACGACCATGGAGGATCTCCTCGAGGAGCGTGACAGTCTCCGTGATGACGCTCGCGCATGCCGCGACGTCCTCGCCAGAGAAATCGATCGCATCGACGGCAAGCGGACCTCCACATGGCTCGTCGATTATGCAGGCAGGGCGGCGGTCATACTCCGGGGCATCAGCGCGAAGCCGGAGCCAACTTCGATGCCGGGTGGCTCGCGATGAGGACCATAAGACGCCGATTCGGTGAGCTAATTTTGCTGTCGGTCGGGGCTCTCGGGCTTCGATCGCTCCTCGGATACGCTTGGGATGTGGTCGGAGCTGGATGGCGAGAGCTCGGTGCGCCAGGCCCCGTGGTTGCGGTCGCCGGGGTACTCGGTTGCTGTTCGCTCTGCGGCCTGTTCGTCATCGCCTTGCTCGATCTGCGCGATGACTCCGATCGCGGTGAATCATGAGCGTGCTCTCTGCTCTCTTGGACTACGAACAGCGCTGCGGGCGCCTGCCGCTTACGCGCGAGGACATCGATGAGGTCGTAGCGGACGCCGAGCGCTACCTCGTGTCGGCGGACTCCGCGTGGTCGGTGCGGTACCAGCGCGCGATCTGCTGGATGGCCGAGAAGCTACGCGCGGCTGAGCACGAGCTCGGCGATGCGGCGCTCGATGCCAAAATCAACGCGATCATCTCCGCCGAGGCTGAGCGGATACATGCCAAGGCAGCGCGCGCGCTGCCGGTGACCTTGCATGATGAGGCGCAAATCGAACCAGCCGACCCGCCGGTCGATCCGACGTGGGAGGACGATGTGTGCGGCCGGCTGCAGAGGGCCGCGGACATGACCGGACCGGTGACGGTCAATGCGGATCTGGTTCCCGCCTCCGCTCTCGCTAGGCTTCCGGGCGGCGCGACTCTCATCGAGAGCTTGCACGACGCCGCATGCGATCAGGCACGGATGCGCGCGGTCGACGCCGCGAACGCGGAGCGAGTGGCGAAGCTCGAGCGCGATCACGCGGATGAGGTGGCGCGCAGGGCCGCTTCTCGCGCCACGCGGAACGGACACGACTCATGACGCGCATCGTGATATGCGGCGGCCCGCGCACGGGCAAGACGACGCTCTCGCGCAAGCTCGGTGGAGAGGTGTTCGTCGGCGACCCAGCGGAGGTCAGGACGATCCGCCACATGGACGACCTGATCGCCGAGACATGCTGGCTCGGCAGGGATGGGTGGTCCGCGGCGTGCCGGACGGTGGCGAGCGAGTGGCTGCCCGCGCCAGGCCCGTGGATCATCGAGGGTGTCGCCATGGCTCGCGCGCTGCGGAAGTGGCGCGAAGCGCACCCCGGAGCGGCGCCGCCGGTCGACCGCGTGATCCGTCTGACCGCGCCGTACCGCGAGCTCAGCAAGGGCCAGGCGACGATGGCCAAGGGTGAGGAGACGGTGTGGCGCGAGATTGAGGGCTGGCTACTCGATGCCCCCGACGTCGCGATGGAGGTTCGCGGTCTGCCGCTTCGCGTCGCACTGCCCGATTTGCCTCGTCTCGAGGAGCCCGAGCGTGACCAGTCGTCCGCTGCCATGATGGCTGCTGCGATCGTCGGTCCGGTGAAGCGGTGAGGCCTCTCGGCCTACCCGGACGTCCGCGTACGAGCTCAACGCCACAGCAGGCGGCGAAACGTGCTCGGTACGGTCGCTTGCTCGGGCTCGGCAAGTGCGCGATGTGCGGACGCGAGCCGCTCAAGGGGCGTGCGCTGTGCGCGAAGTGCCGCGCCGTTAGCGTCGAGGCGCAGCGCAAGCTCCGCGAGGCGCGCAAGGCTGCCGACCGGTGCAGGGAGTGCGGCGATCCGGCGATGGGCGCGGCCCGGTGCCCGAGGTGCGCACGACGTCGGGCGCGTAGGCCATCGCGAAGCCCAGACTACCGCCGGACCCGCGGCGACGGATACGGGGAGAAGGCAATGAAGACACGGGCGGCGCAGCGCCGCGGAAAGAGGGCAGCATGACCGTGACCGCGCCGTCTCGCATCCCGATCGGGATGCCGTGGGACAACTTCAAGCGCACGCCGCTGTGCGCCGCCGGTGTCGTCGTCTGGTTTGACGACGAGACGGACTCGAACCTGATCGGCGACATCATCACGCTCGGCGGCTTGTGCGACTGCTGCGATACCGATGGTGTCATCGTCCGCGAGATGCTGGACCTGCGCCAGTACATGCCGGCGCGGGCCGTCGATACGGGAACGGCGGATGCGCAGCCGATCGTCACAGCCGAGCCAGACGCGGCGCCGGTCCCCATGATCGGCTGCCACCTGAACGGATCTGGTCAGGCCGTGCACTGGCGCAGCGCGGACGGCGTCGGTGATGGGATTTGCGACTGCGGCAAGTTCTCGTACCTGACCGGACCGGTGACCTGATGTCGCCACCTCGCCGACCGCGATCATCTCCGAAGCCATCCGCTGACGCTCCGGCGCCGGGCGAGAAGCGCATGCTGGCCGGCGAGGGCTTGCGCCACTACGGCAACCCAGAGTTGATCCAGCTGGCGATCTCCGAGTGGGCCAAGGACATCGAGAGCGGACTCGCACACAGGGGCCGCTACTGCCGGGTGCGTGACGCGATCACCATGACCGCGCGCTGCTCCCACGATGCGGCAGAAGACGCGATCCGCGACGGCCGCGCCTATAACGCCGACTTCTTCGCGCGCGAACTCAAGTTTCGCGTCGTCGAGATGTGCGACCAGCTGCAGCGGATCGCCGATGCGAACGAGATCGAGAACCCCACGGCCGCTGTAACCGCTCTGAAAACGGTTGCTCAGCTGGCCGGACTCGATGCGCCGATCAAGGTCGATGTGCAGCACACGGGCGGTCCGTCGCCGCAGGACCAGCTGCGGTCCATGCTCGAGTGCCTCGACGACCGTGACCGATCGGACCTCGAGCGCATCCTCGGCAACCTCGAGATTGCGCGCGCTGCCGGGAAGCTGGCGCTGGCACTGCCTGATGGTCGCGCGGTCGAAGAAGGGTTGCCGAGCTGATGACGTTGACCAAGCTATACAAGACCCCATGGATCTACTTTGGCGGAAAATCTGACGCGGCACCGCTCGTATGGGAAGCGCTCGGCGACGTCGAGCATTACGTGGAAGTGTTCGCGGGATCGCTCGCTGTCCTGCTGCGCCGACCACATGAGTGCAACCGATCGTACTACTCGGAAACGGTGAACGACCTCGACGGACTTCTCGTCAACGCCTGGAGATCCATCCAGCTCTCACCAGAGGCCACTGCGGACGCCGCGTCGTGGCCGGTGAGCGAGGCTGACCTCCACGCGCGCCACATCGCGCTCGTGAAGTGGCGCGCAGAACGCCAGCTCGAGCACCTGATGGGCGACCCCGCATGGCATGACCCTGTGATGGCCGGGTGGTGGATGTGGGGGCAGTGCTGCTGGATCGGCAGCGGCTGGTGCAGCGGCACCGGAGGCTGGTCCGTCGGTGACGATGGCAGGATCGCGAAGATCGGCGATGGGGTGAAGCGCCAGCGCCCCCACATCAGCACCGGCCAGGGCGT
>ERZ1292644.395-Hain-H14-01um-R2-395-length-31065-cov-6_pt1 | contig 31065 bp, 28 predicted proteins | sample MGYA00564402_ERZ1292644 | MGnify/ENA primary metagenome ERZ1292644 (study PRJEB36523, sample SAMEA6512644) | groundwater metagenome | collected 2019-01-09 | study: AquaDiva: Metagenomics assemblies of 32 groundwater samples
ATCACCAAGATGGCGAATCCAGCCCAGAGGCCTCCCACCTTAAGGAAGGAACTGACAATCGAGCCTATCCCAAACCAATCCATGTCTACTGATACTCCTCCACGACGACAATCCCCGCCCCTCCCGCCTGTCCCAATTCACCGGCCGCGGCAGCGGCGCCCCCACCACCGCCACTGCCCGATGTTCCCACAGACCCTTGGCCCTGTTGATTACTCGCACCACGTCCAGCTCCACCAAGATGGGAATTTCCGCCCATGCCGCCGCGCCCCCCGGCATCGGAACCGTTCATACCAGCACTGCCGGATATATTGATATTGCAACCGCTTACGGTGCCCCCAGGCCCACCGTATGCATTTTGTAAACCGCCCCGAGAACCACCTGTGCCTCCGCCGGAAGTCAAGGGGCCAAATGTGGTGCTTGCGCCATCATTGCCTATTGTGTTGGCTGCGACTTGCGCTCCACCAGCTCCCACAGTACCGCTAAATGATGGAGTAGCCGTCAATACGATATACCAGTGTTCGCATAGCCCCCCCGCCCCACCTCCTCCAGCATTCCACACGCCGGCCCCAGCTCCCCCGCCGGAACCTCCACCGCCTATTAACTGCACATGGATATAGTTTATGCCCGCTGGTTTTGTCCAGGTAAAAGCGCCTGATGTTGAGAACGTCTGCACCGAGCGATACCTATAGGAGCCGTAGGAATTGGTGGCCGTCAAAGTCGTTACCGTGACCTCATTATTTGTCGCATTGACACAAAATGTCGGATCGTCTATGCAGTTGTTGGCATCCACCTTAGTGTTCTTCTTGATCTCCTGCAGGAGGAACTCCTCATTCTCATGCACAGATTTGTCCTTGACGCTCTCGGGAAGCTGGCACCAAGCCGAAGATCCGATCAGAATGAGCAAAAAAATTACTAATTTCATGGGTTGTTCTTCAGCCAAGACTCCACATTCTTCTCAAGCCGGGCCTGCTCTTGGGCCACAAGCTCCCGTTCCCCACGTTCAGAGAGTTCCTGGATTCTCTTTTCGGTACGCGCCACCGCCCGATTGTAGAATCCATTGTATCGGCGGAGCTTACCAAGATGTTCCGGAGAGGCGGACTCGCTTTGCTTGCGTTCCTGTAGGAGATACCGCTCCCGCAGGAAGGACCGGGTGTTGGGCAGTCTACCCGTACGCACCTCGGCCCGCTCCTGCTCCTTGACGGCCAAGTCGCCGCGCTGCTGCTCGATCATCCCGTAGTCCGAGATCTTGAAAATGCGGTTGATGAGGGGAACCGTCTGCATCACCGCTTCATACGTGGTCCGGCGCGCCGGATCGTAGTGCGCCGCGCTCACCAGGCCCGATTGGTTTGCGGTCCACTCGATCATCCGTTTGAGCGCCGGCCAGCCGCCGGCCTTGAACTCCGTCTCCGGAAGCAGGGTCCTGCCCCGGAAGGCATCGTAGGGATTCTTCCCTGTCAGATAGATGCTCCACTGGGCCAGGATCGTTATGGCCGGGTTGAAGTTGGGAAGGATGTCGGAACCCACGTCCAAGATCTGCTGAATCTGGCCCGGATTGCCCTTCTTCTGGAATGCGTTGAGCATCTTCCAGAATATCGCCCCCACCAGCCGGCCGGAGTCGTCTAAGGGGATCCTTTGGTAGACCGTCTTCCAACCGAAGAGCCCCCCGGGCTGCTTGCCCAGGGGGATGGTGATGTAGTTGGTCTTGTCGTACTCCGTCATCCTGTCGAAGTAGTCCTTGAGCTCCTTGCCCAAGTAGCCGGCGGCCGCCAGGAACATGAACAGCTTGGGAGTGAGAACAGTTGTTGCCGTCTTGAACCAGTACCCCGACCTGGTCGTGGGATCCTTCGCGGTCCGGTAGTCCGTCCGGAGGCCCTGCAAAGCGATGTTGGAGAACATAAAGACCGCATTGGTCGTTTGGGTGTAGAGCCCGCCCTTACGGAAGTTGGGCGTACCGGTGTAGTTCCGGGTGTTGAAGGCCAGCCGGTAGCCGGATTCACCGCCCTTCTTCCGGAGGTTGTACCCCGCGATCTTGGGCAGGGATTCTATGACCGAACCCGGGAACCGGATCGCGCTCATCAAAAGCCCTATCCCGCGTCCGACTAAAGTCTTCCGGAGGCGTTCCTTCAGCGTCCGGGGATTCTCCAGGAGCCCCAATCTCTCCAACTGAGCGCTGTAGATGTCCTCCTCCTGCTCCAGGTGGACCTCCAGGAATGGGATGTCCAGAACCTTCTCCCGCACCATCTCCTCTATAAGGTCATCTCGGACTCCGAGTTGCCGGCGGACGGCATTGGGAATGGCCTTGAATTGCTCCCAAAGCAGGGAAACAAGGCTCGTATTCGGCAGGAGCTTCCAGGTGCGCTGGAAGTCGCGGAGAGGGTTGCTGTAGAAGGAAAAGAACGGATTGTAAGTGATAAGCAGAGGGTGGAAGATCCCGCGTTGGACCAGCCGCAGCAGCCGGACGGCGATGTTCAGCCGGCCCGGCCCATACCGGGTGAAGGCTTCCGCGATAAACGGATCCACGTGGTAGGCCGCCCTCCTGCCGTCCTCCAACATCTCCAGGAGCCCCTGGCCGGGCTTCTTGACATAGATCTTGACCTGATCCTGGGGATTGATCGGACGGGCCTTCTCAATCTCCCCGGGATAGAACTCCTGCAGGAAGTTGCGGACGGAGTTCCTGGCCCGCTGCAGGGCGTTGAGCCGGATAAGTCCGAGAGTCTTGACGATTGTGGCGGTGAAGGGGTTCAGGATCTCGCTCAGGGTCCCCCGCTGGCCCTTGATTCCAGGGGAGATGAAGCCTTGCTCCACGAAGTAGTCCACCACCGCGAACGTGGCGTAATTCTCCTTGTTGGGACGGATGGTGGTGTCGAATGTCTCCTTGTTGTAGCTTCCCACCTCCACGGCCTCCTCCCCCACCTGAAAGACCAGGTCGTGGAACCTTGCGGCCGATTCCTGCAGGATCCGGGCTTTCTCGGGTCCCAGCTTCTCAAGAAGATGCTGCAGCCCGGCCTCTGCGGTCTTCTGGGTGTGGCCGTAGGGATTGGCTAAATCCTTGCGTTCATTGGCGATCCTGGTGTAGGACAGGAACAGTCCCAAGTCTTCGATGGTCATTTCGGCTTCCTTAAGCCGTTTGGTCACTTCCCAGTCTATCTGGTTCATCCAAGCCTGCTGGGCGGTCCGGTAATAGTCCAGTTCGTCCAGGATGAATTTTGGGTTGTCTTCGTCCGGAATGTCCTCGCCTCTGGCTTCCGCTTCCTCCACCTTCTTGATGATTGGGTAAAAGGCGTCCTGATATTCCTGCTGCAACCTCTCCCACGTTCGCTTGTCCCTGAGCTCCCTCTCCTGTCGCTTGAGCCGGGAAAGCTCCTCAGCCCGGGCGAAGCCGTGCCGGAAGTCGGACTCACGGCCTTCCAGGATGGACTCGGGACGGCCAGCTAGGAAGTCCTGAAGGGTGAAGAATGCCTCCTTGACCGCGGACTTTTTGTCCAGGGTCTCGAAGAACTCCTTGTAGAACTTTGGCGCCATTTGCTCCAGAGTACCGGGGGTGTTGAAAAGAACTGAGAGAGCATCTGCGTATAACTCCACCGCACTGTTACGGTAGGCTAGGAACCCTTGGGAGGCCTGCTCCTTGTCGTACGGCCTCCACATCTCGCTGACCGCGATGAGCTCCTTTCTGAACTCCGCGTTGGTGACGGCTTTGTCACCGAAGGTGCCCTTGAGGAACTTCGTAAGGGTGTTGAGCCGACCGATGATATTGCCTCTCTTGAGGGTGGGAACATCCGGTTCCTCAGCGAACCAGTCCACAAAATGCCCTACTTCATGGGCCAGGACCTTGGCCGCCTGCTCGGGATCCGCGAAGATGCGGTAGTCCAGCTTGATAAGACCCTTTCCTATCCCCTTGAACAGCCCGGCCGACTTGGGCAGCTTGCCGATCTTGAACCGAACCCCAAGCTCCCGCGCCAACTTGACCATCTCCGGCATCTCCATGGGCCGGATAGTGCCCATGCTGCCCAGCCGGACCGGCACGTCTTTGGCGAAGATCCCTATGTCGGAGGCCGTCTGGCTCTCGGCTTGAGTGCCAAACTCCCCTATGGCTGCTGCCTCTTCTTCTCCATCCGCCTCCGCTTCGGTCTCGCCGGTTTCCGGCTCTTCCTTTTCCTCCAGTTGCTCGGTGTTGGTCTCACCCTTATTGATATTGAGCTGCTCATCCAGTTGAGTCTGTTTACGCAAGAGTTCCTCTAATCTACCCTGGTGCTCAAATGATTTGGTGAGTTCCTTATGGGTATCTTCCAGCTTTTTCTCTAGGGTAGCGATGTCCTTTCGGATGCTCTCAGCCTGGCTCTGCATCCAGTCTGGAGAGAGGTAGTGGTCCAGGCTGGCAACCGTTCCGGCCGGGTTGTCGGAGACATTGCCACGGTAGCGAGTGGCTTGGCCCTGGGCGTATACGGTCTCAGATCCTGCCACGCCGGTCACGGAGACCCAGAGGGGGAACCCGTTGTAGCTGCCGATCTGCTGGTCTACAGCGGTAGTGAGCTCCCGAGCGATCTTGATAACGGCCGCGCCGGCGTCCTCCTTTTTGTCGTATCGTTTACCCTCGACTTCCATAGTAAACTTCTCAGGTTTTCCGGCCTTGAGAGCCGCCAAGTCCGCCTCGTACTTGGGGAGCATGGCCTTGAGCATGGCGATCTGCTTGAGAACGAACACCAGGTCGCGCTGCGCCTCAAACCTCGCGTTCTTATAGGCTCCCTGCAGGATCTGCAACCTTTGGACCTCCACGTCCGTCCGGATCTTCTCTATGATCAGAGGATTATCGGAGGCGGCCGCCTTCATCTCCTCGAAGGTGAGAGCCCGCCCCTCCACATCCTCCGCGCTCCGGGCATTGAGCTTACCGGACATGACTTGGTCTATGAACCGGGCCTTCCGTTCAAGGGTCTGCCACATGTAGGCGTCGAAGCTGCCCTTGGTGACGTACCGAAAGATCTGCACCTCCAGGTTGGAGTTGCTCTGCCGCAGGATCCGGCCGTCGCGCTGCTCAACCTCGTCCGGCCGCCAGGGGGCGTCCAATTGATGCTCCGCGACCAGAAGCCTCTGCACATTCATTCCTACGCCCATCTTTCCGGTGGAGCCCAGCAGGATCCTCACCTGACCGGAGTTGACCTTGTCAAAGAGCTCCTGCTTCTCCTTCTGGGTCTCGGCCTCATGGATAAAGACCACGTCCTTCCTTGGGATTCCGAGCGCCACCAGTTTGCCGCGCACGTCGTCGTAGACGTTGAACTTGCCCTTGGCGGGAGTGGACAGGTCTATAAAAACGAGCTGGGTCAGCTTCTTGGCCTTGGTCTCTTTCCAGACCTCATGCACCCGGTCCACCAGCCGGTTCACCTTGCTGTCCGGGTGGTCCCGGGCGTTGGGATCCACCAGGCGCATGTCCAGGGCCGCTTTCCTGCCGTCGGTCGTGATCTTGAGCATGTTGTCCACGGATGGATCCACCCCTCCGCCGCGGACGGCCTCGGCGCGCTCGACCAACCCCTGAACGTAGGCTTTCAGCTCCTCGCTGCCAGGAGAGACTATCTCCGTGGCCTTGCCGCCCTTGAGCTCCGGCCGGGGGAGCTTCAGCATCTCGGCCGTCTTGACATCTGCCACCAGCAGGAAGCGGTTCATCAACTCCGGAAGATTCACGAACTTGGCGAAGGCGCTACGTACTTTATAGCTGGATCCGTCCGGGGAAAGCTCAAGGCGGGTGACGACGTCGCCGAAGTTGGAGGCCCAGGCGTCGAAGCTGTCTATGCCGTCCTCCTTCATGGCAGCTAGGCTCAGATACCTCTGCATGGTGAACATCTCGGCGATGGTGTTGGAGATGGGGGTGCCGGTGGCGAAGGTGACGCCGGCGCCGTTGTTGAGCCGCTGCAGGTACTGGATCTTGAGGAAAAGGTCGAAGGCTCGTAGGCTATCTGTCTGGGGTAGTCCCGCGATCCTCTGCATCTTGGTCACGAAGAAAAGGTTCTTGAACTGTTGGGCCTCGTCCACGAAGAGCTGATCCACCCCCAACTCCTCAAAAGTCACGCCAGGGTCCTTGTGCTCCCGGTCCAGCCTGGCCTGCAGCTTGGCCTCCAGGCGCTTCTTGGTCTTCTCCATCTCCTTGACGGATCGGGAGCGACGGCCCTCTTCCTGGCGGGTGGCGCGGATGGCGTCCTCCAGTTCCTGGAGCTGCCGGTGCATAAACTCCTGGATGGCCTCCTCGGACATGGGCAGCCGGGTGAAACTTGAGTGCGCCACGACAACCGCGTCCCAGTCGCCGGTAGCGATGCGGCTCATCAGCTTTTTGCGGTTGTCCTTCTCGAAATCTTCTTTCTGTGTAACAAGGATGTTCGCGCCCGGGTAGAGCTTCAGGAACTCGCCCGCCCACTGCTCCACCAGGTGGTTGGGAACCACGTACATGGGCTTCTTGCGGAGCCCTATCCGGCGCATCTCCATGCCAGCCGCGATCATGGTATAGGTCTTGCCCGCCCCGACCGCGTGAGCCAGGAGGGTATTGGGACTGTGCAGGATCCGCCACACCGCGTCCTTCTGCGCCGGACGCATCTCGATGTCGGGATTGATCCCGGGCAGGACCAGGTGGGAGCCGTCGTAAGACCGCAGCCGGATGTTGTTGAAGACGTCATTGTAGATCCGTAGCAGCTCGTCCACGGTCTTCTGATCGTGGCCGATCTTAACTTCCCATATCCACGCCGCGAAGCGCTGCTTGATCTGGAATTGCTTCTCTCTGGCCGCCTCTGTGGCCTGACGGTTGACAACGGAACCTTCCTCACTCCTGTCCGTGATGGTCGGGATCTTCCCATTGAGAGCCAATTCCACCAAGCTAACGGCATCTATACGGTTCGTACCCCACGTGGAATTGTTGCCCACGCTGTTGTCGAGCTCGTACCTGTACCCATGGGTCAGCTCTACGGTCCAGGACGCGAGCACCGGCACGTGAGACACATTGAAAGTGGAGAGATTGACTTCCGTCAAATTCGCCAGGAATCTCTCTATCTGGTCGGGCGGGATCCAGGAGGCTCCCAGGCGGGCTTCGATATCTCCGGGCTTGAGATCTTCGGGCTGGACAGCTTCCAGCGCAGCCGCGTTCTCCTGGTATTCCGGACCCTTCAGATCCTTGGCCACCTTCAGCTTCTTCTTGACATCGCCGCTCAGGTACTCCTCGGCCGGCACCCAGCCCTTCTCTGGGTCGTTGTAGATGAGGCCCTTGAGCTCGGCGCGGATCTCCTGCTCGGTCTTTCCGGCCAGCGCCCCGATCCGGGCCAGGTCCACCCTCCCCAGCTCGGAGAGGCTTACGTTCAAAGCATCTTTTGCGGTGTCGGTGCGTAGGATGTTCTTGACCGGCTGGGCCACCCGCTTGGTGAAGATATCGGCCTTCGATACTTTCCCGCTCTCGAGGTCCACCTTCTCCAGGGACGACAGAAGGTGATAGTCCGGATCCAGCCGGAAGGCGCGCTTGTTTTCCTTGGATGAAACCGCGCCAAGTTTTGATACGAAATCGTCGTAAATCCGACTGAGGTCCTTCTGGGCCTCCGTGACCGCCTCCTCCTGGCTTGCGGGATCGAGCCGTATCCTCATAAGATCCCGGACCGCATCCCGGACCTTGATGAGTCCCTTCACCCGGGCCACCGACACGCCGAGCGCCTCCACCAGCTCCGTCCCCACCTTCTGCATAATCATCCCGCTCTGGACGACCAGGCCGCCCTGCTTGACCTCCTCCGGAGCTGGGATCCTCTCTCTGGGGTCCTTCACTTCCGAAACGGGTTGGCGCGCGGAGATCACATCCTTTGGCAGCCGCTCCACGGCCTCCTGGATGGCCGCGGCAAGATCCCGGCCATCCGGCTTTAGGGTGAACTCGTTGGCGCGATACATGGTGCCTTCCAGAGCCGGAACACCAAGCATCATCTGGGGGTTGTCCACGAAATACTGGTTGAGATGGTAGGTCTTGCCACGGATATCCTGCTCGACGGACTTCAGCCAACCCGTCCCTGACGACTTCTCCCCGGGGAGGCGCTTGCGGAGGAAGATGACATCGGTGACGACCTCCGTGCCGGCGGTCTGCTTGAAGGCGGTGGACGGCAGTCGGATGGCCCCGACCAGGTCCGCGCGGTCGGAGATGTACTGCCATACACTGGAGCTGACCTCGTCCAGGGTGTAGTGGGAGGTAACGAAAGCCAGCACCCCGCCCGGGCGCACCTTGTCTATCGCCTTGGCGAAGAAATAATTGTGGATGTTGAAGTTGAGCTTGTTGTACTGCGGGTCGTGGACCTTGTAGTCCCCGAAGGGGACGTTCCCTATCACCAGGTCGAAGAAGTTGTCCGGGAAACGCTGGGCCTCGAATCCGGAGATCCGTATGTCCGCCCCCGGATAGAGCTGCTGGGCGATGCGTCCGGTTATGCTGTCGAGCTCGATGCCCACCAGACTGCTCCCGGACAATCCCTGCGGCAGGAGCCCGAAGAAATTCCCGGTTCCCATCGCTGGCTCCAGGATCCTCCCGCTCTTGGACCCCAACCTCTCCAGAGCGGCGTAAATCCCCTGGATGACCTGCGGGGAAGTGTAGTGAGCGTTGGGAGTGCTCGCCCTGGCGGCCTCGTACTCCTCCGGGCTCAGGAGGCTTTCCAGTTCCTTAAACTTCTTGGTGAACTTGTCGTTGTCCTGGTCGAAGACCTGGGGCATTCCGCCCCAGCCTACATACCTGACTAGGATGGCCTGATCTTCGGGGATGGCCTTGCGGCCGGAGGCCTCCAGCTCCTTGAGGAGCTTGATGGCCCGGATATTGTCGGAGTATTTTTGGGAAGGTGTGCCGGCGCCTAGCTGATCGGCGTCGGTTATTCTGTAGTTTCCGGCTCCGCCTGGTCGTCCGCCTCGGGCTTCAGGAGCAGCCACTCCTCCCGCACCAGCTCCCAGGCCGTGTCCTGCGCCTGCTGGAGGCTGTAGCCCTGTTTCAAGAGTTTGTTCTCCGTCTCGTCCAAGGCTTGGTCGGTCCTCTCCTCGGCCTTCCGGAGGGACTCGTTCAGCCCGCCGCTCGCCTTGAGCTGGTGGAATAGTTTCGGCAGGAACTCCTTCCAGTGGCGGTACGCCAGCACCCCGCTCGGTCCCAGGCCCTGTAGGTCCGGGTTCGGGGGCAGGACTCGGCTCGGCTTGCCGTTGAGGTCTTGGGATGTCAACATCGGGTTTCTCCTCAGGTATTATAACCCCAGTCGGTGGCGTTGTCAAGGGCTCGGAGGGGATCTTTCCCGTCCGTTCATATTCACGGATGGCGTCCGCCATCATCTTCATAATCTCCGGGCTGGCTTTTTTTGGATCGGTGAAGCCGAGGTCCAAGTTCTGAAGCGCCTCGGCCATCATGCCGGCGTCCGTCTTGTTGCGGAAGAATCTGGATAACGCCAAGCCGGTGGGGATGTGGGTGAGAGTGTAGGTTTTACCCTGCAAAGATTTGTGTACCAGCAGATTCCCGAAAGCCTTTCCATCTATCTGCGCGGTTTGTCCCTCACGACCGAACTTGATCGGGACATTTTGGACGTTGATGCCGCCAGGTTTCTTTGCGGGCTGTTTTTCCAGTTGCGTTTCCGGAGCCGGTTTGGGCTTCTCTCCGATTTCTTGGGGTATCTTCTCTATTTGTTTTTCCTGCCGTTCTACCAGTATTTCTGAGGCCTTCTCAGGGCCACCTATCTCAACCGTAGCCTCCGGGAATTGGCGCTTAAGCTCCTCAGCCTGCTCCGGAGCTCTCTGGGGGGAGACTACGCTGGTCTTGGCCTCAACCTCTCCTACCTTGGCCGTTACGACCGCTGAGGGCTGGCCCTCCGGAGGCTTGGGTTCCAAGTGCCCCAGAAGCTCCCCGTAGGTCCCGTCATTTACCTTTTCAGCGATGACGGACTCCTTGATCTGCTTGGGATCGTAGATCCAGGTTCCCACTTCGGTTTTTAGGCTGCCAAAACCTTCCGGGATTCCTGGTGCTTGCTCCCTAGGGGGTATCAATACAGCTCCAATCCTACCCCTCTGAACGGCCTGTAATTGCAGTAGGATGGTTTGGGGGGCTTCTGGTACAGTAGGAGGCGGAATAACCCTTCCTGGCGCAGCCTCCGGGGCCTGGGGGGGCGTTAAAAGTGGCTTCTGAGGCGTTTCTGGAGCTGGGATCGCTTCCAGAGGCTGTTTCTGGAACTGCTGCATCATCTCAGTGGCAATCCTAGTATCGTTTATGGCCTTGCCCTCTGGAATCCCTGACCGGACCAACATCTCCATCACATCCTTTGGAGAGGTTCCCGGTTTCTTCTCTAGCAATCCCATGATGCTAGTCACGCCACCTCCAACGATCGCGCCGATCCCGCCGGCTGTCAGGACTCCATGGAATATCGGATCGTTTAAGGCGATATTGGATATGATCTCCTGACTAGCCTCTTGGCTGCCCTCAAACAGAGCTGAAGACAAGACCTTGCGGGCTATCCCTCCCTTCTCTCCAAAGATCCCCAACCGATTGGTGATCGCCAGAACGGGCAGATTCGACCAAAAGACCTTATTTGCATTGGTGAACGCCTGATCTTTAGCCATTCCTCTACTCAAAGATTCATTGTAGGCTGCGCCCCCTTCCACCGCAGCTTCAAGAACCGAAGAGGCTCCTATCCCAAACCACGCTGCTAATCTTGGAGATACGGCTGCCAGTTTCACAGCACCAGCTTGCACTCCCAAACCAGGAACAAAAAATGTCGCCATTGATCCGAAGCCGGCCGCAACCTGATCTGCGAATGTCGGGTCTGGCGGCATGAACTCGCGCGCAATCTTCTCACTAGCCTTGGAAATTGAATTTCCTATGGTCTCAAGCCCCAAGGCTCTGGCAGCTCCACCTAAACCAGTGACGGTAGATACTGCTCCGGCTGTAAAAGCGCCAGCCTTCCGTTGAATCGTCGGAGATGTAGCCAACTGCTCGGCGACATTCTTAATGGGTTGAAGAGAGATAGTTTGTTGCGCACCACGGACAGCCTTTATCAAAGCCTCGGCAGCGAGTGTAAATTTTGGTTGCTCTGGCTCTGGAGGCAACGGTTTATATCCTGGTTTCGGAGGCGCAAAAAAAAGCTCTTTTTTCTTAGGCTCTGGCGCTGGCGTGGGCTGCGGGGCAAGCGTTCCGATTCCCGTCGTTCCCTCAGTGAGACCCCCCAAACGAAGTCCCCTGGAAGCGTAGGACTTATGCTCCCCCGGAGTGATCGCGCCCTCTTGAAGGGCTATATCGGAGAACTCATCCTCGTTGATGTAGCCCCTATCCAGGGCATCTTGAGCGTCCCCCAGTTTGGACATTATTTTAAGCCGAGCCTTCTCCTGGCCGCAGTACGCGCATCCTCCGGATTAGGTTCAGGTTTCGGTCCCTTCATCTTTTCCCTGAATGAACCGGCGGCCGCTCCCACTGTTCCACCGACCCCTTCCGCCATCCTTCTAAAAAACCCCTTCTTTTCTGGAGGCTCGGCAACTTCCTTTGTTTTAGGAGCAGCAGTGAACTCGCGTCCCGTAAGCCGTTTCTGCAACTCCCTGTTGTATTGATCCAGGGAGTATTCTTCGTCCGGATCAAGTTTGATTCCGGCGACCTTGCGGTCTTCAATGTCCTTTATCGCCTGGCGCAATGTTCCGGTGGAGTAGCGCTCCGCCAATGACCGGCCGCCGTATCTCTGGGATAGGCGCTTCTGGAAAGACTCCTCCGCGCCTGTCGCATATTGCTCCTGCGCGGTCAGTGGTCCCACTCTCCCGCTCGCCTTTAGTCTCTGCGCCAGTTCGATGTTCTCCCGCGTGGTCCCAAGGGTCCCATACTCCTGGGTCTGTCTTTGGCGTTGGGTTTCAGAGAGCTGCTTCTCTTCAAGAGCCATCTTCTTGCGGAACTCCTTTCGGCGCTCCCCAGCCTCAAAGCCTGCAAATAAAGCCTTCTCAAACGCTTCGTTCGGCATAGGAACCTCCTATATTTTGCTTATCAATGCTCCGGCACCTAGACCAAGCCCGGTCTCTGCCGCCCTCCCCCATGAAAACTTATTTTCCTTATCGCGCATGCCTTGTTCAAAATCGTATCCCAACCTGGCCATCCTTTCCTGAAAGGCGCGATTCTTCTCGCCCTCTCCGGTTCCAAAGAGTTGGGAGGCCTCGCGCTCGCCGGTCTGATAGCGTCTTCCCTCTCCCAGAAGCCTCTCCTCGCGCTGTAGGCCGGCTTGCCCATAAGCAAGATCTGCTTCGAGATTGGCCAGGCTCTGAGCGCCTCCTTGTCTGGCGGCCCCCACTGCGGAGGCCTCGAACGGATCTCCGGTAAGTCCTCGCTCCAGGGCCTCGCCTCGGGCGAGTCCGATCCCCTGAGCCGTTCGCTCCTCTATCGGTCTGGCCAGTTTTCGTCTAAACTCCTCCGTTATCTCCGGAGTAAATTCCTGTCCAAAGTGCATTGACATAACCCCTCCTAATCCTGCGTTAATTCCTGCACCCTGGCATAGGGTGTGTATCCGTTCACCTTGAAATACTGGTCTATGGTCGCGTTCCTTAGCTTGAATTTCAGGTACTTCCCCAGGGCATATCCATCGTTCAAAACGACCTCTTTGTTGATGAAGTCTGCGGCGGCATCGAGATTTATCGTCTTGGTGGTAAATGACGTGCTTTTATTCACGGCGTAGCTGATATCCAATGTGGACCCGCTCTGATAGGCTGCGTCCACCCATATCTTCCACAACTCCTTGTTTTTATACGACTCCCCAATCGTGAAGTCCTTGGAAGTCCAAGAGGCGTCTATGGCGTCGGTATCGTCTCTATAAACGTCTTTTACCATCATCTTCCACACGTCCGATGTCGTCCCCCCATCCCCTCCATAGAGGTTGTTGTCGTAGAGCGTCATGGCCCCGATGGACTTGCCGGTGAATTTTGTAAATTGGTTGTTCTTCTGGATGACGAGTATGGCGTCGTTCTTTGTTGAGGTAGAGGACAAAGTGACGGATAGGAGATACCTGTGATCCTTGAACGCCGAGGCCATCGGCTGCTCAGTCCCCTCCTGCCAGTTGGTAGTTGCCTGGAGTTCTTTAAGGGTCTGGGAGGAGCTGTCCAGAGAGGATGTGATCCTAAACTGCACATACGCCCCCGTTGACGTAGCAATGGTGGTGTTGTTGGTATGGGCTACGTAGCTCGGGGTTGAGGAGAGGCTTGTAAACGTGTTCGTAGCGGCCCGGTATTCGTAGCTGACGATGTTCGTGCGGGTAAATTCGCCAAGGAAATCGCCTGTCCTCCAGGCCGAGATTTTGGTGTCTATGAATTTCACCTCAGAGGTGTAGGTGCCGGTGGAGGCGGCTGCTCCCCCTGCGGAGTTTATTTGAGGTGACGTATTCATAGGAGAATTGTTCGCAAAACTGGCCTTGTACCGGAAAAATCTTCTTGCAGCAGCAGCTATCTTATTCCCAGGAGTCTGGCTTACCAATGTCTCAAAACCGCCTCCATTGTTAGCCGTTGAAGCCTGAACCTCGAAAGTAACCGTGCCCGTCGCATCGGAGGACATATCTATATTGAAGGGGCCGAATGTTGGGGTTGTGAAATAGGTGTCGAATGTCTGAGAGACGATATTCCCAGATGTGTTGCTGACTGTAATCGAGTCTATGTAGATATTTGTATTCCAGATCATGTGTATACCGTAAACGGTACTTGAGGTGAGACTTGTGTTGGTTCCTTCATTGATATATGTAGAATCATGGTAAAGTTGAAAAGTGCCAGTGCCTTTGCGTATTACTTTTACATTATGAATATTCAAATCCTTTGGTATAGATGTCTCTGCGATGATGACGGTAGTAGTTCCTGAAGCACACGCGTCCCCACTGCCACTTCTGTGCAAAGAGATCAATCTAGAAGGCACGGAAGTATTTCTGACGCAGACAGCATATCCATCACATCCAGTCCCATTGCAAGCATTAGCCATGAAAAAAACGTTCACACTCGCATTATTTGAATCTATATTATGCCTAAATTGAAATGTGAATGTGCTTACGGCTACTTGTTGCGGTGTATCCATGACGGTATTAGCCCCGGAACCTCCAGCTGCCCCTCTAACTTCCCCGTTATTTACTTCAAAACTTCTTGTCCCATATTGAGTCCAAACGGGACTTGCAGTCAGATCCCCATCGGTAAAATCATCCAATGTCCGCGTTGAAAAAATAACAGCCCCGCCCACCGCTAGTAGGTTAGTTAGCGTTCCGCTTGAAAAGTCCGCATCGGTGGTATCCGTCCTCGTCCATGTGCTCGGCATCAGGCTCCCGACCTCTATCGTCGTGCTCCAGGAGTCCGCCGGCCCGTTTTTGGATATAGTCCCCTTCTCCCAATCCACCTGAGAACTCACCAACCATGAGGCCCTGACCGAGCTAAGCTGCCGGATCGCGCTTATCGTGGGGGGGATCTCCTTTGATATGTGCTCAGGCGGGCCGCTCCCCTGCCAGCCATACAGCCCTTCCTGGGAGAGCCACACGAGCGTCCCGTCCACCACCTGCATAGTCCGGTCGTCCAGGCAGCCGACGTTAGGGGATATGAGTCTCTTGGTATAGGTATTGTTGTCGTAGCCTCTTAATATGTGCATGGAGTGGCGTTTTCCAACCACCTTGCCCCATGGAGTTGACTTAAAACAGGTGATGGCCTCCCCGTCGTTTAGCTGGAAGGTGAATGAATTTGGGGAATCGGGAGTAAGCGTGGCCGGGATAGTCCAAAAGCCCGCCCCACCAAAGCTGGACACATCAACCCGCGATGAGGAGGCCGCGGTGTTTGCGCAATAGAGTCTTTCATCGGCAAATTCCAAGAATGAGCAGACGGGAGGACCGTTGACCGTAGCCGTTGAAGTGCCATCCCATGACTTCATGGGCGCCGTGCCATCCACCCAATACAGCTTGGCGAATGCGGATGTAAAATCCACCGTGTTCCCCGAGGTCATGCTGCTTATCCTTACGAAAGTCCCGGAAAGATCGGTCTGGTAGATGCTGTCTGAGGAGTGGGCGATGAGATACTTGGTCTTCGATGGGGCTATGAACTCAAAGAGGTGTTCGACTTTGAAGCCGTCCAGGACCGAAGCGTAGCGCACCATCCCCGGGCGCTTCTCAAGGTAGCCTGCGTCCGTTAGGACGTTCTGAAGGTCCTGGGCCTGGCCGTCCTTGATTTTGGAGCTGTCTTGGAAGGTGTTTAGTCCGAGGAACTCAAATAGATGTACGGATCCGGGGTCCTGGGTATGTAGGTATAGAATCCCAGAAAAGGTCCCCAAGAAGAGCAGGATGATCCATACTGACTTTCTAAACGACAGTCGTTCCACCGCGCTTTCTCCTATTGTAGATATATCTGTCCGGAGGCGGCGAGCTCAACTCTTCGTCAGGTTGGTTTTCCTCCTCTCCGATAAGCGCGTTGATCTCCGAAGTAAACTCATTGTTCTTTACGGCCGCCTCTACGGGCAGGTTCATCAGGTCTTTTACGTCGGCCATGACGCCCGTAAACAAAATGTCGTGCACCTCCTCGGGAAAAAACTCAAGGCCGGTGTTGGTGGCTATATCGGCCACGACGTATTTAGTCAACCTTTTCTTGCCCCAGCCTTTTACCGTCACGTTGGAAGATGGCGCTTTCCAGAGACGAAACACCATGTTACCGCTAGAATCTCTTCCGAGCTTGAGGTAATGGGTCGGTGTGCCGGCGCCCTCGGTCTTGGTCTTTACCCACTGGAGATATCTCTTGAGGGTCAGGTTTTTCAGGTAACCGTCCTCTCCGGATATGTACATGACGAGTATGCCGCCGATGGTGGACGCGACCGTGAAGTCCGGGGGATCCGCGTTGGCGGAGACTGTATTGGTAAACTCCTCGACTGACCAGTCCCAATACCACGCCCGCCAGAACTTAAACCGCCTCTTGTTTGTGTATTCGATGATGTCCGAGGTCACCTGGTCGGTTGTGACGTTTATATCGCCGATCCTGGCGGTTCGTTTGACTAATTTAACTAAGCCTGCGAGAGTCATTTAGGCGCACAACTCCCTTAAAATCAGCGAGGATATCCCGCTAAGAGGCTTAGGCCGGAACCCGGGCCTTCGATCTCTTTTTCGGGACCGTGACCGCCGCAACCGGCTCGCGCACCGGCTCAGCCGGAGCTTTCGGTGCGATGTCTTGGGTGCTCCTCGTTCCTGAGACAACTCGCACAGGCTCCTTGCCCGCTTTGGTGGACACCGAATCCACTATCTTCACGGTGCCGTCCTCGAAGCTGGCAGTGTGCTCAATGAACTCTATCTCATCCGCCACGGACGTTCTGTAAACGCTACCATCGTGGACGTTCTGAAATAGGAGCTGCTTGCCTCCCTGGTAAGTAGCATTCCCCCACTTGTCAATGACGTGTCTCGACTTGATGTAGTTTATCCTGAACTCCTTGTAAGGCGACCAGAAGATGAGCTCTTTTGCTCCCATAGTTCGATCCTCCTCAGCTAATGAAAGAGGCGGCGCTCCAAGTTGGCGCCGAGGAGAGCCTTCCCAAAGCGCCGCCTCTTCATCCAGATTCTTTCTACTGCCTTTCTGCTACCGTTCTATCCAAGAACAGCGAAGGAAATTCGCCGCTGCCTGGATGCCCGTAGTGCTGCTACCATTGATAACGACGTGTTCATCCACACCGAACTCAAGCCCGGCGGTTCCGTCAGCCACCGAGAATGTCTGAGTCAGGTCGGTATCATCTGCTGTAGCAACCGACCAAACAAGCGTGGTGTCGTTGCGGACGGGAGTGTCCTTCCCCTCGTATTTTCGCAGCCTCCCGTACACATCGAATGTACCAATCACGTTCACGTTGGCGGTGCAAGCATTGATTATGACGCGCTTGCCCTTCTCAGGAGTTATACCGATGCGCTCGATAAACACATCTGTGAGCGCCCCGGACACCGATCCGGTGTCGAACCTGACATCGAACCCGCCCGCAGTTTTAAGGTCGTTTGTACCCGAGGTCTGCGTCTGATCTCTCAGCAGGTTGGTATTGTCATCTCGCTTCGCTCCCTTCAACTTGCACTCGTAGTTTGTCAGCGCGTCTATCTTATCGCACAGTTCGCCGAATGTGTCATTGGCGGCGGCCGTGAGATCGAAGTTCAGGGCCGTGTCTATCACATTGTACGGCGCGTAGGATGTGATGGCCCCTGTTCCGATGGTGACTACGGCCTCTGTGGCCGTGCCTACATAGAACAGATTCGCCGCGAGTGAGTTGTTGCTTGCAACTCTCTCGCCGACGTTGCTCTGTCCATACCAAGCCGCTTGCAAGTCTTCCGCGCTCTTGGCCCATCCTTCGCTCAACCCTCCAAATAGGAGGGCTACTGCAAACAATAGGTTTTTCATTGTTTTATACCCTCCCATTTTAGCTGGTTACGCCTTTGAGTAAGCCGTGCTTCCTCTCCTGGTGCGCCTCTAGGCCCACTTCCGAGAGGTACTCGTCTATCCTCTCATCGGCGTCATTGGCCTGGACGTTTGTCTTGAGGGTGGTCATGCGCCCACGCATGTAGCGCATCATCAAGTCCTCGATGTCCAGGAGGATCCCGTACCCGGCGATCCCCGTCAGGTCGTTCAGGGAATCGTTGGTCAGGAGCCTGTGCTCGTGAAGCAGCACTTTCCGGCCCGCACTCTCATACTGCGTCAGGGTGATCCCGTAGGATTTATCCCCCGACACCGTTTTGAGCTTTCCGCGAGCGAAGCCATTGATGACGGTGATGAGTTTTGGCGAGCAGAAGAGGAGTTTTGTGGCGCTCCCGTACCTATAGGAGGTCCTCAAGGAATCCTCAAACTCAGGCTCCGTCAATTCCCCGCCGGCGTCCGTGACATTGGTCGTGATGTACCTTATGATGCCGCGGCTGGTCCTCTCCGGGTGGGTTCCGGATACATCCTCATTTCGCTGGCCCAACAGGCACATATGCTCAATGTCCTTCTTGTGCTCGATGAGCTGCTTGGCCTGCTCCCCCTCCTCATCCTGGCCGGCGAACGTCTTTGTGGCCCGCGCCGTCTCGGTGTACCCGAAGGGGTGCCTCATTATCTGGCAGTAGTTGAACACCGGCACTCTCTGGGTGGACAAGAGAGCTCTCCTGGTGGCCCCTTCCTGATTGGAGTTGGAGAGGATGTGCAGCTGGTCGTTGGCGCTCGCGGCCGTTCCCGTCACTTCTCCAACGCCCCTTTTTATCGTGACCGCCGTGGTCGTCGGCGTGGCCGTGACCCTCGCGATCTCGTTCTTGTTGATCCGCACCAAGTCTCCCGAGCGGAAGTATTTGTAGTTGACCACCGTCATCGTAGTGGCGGAGGCGGTCAGAGCAGCGTCCAGTTTGTCGAACCTGGGGAGCAGCTCGTCCTCAAACCACTCGATCTTGGGGTCAACCGTGACCTTGCTTCTCAGCTTGGCCATGAGCGTGACCAACGGTCCCGCATCCGGTTCCAGTTGCGCTAGAGCCGGTGCCACGTCCCTAACTCGCCTCGTCTCGGTATCCAGGACGCCGGTACCGCGAGTTGTGGTTACTAGTGTTGGCATACCTTATGCCCTCCTTTCTCCTACAACTGGAAAACGGGTTTTGGTGCTTTGGATACAAGCCGAGCGTTGAAAGCCTCGTCTGTATCCCCACCGCCTCCAGCCGGGGCACTGCCTGTTGCGGTCGGCCCCGATGAACCGGCCCGTAGGGCATCGGCTTCGGCTTTCTTACGAGCTTCCTCGGTGTCCTGCGCCGAGGCCTGGCGCGCTTTGAGACCTGCTTGGAGCGCTCTGTATCCGTAGGAGGCGAAGTACAGGAGTTCCGGGGTCCATCTATGTCCCGTCAGCTCCGGAGCCCTGTCCATGATCTCTTCCATGAGTGGCATGAGATTGGAGTAATCGGGGAAGTTCTGCGCATCGCTCTCCATCTGCTGCGAGCGCATCATTATGTGGTCTTCCATCCCCTTTCTGCTTAGGGCCTGCTCCTTACCCGCCTTCTCCTTCTCGGTCTTGAACCGCACGAGCTCTCTTTCGCGCAACTTCTTGTCCGCGATGTACTCCTGAGCCGCCAGAGGGTTCTCCTCGGCGAGCTTCTGGAGTTCTTCCTTCGTCAGTTCCTTGAACGATCCTAGCTCGCTCTGGGTTTTCAAGTCCGAGAGTTGAGTCTCCAACGTCTCCCTGAATGCGTCGGCCTCCTTTAGAAGGGCGTAGAGCCGCCTCCCTTCCTTTGAGGACTCGTTGTAAGCCGTTTCCAATGCTTCCGGTGTTGGGAAACGCCCTGCGAACATCTTAGGTGGCTGCGCGGCGGCCGCTGGAGGCTGCTCCCCTTGTGAGGCGGCAGGTTGTCCTTCGGCGCCGGGGGCAGCTCCTGCCGCCGGCGTTCCTGGTTTCGTCTCGGGGGCTGCCGCTGCCTCAGGCGGAAGCGCAAGGTTGTCGAATACCCCTGCTGCACCTGCGGATCCCGCTGGAGTCTGCGTTTGAGCCCCGGTCTGTTGTTCTGGCATTGCTTCCTCCGTACTCCCTGGGTTTGCCAGGGCGCTGCATTCGGGTTTTTCCCGAAATCTGGGGCAACAAAAAGGGAGCCATGTCTCGCGACACAACTCCCTAGAAAGTTGCCCTGCCGGTCAGGCTCTAGGAGCCCGCAAAGGGGGAGCTACCCCCACCCGAAATATTCAAACTAGATCATCCCATTTACAGTCCTCGTCCTCATTCTTCGTTATAATAGCTTCGCCCGTACCTCTGTGCAGATCGTAAGCTCTATACCTGACGGCACGATAAAGGAATCGCTCAGGGTCTCAGAAGATTTTAGGATGGTGTAGGAGTATGATTCCTTGGGGTATAGCGTTATGCATTGCGAGGATGATGGTATGATAACTTCCTGAATCGTCCTTGATTTCACAGAAAAGGTTAAAGCCCATGCCATAAGTGGCAAAGCTAAGATTAAAACAATAATCGCTGCTCTTTTCATGTTATCCTCCCCTATTCACAACCTAAGCTAGTACCTATCCTCCGGAATTGGTTTACAGCGGTACCAGTTGAAACGCACATATCCGGTGTGGTGCAATTTGAGCAATAGAGAATTTGACCCACCGCCGTGGGCGTTAAACTCTGAACCTGGGCTACCGTTCGGGAAAAGGTTTCAATAACTCCCGCTACTTCTAAAAGTGCCGTGGGGTCAGTGGTGCCAATCCCTATATCGCCGCCTGTTTCAATCGTCATGCGCGTTTGATTGTTGCCCGTAACTAAGTGTAAGGCCCGCGCGACAGGAGTGTTATACAAAATTCCCGCCTCAAAGAAAGGCGAAACACTCCCCGCCGGTGATTCAAAAATTATCCCAGAATAACCGGCATTTGCGGTGCCCAGGGTTATAAATACGGGGCCGTTATCTTCAAAAATCGCTTGCGATGCTGTTGAATAAGTCGCGCCCGAAGCGGCACCATTTCTGATACGCAATCTTTCAACCGAGTCAGCACCATTGATTGTTAAAGTATTATCAGTATCTCCCCAGGAAAAATTGGTGTTATCCTGAGAAATTTGTCCTCCCCCTGCGGAGAATAATACAGAACTGCTTGTGAGAGGGCTTATTACTACGTTGGAAGAAAATGTTAATTGATTCGTAAAAGTATTCTGTCCGGAGAATGTTTGTGTAGCAGATAGCACAACAATTCCTGTCAAGCCAGCTCCGCTGCCATAGAAAGCGGAGGCTGTTACAGAAGAAGCCGTTGTAATGAACCCGGAAGCCCCGGTTATGGTTAAATCTCCATTGCTGGGAAGCGCGATATTACCAGACCCATCAAGCTGGACGAGCTGACTGACCCCGTTAAAAGTAGTCCCGGCCTTGGTTATGCTGGAACTGTCAAGGAGTCCATTAGGAATTAGGCTGCTCGCGTTCGTCTGAACCAACTGGCTTGCCCCGTTGAAGGTAGTACCCGCTTTTGTGATACTGGAGGAATCCAACAGGCCATTCGGGATCAGGCTTGAGGAATTTGTCTGCACAAGTTGAGTGGCACCGTTGAAATTGTTAGCCTGCAAGGTTACAGAGCTAGAGTCATTCCTAGCCGCAGGCACAGTCCCGGTATCCAGATTTGAAGCATTTAGGTTGGTTAGAGCCCGCCCCACGCCGAATATGCCGGAGGCGGTCACGGAGGCGACGCCGACAAGATTCCCACCGGCTCCAGAGAGCGTGATAGGTTCTCCCAAAGCCATATCCAAAGCTCCGTCGGCGGCAAATGTTGACTTCGTGACGCCGCTCCCCATCTGGACAGCCCCGTTGACCTCTAGGGCTACCAGAGGGCTGGTCGTTCCTACACCGACACGCCCATTCCCTACATAGAAGGTTGTTCCGACCCGCAAGGTGGCGTTCGTGTCCAGAGTCAGCGCGCCAACCGTGCTGAACGTGCTCTTGGTGACCCCGGAGCCGAATTGGGCATTGCCCTGCACGTCCAGATTCGCGGCTGACGATCCTACGGTGCTTATGCCTACGTTTGAAACAGATGCGAAACTCCATGTGCCTGAGCGGAACGTCCCCGGGGCAAAGGTATCGGGATCGTAACTGCGGATCTCGAAGGCATGGACGCTCAGGGGCAAGCAAAGAAGGTAAAGCGCTAATTTCAGCATGACTCGCCTCCTACTTTGGGGCTAGATAGATAAATCTTATGTACGCAGTCGCACCGGCTCCTACACTGTTGATGAGGAAGCTCGGATTTTTTACCATACCCCGCACATCATCGGTGAATATCTGCCCGCTTCTCACGGTTATCGCCGAAGATTTTTGTATGGTAAAGTCTGTCCCGGTAGAGTGGTTTATAAAGAATGTCGTCTGCCCGCTCACGGACTCGACGCTCCAGGAAAGCAGGATTCCCGCTACCGTATGCGTCGCCGCCGTGACGGCGTCCGTTGACGTCCGCTCGTAGAATTGGTAGACAGGGTACTCGCCTATACCCTCTATCGTCACGGGCTGGATCGCCCAGATCGGCGTAGCAGACGCCAAAAGTATTGCCAGCAAGGAAAGCATTAAAAACTTAATCCGGTTGCTCATTGTCCGCCTCCATTAACTTTCTGCCGTTTTCTCCCTTCTCCAGCCACTCTTTGAACTCAGACATGGTGATGGTGATTTCCTTGCTCCGGCCACCGTTGAAAGCGCACCCTAGAGCCACGGCGTCAAACGTCTTCTCATTGGACGGCTCCCATAATGCCCCTAGACCGAGATCTACCAGTCTGTCCTTCCAGTGCGGCCCGAGATCTAACGTCCAAAATTCGGACTCCAGGAAAGCCTTAGCTCTCTTTCCCCGCGCATAATCGTCATGCGCCAGCTTGAGCTGCTCCGGAGTCAGTTTTTTCATGCCACAGCCTCCGGAACATTCGTTTGAGTCTGGGGAGGCATCCCACCCGGGGGAGCGCCGGCAAGGCTTCTGTCCTTTAGCGCAGCGGCCATCTTGCTCTGGCCGGCTGCCAGGGGATTGGCTGTAATCTGTTGAATTAGCATCATCGTAGCCTCAGTGTGGGCTTTCAGGAGAAAAACAGTTTCCGGTTTCACCTTCCCACTCTGAACCATCTCCGCGAGCTTGGGGCTGTTCTGCTGCATGACGTGATCTACCAGGTGTCCTATCAGGTCCTCCTGTGGATTGGGCTGGACCGGGATGCCCTGCAGCATCATCTCGAACTCGGCATCCGGAGTTACGGTCCCATCCGGAGCCTTGAGCATCTCAGATGTATCATACCAGCCGAAGCTGCGGAATAGCTTGCGCATGATCTCGCTTACGTTCGCCCGCAGCATCTTGCTGTCTCCAACTGATAGCCGGAAAGATTCGTACTTGATGGACAGGTCCAGGAGCACCATCATCTGGTTGCGGAAGATGGCCTCATCCCCATAGGAGGGATCGTGCTCCAGTATGTAGTTAAACCCCTCCCCGTCCGTCCAAATGTCCTCCAAATTTATCTCAATGGTTGAGGTTACCCCGCTCGGGTCGCTCACCGATATGGGGATGGGGTCGAACTGGAATTGGCTGAACAGCCGCTCCATGAACCACATCTGATCCTGGAAGGCCGCCAGCTCCAGCCGCCTTGTGGTCGTGAACCTCTGCGCCAGGTTCTGCTGGATTTCCATGAGGCCGCCCATGGTCTTGTGCGTCTGCTTGGTCCCCTCCGTGCCCGGGCTGAAATCGGCTACAGAAAGGACGCGCTCGATCAGACCTTTGGTGTTGGACTCGTTCATCAGCATGGAAGGAGTTACATCGGACTGGTCTATGCTTGCTATCGCATCCTGAACCCGAGTGCTTGTCTTGATCCTGACCTTGCCGCCGGCCCTGGGCTTAAAATCATCCGGGAAAGGTACGGCATCCATGTGGACGGCGACCATTTTATTTATAATCCGTATCCAGTTACTCATGCTTAAGTTGTGGATGTCGTTGAACTCGTAGAACAGGTCCTCCGCAGGCTCGACTGCGCCTATCCCGTACAGGGATTGTTTGTCCGCAGTGTACATGCGCAGCCGGAAGGGAATCCTCGGGACATGGAATGGGAACTCCCGCACACGGATTAGATATTTTCCCTGGGCGATGGTAAAAACCCTGTTTTTCTCCCACACGTGAATCAGATGCACCCTATCCATGTCCTGCTGGGGAGTGGTCTCGGTTGTGGTGCGTCCGGAGAGGGTGTCTTTCGCCTCTTTGCCAAAATCCTTGCTGAAAAATGAATCTCCATTGATAGGAGTGATGGCTCCAGGGTCATGGTTGCCAGTGTCCTTCAAGAGCTCGGTGAGGTCGTAGACAGGCGTTCTCTGGCCTGTCGTAGAATCCGTATAGAACTGGCTTTGCAGGTCCTCCAGGGCCACCGTTCTCTCCTGCTCAATGAGCCAGTGCATATCTTTAACCTTCTTTACATTGGGCTCAGGGTAGATGTCAAAAACGGAGGGAAATGTCGTGTTGAATCCCACTCGATGCGGGTAGCGCTGCTTTACCTCGGAGTAGCCCATGTACTGAAATGAACTATCACCCATCGGGATAATTTTTCCGACAAAACTAGTGATACTGCCCAATAGGCCCTGCTTCTTTACCTTAGCCCAGCGCTTGCCCTCCCGCCACTCATTAGCCCATCCATCCTTGTCCCAGGCGTTGCCGGTTATGGCCTTCTCCCGGTTCGCCTCGGTATAATCGAGTTGAAACTCGGTGCCGCTATAATACTCGCGCGCTACGGCGGAGAAGTTCTCGGCCGCTTTCTCGTGGCCTTTGCGCCGCGCCTGGACCCTACAGGGCGGTTTCAGTTGCAAAATGGGTTCTGTGATCTTAGAGACGATATCCTCAATGATGCCGAATGCGTATGGTATGAAAATGTTCGGCTCGTCCGGGTCCTCGGCCGCGTCTGCCAGGGCGCGGTAGATTTTGTAATAGCGCACCCACTTCTCATGCCAGGGCCGGACGTACTCCGCGCTCATCTTGGCGCGCTTTATCGTCAGCTCTACGAGCTTCTCGCGTTCTTTAGGGTCCGTGGGGATCATCTTTTCTTGGCCATCTTGCGATGGAGCCCTATCTTGCGTGGAACGTCCTCTGGCTCGCCGTACTTCTCCTTCCACCGCTTGTAAATCTCGGGGTGCCGGTGTTTCAAAAAAGACATCTGAGCGTAGCTCTTAAATGGCATTAGGCGTGTCCGAAAAAGTTTTTTACCCTCCCGATAACATCGTCCAGTATACCGGGCTTGTTGACGTGGGGATTGGCGAACCTGTCGAATCTGTTATCATAGGGGTCCACCAGGGCGGGGCATCTGTGGTTTTGCTCCATCCGAGCCGCCATCTCAAAGGTAGCCCGCGCCTCGGTCATCACGATTGATTCGGGGTCAAACCGTATCAAACCCTCCATCCTGCAGCCGCACAGAGCGCAGGTGCCGGCGCCCGATATGGCATCCTTGAATATCTCGATCCTCACAATGCCCGGCGGGATTTTCGGCATCAGCGGCAGACCTCCTCGCTTGGCAGTTTTGCCTGTTTAGTCTCCATCTGGCCCTCAATGGCCGGCCGCTCGACCCACTGGCAGTGCTGGCGCTTGCCGGCCACGAACAAGGCTAGTTTAACCCCCACCCCTACCAGCCAGATGATGCCCAAAATCTCCAGGACTGCGATCCCTCTCCTCATGATAGCGCCCTCCTATTGTGCCTCTGCCAGTGTTTCTTTGGAGCCCAGAGATTCAGTGGTTTAAGGGGGGCCCTGTATCCCAATCCCGCCAGGGCTCCGTACCGGACCAGATCCGGGAAATCCTTATAAACCAGCTCAGGGAGCTCGGAGATGCCCTTAGAATCGTCCCGAGCCTCCTTCCAGGCGTAATGCTCCATCCCGTAGATGTGGTTGACACAATGGGATAGGAAGTATAGCTTGGGCTGGATCTTCTTCCGGGGATTGCCCAGCAACCTCCGGACCGCCTGGTGGCCCTCGTGGAGGTCATCCGGGGTGTCCTGGTAGTTCAGGCCCTGGTCAGCGAGGACCTGTTTTACCGTTTTGCCGCCCAGTCCGAATTTGGTCGAGTTGCCGAAATTTGGGTCCATGCGGCGCACGTCCGCTGGATGCTCTAGGTCATTTTCTGTTGCCTTGATTAATTTGGCGTAGTCAACCTCGTCCAGGTCGCAGCTCTTGACTTTGTGGAACATATACTCCGGCCACTCGGCGATTGTGAACGTATCGTCGTTGGGAAATGAAGCGTACCAGCCGATTGCAAAGGGTTTGCGGTCGTGGGGATCCACTTGGTGGTAGAGGGTATACCGATCCTGGTCCCAGCATTCCTGGTGATAGAGCGGGAACTCATCCATCACGTGGACAGTGCGGTCGAAATTCTTGTACACCCGGCCGATTAGATGCTGATAGCCACCCTCTAGCCTAGCCTCGAGCTCGTCCTCCTCGAACTCCCGCCTGAGCTCCTCAATATAGGAGTGTGGCAAGATGCCGCGGAGGCCGTGCTCGACGCAGTTGTCCTCCGTGTGGCCCTGTAGCACGAAAACGTCCCTGCCCAATCGCTCAGGCGTCTCTAGCTGATCGTGATACCAGGCAGATCCGGCCAGTGGGGTCAGGATGAGGAATATGATCCCGCCGAACCTGAACCTCGTACGCAGAGCTCCCCAATGTTTTCGGCTCATTGGCTCATCCACCACCGCCCAGTTGAGAGTGACGGACTCCCCCTGGTCGGGTTTTTGGTCAAAAGTGAGAATGTCGAACTCGGAGCCGTTTCTCCAAGTGAATCGGCGGTTGAATGTGTGTCCGTCTTTGTGGGGGGTGTAGCGGCCTCGGGGGAACCACTTGTCAAACTCCTCCTGATAATTAATAGAGGCGGCGTTCGCAGTGGTGAGAATCCTGCCCCGGCACTTCCTGGGGAACCTCCGTAAATACGGTATATCGTCGAGCCATGGGTTTGCGAAGCGCTCGGATAAATATGCCGACAGAACAGTAGCAAGAGCTGACTTGCCAAAACTATTACCAGTACGGAGGATGCAGATATATGTGGCTTTGTCGCCGACGGGGAATTTGGAGATGATTTTGAGAAACTTCTCGATCTTGCCATTGGGAATGTAGTATCTGCCGCGCTCTTGTATGACGCGGCGACCGAGCTCCCTGAGGGCCAGCTCACGGTTGAGTAGAACCTCACCTTTCACCCGGCGCGTCCATAAATTGGTGCGGAGTCGCCTTGCCACGTGCGATGAGCGCCAGTTGTGCGTCGGTCAGGTTGGCCAGGATATTAGTCTCGCTGACGTTGATCTCAGTGGCCGTCTTGAGGTCGCCGCGCAGTTGAAACGCGAGCCTGAGATAGTCACGCCGTGGCCCCCACGCGATACAGTTTTCCTTTTCGATCACGTGCCCCTCGTGGGCGAAAAATTCAGTTTCCTCCGCATCCAATCCCTTGGCCAGGTCGTTGAGCAGGCGGCCGAGCTTTAGTCTGCGCCAGCGGTCCATCTCCTCGCGCATCGTGCGTTGGATAACTGGATGGTTCAGGACTTTCCAAGCGTGTTGCCGAGGATTTCTCGTGTACCCCGCCCGTAAGCCGATCTTTTCCAGTGTGGCCTCTGGATCTGCGAGTCGCGCCCGTATGGTCTTGCACTGCCTCGGCGTCATCCTCATAACCCGCTTCGTGGAGAGGTCTTTCATCGTGTCCCTCGGAGAAAAAAAATTCCCCCCAGGCGGCAAGAACCCGAGGGGAGGCGCCCCGATAAATCGAGGCTGAGATTGGTAGAAAAAAATAGAGGCGAGCCCATAGTCAGTGGCTTGCCCCCACTTTTGCGAATAGTATAACAGATTTTTTTTAACCTGAAGTAAAGTATTTCACATGCATGTAGGAAAATGCTCCACAGACCAGATGTCCCCCCTCGGCCTGCGGTACATTTGACCCCTGGCGATCAGGTAATTACACGCCACGCACTGAAACTCGCGCGGAGCTCTCAGTGTAACATAGACCAGCCTCTGCCTATTGACTTGATCGCGTGTAGGGATGCCCCTCGCACCATATCTTTGGGCGGACAGAGGCCTCATCTCCACCCATCCGGAGGCTGATAGTTCGCCGGCTTCCCCTTGCCGACCAGTTTATACGGGGCCGAGCCATGCGCTCGCCCCATGTTGAGCAGCAGCCTGCCGTTCTGTGTCAGGACCAGGGTAGCGGTGCCGCTTTTATACCGCTTGATCGCCCTGTCTCCGTGTGCGGTTATTTTAGCCATGGTTCTTCCTCCCCAGATGCCTCAAAACTTCTGCAACCTCCAATATCCTGTGGCACCTGCAGCGGCAGGTGGTCCAATCGTGGACTTCGTAAAGTCCTCTACTAAACTCAAATACCTGCCAACATGTTTGTGGAATATCGCAATGGTATAGGTCAGCTAAATCAGCCATTGGATTTGATATTGTCCAGAGCGGTAAGGGCGTCCTGAAAATCCTTGGGGGAACCTTTAACGCATCGCTTGTCAGCCTCAGCGTCATCGAGAATCTTTACGCAATCAGGATGACGCGCGACGGCACAACACAAAGCCACAAAGGAATCACGCATGACCTTTGCAGCCTCCATAACCCTCTCTAACGCATCCATGCGGGCCAGGAGGGAGGAGCCTGCGGGGGACTCTAGGGCTGTTCTAGCCTCAGACTCTGTCATGTTACTTCCATACTCGCCCTCGCTTTGGAGGTCATGCTATGTCCGCAAACAATCTTTTGAGTCGGCTATAAGTGACTGCGGAGGAACTTTTGGCGCTTGGTCTAGGATTGCGACTGGCGATGAAATGTTCTTGAGCGCGCATAGCTTCGAACGCTGTCGCAGAGCAGTCCTCGCACAAGGCCATCCATGGAGGCGATCCAGAATTAACCGCGTCCACCACATCAACCTTGAACTTGAAGGCTCTTAGATGTCTACAGACTCTCATATTAACCATGTGTTATTTTTCTCCCTCTTCATGCCGCAATGGCGCGCAAAGTTGTTGAATACATAATCCGCAAACAGGGAGTGCCTTTGTACCGTGGACAAGACAAATCCACTTTGCCTGGGCCTCGGCCTTCTCGGCACGTTGTTTCCATTCCGCGATCACCTTTCTATACGTCTCAATCTCTTGGCGCAATTCACCATTATGATAGATGGCAGCATTGGCTCTAGATTCTCTTTCAAGGGCATCTCTGCAACATCCATGAGGTCCTACACGATTCCCGCAAGCATCGCATACGGCCCCTTCAATATCACCCATATATTACTCCTTGCCCATTAATATCTTGCCCACTAAGCATGTTCACTGCTCGACTTGTGTCCTGTAACATAACATCAGTTATACATCGCGTTCGAGGTCAAACAGCATCAAGGTGTCCCCATGATACTATCTTGTGCCATCTGTATCTTGCGCTCCTTGTCATCTACCGAGTAGTACGTTTTCCCACTGTCGTTTGAGAACAGGGATGGATCGCGCCTATTCTGCCAACCGGGCTTTCCATTTGGACCACCAATCTCGCTCACGTCCATCCATTCATCTGGGTTGTTTGTTATCGGTCCCAGAGTTTTGAAGTTTATGACCAGATTGAATATCCGTAGTGTGATGGCATGGGACATTCCAGAATGGCCTTCTTGGGAGTGGGCCTTGACCAGAGCCATCACGGCGTCCGGCAACATCCCCCCATAGTCTGCGCCTTTATCGTAAAGGCCCGCCAGCCTCATCTCTCTTTCAGCGTGTTCGATTAGGTTGCTCATTGATTGCCTCCCCACATCTCCATTTGTCCTGGTTGCTGATTTACTACCCACACAGCCTCACTGCGCGCCGTCTTGGGCTGCCAGCGCACCCCGGTCGTCTTTATCAACCCAATCTTAGCAAGCTCGCAAAGCCTCGGGCGCACAGCATGGACCAGGCGGCCGAGGATCTCAGACAACTGCCATGCTGTCAATCCTGAAGGTGTTTCAGTGAGCTGCTCCAAGACCTCTCTCTGCCGAGGCCCGAGTTCGGCCTTTGTAGCCCACCAACTACTCTTTCGCGTCTCTAGGGTTGACATAAGTGCATAACTCCGATTATGTTCCTACCTGCTCAGTTTTGCCCGTTGTTGGGGCCCCCAGCAATACGTCTAAAGTATTCTACCATGCTCTTACCACAATCCCGGATGAGCCGCAATCCCCTTACAGGGTTGCGGCGAGCCATCCAGTTACCAACAAAGTTATCCACAGTATCCACAGTATCCACAACCCCCAACATATCCCCCTTATGACGATGTAAGTCTTTTTGTTCTTGTTCTTCTTCTTGTTGGGGAGTCTTGAGGGAGTCTTGAGGGAGTCTTGAGGGAATCTTGGATTTCAATTTTGCTTGTCTTTCTCTAAACTTTTTTATTTCCACCTCGATGTAACCTCCACCTGACCTCAAGGTGACCTTGCTGGTGCCTGCGAGGGTCACCAACACGGCCATGGCGGTGGTGCCATTGGTTACGCAGTCATGAGCGAAGTCGCTAAGCCTCATTTTTAGCACATTTCCATTTCCGTGCCAGTGCATACACTCAAGCAATGTCCAATAAACCGTATGCGCTACATGTCCATGCTTACGGATGAGTTCTCGGATCATTGTATCCTTATGGGCATCATGATCATGGGTAAACCAAGGTAACTTGTTTATAGTAACATCCTCCTACTCATGCAGAAAAATGCCGCGAGAGGCGAGCACCCATAGTGATTGCCCCTCGCGGATACAGAACGGTTTTCTTAGTATGGGTGCTCATGGCAGCGTTAACATTCTACTCACAAAATGCCAATTTGTCAAATCAATAGGCTCTCCGACCTTGAAAACCCCGTCAACTTTCTTAACTTCAAGCTCCTCGGCCTTCGGCTTGTGGGTCATTCAAATGTCCTTCGCCTGCGGGCTATCGTGTTGACCCGCTTCCAGCCCTGTTTCGTGTATCTTGGGAACCTCTGCCGCATATATTTGGCGTCCGAGAAAGCATCGCCCGCAAGCTCAGCGTGAATCGCCCAACACTGTTCCGCGATGCAATCGCGTTGCGATTCTTGCCGCTTGCTGGGACCTGTGCTTAGGCCGAAGGGCATCTCACAGCCCCATGCGGCGTACACAATATGTTGGACCTCAACGCCTTTTCTCCACCAGGTTTTTGCCATCTTGCCTATCCCTCCTCGGGAGCAGGGAGCTTATTGTTTCATCAACAGTTCGTCGTAGGGAGAGAGCATGGCCGACCCTCTGTGGTATCGGCTCTATGCGGGCAGAGTGTTTGATTGACGCCCCACCGCTTTCCTCGGGGCCGCTCAGGCTTTCGCCTCATGCTCATATAATCCCAATTATGTTACCCACACTTCACTTCTACTTCGCTTTCGCAGAATATCCGCATCGCCGCTACCATCACCAGGTAAAATTGCGCATGAGCATTACTCCCATGTTTCTCTTTCACTCGCTCTGCAAACTCATCCAAAGTCCCTAACCAACAACCGCAGGATACCATCCATCCATTTTTCACCTTGAACAAGGTTGTAAAAGCAGACCGGCTCCCTGCTGGACCGAAACTGAACCAATCGGTGTTCTTGGAGACCCAGGCATTCCCGGAGACCTGGGCAGCCCCGTAGACCAGGGCATCCACGTAGCCCAGGGCATCCACGTAGACCAGGGCATCCCCGGAGACCCCGCCA
>ERZ1292644.359-Hain-H14-01um-R2-359-length-32655-cov-10_pt2 | contig 30838 bp, 44 predicted proteins | sample MGYA00564402_ERZ1292644 | MGnify/ENA primary metagenome ERZ1292644 (study PRJEB36523, sample SAMEA6512644) | groundwater metagenome | collected 2019-01-09 | study: AquaDiva: Metagenomics assemblies of 32 groundwater samples
CTAAATCCCCCTCTCCTATAGGGAAGAGAAAGTATAGAGTGTTTATAGAAATTGAAGGAGAAGGCATTATAATGCACGAAGGTGAGGGGAAAGACCATTATGCAGCTATAAAAGATGTTATAAATCAGACATTCAAAAAACATCCTAAAGCAAACATCAGAGTTAATAACTATGAAGAAATAAAGTCCAGTCCTGAATTGATAGATAAAGCCCCAAAGGGACACAATTACCATGTTGAACCTGTAAACGACACTCACCCACACAGTACAGGTGGGATGGACTGTTCATGCAATCCTAAACTGGAAAAACAGCCTAATGGAGCGTGGATCATAATACATAATGCGTGGGACAAAAGAGAAAACCGTGAACAAGGAATAAAACCAAGTTAAAATAACTATGAAAAACCCCATAGGGAAAGGGAAGAAGAGACAAATATCATATTTTGACCTACCTGAATCGCTCAAACGAAAGGTCATTAATCGTGCAGCCCTTGAGTCAACAAAGGAGCAAGTTAAAAAGATGAAGAAGGCGGGATATAAGTTTAGTAAAGAACCCGACAAGGGGTGCTTGTGTAAATGTCACAATCATCCTTGGACGCAAGATAGTGGCGATAATTGTTGTAGGAGTTTTCACTCTCAACCTGTTAGTTCTAAGTGTGAGTGTCACGAAGGACGTTGTGATTTAATAGAGTGTTTCGGAAATGTGTGCAGTTGTAGTCTTAATAAGAGATGTCACGTTGATAGTTCTAAAGGGGGAGAATGGGAAAAGGAGTTTGATGAGAAGTTCAAAAACTCAATAACTCTTAAATGGAGTCCTCATACTGGAGCAATGTTAAGCGGAGAATTAGAGTATTATAATTTATCAACCTCGGTAGCCTCAATTAAATCTTTTATCAAATCTCTCCTCGCCAAAAAGAGGGAAGATAATTTGGAGGAAATTGTAGAAAGATGGGGTAAAAAGCATTTGAAAAAATTAATGAATAAATGAGATTACTTCTTCTTAATAAACTCCTGCCACAGCTCAATCTCATGGTCTGATTCCTTCATCATACGATCAAATCGGGAAAGATTAGGATCAAGTGGTTTTATAGTCTGCACATTCTGTACTAACTTAACGTCTTGAAGTCCATGTATTTTTCTATCTCTTTCCATAGGTTATGTTTCCTTTTGTTTTTGCGGGAAAATCTGATGAAAAAAATCCTTAAATACTTCTTGATCCATTGAAGCTATACGCTCTACCTCCTCTGACAACTCTGGTGATCTACCCATTATTGTTTGAAGTCTGGTTAGGGCTATCATCCGTCTATCGTGGTCATGCAGATGACTTGTCCGAAGCACATAACTTTCAACTGTTATAATCTGTATGATACGCTGGTGTGATTTATCCTGTGGTCTTTCCCGCTCCATTTTTATACTTATCAACCAACTTATTACCTATTGTTATTGCGTCCTCCGAATGTCCCATATCTACCAAGTCATCAAAAAGTGCCTTCGCCATGACCCCAAACACATAAGGGGCCACTCCTCGTATAGTAACTATTCGTGGTTCATCATGTCGGTCTACTATGACAAACTCCAAATCTTTATTAGCAAACTCCGATTGCATAAGACGTGGAAAGAGAAACGTACAGGTAGTGAGTGCCTCAAAGAAGTCTCTACGAAGTTCTACATAGGAGTCAATCTCCGCATTTAAGCGGGTGTCAATAGGAGATTGCTCTTTTCCCATGTCATTTCCTTTGTGCAAAATGTACTAAAGTGTTTGATCCCATGAACATTCCCACTCCCCATAACACAAACTCCTTAAAGTCTGCAACCGATAGCTTTCCAAGTCCAACTAAAGCTACCCCTGCAACAACCAGAAGTACCGTAAGGACAAACTTTCTACCACCTAATTGCTCCATATATTATCACCGCCTTACTTCAATAAAAATCTAACAGCAACTTCAACAATAGCAAAAAACACTCCTATTAAAATAGAGTACCAAACAGCGGTATTTCTTGCCTCCTCGCTATGGGTGGCTCGAATCTCGGCTATTGCGGTGCGGAGTTCCCCTACCGCAGTCTCATTGCGACTTAGTCGTCCTGCCTCCAAAAGGTCAAACTTGGTCTCAAGACGCAAGATTGAATCGTTAAGCTCTTTGCGGGTCTCACCAATTAAGGTGTAAAGGTCTTTCAAACTCGCCGCTCCTTCATTTTTTCTTGGTGTCATCTGTTACGTTCAAAATAAAATAATAACCATCTTAAAAAGTTTTTGATTTTAAGACTATTCTCCAATTCCGTATATCTTTTTTTCCATAAAGCAACATCTTTTTCAAGGCTTTCACATCGCCCATCTTTTATTCTATAGAGTCTAAACCAGTTAGCCTTAGCTTTAAGGGCTTTCTTCATCTCATCAACCGCACGGGTGGCTCCTCTTGTAGCTTCATCTCGTAACTGCTCTTCCGTTAGCAGTTGGTCTTGGAGACTGACAATCAACTCCGCTTTGGTTTTTTTCATAAAGACCTTAAAAACTCCTCTAGCTTTGTTCTTACATCCGCTATGGTTTTTCGGTGTTGATCGTCTCGTACATTTTGCTCATTTGCTCCCTGATCTCGTATAAGACGCTTCACTAGATTGGTAAACTTGTCAGGATCGGCCTCGTTGGCAAAAAACCATTCCGATGCATTTGATGGAATGATCCCTGCTTTGAAAAGCTCAATGACACTCCTATCAAACTGAACGAGTTTCTTTTTCTCTAAGTCTGTCATATTAGTTGGTGGAACTGGTAATGGTGTACTCCTAAAATAAGGTGCAGGATCAATATATCCTGAATATCCGTTGCTTCTATCTCTTGGTTTTCTAAAATATCCGAAATGAAGGTGTGGGCCCGAACTAAATCCCGTATTGTTTGAATAGCCAATTAACTGTCCCTCATTCACCTCTTGCCCTACCGATACAGTAAATCGTCTTAGATGTGCAACAAGCACACCCTCCTTGTCATTTTCTATCTTTATGTAGTTTCCGTATCCTGTAGAATCAGATGTTGCCTCAACTACCTTACCTGTTATCGCTGCAAGAATTGGTGTATCGTTTGGAGTAGCGTAGTCATAACCATTATGACCTTTTAAGCCAAATCTTGCGTATATGGCCGAATTTTCGCCAAATCCTTGCGTTCTGGTGAAGTTTCCAGAGAAAGGTTTTATCATCTTTTAAATAAATTTTTAATGGTATTCCCAATCGCTGTAAATATATTACCTGTACTTGGTTTAAGAGTCGCAGATTGTGATTTTGTAGGTCCAGGGGCAGCAACCTTTGTTACAGTTTTAACGGTAGGTTGCGATAGAGTTTTTTGTAGAGCTGCAGATGTAGCAGGCGTTGATTTAAAAGTAGGTGGTAAATTAACAGGTGGCATTGGAGTACGGGCTGTTGAAAATGATCCACCCGATTTTACTGAAGATAAACTTTTTCCCCTAGTCTGATAAGGAGAAAGAGTTGTAGGGAACGCAGTTATGGGTTGAGTATTGGGAACTCCGTATCCTGATATTTTCTTTGGCTGTTTTGCTATCTGAACAAGTGATTGGTTCAATTCTTGTTTCATTTGAGTGCGACTTTTTTTAGGAATCGCCTGAACAGCTGTAGCAATACTTTTATCTAGGTTTTTGTAGCTTTTTTCATACTTTTGAAATTGAGTTTCGCCAGGTAACTCTCCCCGTTCAATCAAAATATTCTTATAAAATTCTCGTGTGGCGTTATTAAGAAATGATCCAAATCCTTGTTTCTTATCCTGCGGAATAGGTATCTTGGCTTGGGCAAAAGACTGCATCTCTTTCTCTCCCTCTTTTATTACATTGGTTGCCTCCTTTTTTGATCTATTAACAATACTCTCAATTTCTTTTTTACTCGCACTTCTATAGAGTGCGTTTTGTATAGCATTTTCTGTATTTCTTTGGATTGTTTGAAGCCGTGTTTTTATCTTTGTATCTATTCCTTCAAATAAGGATCGTATCGTCTCAGATGAAGAATACATATAATCTGCTGTTAAAGCTTTGCTTGCAGGAAGATAAAGTTTACTGTAAAACTTTGCAATTTCAGGGTGTTTAAGAAGAACTGTTGAACCCTGTTGTCCATAGTATGCAAACATTTCAATATCTACGACTTCTTTATTACTAACGTCATATCCATTACTTTTTAAATGTGCCATATACTTTTCATAGGCAACAGGATCATACTTTTTCAACACATCGGAGAAGCCACGACTGCTTGCTAAAGTAGAGTATCTTGATGCTCTATACGCAGAACTATCTACTGCATGAAGATTTTCGTGTTGAAGAGTATCAACTGGTTGCCCCTGTGCTTTTTGTAGTGTTCTCCTTGATATAACTGTTGTTGGGTCAAATATGGGTCTGTTACCCCTAAATCCTCCTGCATTGAAAAATCCTGCAAAATTAGTATCTGCTGCTTCTGGAGTAAATTCCTCAACTGGGATATTCAAGAGTGCCTTAACCATCCCAGGAGTATAGGCAGTTTGAGCAACGGTTGATTTTCGCACCGCATCTGCCATTTCTTGATAGTAGTTTCTTTTTTTATTGACTTGGTGTGATTGGAGCATTTTGTAAATTTGAATTTATAACTTCTCGCAACTTCAGAAGTCTCTCCTGTTTTTGTTGAGGTGTTAAAGCTTCATTATCAATGATATCGTTAATTCTGTTTAGTATATCCTGCGTAGCTTTTTTTCTTTCTCCAGATTGATACAGGAACTCCTCCGCTGGTTTAACTCCCGACATCTCTACTGGTGCAATAGGATTTAAATATGGTATTACTCCACCTATATCGGTTATCCTTTCTCGCTGTGATGGTCTTCCAAACTGATCAGTATAGGGAGGAACTTGTGTACTTAACCCTGGCAAACGTGACATAATGTCCTCTAGCACTTTTTGCTGAAAGGGAGCTCCTCCTGCCCCTGGCTGTCTATAAACTGGATCAATGATGCGTGCTATAAATCCCTGAAGTGCAGAAAGTGGAATGACCTGAACTATAGGATTTGAAAAGGCACGTTCCAATGCGTTTGGTTGTCCTCGTACTGCATCAAGCAAGTCTCCTATTCCCTGAACATAAGACTGGTCAGTAAAAAACTGCGCATAAGTACCCATTATTTTCCCCAGTTTCTCAAGATTAGTTGAAGTAAATCTTTTGGGATCAGATTCTGTGAAATACTTGATTGAAGCTGCCAGTGCAATAGGATAGGCCATAGGACCAAGTCGTTGATAACTAATCCACTGATCACCAATTTTAATCGAATATGGTTTTCTTCCTGCTGCATAGAATTCTTTACGTCTTGTCTCACTTTGTGGAACTTCCCATGTTGCGTCTGTCGCATGGGCCAAGGCTGCTGCTCCTAAAAATACTGTTGTTCCAAGAGCAGATTTAGCAACCTGTTCTGTTGCATTTTTTGCACCAATTGCTGTTGTTGCACCAAGGGGGGAATACTCAATTCCCTGTTTTAAAATATTCATAGGAGTACGAACAAATGGGATAAACCACTTCACAGTTGGCAAACCTCGTGCACTATAGACCTTATTAGTAACTTTATCTATTAAGTTCAATGGGTTCAAACGTGATGTTCCTTGTTTCTTGGCAGCCTCTTCAGCTGTTTCTCTAAAAATGGAGTATGCTGCTCGTTTCATCGCTTCCTTTTCAACTTCACCTGAAGTTATAGCTAATCCTTGTTTTGCTGCGTTTAACATAATCGCTTCTCTTTCTCCACCTGCAATAAGAGTTCTGAAGAAAATATCTTGTGCTTCCAAAAATCTAGGAATTTTGTTAAGAACAGACAATGGTCCCTTTTCAAATACTCCTGTTGGAATTCTTGCAATATCTGGTCGTTCAACAAAAGTACGTCCTGCCATTACATCCCTGAACTTACGAAATGCTTCTCCAACTGAATTGGCCATTCCTCTATAATAAACAGGTACTTCTGACACATAGTATCGTCTTTCCGCATCATTTAATCTCACTCCAAATGAATCTAGAATTCCTGAATAAAGTTTTGTACCAGGGTTTATTACAGTTGCCTGCATAAAGTTTGTAAAAGTATTTACTGAATGGGTTTTCGGGGATGACAAAAGATTGATATAACGAAATTCATCTATGATTTCTCCAAAGGTAGGCTTAACAAACTTACGGTAGAACTCTGTTACTTGTTTTGGATTGTCCCAATCAATTCCTTCAGCTGCCTTTAAGATATCATCGGTTGAATTACCAAGTTGAACAAGCTGGGTAGTAATTTTTTCTTTTATACCGCCCTTTGTGGGATCAACATCAATTCCTAGTGCTCTTCCTCTTCGTCCCCAATCAGCAGCATGTGAAGAAAGTGTTCTTAAATTTTCAACAAAATCTCTCGTGAGTCCTTTTTCACCAGCTTTTCCAGCAACAAGTTGTCTCAACTTAACCAAAGATGCATTAAACTGTTTTGTTTCCTCTCGTGTAATCATTCCAGACAACATATCAGATTCCTCAGCAAGTTTTAAGATCTCTTGATCAGTCATGGGTTTACCTCTAATAGACTCAAGCTCAGCTCGTATAGTATCTATATTTTTTCGTATATTTGCTTTTGCCTCCTCTGAAATTTTCATACGATCTAGGTTTATATTAAATGCATACTTATCCTGTGCCCCAAGAGTTTTTGAAACTGGAAGTTTCCCTTTTCCTTTAATAACGGCTTTAGTGGTAGCTTCAGCCAAACCCCTATCTATTGGTGTAGCAGTCTGAACACTTTTTCCTTTTACAACATCAAATGGCGTAAAGTTTCCACTTTGGACTGCCTCAACTGCTGCTTGTGCATCTTCCTTCTTGGGAAATAGCTTTCGCCACGCTCTACCAAAAACAGGAGCCAAAATCTCATCAAACGCAATACCGCTTGCCGTATATGCTCCGATATTTGCTGCACGTTCTCCAACTCCCTTTACAGATAATGGTTCTGCTTCAGTCTCCTGAAGTGCACCAACCGTACCATACTGTGCAACTTTGGGAATTGCACGTCCTGTGAGTTGTGCTACCTTTCCGCCTTTTGCAAGTTTTGAAATGATAGAGGCAACCTTGGGAATTTTTGTTAATCCTTTTGCAGCAACACCCCCTACTGCAAAAGTTGGTAAGGTTCCTGCAAGAAATCCAGCCCCATAACCTAATTTTGATATAAGTCCTTCTTCTCCTCTTTGTTCTTCATACTCACCTGGGACAATTGCTTGCCCTGTACGTTCTGAAAAAGGGACAAGCTCCTTCTCAAATGCACGCATAAAAGGACGAAAGAATTTACCTGCACCTTCAGTTGTCTGAGGGTATCCACTAAGGGAAGTATCAACCATATCTTGATACTCTGGATACCTTTCAAGCACTCGTCTTCCTAAATCTTCATCAGAAAAATCGTTATATTCAGGATACTTTTGTTTTACTCGTTGACCGAATTGGGATATATTAAGTGGCATATATTATCTAATTCCTAATGAATCCTTTTTAAGTGTTGCACTTCCGCTTTTTTCTTGAGGTACTGGTTGTGAACTTCCTCCAAATGCACTTTCCCACCAGCTTTTTTTGGGAGGGTGACCCTTTAATAATTCTTGTGCTGCTTCTAATTCTTGAACACCTGCTGGTTTTTTACCTCCTTCTTCTCGTTTTCTTTTAGCCTCAAGCCATTTTTTCTTTTGTGAGACATACGGTTCTTTAACAGGTTTTCCTGCAACTCCTGACTCAACATTTTCATTGCTGTAATCAAAGGTTGCCTCCTTTGCAGGTGATGTTTCTTTTGCATCTCGTGCAGCCTGGGCTATTACATCACCATCCTGCGGATATCGAGACATCAAAATGGAAATATCTTTTTCAATCTCTGATGGATTTGAGGAAAACCAAGCATATGCTTCCGTATATACTCGTTTCTTTCTGTCTCCTTCTCCCTTTGTTGTTCGTTTCTCTTCAGCTGCCATCTGTTGATCACGAAGCTTCGATGCCATGCTAAACAAGTCAGATAACCCCGCAAGTTCTTGTTTTTTTGCCTCAAGTCCTATTTGATAAATTCTAATCCCCTTTTCATATGCATCTTCTAACATGTCTTTTCGTTCTCCTATCTTTGACAAAATATCACCTAACTCACCAGCTACAGCTTGGGTGCGATTAGCAGATGCTGTTGCATTAACCATTGGATCTAAAATCTGAAGCGATGGCTGAGTCATCTCCGCTGTTGCGGTTGGTCCCGTTGAATGAGGTCCAGGCGCAGGTCCTGGTTGAAAATAGGAAGAACGAGTCGCCAATACACGATCATGGTCAAAGAGTTCCTTTATCTTACTTGAGTATTGAGTTCTGTATTGCGCAATTTCAGGATCAGATGCCGTATTAACAGGTTCTGGAGCCTGTGCAATACGCTGGTTTAACTCTTCGTTTCTCTGTCGGTATAAATTTTGGATCTCTTCAGGACTCATACTATAGACTAACTGGGAATTTTATTAACAGAACGGTACTCAGTCAACGCCTGTTGGTACGCCTGTGGCGCAAGTTGCAACTTTGCTTTTTCTTCCTTCTCTTGTGCAAGAGTCGTTGTAATTCTAGGATACTGGATGTCTTGTTCCTCAATTCCACGTTCTTTTGCAAGCTTTAACTGTTCCTGTTGTCTTGCCGTATCTGTTTTTGCAATATCACCCTGTCGTGTGATCGCTCGCTCAATTGCCTGTTTTCGCAGTGCTTGTCGCTCCTCAAGAGGAGCCAAAGCATACATTCTGGCATAATCTGATTCAGGAGCACGAGATACTCCAGGTTGTCCCTGCGCAATTTCACCAAGTAAAACATTCCTTTCATTTAATGCTCCTCGTGTTTGACGCAGTTCCTCAGCAGATTCAAACCCAAATTCTTTTAGAGCTGACGCTAAGTCTTCTGTTCGATATTGTCCACCTCTTTTAGCATCTTCCTCAGAATATCGCAGGCCACTGGTATAGTCTGCCTCAATCAACTTTTTTGCCCGTTCGACATCTCCGCCTGTTTCTTTTAATTTCTGGTCATAATAAGGAGTCAATTTTTCAAGGGCAGCTTTCTCAGCTCCCGCCCAATCGAATGTAAAGGCAGGTGTTGCACTTCCTGCTTCAGGACTAGGAGAGACTCCCAATGTACCTGCTGCATATTCTCCATCAAAGTCCCCAGCCATAACACGATTATAGAAATGTGCGTCATTGCCACCGACTTTTCCAACAAAATCATTTACGATTTTCGCAGGGGCATCCGCCCCATATTTATCTCTCCAAGCTACATTGGCCTGATTTAAGCTCAAATTTCCTTTTCCTATATCAGCAGCATATTGAGAATATGGCATAGTTAGTTACATGTATCGCATCCTCTATTTGCGATAAACTTCTCGCACCCTTTGGTTAAACACGCCTTATGAAATACAGGTGCGCCATTCATAAAAACTCCTTGTTCAACTAAAAATTCATTATCCTTTAAGCCATTTCTGGGAGAAAAAATAACTTTTTTCCCTTTCAAACTTCCTTCCTCTATCACACCTAGAACTAATTTGTTCATAGAGTTCCAATAATGATAAAGGGTGTGTAATAAAATATACTTGCCGATAAGTTAGTCCCGTCACCTCTTGAATAGGTAATATCAAAAGCCGTTGTGGTAATATTATCCACTGCCCGAATTGACTTCGTATCTGTCATCTGATCTGAGTTATGTTCTGCCGAACTTGAGCCATTTGGCCCTGGACAGACTATAACGAAAACCTCAGTTGCATCGGCAAACGTCAACCCATGTGTCTCAGTTTCAACCAAAGTAGCACCAGGGGAACCCCCTGTTGATGCAGATTTGGCCGATCCCCTTATGATAATTGCACCTGTTTTATAGAGATTTGTTCCGTCTTTTGTTTGATAAACTGCCATCTTTACAAGCCCATTTGCCTTGCCCCTAAGATCAAGATGAATGTTTGTATCGTCTCCTGCTGCCTCAACACGAGGATCATTTCCCGTTGCGGAATTTCTTACAAGAATCTGATTAACGGCAGATCCCGTTGCAGGAGTTTCAATGATTTCATTGCCTGATGAATCATCAAGCGAGGTTGTAATCTGTGGTCTTGTAGCTCGTACTGTACCACTATTAAATGTTTTGTTTCCTGTTACTGTTTGCGCTCCTGACAAAGTAAGGGCAGTCCCAGAAATCTCACTGGCCGATAGACTCGACACGTCACCATCTCCCAATGCAAGAGCATTGAGAAGATTATTAAATTCAGTATTTAAATCTGAGGCTGTTAAAACATCTCCCGAAACCCAGACTTTCGTCCTTGTAGTTGTTGCCATTTTAGAGCTTGTTAATTATATAAACTAATAATCATATACTTGTTGGAACTTTCTTATCAATGTAATAAATCTGCCAATTTCTTAGGTTTACTGATGCAGTTGCTGTTGTCTCATAAAATTGAAGTTGTAGATATCTATTTCGGGATTTAACAAATGAGAAACGATTTATCCTCACATCGGTTGATCCCAAACGAGATGTATCTAGTATCAAAGAACCCAGCGTTGAACCTGAACCTGCAAGATTAAGTGTTCCTAAGTTATCATAAGTAAATCCATCAAATGATTTATCAATAGTTACATCAAAATTGCCTGTCTCCTCGGCCCAAATGTATAACCACTTAAACTTTTTTTTGATGTCGCCATTTTGTCCAGAATAACGTCTTGTTGTAACAGAGAATGCAATAGTGGCTCCGTTATCTGAAGTTGCCGTATCGAAGCGATATACCTTGCTATCTGCTGTTGCTTCCCCAAAATAAAGTTGTGGAGTAGCAGATATTACAAATGTCTCAAATATTGCTGCGTTTACTCCAGTATGTCGCATCCAGCCACGTTTGGTTCCTTTTGGCGTTTGTACTCCTGCCGTATCGTAGGTAACAACAAGATTATTAGTAGTTGATGCACCATTACAAAAGGAAAACCATGCATATCTCCCATCAAAAAGACCCGCTGATTGGTTCAGCCGAGCTTTGTTTAAACCATCCATAGTCACTTCAATGTCTTTGGAGACAATACCTGCATCCAAAACTGTACCAAACCGTGTAGTTTCAATACTCCGTATTACTGGTCGATCTCCCAAGAACCCAACATATAAAACATCTTTACCTGTATTGACAAGAGAGAAGTGAGACAATGTTCCAAATCCAGTTAAGCGTTCATTTAAGTCCGCAAGGTCAAGTGCTGCTGTTCCAAATCCTGTCATTGACCATACTCTGTTTTTTTTGAATACCAGAAGCTCATTTTTAAGTTCTATAAGTCCCGTAATCTCATCTCCATCATTGGGATTAACATTAAGATTTGATGAGTTTGCTCCCGTAAACACTTCAGGATCTCCAATATCAGATGAACGAAGCGTATTGGGACTTCCTGAAATACCCGCAACATGAAGCTGATTGTGAAACCACCTTGCAAAACTGCCTACTGGAATCGCAGCAACGGTAGACATAGTAGTTCCGTTATACTTTGCAGGAGTATTTGTACCGTCAAAAAAGTACAGACTGTTATTTGCAACTACAATATCTACAAATCCAGTTGTGTCAAGCGTATATGTTCCTGTTAGGGCAGACCAATTCCCAGAGCCAGTCCACTTATAAGTGGTTCCATTAGTAACCATAATAAGTTCCTGAGTTCCATTGGCAAATCTCACACCACGAAGTCCCTGAATTGCAGTGCTCCCCAAGTCATTTCCTATAATGGTATAACCTGTTCGTTTTACAATCTCTCCTGTTCTGGTAAAGGCGTTCTGAATCATAGCACAATATCCCTCTGGCAAATTCTCAGGAGGGTCAGTATCGTTATACCCTATAAAATATTTATCCTGTATGTATTTAAGGTCTCTCATTAGTAGCTAGTTTGCTCAAAATCGATGTATTCACCTGAAATATCTAAGACATGGCGTGTTCCCTCCGCAGTATAGTCTTCAAGTTCCTGTTGCATCAAAAGAAGCCCTTTGTCAAACTTTATATCTAGCTTGTCGGCCTCTGCCGAATCTTGTTGTCCAAAGCGAAGTGCATCAGCTGCTGCTCCCTCTGCAATAATATAAAAATAGCGGTCAGCATAGGGAATATTGAGATTTGTTGAATCAGATGACATGTCGGAAATCTGCGTGATATACCACATTCTTATCGCATTAGTTCCAGTTCTATCAGGAATTGGGATAAAACCAATAGTGAAGCTTGATCCATGACCAAAGGTATAGTAATAAGCATGAGAGAAAATTTGAACTCCTATATTCTGTTGTCCTAAATCACGAAGCACTGCATCGGTATCTTTTATAGGCATACAACGAGTTGGGGCAGAGTTTGCGTTTGATACGTTGAAATTAAGCTCAACACGCCTTATTTTGTAGATATCGGAATTCACACCATGTGCTGAACTATATTCTTGCTGGTCTGCAACGGAATTAAAGGTATCAGTTGTAAGATAATAATCCTCATACACATTTATAACTGTTGTATATACACGATGATACCGCTGATTTATAAGAGTATTGAGCTCCGCATTGCTCCAATCCGCAGCAGTAGTTTCATCCAATATTGCACGGGTTGCTGTTCTTACATCCGAAAGAATTTTGGCCATAAAAAAAGGCCACCTGTCCCACTTTTGGGAGTCGGTGGCAATATACCTAGCGACTTACTTTAAAGATTAAACAAAAGATACTTTATTGTCAAGTGTAATTACAATCTCATTCTTCCTCTTAGTCCACGATAAATCATGTGGCGATACATCAGTCTACCCATAGGAGCAGCACTAGGACTTACTGATACGCTTATGCTCGGTGATAGTGAAGGACTAAGCGATACTGATGGACTAACGCTTGGAGAAAGACTTGGAGAAATTGAGGGAGAAAGAGAAACTGACGGAGAGACACTCGGAGAAATTGAGGGACTAAGAGACGGACTCAAAGAGACCGAAGGACTCACGGAGGGACTAATAGAAGGAGAAATACTTGGCGATAAACTTACACTTGGAGATACGCTGGGAGACAAAGACGGTGACAAAGATGGTGAAAGAGATACGCTTGGGCTAACTGACGGGCTAATTGATGGAGAGAGACTTGGAGAAATGGATGGACTTATACTTGGTGATAGACTCACGCTGGGCGAGACTGAGGGAGAAATTGAGGGAGAAAGTGAAACTGAAGGGCTGACAGACGGGCTTATGCTTGGAGATATAGAAGGGGAAAAAGATCCTACTACTGGGGTAAAATCCACCAACAACCACATGAAGGTTACTTGTGCAAGACCAACGGGACTATTTGTAAGCCTTACTCCTATTTGAGCCGTGTCTAGAGTTGATTTGGCCCAAGCCGTAGTTGAAGCTCCTGGAAGATCATATAGTACTAATGGATAATTTCGTGGTTCAGCTGGAGCATTGTACCTCCATGTTGTAGAAGTAGGAACAATTGAGGCACTTTCTTCTACTGTACCACTTGCTGAGGCTTTAATGCGAAGAACAAAATCAGGATCAGGATCAGTTCCAATGCTCTCATTAAATCGAACTCCAACAGCAACTACATTAATTGTATCGCTTGCTCCTACAGCAGCAGGTGTAGCATCAAGATTTACTTCATGCGTATCGCCACTCGTTAAACTTGAAATTAGTGTTGTGTCATCGTCTGGTGGATTCTCGTCAATGTCTTCATAGGTTGTTGTTAAGTCCCAAGCATCAGTATCACCAGCAGCATTTGGTAAAAGATGTACCACTTTTCCCGATCCAGGATATGAAGTCTGAAAAGAACCTGCACTATCATTTACTGCAATATCATCAAAAAACCAATCCCCTTGAGTCTGTAATTCAAGATCCATATTCCCACCAACTGAGAAGGCAAAAGCAGCACCCGCAAGAGTAAGTGCGCTTGAAGTTGCAAATACTGTACCATTTAACCTAGCTTCTGCAATTTCTGATCCTGCTGCTGGTGTTCTATCAAATTTCAACTCCACTAGATACCAAGTCCCAGTAGAGAGAACAGCAGATGGAGAACCAATAGCAGTACCATCAGCAAGTCTAAGAATTAACGTACCATCTGATTCTAAAGTAATTTTGATACGGTCACTATTTCCAGCAGTACCAGATGCAGAGTTGAAAGACATTATGTGGTTGGATGCAGATGGCAATGTCGCTATATTAAGATATGCTCTTCCCCAATAGGGCCCGTCTGCTGTTGAAGCTAACCACTTTTTAACCCATCCCATAGCAGCACCAGATGAGAGAGAAGAAATACGTCCAGCATAGATTCCAGAACGAACAGTTGTTGTTGAAAGAGTCGGACTACCAGAAATAGTAGTCCAGTTTGCGGTATCTGTTACCGAATTTATTTCAAAACCATCAAAAAATACACGAGCCATATTATTTCATTGATTTACTCTCATTAACTTTTAGTGCTTCTATATCCTTTTCTGACCACGTTGGAACTGGGGAAAACTTCTCAATAAGCCAACTTAAAGGACGGATTGCCTTTTCCCATCTCTTGTTCCAAAAAACATTCTTTACATTCTCTTTAGTTTGTTGTTGTTCTCTTCCAGAGGCGGGCCACGGAAACATAAATTCCTTTTGGGTTCTAAAAAGATGAGCATACCAAGTTTTGTGATTTACCAAAACCCTTCCTCCAGAAAGCCACGTTTTTAATGCAGTTTCAATTCCCTGATTTCCCCAACTTCCCAAAGTCTCATCACAAATATTCAGTTCCCAGTATTTCTTTCTTGTAAGCATAAAACAAGAACCTTGAAGACTCATTGATTCGGTTATTCCTTTCTCTTTCTTGTTTTTAATATATTCTACTCGATGTTTATAGGACTCGAAGTATTTAAAATGAGGCATATTGTCAAAACAATACGATGTGCTTTGTGGATTGTGTTTTCCTATCCATACTATTTTTTTTCTTATATATCTTGAATCATTGCACTTTTCGCATCTTTTTGGCTTGGGCCCCTGATATTTCTTAAAACCACAACGGTAACATTTCCAATCAAATGCCCAGAGATTTCTCATAATAGGTACTCCCGTTACATCATCACCAACTTCTTTAAAAAATTCTAGCATTTTTCGGTCAAATCCCTTATCAAATGAGCAATGGGCATCCAACTTCATAACATATTTAGCCTGAGACAACTTACAAGCTAAATTAGTAGCTGCTCTTTGCCCAATACTTTCATGGACATATATCACATTAACCCTTTCATGTTGAGGAATTGGTGGATCAGACCAACCCCCATCTAATACGGCTATAATTTCTGTATCGGCCTCAATATTTTTAAGAATGTCCTCAATAGTATTTTTGAGGAATTCCTCATTCCTTGACGGGATTAAAACGCTTAGTTCTTTCATAAATGAAATAGCTCTCTTAAATTCCAACTTGGTATTTTCTCTATTGTCATCTCTCTCCAATTAGACGGTTCGTGTTTAAAGCTCTCAATAGTACATTTTAGACTAGAGAAGGTTTTTTTGTGGCGGATATCGATATTTGGACTTTCAGAATGCCACGTATCATATTTATCATCCGAAAAACCACCCCGTCTCATAAGTTTAGTACCTGGCTCATATCCCCAAAGTCTAGCTAGTCTTGGCTCACGGCTTCTAAAATGATCCAGTCCCCACTCCTGTATTTTTTTTGCTCGCATCTTATAATGATCGAGTGCAAACTCACGATTGACACATAAAACTGAAAGAGGAAGCATACGATCATACGTTATAGCAATGTTATCCCAACATCTCCATCTCCAGACATTACTGTTATAATAAAATACATCATCTTTTGTGGGTACAAAATCAAAGTGTGATTTATGATACAAAACATCATGCTCACAGAAAAACACATATTTAACATTGCTATTTTCTAGGGCAACTATTATCTGTTCAATCATCGTTGGGTAACTACGCTCTCTACCTTCTAAAACAATGTTCTTTCCAAAATCAATAGGCTTTAAGGAAACGCTGACAATCGGCAAACCTACTCCTAGTAGCAGTTTTTGTACTGTTGTAAAAATAGGTTCCTCGACTCTGTTGTCCGTATAGTAAATGATACCTTTCATTCTCTAATCCACATCCAACTTAGGGCCTTATCGTTTCTTGTGGGATCACGACCAAAGATGTACCAGTTGTTTATTCCAAACACTTTGGTATATGCTTCTACCACCGCCCCAACATGGAATATCATACGCTGAGCCCTTGGGATGGTGCTTAAATAGTCATGTCCCGCAACTACCCCTCCCTTTTTAACCTTCCAAGTCCACTCGTAAATATCCTCTGCAATATGTTTAAAGCTGTGGTCTCCATCTATATATACAAAATCTAGGCTTCTATCTTTAAAATGATGTATGGCATCCATTGAGGTCTTTCTAATAATAGTGCAATCGTTATACGGAGAGAGAAATCTCTTCGTATGCCCATAAAGAAAGTCCTGACGCTCCTTTGACTCTTGAATACGTCCAGAAGCATCATAGGAGTGCCAAGGGTCTACCGCATACATCTTTAACCCCACCTCACAGAACTTCTGAGTAAACTCTCCTTTATAAACTCCAATTTCTGCCCCTACCGTATAACCCATTTGTTTGAAAAATTCTGGCAACTCATCACGAGAGGCATCTGGTATCTCAACGGGGTTTCCTTGAAGTTGTTTTATCGCATCTATAATTTTCATATATATTCTTTTCTCAAGGATTTCCCGTTTCCCCAATAAGGTAATGTATAAATAGGAGTTCTATCTGATCTAGTATAATATCTCATTCCTCGATGCGTTTTAATCTGAATTACTGGACTTTCCGTTCTAAAATATTCAAACCTATCAAAGATATCAACTTTACGATGACGTTCTCTTGGGAAGTTCTTTTCTTCAACGCTCCATTGAGGTGCACCTTCAAATAACTCATCAAGTCTTTTTAGATATAATTCTCTATTAATAACCTGTGCGTGGGTTGCCCCCTCTCTCTTGTAGAAGTAGAAATCTCTTGCATCAGGCATGACATAAAGGTTTGAGTTTCGATAGGGAGCATCATCTTTTGGAGGAATAAAGGTAAAATAGTCTGGTGGGTATAAACAATCGGCTTCTGCCGAAATTACAAACTTAGTTTGAGCCTCCCTACAAGCTATCTGAACCTGCCTAAACATATTAAATCCAGAAGCTCCGATATCTCCTACACAGATATTTTTCCCTAAATTAATTGGTTTTTGTGACACGCTTATTATTGGAAGATTCCCACAGACTCTAAGAAGATTCTCTTGAATTCTTCTTTCAAAATCTGGTTTTTCTCGATTTGACGTATAATAGATAATCGTGTTAATCATATATTCCATTTAGGTTTAATTTCTTTTTCATAATAATCTCTCCAGACGCTTAAAGAATATGCCCAACTTTCTTCCCGATTCGAGGGATTCTCTTTTGATCCCTCTTGATGGGTTCTCGGAAAGTCTCTATGTTTGTGGGCAAACCACGTGTTTTTATTAAGCATCATTTTGCCCCCAGCTTTCCACGTCTTAAAGATCATCTCGTGTGAATCTTGATAACTTGGGCCATATCCCTCAGTCTGAAGCTCTCCAATAACCTTTTCCCACCAACTACGAGGCATCACCCAACATGATCCTTGCATTGCCATTGTCTCATCAATTATTACATCTTTCCTTTCCTCGTCTCTCTCCTTCCATCTGGCTCCAGCAAACTTTATTCCATCCTGAATAATCAACTTTTCGTAGTCAATATAGGGAATATCCATAGCAACCCATTTAACAGGATCAAGAAAATATCTTCTGGAGGTCATAATCCAATCATCCTGACAACTATCAGTCATTATCCTGTCAAAACCCTTGGCAAACATACAGTGTTCGTCTGTTCGCATGATATATTTTCCACGAGATACCCTTACTCCAGCGTTTATAGACCTTCTCATTCCGCCATTTTTGCCGATATGAACATATCTTACCCTTTTATCCCCTCGTATCTGAAATGTAGGCCAATACCCATCAAATACCGCTATAATCTCAAGGTTATCATCTAGCTCCGAATTCAAAAGAAGAGAATCTATGGTTGTTGTCAAAAGGGGATCTTTATAGCTTGGTATAATCACGCTTAAAGTAATATCCATTCTTTATTTTTATTCAAAATAGATTTTGTAATTTTAGGCTCGTAACCGACACTCTCAGCCCACGCACACCAAGCAAATACATCTTTTGGTAAACATTTGCTATCGAATCCTCTTTTTTCCATTATGAAAGTCCACCACAGATTAAAACGGGGATCGTCACCATATACTGCATCCCTAATCGTATAAAAATCAACCCCTGCTGCTTCACACGCATCGTACAACTCTTGACACTGTGCAACCTTAAATGCTATTGCCCTGTTTTCAGTAAGTTTTATCACCTCGGCCTCATAATTACTGACTTGACGAATAGTTATATTAGCGTTATACACAGTTGTATAGAGGTTTATTAAACTGCGCCTATTTTCAGGCGTTCCCCCTATAATAAGCCACTGTCTTGCTTTGGGATCAAGAAGAGGATGATTTGGAGTTTCTCCTATGAACTCGGGCTGAAATACGATATTTTTACTGTAGAGCGCAGTCCACTTATCACAATCGCCAGGATTAACGGTAGACCTGACCACGAATAATTTACACTTAAATTCCTGAATATATTGTTCAACAACGGAAGTATCAAGCATTGTTCCTTTTAAGGGAGTTGGAACACAGATGAAGACCGCATCGTATTTGTTGACTTTCTCAATTTCTCCAATATTCCTTGTAAGAATATAGGAGTTGGGGAAAAGAGCCTTCATAGCTTTTCCTACCCATCCATTTCCAATGATTGCTGTAGTCATAGTGCTTCATAGGTCATCCGCCAATATTTTCGTTGCTCACTTCAAAAACTCTTGCGTCAGCCGTTCCACTAGCTACGATTCCGTAAATAATCAATTTCGGCCCAGCATCTATTACAGGGGAGTACGATTCTGTCGGAACAATAAGTCCATTGGTTGAGGACACATCCTGTCCCCCAACATATAGATCACCCGTTGAATTATTGTAGATAATCAAAGACCGCCTAAAGGCAAGTACCTCATCTGGTAGTGGTGTTGGAGTTGTTCCAACAGTAATATTTCTTGATTTTGCATATCCCCGAAGAGGATTTATATTTATATTTGTTACAGGTTGTGGTACTTTCTGGGGAGGGAAATTTCCAATATTAATTGTATCTGGAAATATCGCTTCAGGCAACTTAGATGGAAGCTTATGTAACTCTTCTTTAATACTACTTAGAAGATCAGTCATTTGTTTAAATTCCTTAGGCGTTATGCCCTCTGGAATTTTAGGAAACTGAATAGCGGGCGCAGCAACCTCAACTTTTGGCGCAGGAACAACAAGTTGTAAATTCTCTATTTTTGTTTCAACTGCTTTAAGTCCCTTTGACACAGATGTTAAAGCAGAAAGAAGTTCAACTTTAGGAAACTGTACCTGGTTGGCTACTTTAACAACTCCTTCGATCTGTTGCTTATCGGGAAACTTTACGTTAAAACCATTTACTCGTTGGATGAGTTCATCAATATGCTGGAATAAGTATTTCAGCTGAGCAGAAAGATTCTCAAGATGCTGATCACCTGGAACCTTGATGTTAAAGTTTGCCTGTGGCATATCTACCTTAACAGGAACTCCTATTTTTCTTTGGATAATCTGTAGAGTTTGATTTATTTTAAGAAGAGTATTATAAAAAGCCTTGTCATTTTGTACTTTGACATTGAAAATACTATCTTTTACCTTATTTGAAAAACGATCTAGTGCCTCCTCTAGATTTTTCCTTGCCAAAACAAACATCGAAGGAATAAGTGATCTACGAGATCGAATCGGCTGACCGTTTATCATTTGTTCATTGTCCATATTATTCAATATAACCTACAATTTCAGCAACAGGATTACCTGATGCAGCTCTTAAATATCCCATAACATATCCCCCTTGGGCTAAATCTCCCATTGAAGATTCAAGATGAAATACCGTACCCGATTTTATGGTAAAGTAATCATCTCCATTGTCACGCCTTCTCAACTGTATATCTACTGCTGTACGAGCCTGAATAGTACAAGATGAAATAAACCTTTCATTAAAGTCAATTGGCGTATCCGTTGTTGAATTAAGAGCAATATCCCTTAATTCATAATTTTTACCCTTATTATGTGTTCCTGCCATACATTTACACCCCCTCTATAATTTGGAAATTTTTAATACTTTTTTTTGTAAAAATTGGATGTAATCCATTGTTCACTTCTTTTTTACCCAACGCATCAACCCCAAGATGATCCGCCTCACCTGATATCTGCTGAATGATAAAACCAGTTTCACGAGCTTTCGTATAAAACCAAATGTCATGTCCTCCATATTTAGCCTCCTGGTCAAGCCACTTATTATCATTTAATCTTAAAACCTTATCAGTTCTAAACCAAGGTTTCTCAAGTGTTTCAAATACTCCCCGTTTTACCAATGTGCATCCGAGTCCTGCCCACAAAATGTTGCCCTTTTTGTCTTTTGCAGAGCAGCTCCATCCATTAACTCCATAATCTACAAAGGCAATATCGGTATCCCGATTCACCATTTTAACAATTTGTTCCAAAGTTGGGACGACATCTTCCTCAAGAAAAAGAAAAAACTCCGCATCCGTCTTAAGTCCTTCCTCAACGAGAAAGTTGTGCGCCTCTGGAATTTTCTTGTCATAAGTTCTTATAACTTTTATATCAAACCGCTCTTTAATCTGATCAATTACTATATCCGTTCTCGTAAAAGTAAAGCCACGAGTCGGAACCAATATACATATCATTTTCCTGTTTTTTCATACTGTTTAACTCTATCTGCCGTTATTTCTGGACGAGAACCCAAATCTTTACCCAGGTATTGCTTTGACCATTTTTTTTGATATCTTCGTCCTGCTTCACCAGATAAAAACTCTCCCTCGTGAGTTCTTACACGAGATTCAATCTCTCTCCAATGAGAAGCACGCCGTTGTTCACGAGTAGTAATGGTTACCATAGCTTCAGTTGAGCTCCGTTCCCCCCAGAATCGGAGCTCTCAGAAACCATGAACATAAACACTTATGAACGTATTTCTACGCCAAATGTTGCTCTTATGGTTAAAATCCCCCATATAGAATCAACAACAACTAGATTACCAAGGTATTCTAGAATGTATGCTGACTGTGTTCGTGGTGCAACCTGCAACGCAAGCGCAATAGCTTCTTTATGGAAAAGAACATTGTGGTACTGCGTTGGTGTTCCAGCGGTTGATGTAACCTGCCTGGTATAAAACACCTGGTGACCATAGAGATCACCCCATAAATACCTGGAGTTTACTCCACTTCTTACCATAGTTGGGTTCTGATACTGGCCGACATAATCAGCTCTTACGAATTTATCCAATCGTAGCAATGCTGTCTTCTGGGTTGGATAGATAACAAAGTATCTATCTTCCTGCGGAGCATTTGCTAAATCAAGAGCCTCGTCAGCTGCAAGAACTACTGCGTCAGTTATGTCTGAACCATAGGTCCCTACATCAGTGTTCGTAAAGTTTGTGTATTCACTCAAAAGACCTGTATCGATCTGTTGAGCAATAGACTGTCCTGCTTTACTTGTGTACTCTCCCATCAAATCATACGCACTTTGTACTTTAAGAATGTCTTCAACTAAGAAAGACGATTCATAGTGTTGATTGATTAAGATATTACTTACACTTTCTGTTGGTGCTTGCAAAGAAACCTGGGTATTAGCACTCTTTACGCTTGCAGTAAGATTGGACACGTTCGGAATGTGAATAGTATCACCTTTATTTTGAACATGTGCATCAAACCGCTTAACAAGCGGGGCCATTACCAAGGCATTCTCTGTGGCACGCAAAACTTCAGCCGACCATACTTCAGGAATAAAATTCGCTCCTGTTGTTATTGTCTGTTGACTTGTACCTAACGGCATATTTTACTCACCCCCTTTCATTATTCTAATTGACCTTTTGCCATGAGATCTAATATTTTGAGCTGATTTCTTTCATACCAAGCTCTTCCTGCAGGGGTTTCCATTGCCTTTGCAATTTTCGCTCTTGTTATGGAGCGTTCTTCCAATTGTTGTCCCCCAGACGAGCCAGCACGTTCAGAAAACGGCTTAGGCTTTACTTCCTCCTCAGCTTGTTTTAGGGCAAAATCAAGAAGCTCTGTTTCGTAAAGGGCTTTATATGCAACCTCTGGATCGTAAATAGCACGAGCTTTCATTGTCTCCTCTATTTTTGACCTATCGTATTTTGGCCTTCCATCCTCACCACCATACTTTAATTCAAGTGTTTGGTGAGCACCATCAAGAAGTCTTCTATCTTCAACTTCTCGAAGTTTTGCCTCAACATCTTCAGTGGTCACAAACCCTTCTTTTTTCAGAACCTCCACAGCCTTTTTAACTTCTGGAGATTGTTCCATAACAGCCTGTGGTGTTGGAGTAGGTGTTGGAACGGGTTGTATATTTTTAGACTCGTCCAGCTTACTCGTAACATCCTTAAGCTGTTCAGAAATCTCCTTGTTTTTTGCCACAAGCTCGTTTATACGAGCCTCAGCAGACTTTTTGCTAGGAGTCTCATCTGGTGTTTCATTGAAATCGAAATCATCAGACGGTGTTTCTATTTCGTCTGACGGGGACGGGGAAGTTACCTCTTCCCCTTTATTTGGATCATCCATATTCATCACCTCCAATCTCCAAAAAGATCGTCAACCACCCGTAAAGTGGGCGTTTCTCTGAGATAAATTCTCAGGTTGTAGCCTTATAGCTCCATATGGTTTAACCATAAGACTACTTTTGAAAATCTATTGAGTGCGTAAACTTCCTCCTGGACCTCTATATCCAGATTTAGGATTTAAAAGACTTGAAGAACCACCTTTTTGCATATGTTTTCCTTCTCCTCCATGCTGTTTAAGCGTGGAGTCGCTTTTATTTCCTTTGTAATTTGCTTTTCCTTCTCCTGTATCGTTTTTACCCATTAACATATTAATCACCCCCTTTATTTTGAGCTTATCCTGCTCAGCTTTACTCCCTAAGTTTCCTTAAGAAGTAAAGATAATGGATAAGTCGACTCATCCATCAGCTAAACATGTTCCTCATCAAGATAATTCCATACAACAGTTACCTGCATATCCTCGACTACTTGAAGATTACCTCCTTGATTTAATGGCAATCCATTAGGAAAATCTATCACTGTAGGGGTCTGGTTTATATTTGTTGTAGAAAAAGTTGGAAATGTGTGCTGATAAGCTAAGTTTGTTGTAGATCCATTTACAGCATTAGTAATGGTATAAAGTCTAACAATCCCAGCACTTACTGGCAAACCAACGATAATCTGGTGAACAACAATATCACGTTCCCCATCAGTTGATAAAGCAACTCCATTGGTTGTATTATTTGCTACTCGTGCAAAAGTGACCTGCATAATATATCACCCCCTTTAAAAATATTTGTAATTAGTAATGTTCTGGTTTTCTTTTTTTCCTTTTTTTCATTTACTCTTCTTCTAATCCCATAACATCTAACCCATAAGCATCCTTATTGTCTTGTGAAATCTTCGCAAGATTATCTGGATCGTTTTTTGATGTTGGAACACATTTGTCATACAAATCAACTGGATATAGATGATCTGTTGACATTCCCATTTCCTCCAACTCTCTTTTTACTTTGTTATAACGATCTGACTTTACTCTCATTTTGTGCATGGTTATCGCCCCCTTCTTACAGATCGAAGAGGTCTTCCTGATATTCCTCTTCGTAAACTTCTAACAAATCGTTGAAAAATTTCTGTTCTTCTAACAGTTCTTCCTGGCCGTGTCGTATCTCTCTTAAACCGTGTTACTCTTGCTCTTTTCATGCATTTTTTTGATGCGATGGAACCCATCCTGTTTTTCTTAAGGTTCCATATACATAGGCCAATCCTCTTTGTGTTAATTCACCGTCTGCCCAGAATTTTTTGCCTTTCTTCTTTGCCTGCCTTTTCAATGCATCCTCCATCTCCTTTGGCATAACTAGAACCCTCCTGAAACCTCAGCTAAATTAGGCGGAACCGTAAATCCGCCAGGTTGTACTGCCTGTTCAAATGGCTTTAAAGGTGGAGCCCCAGGTCCAATCTGAGGACCCATTACAAATGGTTGTACTTCCTCTGCTGGCCCTTGAGGAAGCATTGCACCCTGATCTTCAGGACGTGCACTCATCTGTGCTTGCCACCTCATCCATTTAATATGTTCATTTATGTGTGCTCGTACAATGTCATCATCTTGGTACTCTTTATGAATTGCTAAATGAACCTCGTGATCATCATCTGGCTCAACTGGTACATCACGACCTTCAAGCATCAATTCATTCTCAGCAAGTGCCAAAGACTCATCATCAAGCTCTATTCCATAGTTTTTGCCAACAGATGTTGATGGCGTACCAAGTCGAGACTGCAAAAGTGCCTCGTCTCGTGTGCGCTCAATAATTGAGTCAATATCTGCAAACTCAGAGTGTTCAAGATATGTTCGTTGATCTATTGCACCAAGTCTAAAAAGTTCCTTCAGTTTTTCCTGACGAGCTTCTTTTGTGTATGCAAGCCATGAACCTACCTGTACCCGAACCTCATTATCTGCTCCAATAATGGCAAGAGGAAGCTCCATTTCACCAAATGTGTATGTTTTTAACTTCTTCTCTCGTACTCGTTTTGCTATGTTTGACCGCTCACCTGCTGCAATAAATCGCTCAGCCCGTCCTCCAAGTCCCGTTACTGAAATAAGCTTTCCTGTTGTCCAGTTTTCAGCAACAAGCTTTAAGATTTTTCTTCCTGAACGAGATAGAAAATCTTCTAAATTATCTACTAAGTCATTCTGGTTTGTACTATCAGCCTGTCGAAGCTCTGCAACCGCAACACCTGATCTAATTGTTCCAGGGAGCCGTCCAAGTGATACATCGTGCACACCAGACAGATCTTCAAAGTTTCTTCTCATCCTTTCAACCTGATTTTCAGGAGTAGCGGGAAGAGGCTCAATACGCAAAGAGGTAATTTCAGAACCCCTGTTTTTTTCAATGATCTGTCCGTGTTGATTAACAATAATTCGTGCACCTGAGTTTTTATCCATAACAAATCTACCTTTCGCATAGAAGTGGTTATACTCAAAAATATGTGACTCCAGTGCATTTATCACACGATTTATAGGAATCAAGTGTTTCACCCAACTCTCTGCATAAAGTTCTCCATTTGCGATATCTCCTTGATAAATTTCAAATGGATACTCTTCCTCATCTGTTAGGTCATCTCGCAATGGAATATCAAGTGAATCAACGTATGTTACGATCCGAATTTTAAAAGAGCCGTTTTCCTGCCGTTCTCGAAGCCATGCTTCCTTCAGCATGATCGTCTGATTCTCTTCAGCGGAAAACTCCGTTCTGTGTTTTGTAACTTGCAATAGAAATCGTTTATATTCTGCCGATGATGTTAAATTGTCAGATTGCAAATCTGCGGTATTTTTATAGTGCTTGTTTGTCTTTACTGCCTCAAGTGGAAGCTGGTGTGTCAATATGACATACTCTGCTCCAAACTCAGGGTCATTTAAATTTGGACTTTTGACATTCGGGTCAACAAAAAAGTCAAATGGATCAACTGACGAGATGACAATATCTTTCTTCCGATCTGTATCAAAACGCCAGATCGCAATTGACTTAAGCAATGCATCATTTATTGCTTCTTTAATCTTTCGCTTAATTTGGGCTTGCCTATAAACATGGTCTAAAACCTTTCCTGAATACCTTGCGTTTTCAATAGAGGACTCAGTTGTCAAGCTTGGTAATACTTCCCATTTTGGTTGAAACGATGTAACCTGATTTCTTACTCCCCGAAGATGTGCCTGAACCAAGTTAATTGGTATTCTTACTCCTGTTCGGGTGGTAAAAACAATCGTTCCTGTCCCTCGATTGTAACGTGCAAATTGATACCCACGAGCGTATAAAACTCTGACCATCCACTCCCAATCAAACTTTCTTCTATATTCAGCGGAGTGTTTTTCAAGGTTTTTACACTTTTGGGTAATAGCCCTCTGCTTTTCTAATTGTTGAAACAAAGTGCTATTTTCTCCATTTTCTTTTTTTTCATCTTGTTTTTCTGCCATGTGGTTAGTTGACTTTGTTATATCCTGGCGGAACAACATCGTCTCCTTCAATTTCTATCTTAAGTTCTTTTGGAAGATCCAACGGATTTACATCGTTTAGATCAATAAGATTTTTATCTGTTTCCTCAATTTGATTAGGAGACTCAACATACTTTAACTGGGTTTTCTGTTCGTTTGAAAGCTTTCTAAGAAGTCCTTGGATGAAGTAACGTACAGTAACAACCTGTATTGCAGTCGAAATCAGTAGTGTAGAAAAAATTAAGATCTCCATTTAGTTATAAAAAAACACGGCTGTAACACCGTGTGTATTTCACTAGGGCGATCTATATCAGATTAGAACATTAAGATATAAAAAAGTCAAGCAGACTTTTCATCCTGCACTCTTTTATCTTCTATCATTTCCTCATGTATATAACTGTTTACCTCTCCTGCCTTTGAAACAAGATCGTTATCATATACCTCGTCATTCCATGAAACCTTTTGGATTTTTCCCTTATGGATGTGTACGGTTAATCCTATCTTCCCATATCCCATCTGCTCCGAGAGCGTCTGAATCTTACGATCCAAGGTTACAAGAATTGATGACCAGAAAGAAATAGATTTATAAAGCACCGTTTTTTTATCAGTTGGAGGCATTGGCACTTGCCCAGTATCTTTATTCATAATTATCAGTTGATAAAGGAGTATCTACTCCCTCTGAATGAAACATCCCCAAAACTTCATCCTCTTGATAATTTTTTGGCATTTCCTTAGCCATTGCATTCATATTGCTTCGCTGAAAACGAGGAATCAACTGTTCACCAAGTGGCATTCGCTCAGGCGAAGGGAATCGTGACATAACAGCGTAACGCAGGGCATCCAATGCATGATCTTTATAATCCACTGGCTGTTCACGCAGATTTCTGTTTGCAAGTCCCCGAAGCTTTTTCCATTGATATGACGGGAATTCATTTATAAGATTGATGCAGTTTTGAAATATAAAAAGACGGGGAGACGGTCTATGACCCGTTATAGGATTTATTCTCTTATCATCAACTTTTAAAAACTCAGATACTCGGTTGATTCCTCCCAAAAGTTCATCGTTTGCTGGAGTAAAGTAAAGATTGTAATCCTCATATTCCTCAAGAACCGACCAGGGCATTCCATTTTTCTCACGAGTTTTAGCCCGTGTTGACGGATCAATAAGCCAAAAGGAGATCTCGTGGTTTGCGCTCATAGCATGAATTGCCCTTGCGTGCTCTGATACTACCCCTGGGTTGTAGTACTCATCCACAACAAAAATATTGCCATCAAAGTCAATTGCTATAAGAAGTGCTGCCGTTGGATTTACCATTCCGTGATCTACCGCCACAAGGTATTCCCAGCTTTTGGGCGTTGTAAAAGGCTTTATAATATGGGTTTCTCGGTTAAACATGGTGTAAATCTTTCCCTCAACCGCATCCCACTTTCCCTCAATATATTTTTGGGCCAGCGTATCAGGATATGATTTAAGAAGTGTCGAAACATAATCTGAAGGAAGATAAGGATTATCCCGTGATGAGGAATCTACTAGGAAATAATCTTTATCAGGTTTTTCATCCTCTACAGGTTTTCTAAATCTTTCATACAACCAGCTTGCAGGTTCAGGATTACAGGCAACAAAACCATATCGTCTGGGAACTGTTGTAAGACGAAGACGGGACTGAAGAACCTGAAATACCCGCTCAGATATCTCCTCCGCCTGATCTATGAAAAACCAGCCTAAGTTTAAAGATAGAAGCTCCTTTTCAGATGTCGTATCCAAATGCATAAATAAAATCTCTGAGCCATTGGTAAATCTGAGAAGATTTTCAGATGGTTTCCACTGGCCCCCTTGTTTCTCATCATACCAATCGGCAGGACAAAGCTCAAACAAGGTTTTGCGAGTAGTACTTCTCAACTCTGGATACGTATAGCGTCCTATAAGTCCCCTGTTTCCTGGATATTTAGAAAGGATAAGCCCCTTTAAACATCCCGCAAGTGTCTTACCCGATCCAAATCCCCCCGAATAACAGGCAAATTTGGCGGTTGAGGTAACAAAGTCCGCCTGTTTTGGATTTCTTGATAAATCTATGTTAATTTGTCCGTCCATTATACTTCCTGTGGAGTAATATCTTCAACATCCTGCATGTCATCTGGAATAAAAAGGTTATCAAGTTTGTCCTGGGACACCCCCTGAATAACAATATTGGTTATCTGATTTTGGGGTTTTTGAACATCCATATGCTTTGAGATCATCTCGGCAAAAATTCTTGCGTCAGCTGATCCCCCTTTGGCCATTGCCCGCTTGGCAATAGCACTTGCCACCTCTGGGAGCATATCAAACATCCATTCCCAAAAATACAGAAGTCGCCTGTTTCTAAAGTCCCTATATCTTCTGAATGCGAGAGAGGTACGCCTTGGAAGTCGCCATTTTTTCTCAAAGGCAGTTTCGGTTTTTGGTTCACGTTCGTTTTGAGGAAGGGAGATCCATCGACAGAATGCATCGTATTCTCTGTCGTATTTTTGACCATTGCGATTTGCAAGCTGTTCGTTTTTCGTCTGTTTACGAATATAATCGAGGGTAGGAACAGGAATCTTTTTGTCAAGATCAGATTCTTTATATGAAGAAAATTTACTTACAATATCCTGGACATCGTCCATACTACTGAAGCGTAGTATAAAGATGCTCCGATGTCAAATTCTTTACTTACCTGATTGCTGGAATACAATGATTATAACTACAAGCTGAAACAGAACAATAGCAATAATCCATTCTCCCGTAGTCATACTTAATCTGAATTAATAGCAACCCTGCCTCCTGGCAGATCAACAAATACCTCTTTTTTCACCGTATGGGAAACTGGGTAAACAACTGCAACTGGGTTGCCGTAACGAGTAAGGATTACAGGAAGCTGGTCGGTATAGGATGAGGCGTGAAGCTGAAAGTCTCGAACAGATATTTTTTGCATATTAATTCCAATCTGCCTTTATGGATACAACTTTTAACTCTTTATCTATAAGTCTCCCCAACTCCTCAAGTTTTTCAAACACCTCATCAAAATCTTTGAGAGTAGGATTTCTTTGAAATCCGTGTCCCCAATACAGACATCTGTCTTGTAACCATTTGGCAAGTTTTCCTATTTTCTTTTTTTTCCATTGGGAAGGGATTTCAAGTTCGTAGAAGTGATCTGACGCTCCATTAAACCATAGTTCCAGTGCTGATTCATCTGAGAATAATTTAGGATTCTTTTTTCTTAATTTGCGGTATGGTGTCAACCATCTCGACTCTGCCCATGCCCAGTGTTTTGCAAACAAAATAAGGTTATAGACAAAGCCTCTTCCAAACTCACTCTCTGGTTTCTTCATAAACTTAGTTTAGCATATCTGTTGACAAATGTCAAGCGATGTTATAACACTACTTTTTCTTCTTTTTGCGGTCTCTTGTTGCCTTAAGCATCAAAGTAAGATTGCCATACTGAATGGTCGCCTCACCAAATCCAGATCCAGCCAGTGATCCTTCGTTTTTTTTAAGATAGGTCAGGATATGGGCAATCCCCTCCTCTTGTGACTTAAAGCCAATCCGCTTCCAGTTAGGTATCATAAATTAAAAATATCTACCTTTTTTAAGGCGTTCTTCCCAATGTTCAATTTCTTCTCGTAAATATCTTGCCACATTTAACCAGCCTTTTGAAACGAGTTTAATATATATTTCTCCTAAAACTTCGATAACTTTTTCTATCTGTTCCTTTTTCATATTTTAACACCCCCCTCATATAAGGCTCCTCCCTTGCTTTGTACTCTTTGCTTCATGTCCTTAATGCAACGGTCACAGATATTTTTCTTCCAGATCTCATTCCCGTTTTCATCTTCATAGGAGATTTCCCTCAAAGGTTGCTCAACTCCTTGTTCAAAACGCAGCCCACAATATCCAAAGTAGGCAACAGGTGTTGGAATCTTTGGTGTCTCTTCCTCTAAATTTTTGGGAGTCTCAGGTTGGGAAAGAAGCTCTTCCTGGCGATTTTTATACTCTTTTGGTATATATGGATTTTCTTTTGGCTCTTCATTCCGTAAGCAATGTTCATGTAGGGCAGAGCGGATAAATTCGCTTCGGGTAATTTCCCCCGATGTAGCTAATGCGTCCACCCGCTCCAATAGTTTCTGCGGGATAGTGAGAATAATTCGTGGCATATTATTCTATATAATCTTTAGTCTCTAACCGATATTCCCAGTAATTCAATTCCTTCCGAAGACGTAAAGCTAGAAATGGATAACCTTCTTTAATGAATTCAGAATATTTTTCTAAAATCTCTTTAATCATTTTTTCTATATCCCCCTTCTTCATATATCAATAATATATCATATCTATACCTTTTGTCAAGAGAAGATATCTAAAATATATCAAAAGTCTAAAAGGGATTCCTTGTGTAACCATATTCTACCTTGGGATTTCATGTTTTAGACGTAGTGTGGATGGTTGAGTACACCCCCACGCCACCATAAAAATACCCGATCCCCTCCGTAGTGTCCCTACCTCCTTCTGATTGTCCCTACGCTCCACGCATGATTGTACAACCACTAAGATATACAAACGTGATAGGTACAATAACCATGCTATAGGTATGTAGTTGTGTCCTTTTATATCAATCAAAGCTAATAGTGCGTCGTTAATGTAATAATTTACGACGTTG